>Ga0247825_10002403_pt1 | contig 12331 bp, 10 predicted proteins | sample 13C_Vanillin_Day_FD_194413 | JGI IMG/M metagenome (GOLD analysis project Ga0247825, IMG submission 194413) | Soil microbial communities from agricultural site in Penn Yan, New York, United States - 13C_Vanillin_Day48 | ecosystem: Environmental > Terrestrial > Soil > Agricultural land | place...
GCCGAATCCGCATTCCATCTGTGAGCGACGGGTCTGCCTGGCGCCCGGCTTTCGATCTGCCGGCCGCGCCCGGAACATGTCGTGTATAAGCAGCGACCTCGGATGCCGCCGTTTCGATCCGACCGCACTCGGGGTCAGGGCCGGACCCCATCCGCCTGGCACTCGGGAGGGTGGAGCCGTGGGAGGCGTTGGCGGAGCCGATGACTGCCCGCCGGTCGGTGGCGATGACATTGGCGTGCAGGTTCGGCGAAGGCAGCACCCGAACCCCGGCGTCCGCGTAGTACGCGAGCACAATAGGGGAGGTCAGGGCGCCCGTACGGCTGCGCGGGAGGCGTTGACGACGAGGACGTCCCCGGCGCGCAGCGGCAGGGTGGGCGCGTCCTGGCCGAGGTGGGCGATCGCGGCATGCCGGGGCCCGCGCGTACGGATCGCGCGGGTGATGTGCGGCCACGGACTCGGACCGTGGAAGGCGGTCCCCATATCCGGACACGGTAGCGGGGTGTGAATGCCCGGCTCGGTATATCCGGATTCAATATCGACCGGTCAGCTTCTACATCGTGTTGGGGTGGGGTGTTTCCCTCCCTGGGGTGGGCGAACGAACCCCTTGGGGTGGCTTCAGATCGGGCGCTGGAATGGGCAGAGTTGTACCTGTCACCGACGCACTTCCCCGACATCCTCAGGAGAACTGAATGATCAACGCCCGCCGAACCGTTGCCGCTATCGCCTTCACTGCCTTTTCGGTCCTGGGTGCCGTCGGGGCGGCGTCCGTCGCTCAGGCCGAGCCGATCGGTCCGAACGGTCCCACCGGTGGGCCGTGTCCGATCGTGAACACGGACTCGCAGGGCAACGAGACGGTGACGTACGGCAAGCCCGGTGATCGCAATGGTGCCCTGGTGTGCGGTGCGGACGGCGAATGGACGGTCGGCAAGACCAAGGCCAACCCGGGGCAGATCCAGATTCAGCCCGGACTCTCTCGCGGCTAACCGTCGGCAGCCTCCGCTGTCCCCTCTGAGCCAAGTGCCCCGCATCGATGTCGATGCGGGGCACTCTCGTCGGGAGGGACGTGTCGTCAGTCCTGGTAGAAGCGGTTTTGTGGGCTCATCCTCGTCTACGAATCCAGTAGATACCGTCGGCGCCCGGCAGGTACGAATGCGGTACGTAGCAGGGAAACTCGCCGTGTACTACGCGCCGGAAACCACGTGGGGATCGTCCGGAGTGAGCTGCTACCGACCCACACACAATGTCGACTCGCTCTAGGGAACCGGGAAGGATCCGAACCCAGGGTTGACCGGTACTTGAGGCCATCGGTCGCTCGCGGGCGGCAGGACGTGGGCGTTGACATCGGCGGTCGCGACGACTGTTCCGCTGCCGGTGCCCACTGTCGCCGGGGTATATCGGCACCTCTCGTCCGGCGCGATGGGGCGACTGAAGTCGACGGGCCGCTCGGCTCGGAGCACGGTGGTGCCGGTGGCGCCGGTGGTCAGGTTTCGCCAGTTCACCGATACGTCGATACAGTCGAGCGTGGTGATCGCGATTGTGTTCGAGGGCTCTGCCGCCAAAGTCACCATGCCGGGTGCACCGGTTGTTGCGGACGGAGTCACGGTTGCCAGCAGGTACGGTACCCAGCATCTGAATCCCACTGTGCTACAAGCAGAAACGAACGTCACCGGGGCCTGAAACATCGTTGTCGTCGCCGGGACCGGCGGCGGGTTCGCGGTCGCCGCAGCGGACGAGCCGAGCGGTGCAGCGAGGATGGCCACGGACGCCGCAGTCCAGGCGAAGGACGAACGAGGAAGCGAAACCCACCGCATGGTGTGCCCTCCAATGTGGGACCTGTCGCGACCCCTGTTGCAGTGTTAGCGTACTCGCTGAGCGCCCACCAGCTAGTCAACTCGAGTTCGGTGAAATTGCGGGGCGTTGGATTCGTATGCCCTGTTCACCGGCTCAATTCTCCAGCTGGCTTGTCCGCCGGCATCCGTCTTCCGACGCGTCAGGGAACGAAACCGACGGTCGTGGTCAGCCGGTCGCATTGGCTGCCACGGTGTGTGCGAATCCCGTTCCGACGGGTTATCAGCTCAGGTCGAGTTCGGTTGCGGTGGCGAGGTATTCGATCTGTTCCAACGTGATCGGGACGGTGGAACCCTTGATGGGGGTGGTGCTGATGATGATCTGTTGGGTGGAGGGACGGGTGATCGAGAAGTAGGCGCTGCCGTGCGCGGGGTAGAACCCGCGGGTGAGGGTGGACCCTTCTGTTGACACAGTCGTGATGCGGTTCGGGTCGATCTCGTTCAGGTACTCGTCCTGGCGTGAGGACGCGGGTTGACCGCTGACGACGACGATGTCGAGGCGCCCGGCGGCCCCGGTGGCCGATGTCACGGTGAGCACCTCGCAGACGTTGTCTTTTCCGGCGTCGGTCAAGCGGAGTGATCCGATCGGCCGATCCAGGGTGAGGTCGTTGTTGCCGGGCATGCTCGCCCACCGGGCTTCGAGTGCCTGGTCGAGCCGGGTCACCTTGTCCCGGGTCAGCTCCGGGCCGTTCCAATCGGTGAAGGCCCCGCAGGATCGCATCAGTGGCACGGCCGGGATGACGGGTGCCGTGACCGCCAGGGACGGGGTGGTGGCGATCGCGGTCAGCTCGTCGAGGGTCAACGGGATCTGTCCGCTGTGGCGGCTGCCTGCCCTCGGGTCGGTGTTGTCGGCGTCGTTGGCCGTGGCCACGATCCGGGTGCCGTCGGGAAGGTACGCGTCGACAGTGCGTTCGAGTGTGCGGACGCCGTTGATCTCGTACCAGGTGTCCAGCGTGTCGAGCACCGTGCCGTCCGGGCGGGTGTCGCGTCGATCCAGCGCTCCTGTCACGCACGGCAGGACGGGACGGTTCCAGGCCTGGACATCGACGGTCAAGGTTCCGACGTGTCCGTCTCGGGCCAGCGAGCCGCGGGCGTTTGTCGACCCGTTGAACAGGTCCGCATCCTCCTCCTGTGGGAAGTTGGCGGGGTCGACATCGGTGATCGGCTCGAACTGTAGGGACTGGCGTGGGCTGGCGAAGACCAGCTCCACCGAGTCCGGGAGTGCATCGACGGCGGCCTGTGTCATCGCCGCCGCCTTCGCCCCCGAGAACCACGGATACCTCGGGTTGTCGTACTCGCCGGGCCCGACGGTGGCGAAGTTGACGCGTTCAGGGTCCGAGGGCGGTTCGACCACATCGCACCCCGGTATCCGCGCCGGGTACGGCGCGGGTTCGAAAGCGTAGGTGTACGCGCCGTCGGTGGTGTGCTCATTGGGCCCCGGGTCGTTCAGCAGGCCGGCCACCACGGTTCCGGCGGCGATGGTCGAGAGGATGACGACAACGTCGAACCATCTGCTGTCGCGCCATCTGCGAGCACCGTCCTTGACCACTTTGCCCCCTCGGCGAGTCAGTGTTCACCGTAACTCAGGATTCGGCCGAGACGGCTGCCCACAAGCTGCGCCGTGTTCGGCTGCCTGCTCGGCGGGGACCGTCGTCGCGGTCGCGGCACGTGAGGCTCAGCTGGCGAGCTCGGCGGCGGCGGACTGGTGTGGGTATTCGGCGAGCTGCCCTGTCAGGGTGTCGTGATAGCTGTGGACGTTGCCGACCTTGATCTGCTCGTAGCCGCGAATCATGTCGGGCAGGGCGGCGATCTCGACGGCGGCAGGCAGTGATGCTGCGGTCAGGTCGACGAGGAGCCGCTCGATGATCTGGCGGTATTCGACGATGAGTTCGCGTTCCATCTTGCGGATGTGGTGGTAGCCGAAGACGTCCAGTTTGGTGCCGCGGACTCGCCGCAGCCGGTGCAAGGTCTTGAAGCCGGGATTGACCCAGGAGCCGAGGGAGAGCTTGTTCTTCATGCCCATCGCGCGCAGCATCGGCGGGTGCAGGCGCACCGACCGTTTCGCGCTGCGGCCGAAGGCATCGGTGACCGCGGCGTCGAAGGCGGGGTCGAGGGCAAGGCGCGCGACCTCGTACTCGTCCTTGTAGGCCATCAATTTGTGCAGGTGCTGGGCCACGGTTTCGGTCAGCGCGGTGGATCCGCCGATCAGCGTGGTCTCCTGCGCGCGCACGTGTTCGACGAAGGTGGCGTACTGCTGCGCGTAGGACGCGTCCTGGTAGTCGATCAGGTCCGCGGTCCGCAGGGACACGAGTCGCGCCAGCTCGGAGTCATCGGCAGCAGCGACGGTGGCCGCAATCTGGAGTGCTCGAGGTGACGGCGCCGGCGGGGTGTAGACGGCGCGCCGGGTGCTCTCGATGGCGGCGGTCAGGGCGGCCGGGTCGGCAACGGCCTGGCGGCCACGGCGAAAGGCCTGCACGTTGGTGTGGACTGCGGCACCGTTGAGGGTGATCGCCCGCTCGATGGCGTCGGCGGAGATCGGGAGGACACCGGTCTGGTAGGCCGCACCGACGAGGAGCATGTTGGTGTACTGCTCGTCGTCGAACAGATCCCGCGACAGGCCGGCCGGGTCGAGGTAGACGGACCGGTGGGTGGCGCTGTCGATGGCGGTGCGGATCGTGCTCAACTCGGGGAAGTGCACCGTGGTGTCGACCACCATCTGCCCGGTGGGGATCTCGGTGGTGGAGACGACGGCGATGGTGCTGTCGGGGTTGGCGACCTTCAGATTGGTCGGGTCGGTTCCGACGAGGGAGTCGCAGGCCAGGTACAGATCGCACCGGCCCTGACCGATCTTCGATCCTGTTTCGAAGGCGCGGTCGCTGAGCTTGAGGTCGGAGATGACGGCGCCGCCCTTCTGCGCGAGACCGGTCTGGTCGAGGCTGCGCACGAACTTGCCGTCGAGCACTGCGGCAGTAGCGAGGATCTGCGAGACGGTGACGACGCCGGTGCCGCCGACACCGAGAAGCCGCATTCCGAATTCGGACCCGACCGGCGCAAGTTCCGGCTCCGGAACCAGGCCGGGTGCGATGTCAGGTACGGGGGTGCGCTGCTCGGCGGGACCGGGAGTGACCGTCACGAACGAGGGGCAATCACCTTTCAGGCACGAGTAGTCGAGGTTGCAGGAGGATTGGTGGATGGCGGTCTTGCGGCCGAACTCGGTGTCGACGGGGTGCACGGACAAGCAGTTCGACTTCTCGCCGCAGTCTCCGCATCCTTCACAGATGCGTTCGTTGATCATCACCCGTGTGGTGGGGGTGTCGATTGTGCCGCGCTTACGTTTACGGCGTTTCTCTGCTGCGCATTCCTGGTCGTGGATGAGCACCGTGACACCGGAGACGGCGGCGAGGTCCTGCTGCACCTGCACCATGTCGTCGCGGTCGCGGATCTCGACCCCGCGGGGCAGCTTCAGGGCTTTGACCCGGTTACGGTCCTCGGTGGTGACGACGATCTTGTGGACGCCCTCGGCCAGGAGAAGTCGGGTGAGACGGTCGAGTGGCATGGCGCCGACCGGGTCCTGGCCGCCGGTCATGGCGACGGTGGCGTTGTAGAGCAGCTTGTAGGTGATGTTCTCACCGGAGGCGACGGCGGCGCGCAGCGCCAGACTGCCCGAGTGCATGAAGGTGCCGTCGCCGACGTTCTGGACCAGGTGGTTTTCTTCCAGGAAGGGGGCCATCCCGATCCATTGAGCGCCTTCGCCGCCCATCTGGGTCAAGCCGATGACATCGCCGACCTGTTTGTCGTCCATCAGCAACACCATGGCGTGGCAGCCGATGCCGCCGCCGACGAGGCTGTCCGGGGCCACCTTCGTCGACGAGTTGTGCGGGCACCCAGAGCAGAAATACGGTGTCCGGGTCAGCAGCGGCAGCGTGATCCGTGAGGTCTTGGGCCGCTCGCGCCAGCGCTGGACCGGTTCGATGTCGTACTCGTCGCCGAGGCGGCGGGCCAGAGCACCGGCAATCAGATCGGCGTCGAGTTCGCCGAAGGCATTGACCAGGGGCTTGCCGTGGGGATCGGTCTTGCCGAACACTCTGGGGGCGTTCGCCCGTGGGTAGAGGATGTCGCGGACCGCGGTCTCGATGAAGGCGCGCTTTTCCTCGACGACGATGATTTCGTCGAGGCCGTCGGCGAAGGTGTGCACGATCTGCGGGTCGACCGGGTAGATCATGCCGAGCTTGAGGATCCGGATGCCGAAGCGGCGCAGGTCGGTGTCGTCGAGTCCGAGTACGGTGAGGGCTTCGCGCAGGTCGAGGTAGGTCTTGCCGGAGGTGACGATGCCGATGCGGTCGTCGGGTCCGGCGGCGGCAATGCGGTTGAGGTGGTTGATGCGCGCGTAGTCCAGGGCGCGCGGGAGGCGGTCGTAGAGCTGGCTGCGCTCGAGGGTCAGCAGGTTGGGGCCGGCGAGCTTCGCACTGGGTACGTAGGTGCTCGGTCCCAGGTCTCCGAAGCTGGGGTCGATCCGGTCGGGGTGCACCACCGCGGTGCCGGCGCCGTCGGCGACGGCGGTGACGAACTTGAGCCCAGACCACAGTCCGGTGAACCGGGACAGGAACGGTGCGTGCAGTCCGTAGTCCAGTACCTCCTGCGGGTCGGCCGGGTAGAGGGTGGGCATCAACAGATCGGCCATGGCGATTTCGGAGGCGCAGGCCAGGCTCGACGATTTACCACCCGGGTCGTCACCGACCAGGGCGACGGCGCCGCCTCGGGGGTCGGTGCCGATGAGGTTGGCGTGCCGGATGGCGTCCGAGGCGCGGTCGAGGCCGGGCGATTTTCCGTACCAGTAGCCGGTGACTCCGTCCGGCCGCATCCGTCCGACCTGGGGCACCATCTGGGTGCCCAGGACGGAGGTGGCTGCCAGTTCCTCGTTGACCCCCGGGCGGTGCACGATGTCGAACCCGTCGAGGAGTTTGCGCTTGCGCCCGATTTCGAGGTCGTAACCGGCCAGCGGCGAGCCCTCGTAGCCGGAGACGAACGAGGCGGTGCGGTGCCCGCGGCGGCGATCGAGGATCGCCCGGTCACGCAGGGTGCGGACAAGTGCCTGGATGCCGGTCAGGTAGATCGTGCCCTCGTCGAGAACGTAGCGGTCGTCGAGCGAGAAGGTGGCGGCGGGGCTGTGCAGGGTGGAGGACAAGATGGTTTCCTTCGATGATGTGTCGCCCGGTCACGCCGGGGCGTGACCCGAACCGAGGCCGGCGACGAGTTCTTCCAGGGACGAGGCGGCGTCGATCCGGTCGATGAAGGCGGCTTCGGTGGCGCTGGCGTTCTCGCAGAACTCGACGACCCCGGGGACGTCGAAGAACGGGATCACACAGACACCGTCGATGTCCGCGACGATGTAGTCCCCGGGCTGGACCAGGTAGCCGCACAAGGACACCGGACCGTTGAGCTCGATGACTTCGTACCGGTAGCGAGCGGAGTTGGGGCGGCGCGCGGCACTCCACACCGGTAACCCGGTGTCGAGGATGGAGGCGCTGTCACGGACCGCGCCGTCGACGACGCAGCCGGCGATGCCGGCCTTGAGGGCCCACCGAGCCGACAACGTGCCCATCACCGCCCCCGCGCGTGAGCTCGAGCAGTCCATCACCGCGACGTCGCCGGGGCGGCCGAGCCCGTACACGTCCCGGTCCCCGGCGCCGTTCCAGGACTTACTGTCGCGGACGCTGCTCACGTCGCCCCCCAGGGGGATATAGCGCAGGGTCACTGCCGGTCCGCAGAGCGTGTCTCCCGCCGCCAGCGGTTGGAGGGCGGTGGAATCGAGCACGGCGCCGCCACCGAATTCATCGAGCGCGTCCGCGACGGCGGAGGACACGTCGGGGATCGCGAGCAGCCTCGCGGCGAAGTCGGTGTCGTACCGCGGGATCTCGGTGGTGCGGATCTTCGATTCGGGAACGGTCCCGGTCAGCCGGTGGTGATGATCTTCGACGGTCGAGAGGTCAGGCACGGCGGGCCTCCTGGAGGGTGATGCGGCGGGCGATGGGAAGGGTGCGCCGCCGGGTACTTTCGTAGATATCGATGTCGGCGACCTGCGCCAAGGTCAGGCTGATGTCGTCGTAGCCGTTGAGCAGGCGCCACCGAACGTTCTCGTTCAGCTCGAACGGGTAGATCACCTCGCCGACACGGACCTGCAGTTGCACCAAATCGACGGTGACGGCCGTGCCGGGCCGGGCCTCGATGCTGTCCCAGATCTGTTCGACCACATCGGCGGGGAGTTGCACGGTGAGCAGGCCGTTCTTGAGCGAGTTGTCGCGGAAGATGTCGCCGAACCGGGGCGCGATGATGGCACGGAAGCCGTAGTCCCGCAGGGCCCAGACCGCCCATTCGCGCGAGGACCCGGTACCGAAGTCGGTTCCCGCGACCAAGACGGTCGCGTCGCGGTATTCGGGCTGGTTGAGGACGAAGTCGGATTGGTCGGCTCGCCATTCGCCGAACAGTGCGTCCGCGTGCCCGTTGTCGAAGTCCCCGGTGAAAAAGCCCACCGGATAGATCTGGTCCGTGTCGACGTCGGAGCGACGCAGGGGTGCGGCGATTCCGGTGTGCTCGGTGAAACTGTCCATCGTCAGCGCTCCTCGAGGTCGGTGGGAGAGGTCAGTCGGCCGGTAACAGCGCTGGCGGCCGCCACCGCCGGTGACACCAGATGCGTTCGCGCACCGCGGCCCTGCCTGCCCTCGAAGTTCCGGTTGTTCGTCGAGGCTGCGCGTTGACCTGGACGCAGCCGGTCGTCGTTGAGTGCCACGCACATCGAGCATCCCGACGAGCGCAGCGACGCCCCGGCCGCGGTGAAGATCTCGTCGAGTCCTTCGGCGACGGCCTGGGCGCGCACCGTTTCCGATCCCGGCACCACCAGGACCTCGATGCCGGGAGCGATCCGTCGTCCCTGCCACACCGCCGCGACTTCCCGCAGGTCCTCGATCCGGCCGTTGGTGCACGATCCGATGAACACGGCGTCGATCTCGATCGCCCTCATGGCGGTGCCGGGGGCGAGGTCCATATACGTCAACGCGCGTTCCGCCGCCGCGCGGGCGACGGGGTCCAGGAACGAATGGGGTGCCGGCACCACGCCGTCGAGCGGAACCGACTGTGCAGGGTTGGTGCCCCAGGACACCCGCGGCGCGACGGCGGAGGCGTCGATGTGCACTTCCTTGTCGAACTCGGCGTCGTCGTCGGAGTAGAAGGTGCGCCAGTAGTCGACTTCCTCGTCGAAGACGGCACCGGACGGCACGTGTGGTCGTCCCCGCAGATACTCGACGGTGACCTCGTCGGGTGCGATCAGTCCTGCGCGTGCCCCGGCTTCGATGGTCATGTTGCACACCGTCATTCGACCTTCCATCGACAGCGCGCGGATCGCCTCACCCTGGTATTCGATGACGTGACCCTGGCCTCCGGCGGTGCCGATCTGCGCGATTATCGCCAGGATCAGATCCTTGGCGGTGGTACCGGCGGGCAGCATCCCGTCCACGACCACGCGCATGTTCTTCATCGGGGTCATCGGCAGTGTCTGCGTGGCGAGGACGTGTTCGACCTGGCTGGTTCCGATACCGAATGCGAGGGCTCCGAAGGCGCCGTGGGTGCTGGTGTGCGAATCACAACACACCACCGTCATGCCGGGCTGGGTCAAACCCAGTTCGGGGCCGATGACGTGTGCGATACCCCGCAAGGGGTCACCGAGGGTGTACAGCTCGACGTCGAAGTCGTGGCAGTTTCTCTGCATATGGTCGATCTGCCGGATGGCAGTGGCGCTTGAAAGGTCACGCAACTCGTCATCGGTCGGGTTGTTGTGGTCGACCGTGCCGAGGGTCAGCTCGGGGCGGCGCACTGTGCGGCCCGCAGCTCGTAGTCCGGCGAACGCGGGCGGGGTGTTTGCCTCGTGCAGCAAGTGCAGGTCGATGTAGATCAGATCCGGCTCACCCTCGGCGGATCGCACGAGATGGCTGTTCCAGATCTTCTCCGCAAGCGTGTGGCCCATGTTCAGTGCCTGTCCCTTCCATTTACTCCAGAGCGCGCCGGCCGGACAGCCGTGCCGCTCTCGGCCGGCGGCGAAATGCGGGTTCGATCGATCCCCGATCTCCGCGGTACTCGATGTGACCCACAACATACGCAGACATGTACCGTGAGATAAACACAGCTCCGAAATTTGCTGCCAAATGCTCAACACAGGTGGGCGAGAGCGGTGCCGACTGCGCATTCGGCCTAGTTTCGGACCCTTACGACAGGAGTAGCAATGGACGGCTTCGACAAGCTTGATCTCGACATCCTTCGGCTGATCGTCGAAGAACCCCGTGCCGGTGTCCGCGAGTACTCCCGCAGGCTCAACATCGCTCGCAACACGGCACAGGCACGGATCACCAAACTCGAGAAGGCGGGCGTCATCGTCAGCTGGCGCCCGCAGATCAACCCCGCCCCCCTCGGGTACACCGTGATGGCCTTCGTGCATGTCCACATCGCTCAGAGCGAGATCGACCGCACTCTCGACCGCCTCACCGCGATACCGGAATTGATCGAAGCCAACACCGTCTCCGGTGACGGAGATCTGCTGTGCCGCTTCGTCGCCCGGGACAACTCACACTTCGAGGAAGTACTCCAGGCGGTCATGAGGACCGACGGGGTCCTACGGACGCGCTCGGAGATCGTGTTGAGCCGGCGGATCTGGCCGCGAACCATCCCCATCGTGGAGAAGCTTCGCCAGGAGCACTGATCCGGACCTTTGGCCGTGGCAGCGCATGACCGGTGAGCATCGAACCACCAGAGGCGGTTAATTCTGAGCCATTGGCTTCATTTCGCGCGGCGGCGAAGATCCACGGTGAGCATCTGGATGCATTTTCGCCAAGCGGGTTGCTTCTGTGACAGCCATCACCCTTCAATAGGCGGGTGCGGGCCGTCGCCCGACGGGCCCGGCCCGACCGCGACGCCGCCCGCAGTCGGCTCACCGCCCCGGCTCGTCACCGGAAGGCGTGCTCGCAGAACCGAGCAACCACCGAAAGGGTTACCTCCATGCTCTATTTCCTCTCGATCGCGGCGTTGGTAGCGCTGTTCGCGATCGCCACCATGACCCCGATCAACATGGGGGTCCTGGCATTCGCCGCCGCCTTCGTGATCGGAGGTTGGGTCTCCGGAATCGCGCTCGAAGACATCTTCGACTTCTTCCCCGGCAACATCGTCATCGCCATCATCGGGATCACCCTGCTGTTCGGGATCGCACAGCTCAACGGCACCGCGGACTTGATGATCGGCGGAGCACTCAGGCTCGTCCGCGGCAAGCGCTGGGCCATTGTGTGGCTGATGTTCTTCCTCGGCGCAGGCCTGATGACCATGGGATCCACGCTTGCCGTCGGCATGCTCGCGCCCATCGCCATGCCGATCGCCAAGCGCTACAAGATCGATCCGCTGCTGATGGGCATGATGATCAGCCACGGCGTGCTCGGCGCCGCCTTCTCCCCGGTCACCGTCTACGGCGCGTTCACCAACGGTTGGCTGCAATCCGCCGGCCTGCCCAACAACCCGTTCGTGTTGTACGCAGTCCCCCTCGGGCTGAACTTCCTGTTCGCCGTCGCCATCTTCCTGGTGCGCGGACGCGACCTGATGCATTCGGGTGAACAGGACATCGACATCGACATCGACAGCATCACCGACACCGCCGAAACGGCCGAAACACCGCCACGGGGCGGTCAACTCGTCACCACGGGAGCGCCGACCGGCCGCAACGCCACCGCAACCCGCCCGGGGACAGCTACAACGGCCACGACCACCGGATCCGCTCAACCGAAGGTCACGCCCGGCAGGATCGAGGAACTCGAAGCCACTGGATTCACCCCGATGCGGATCGCCACAATCGTCGGCATTCTCGCTCTCCTCGTCGGCGGTGCAGCCTTCCAACTCGACATCGGCGTCTGCTCCATGGTCATCTCGGCGATCCTGCTCTGCCTGGCACCGAACAAGTTGAAAACGGCTGTCAACAACGTGCAGTGGTCAGCGGTCCTCCTGGTCTCCGGAATGCTCACCTACATGAGCGTGCTGAACGAGAACGGCACCGTCGACTTCCTCGGCAATGCGGCGGCCTCACTCAGTTCGCCGCTGCTCACAGCCCTGATCCTGTGCTACGCCGTCGCCGTCCTTTCCGCCGTCGGGTCCTCCATCGGCACCATCGGCATCGTCCTCCCACTCGCGGCTCCGCTACTCCTCGCCGGCGACATCGGCCTCATCGGATTCGTCGCGGCGGTCATCTTCGCAGCAACGATCGTGGACGTGAGCCCACTGTCCAGCAACGGCGTCATGGTCCTCGCCAACGCCCAGGTCCCCGACCGCAACAAATTCCAACGCACACAATTCAAATACACCGGCTACGTCGTCCTCGTCGCCCCGATCCTCGCCTGGGCCCTGGTCGTCCTTCCGACCTCCCTGTAGTTCTGCCCCTGCAGCTCGCCGACACCACCAAC
>Ga0247825_10002405_pt1 | contig 12326 bp, 10 predicted proteins | sample 13C_Vanillin_Day_FD_194413 | JGI IMG/M metagenome (GOLD analysis project Ga0247825, IMG submission 194413) | Soil microbial communities from agricultural site in Penn Yan, New York, United States - 13C_Vanillin_Day48 | ecosystem: Environmental > Terrestrial > Soil > Agricultural land | place...
AGAGATCACAGCTAGCTAGTAGAGCGTTTTTTGGTTGTACGTAGTGTCCGCCTTCAGGCGGACCGAGAAAGGCCGGCTGAAGCCGGCCACTACGTACAACTGAGAACCGCTCGCTCTGAGACGATTTCAGATCGTAGTGAGGCCTGCAAGCCGGCGCACGAACTCCACCGCCGGCCGCCGGTCGTAGCTTCGCAGCACCATCAGCTTTTCGGCCTCCAGTGATCCTTCGGCGTGGACCGCCAGCACCTCCTGATACGCCCCGAAGCCGGAGGCCACGAGATCCTTCACGAGCGCGAGCGCCTTCAGGCGATCCCTGCCGCCGACGCCGCGTCCCGCGTAGTACTTGTCGTAGTACGCGGCGGTCTCCGGAGACTCGAGGTCTTCGGCGCCGGGCCCGGTGACGAGCGACCCGCCAGCGATGTCCTGCACGTCGCGAATCGCCTCGTGATAGCCGTGGGCGAAGTGATATTTGGCCATGTTCACGTAGAGCGGATCTGGTACGAAGATGCCGCCCTCGCGAGGCCGTGCCATCATCGCCGCGTAGCGCGTCAGGCCGCGCAGCGTTTCCGCGTACGAGATGAGGCGCACGAACTTCTCGCGCACGTGCCCCGCGCTGGCAATGCCGTTGACCTCGGCCATGAGCATGGCCGCACCCACGAGCGCGTCCACGAGCGGCAGCTTGTAGGAGATCGCCGTGAACCGGTGATGTTCGACGAACGCCAAGGCCAGCGGACCGGCAAACGCCGACTCTCCTGCGAGGAACACGCGGTCCCAGGGTACGAAGACATCGTCGAAAACAGTCGTCGTCTCCATCATCTTGTGTCGCGCGCTGATGGGATGTTCCACCGGTGAGCCGGTGGCGGCCGCCGAGTCGAAGGCGGAGGCCAGCAAGGTCAGTCCCGGGGCGTTGGCTGGCACCGCGAAGCTGACGGCGTAGTCGCGATCCGCTTCCGCCAGGGCGCGTGTGGGCAGCACGATGATCTCGTTGGCGTTGGTGCTGACCGACGTGTGCGCCTTTGCGCCTCGCACGACGATGCCATCGCTGCGGCGCTCGACGATGTGGACGTAGAGGTCAGGGTCGGTCTGGGCCGACGGCGCGAGCGAGCGGTCGCCCTTGACGTCGGTCTGGGCCACGGCCACGGCCAGATCGTTGACGCGGCAGTGTTCGTAGAAGGCGGACACGCGCTGACTGTAGCTCGTGCCGTGCTTCGCATCGACGGCGGAAGACACTCGCAGCAGACCGCAGAGTGCGTCCGTGCCAATCTCCTTGATTAACACGACGAGCGTTCCACCCTCTGCCGTCGCCAGCTCGATGAGCTCGCTGCGTTGCAGTAGGTCGTCAGTGCTTCGCGGCACCTGGTAATAGCGCGAGGACTCATCGCTGCCCTCGCCGATGACACAGAGCGCGCGATGGCGAGGATCCTCCGCCAGGCGGTAGTCGATGGCCGCATGGCGCACCGCCACCGAAATCACGGGGTGCGTGGTCACGTCTTCGACGCGTCGTCCCCTGAAGTACACCGTGCGTCCGTCACGGAGGCTGTTTACGTACGCATCGACGGTTCTCAAGGGCATCGGTGACCTTTCTGTGGCTATGCGCGATCGACGGGCGCCGCGCCGGCGGCACGAAACCGGTCGCGGAGGGCGGATTTGAGGAACTTGCCGGTGGACGTCCGGGGAATTTCGCTCACGAACTCATAGGCGTCCGGCAGCCACCACTTCGCGAACGCGCCTTCGAGGTGCCGGCGCAGGTCGTCGGCCGTCACCGATGCACCGGGTTTGAGGACGACGACGGCCAGCGGGCGTTCGTCCCACTTCGGGTGCGGCACGGAGACGACCGCGGCCTCGGCGACGCCGGGATGTCCCATCAACGCGTTTTCAAGCGCCATCGAGCTGATCCACTCGCCGCCGGATCTGATGAGATCCTTCGTGCGATCCCGCAGGGCGACACACCCTCCCGGCGCGATCGTCACGATATCTCCCGTCCGGAACCAGCCGTCGTCTGTAAAGCGGTCGGCGCTTCCTGGCTCGTCGAAGTACGCGCTGGCCACTGTGGGGCCGCGAACCTCGAGCTCGCCCATCACCGCGCCGTCCCAAGGGATCAGTCCTCCGTCGTCGCCGCGCGCGCGGATTTCGAAGAACGGGGCAGGGGTGCCTTGTCGCGACAGCCAGGCGTATTGGTCGTCGGATGACCAGCCATCGGCAACTGCCGGCAATGTGCCCACCGTCGAGATCGATGTGGTCTCGGTCATTCCCCACGCCTGCCGAATGGAGACGCCATGGCGCTCCTGATAGCCCCGAAGCATGGCTTCCGGAACCGCGGAGCCGCCGACGACCAGGGTGCGAAGGCTACTGACGTCGATCGCGTTCGGCTGCGCGTCGTGCGCATGCAGCACGCTGAGCCAGACCGTCGGCACACCGCCGCTCATCGTCACACGCTCACGGGCGATGAGGTCGAGCAGGCTCGACGCGTCGAGCCGGGGTCCTGGGAGGACGAGTGTGGCTCCCGCCAGCGCCGCACCGAAGGGCAGGCCCCAGCCGTTGATGTGAAACATTGGGACGACCGCCAGCACCACGTCGCGTTGGCTCAGCCCGGCATTGTCGGTTGTGGCCAGCGTGAGCGCTTGCAGCGCGAGTGCGCGGTGCGAATACACCACGCCTTTCGAGCGCCCCGTCGTGCCAGACGTGTAGCACATGGCCGCGGCGTTCCGCTCGTCACACTCGCCCGCATCGAGCTCTGCGGCATCTCCGCCAGCGAGGAATACTTCGTAGTCGACCGGAGCCGGCCAGCCATCTTGATGGATCGTTTCCCCTGCCGTCCCCTCGTCCCGCATGACGATCAGGTGTCGTAACGTCGGCGGACATTTCATTTCGGCGACGAGAGGCAGCAAGCGCTCGTCCACGAGGAGCGTGACGTCCCCCGCGTGCGACGCGATATCGCTGACGTCGGTGTGATGGAGCCGCAGGTTGAGGGTGTGAAGCACCGCACCAATGGAGGGAACAGCGAAGTAGGCTTCCAGATGGCGGTGGTGGTTCCACGCGAGCGTCGCCACGCGCTGTCCAGGACCGATACCCAGGGCCTTGAGTGCGTTGCCGAGCCGGTAGGCGCGCCTGGCCATCTCGCCGTACGAGTAGCGGTGAAGGGAACCGTCGGCCGTCCGGCTGACGATTGGACGGTCGGCGAAGACCGTCGCGGCGCGCCTCAGGATCGCCGGGACGGTGAGCTGGTAGTTGTCGATGAGACCGTGCATCGCGGAGACGTGCCGTGGTCGCTGGCCGTGCAGCGCCGATGATACTCTGTTCGGCGCCACGCGAGGCCATCGTACCGATCGTTCGTATGGCCTCGGGATTGTTGCTCATGCACGTCAAAGAACTCTTCAACCTCACCGGCAAAGTGGCATTGGTCACTGGCGGATCGCGGGGGCTCGGGCTCGAGATGGCTGAGGCCCTCGGCGAGGCCGGGGCAGCCGTGGCCGTGACCGCGCGACGCCAACAGTGGCTCGGTCCTGCGGAGGAGACGCTTCGCGGCGCCGGCATCGACTGCCTCACGGTGCAGTGCGACGTGTCGCAGGCGGATCAGGTGGCTGCTGCGGTGGCTCGCGTGGTGCAGCAATTCGGCCGCATCGATGTCCTGGTCAACAATGCCGGGATTAGCTGGGCTGAGCCGATCGACACCATGCCTGTCGAGAAGTGGCGTGAGGTCATCGACACCAATGCGACCGGCTGCTTTCTGATGTCGCGTGCCGTGGGGCGCGAGATGATGCGAGCCGGGACTCCTGGCTCCATCATCAACATCGCGTCGCTGATGGGGCTCGTGGGGATGGCGCCCGAGATTCTCGATGCCGTGGGCTATTCCGCCAGCAAGGGGGCCGTCATCAGCCTCACGCGGGACATGGCGGTGAAGTGGGCATCGCACCACATTCGCGTCAATGCCGTCGCGCCTGGATTCTTCGACACGAGGCTCTCTGCCGGGGTGCTGGCTCGAAACCAGGCAGGCATCGAGCGGAGCACTCCACTGGGCAGGATCGGCCGGCCCGGTGAGTTGAAGGGGGTCGTGTTGTTCCTGGCGTCCGAGGCGTCCAGCTACATGACCGGGCAGGTGCTCTCAGTGGACGGCGGAGCGACCGCGTGGTGATACCGGCTCGCGCCCCAAGGTCGCGTGAGGAAGGGAGATGCCAGTCTTGAAGAACCGACTTTGTTGTCTCGGCATGGCGAGTCTTGCATGGGTGGGGACACTCGCGCCAGCATACGCGCAGATGCCCACGACCAAACGCTTTCCACAGATCACCGTCGAAGAGCTCAACGCCCAACAGCGTCCAGTGGCGGAGGAGATCCTCAAGGTCTCGAGCGTCGGCCTGGCTGGGCCCTACAATCCACTCCTGCGGAGCCCGCTGCTCGCCGATCGGATGGTGAAGCTGCTGGACTATCTACGCTTCAACACGTCGGTACCGCGCCGGTTGAACGAGTTCGCGATTCTCATCCAGGCGCGTCTCTGGACATCGCAGGTGGAGTGGGTCGCGCACCATCCGCTCGCACTCAAGGCTGGGCTCACCGAATCCGTCGCGGAGGATCTGAAGGCCGGACGTCACCCGACTGGCATGAAGCCCGATGAGGATATCGTCTACGACCTGTGCATGGAGCTGTCGACTCAGCACAAGGTGAGCGACGCGACCTTTGCGCGCGCCAAGACAATGTTCACCGACCAGCAGATCGTGGACCTCGTCACTCTGAGCGGCACATATGCGTCGGTGGCGATGATTCTCGCCGTGGCCGAGGAACCAGCGGCGGGCGGACAAGCACCGCTCCAGCCGATCGGACGCTGAACGCGGCTCGGACTGGCGCTATTCGGGTGTTCGGAAAACAAGTGTTTTTCGACGTACAGTTATCCCGTTGAGTCGACTTCTCCATTGCGGGCTGGGATCCGCATATGTGCGAGACTGAGCGACGCGGGCGTTTAGCGAGTGTCGCTGGTCTGCGGATTGTCGGTCAGATACCCCCGATTCAGGCGACCATGCCGAGCAGCAGCCCGATCGATATCGATTCCTCGTCCCCGCCCTTTGATCAGTTCAGAAGTATTCAGCGGCTCTCGGCGGATCGCAGCGGCCACATGTCCGTCGAGCACGTCCGGCATCAGCTCTATGTCGGGCGCGACAAGCGGCGACCGGAGAGCGTGCTCGTCAAGGTGACGTCCAAACCGGGCCTTGTCTACCAGCACAATCTCACGAACGAAATCGCCAGCCTTTCGACCATCAATCGTGAACTGCCCGACTCGCTGTATTTTCCGGTCATCCGCGATCATGGGCGGCTGCGCGATGGACGGGTATACCTCACGACATCGCTGTTCGAGGAGTTTCCGCTGGCGGCTTCGATTGGCGCCGAGCGCATGCCGTCAAGGATGGTCGCCCATCTCAGGGCCACTTTGGAAATCGCCAAGGCCCTTGCCGAACTTCATCGTCTTGAACTCTTCCACGTCGATCTGAATCCGATGAACATTTTGTACGGGGTGGAAAAGGGCAGGCCCGTGATTCGAATCGTGGACTTCGAATCGTCGTATGAACGCGCCCGGCACTCCGATGGCGTCTTTTATGATCCACCGACGACTCCAGGCTACTCGGCGCCGGAGATATCGCGCCAGGCGCCGGATGCGCGATCCGATCTGTTCTCGCTGGGTGCCGTGCTCTACACGATGATGGCCGGCTATCACTGGACCTGGGACGCCGAAATTTGGCGGTCTATCGACGGGGATGCGGAGATCGACCCCGAGCTGCAAAGGATCCTGCTGAGCTCGGTCGATCCCGATCCAGACAAGCGATACTCATCGGTTCAGGAGTTTCGCGACAGCCTCGCCGTCTACCTGGAACGGATCTGGCCTGGGCGCTCCTGGTAGCACGCTTCGCGTGTCGGTGTCAGACCCTCGTGCGCCTGCGCACACGCGAGCTCGCCGGGTGTCTAACGCTCCAGAGCCCCGAGCGAGAGGTTCCAATCCACCGCGCCACGGCACATGTGGGTCGGTGGCGATGATCCTCGCCGTGGCCGAGGAGCCTGCGGCAAGCGGTCAGATGCCGCTCCAGCCGATCGGGCGCTGAGCCAGACTGCGACAGCGGACGTCTCGCCGCGTGACGCCGCTCGCCACGCCGGACAAGGCGCGGCCGGCCACCACGGCCGCTGGATGCTCGGGTCGCGCCCTGGACCTGAACGGCGCTCAACCTCGCCGGTTCCCTCCGCCGCCGCACCTTGTCACCCCTGACGCGCGTCGGCATGGCTCGAGGCCTCACGCCACGAGACGCCCGCTGCCGCTACACGGGTCGGTGCCGACTTGAGCGCGCGGGTTCAACGTGTGTAGCGGAGGCGCTTCTAGGCCGTTCGGAAACCTACCGGTGTCAGCCACCGCTACCGACTGAATTCCGGCAGTCAGGGTGTGCAATTCAGGTGTGCGGAAAACAAGTGTTTCTCGACACCGAAGGCGCCCCAAGTCTCGATGGTCGATCCGCGCGGTGCCTGCTAGGCCGCGGCCCCCGCGACGCCCACCGTGATATCGAGATCGGCCTATCAAGTCGGTGAGCCACCCGCCGTTCTTCGGGGAAGTTCTTGGCGGAGCGGCACTTCAAGGGCACTTCAAGGGCCGATTGCAGGCAACCGCCGCTGGCGCTATCCTGCGGGCGCCGGCCGGATATCGGGTTGTCGAGTTCGGCTGCTACTCGTTAGCCGGACTCGCTTAAGGAATGCATCTGTATCTCTCTTCATCCCTCCTCGGAAGTCGGGCAAGCGAGCTCGCTCCGCTGGTTCGTACGCGGAAGGCTGCGGTCGTCGCGAATGCACTCGACAACACCGAAGCGGATGTGAGACGCGGATTTGCGCACGGCCAAGTCGAGGAGTTGAGAGACCTCGGGTTTCAAGCGCACGAGCTTGACCTGCGCGACTATTTCGGAACACCGGACCGGCTCGCCCATCGGTTGAACGATGTCGGGCTCGTCTGGGTTACGGGAGGCAACTCGTTCCTTCTGCGTCGAGCGATGAACCAGAGCGGCTTCGACGAGTACGTCCTCAAACACAAGGGCAATGACGCACTGGTCTACGGAGGGTTCAGCGCCGGAGCCTGCGTCGCTGCGCCAACCTTGCGTGGTGTGCACTTGGTAGATGTCCCCGAAGCGTCTGCCGAGGGATACGTGAACGGGGTCATCTGGGATGGGTTGGGGCTCGTTCCCTACAGCATCGCCCCGCACTTCATGTCGAACAATTCGGAATCTGGACGCGTAGACGCTATGGTGCAGTACTTCATCGACCACAACATGCCATTCGTCGCGTTGCGCGATGGCGAGGTGATTATTACGGCCGTCTAACTCCGCGATGGAGCCGTCGGCGCCGCGGCGATCCTGAGCGCCGCGGCTCATCGCGAACGTTGGGCCGCTTCGTTCCGTCCCTGACCGCGACAGGTGTCAATTCCGGTGTCAGTTCTAGTGTCAGTTCGTTTTGCGGTTCGCTGCGTTTTCTTGCAACCTCGTGCAATAGGCTTTTTGCTAAGGTCCAGGAAACGCAGCCCCTTGCAGGTTGCTGCACTTTGGTGCATGCCGCGACGTGGTTGTCGTTCGACTGAGTCCTACTCGCGTCGCAAGCGCCTGGGTATGAGCGGAGACTGATTTCCCGCCGTGCGGAGCCGGACTCCGCGGCGCACGTGCCTGTGCCCGACCCTCTTGGCGCGTGCGCACCGACAAGCTCGTTCGGTGTCTAACGTCTTCCAGAGCCCAGAGCCCAGAGCCCAGAGCCCAGAGCCCAGAGCCCAGAGCCCAGAGCCCAGAGCTACAGATTCCAGTCCAACGCGCCCCGGCCGATGAGCGTGCCGTCGCGTAGCGCGCGATGCACCTCCTCGACGCCCTCGGGAGGCACCACGTGCGATACGACCGGACGGATGCGTCCAGAGACGACGAGTTCGGCGCATTCGGTCAGCTCGGCTTTCGAGGCGTATCGCGATCCGAGGATCGTCAATTCCCGGAGGACGATGTCTCGAGGACTCATCGGAAGGTCCACGTTGCGGAAGGTCGTCAGGACGACCAACCGGCCGCCGAGGGCCAGCGCCTCCATGCCCCACGCGAGGCTCGCCTGGCTGCCGAGTAGATCGATGACGACGGTGGGGCGGCTGAAACCCCACGATGACCGCAGATCGATCTCGTCGAAAGACCGAGACATGATCGGCGTGCCGCCGGCACGTCGAATGGCCTCGAACTTCTGTTCGGATGCTTCGAGGCCGACCACCTGGCCGCCCAGTAGCGTCGCCATCTCGACCATGTGAATGCCGACGCCGCCGCCGGCACCGATCACGACGACCAAATCTCTGCTCGTGATCCGCGCGCGGGTCTTGCACACATGCAGTGGCGTGGCGATCGCATCGGATATGGCGGTGGCCTGTGCCGCACCGATCGAATCGGGAAGGGCGATCGCGTTTCGCGCCGGCAGAACCGCAAATGGCGCATATCCGCCGTCTCTGTGGACGCCAACCCACCCGGCAAGATTGGCGCACAGCGAGTCCTGGCCTTCTGCGCATGCCTTGCAGGTGCCGCAGACCAGGTAGAAGTACGCCATGACGCGGTCGCCGACGCCTGGCGACGTGACACCGCGGCCGACCGATTCGACCCGCCCGACGATTTCATGGCCTGGGACTCTGGGGAGCGTCGCCGCGGCGTTGGCCAGATCACCCCTGATGCAGTTGAGCACCGTCAGTCCGATTCCGCACGCCTCCACGCGGATGCGCACTTCGCCGGGCTGTGGATCCGGGACGTCGAAGGCCTCCCATCGAAGTGGCCCGCCCCATTGATGGATCCGGTAGCCGTGGACGTTCATGCGCGTTCGACGGTGGCTCGCTCGAGACCGAAAAGGGCAGTGGCGTTGCCGCACGTGATCGCATCGAGAGCGGTCCGGTCGAATGCGGCTTCTGCGAAGTACCTCTGAAAATGGATGTCAGCCATGTCGAACGGCAGGTCGGAACCGAACATGACGCGATCGGATCCGACGAGGTCGACGAGGAAGGAGAGGGGCGTGCTGGCGTGAGTGATCGTGTCGTACCAGAACCGCCTCAAGTAGGTGGATGGCGGCGACGTGATCGCCACGCGGCTCTCCGGACGCACACGAAACCCATGATCCAGGCGGCCGATCTGGAAGGGCATGAATCCGCCCGAATGAACGAGTACGACCTTGAGCGCTGGATGCCGATCGAGGCATCCCGACAGGATCATCCGGCTGGCAGCAATGCACGTCTCCAGAGGATTCCCGGTCAGGTTGGTCATGTAGAAATCGACCAGGTTCGATCGGGTGCCTACGTAGTACGGGTGCAGGATGACCGGCACGTCGAGTTCCGCCGCTGCCGCGAAGAACGGATCGAAGCGCGGGTCGTCCAGCGGCGTTTGCTCGACGGTCGTACCGATTTGGACCCCGCAGAGACCGAGCTTCTTGACGGAGCGATGGAGTTCAGCCACGGCCGCGTCCGGTTGCTGCATCGGAACGGTCGCCACGCCGTGCAGACGGTTGGAGCGCGCGGCGAATGTCGCGAGGGAGTCGTTGGCGAGACGGCAGAAGTCTCGCGCCCTGGCTGCGTCGAGCCAGTAGAAGAACAGCGTCGGCGTAAGCGAGAGCACCGAGGCGTCGATGCCGAGGCTGTCCATCTGTCGGAGCTTAGCCTCGAGATCGAAGAACTCCGGCGAGAGCGGGTAGCGGTAGCCCTGTGGATGAACCAGCCATTCGGCCTCGTCACGCGGCTCGAGCGCGATCGAGTCGAGGGCGCGTCCTGCGCGCACGTCCGCCACGAACTCGGGTGGAACGAAGTGAGTATGGGTGTCGATGGTCATGGAATGACGTGGGGCCCTCGCGGACTCGCTCCGGCGGATGGCGCCGGCCGCGGCTCCAAGTCTACAGCGCGGCGTGGTTCGAGCGTCTGGTCAAGTCACTCGACGAGTGTCGTAAGGACGCGAGTAGGCAGATCACTGCCCACCTCTTGCGTGTCAGAGGACGGAGTTGCTGGCCAAGTGTTTCCCGGCGGGTGTCGACTACTTAGTCCGGACGATATCAGGTCCGGCGATTTCCACATCCTCGATGACGTCAGCGATCCCGTCTGCGGAGGTGACCATCCGCTTCACTCGACGATCGACAGCGCCTTGCGCGAGCGCTTCCGCCTGACGCCGATCGGCCTGGACCCGGAACCTGACAGGCGCTTCGTCCTTTGGTTCGCCACGCCTACCCATGAGATGCGCCATCGCCAGCGGAGTGTGCTGCTCGTACGTTCTCTTCTGCATATGCTCCTCCGTGAGGAGTCGTCTTCGTCTCTGACACGCTCGCGAATGTACGGCTTCCGGTGGGTCCGGAAAATCGGGAAGATACCTGATCTGCATAGGGACTTTCCCTAGTGACCGGGCGGCGAGGCTAGGTATCGTGCAGCCAGTCCTGAAGGATCGCGTAGCGGATGATGTCAATACGGCCGGTAAGTCCCAGTTTCCGCATGGAGTTGGCCTTGTGAACCTCCACGGTTTTCACACTCAGGTCGAGTTGCACGGCGATTTCCTTGTTGCTGTAGCCAGACGCGATGAGACGCACGACTTCCGACTCCCGTTCGGTCAGAGCCGCTCCAGGCTGGTTCAGACCCTTGCTCTTTCGGCCTACGAATCCGGCCGTGACCCGGGCGGTCAAGGCCGAGTCCAGGTATTGACCGCCGGCGGCCACCGCCCGGACGGCCTGGAGCAGTTCGGCCGCGGCGCTCTGCTTGAGTACGTATCCGGCTGCCCCGGCACGGAGCAATTCCTGCAGGTAGGCGTCGTCTCCATGCCGCGTCAGGATGACGACCGCCGTGCCAGGCACCTGTGCACGCAGCGCACGCGTGGCCACCAGCCCGTTTACGCCGGGCATGGAGATATCCATGACGACCACTTCGGGCTTGAGTGCCCGTGCTTGTTCCACCGCACCGCTGCCGTCGCTCGCCTCGGCGACGACCTGCATGTCCGGCTGCGCCTCGATCAGGAGCTTCAGCCCCTGACGCACGGTCACGTGGTCATCGGCGAGCACAATCCGGATGACAGCGCTCCCTGGAGTCATGCGTGTCGTCCCTCCTGCGGGGTGGCGATGCGCACCAGAATCGATGTGCCCTCGCCGGCCACCGACTCAATCTCCAGGTTTGCACCGATGAGGGCCGCTCGCTCCTGCATGCCAAGCAAGCCGAAGCCCTGACTGGTTCTACCGGCCGCGCCCGAGTCGAATCCGACGCCGTTGTCTTCGATAACAAGGGAGATGTGGTCAGGGCGCCGTTCGAGAAGAACGGCCACGCTGGTGGCCTTGGCGTGCTTGGCCACGTTGGTCAGTGCCTCTTGCGCGATGCGGTAAAGCGTCGTTTCGATTTCGGTGGTGAGGCGGTCGACGGAGAGACCCGCGGTGTGCAGTTCGGCCGCGACGCCGGTGCGGGATGACCAGTCCTGCAGGTAGTTCTCGAGGGCCGCCCGCAGGCCGAGATCGTCGAGCGCCGTTGGCCGGAGCGCCCAGACGAGCTCGTCGACACTTCGATCGAGCTCTTGCGTGACGCGCTCGAGCGCATCCGCTCGTTCCGTCAGGGCGGGAGCATCCGCCACAGCGTCCTGCAGTCCACGCACATGCAGCCCCAGGGCGGTGAGCTGCTCGCCGAGCTGGTCGTGCATCTCCCGGGCGATCCGGCGTCGTTCGTCTTCCTGGGCGAAGACCAGGCGCGCCAGCAGCTCACGCCGTGCGACCTCGGCACGTTCCCGCTCGACGATCTCCAGCTGCAGTGCCGTATTCGCACTTGCGAGCTCGGTTGTGCGCTCGCGTACGCGTTCCTCCAGTTCATCGTGCGCGTGACGCAGCAGCTCCTCGGCGTTCGTGCGCGCGGTCACGTCCACGCCGAGGCCGCCGACGTAGTGTCGTCCGTCAGCGCCTTCGAGACGGAACTTGTGATTGAGCCACCAGGACCGCGAGCCGTCCGGGTAGATCGCTTCCTCCACGACCTCGACGCTCTGTCCGCTGTTCAGCACCGCGAGATCGTTGCGCCGAAACGTCTCGGCGACCTCACGCGGCCAGAAGTCGAAATCGGTCCGGCCAACCCATTCCTCGATACTCATGCCGAAGCGCTGAAAATTCTTGCTCAGGAAGACGTATCGCCCGTCTTCATCCTTGAGCCAACCGGCGACGGCGCTGTTCTCGAGGAACGCACGCAAGCGGTGCTCGTCGGCGCGCAACTTCGCTTCCGCCCGCTTGCGCTCGGTCAAGTCGAAGTGTGTGCCGACGATGCGCACCACGACACCGTCGGGTTCCCGCCGCACGGGGAACCCACGAGACAGCACGTC
>Ga0247825_10002406_pt1 | contig 12324 bp, 11 predicted proteins | sample 13C_Vanillin_Day_FD_194413 | JGI IMG/M metagenome (GOLD analysis project Ga0247825, IMG submission 194413) | Soil microbial communities from agricultural site in Penn Yan, New York, United States - 13C_Vanillin_Day48 | ecosystem: Environmental > Terrestrial > Soil > Agricultural land | place...
GCGGTGGAGGCGGCAGGGGCGGCGGCGGTGGCCGGCGGTCCGATATCGCCGTCAAGCACGACGTCATTCTGCTGGGGCAGCTCGGCAATGGACTTGGCTATTACCACTTCCGCTACAACGGCAGCGAGCGCGCCTATGTTGGCGTGATCGCGCAGGAGGTCCGGCAGGTCATTCCGGACGCCGTCGTTCGCGACCGGCATGGCTATCTGCGGGTCCACTACGAAAAGCTGGGCGTCAAATTCCAGACTTACGAGAAATGGATCGCGTCGGGCAGCCGGGTTCCTGCAATCCAGGCCTCCCACTGACATTCGCGCATACAGGAACCTCGGAGCGAGGACGTCATGACGAAAGCGCCGGTACTGTTGATCATCGCGGCAATGCTTTGCACCACCGCCAGCACGGCTCAGGCCCAGCAGGCGTTCAGCACTCCCGAGGAAGCATCCCGCGCGCTGGCGGAAGCGGCGAAGAAGGACGACCTGAAAGCCCTCCTGACGGTGCTGGGCAATGACGGCCGGGACATCGTGTCGTCCGGCGACGAGGTCGCCGATGCGGATACACGGCAGAAGTTTATCGCGGCCTACGACGCCAAGAACCGGATCTTGATGGAGGGCGACAACAAGGCGATCCTGGTAATCGGCCAGGAGGACCATCCGCTTCCCATCCCGCTCGTGCGTAAGGACGGCCAATGGCGCTTCGACACCGCCGAGGGCCGCATCGAGATCCTCGCGCGCCGGATCGGCAAGAACGAGCTGGACGCCATTCAGGCTTCGCTTGCCTATGTGGACGCGCAGCACGAATACGCGGAGAAGGATCGGACCGGCGCCGGCATGAACACCTATGCCCGGCGCATCCTCAGCCAGCCGGGCAAGAAGGACGGCCTCTATTGGCCGGCGGCGCAGGCCGACGACCAGAGCCCGCTGGGCGAACTGATGGCGGCGGCGACGCGTCAAGGGTACCGCACGGAAGGGGGACGCACTCCTTACCACGGCTACTATTTCAAGATCCTGACCCGGCAAGGGCCCTCCGCCGAAGGCGGCGCCCTCGATTACGTGGTGCAGGGCAAGATGATCGGCGGGTTCGCGCTCGTCGCCTATCCGGCCGAATACCGGAACTCCGGCGTGATGACGTTCCTGGTCAATCACCGGGGGACGGTGTTCCAGAAGGACCTCGGGCCGCAGACGCGCAAGCTCGCGGAGCAGATGAGCTCGTTCAATCCCGATGCCACCTGGACGAGGGTTGTCGACACGACGACGCAATAGCCCCAGTATCCTGGCGCCTGCAGCAGTGCACGACGTCACGGGACGCTCCGCCGTGTTCGACCCATCGACCTACTCGGCCCTGGAAAAATTGCGCAGCGGCCGCGAGCTGGAAGTCCGCGCCTTCAGGCCGGACGATGGCGAGGCATTGGTGGCGGCGGCCGAGCAGGTCGGACCGCGGTCGCGCTATCTCCGCTTCTTCACCCTGAAGCGTGAGTTCACGGAACGGGAAAAGACGTTCTTTCTGAACGTCGACTTCGACCGGCATGTGGCGCTGGTCGGTGTTTTCGAGGAAGCAGGCACAAAATCGATCGTCGGCGCCGGCCGCTATGTGATGACCGAGCCGGGAAAGGCGGAGGTCGCATTCACCGTCATCGACAAGTATCAGGGCCAGGGGATCGGGGCTGCGCTGCTGCGCCATCTGATCGTCGTTGCGCGCGGGCGCGGACTGCATACGTTGATTGCGGAGGTCCTGCCGGAGAACAAGCCGATGCTGCATGTCTTCAGGAATAGTGGGCTTCCCGTCGACATGGTTTCGGACCCCGACGTGGTCCACCTCACCATGCAGCTCGGTTGACCCGATCATGGTTTGATCCGGTCCGCGCCGGCCCCGCTACGCGCCTGCGCTTGGCCTTGCGTCGGCAAGACGCGCCGCTGCCAGGCCCATGGCCATGGCGCCGAGCACGAAGGCGCACGAAGCGGAGGCCTGGAGCGCCTCCAGCATCTGCCCCCGGTTGAAGAACACGATCATCTCGAATGCGAAGACGCCGGGGACCATGATGATGATGGCCGGGACCGTCAGCGTGATCCTGGGCGCCTCGAGCCGCCGATGGACCAGCGACGCCATCAGGCCGACCGCGAGCGCGCCGAAAAAGGTTGCCGGCGCGAGCATCATTCCGGCGTCATGCAGGCCGAGCCGCAACTCGTTGGCGATCGCGCCGAGGATGCCGACCGCCAGCACGGAGCGGGCGGGGCAGTTGAACACCATCGCGAACGCGCAGGCGCCGACGAAGCTCGCGACGGCACGTAGCAGAAGCGTCACTGGATAGGCGAGCTCGAGGCCGCCGGGCTGGTGCGTAATGCTTGTCCCGGTGATGCCGATGACGATGCTGAAGCCGAAGGTCGCGGCGAGAAACAGCATCACCCCGTATATGAGACGCGTCAGCGCCGCGGTGGTCTGGTACTGCACGAGGTCGAGCTGGGCTGCGACCAGCGGAAATCCCGGCGCCAGAAACAGGATCGACGAGATCAATCCGCCGGGATGATTGGAGGCGCCGAAGCCGAGCCTTGCGGTTGCCGCCGCCACCAGGAGATAGGCGCCGGAGGCGACGATGGCGCACAGTGCCGCGACAACGTGCTGGTTGAGGTGTCGCCGCGCCAGCACGATCCGCAGGCCCTGGCCGAACCCGCCGCCGATGCTCGCCGCAACGATCTCGGGAAGTCCGCAGCCGTTCAGGAACGCGAAGCCGCCACAGGCCGGACCGACGGCGGCGGCAATCCAGCCGACACTGTAGAGCGGGGTCCTCTTTTCGATTGCAGCGAGCTGCCCGGCAATTTCTTGAGGCGATACTCCCGGCTCGGATTGGGCCGCCAGGCTCTCCAGGACGCCGAGGCGCTCGGCGTTGACGCCGGGCGGTCCGATCTCACGGAGGACCGTCGCCGTCCCGGCCTCGTACCGGCCGCTGGTGACGATGCTGTCGAGTGTGATGCCGACGGAAAGATTGTCGACCGTCAGCTTCCGTCCCAGGACCGCCATCCACTCCCTCGTCCGGGCCGCCGTCTGGCCCGCACGCAGCATCGCGGCGCCGAAGCCGGCCAGCACGTCGATGCCGTCGGCGGCAGGCGACGCGGCCGCGCCGGCCGGTCCCACACCCTCCGTCGTGCCGGATGTCGCGCGCGATGACATGGCGCTTCCCGCTAACCGGCTGAACCGGATGGCTGGTGCTGCGGCTTAGGCGAGCGGTAGTTGTCGATCAGGATATGGACGCTGATCAGCAGCACCCAGACCGGCAGCACGATGAAGCACCAGCTGATGTAATAGCTGCCGAGCAGCAGAATCAGCGCAAGCGCGTAGCCGAGGAACCCCATCCAGCGAGGTGCGATCCCGGCGTAAAGGATCACGGTCGAGGTCGATATCATGAAAACGCCCGCCATCTTGATGGCGTAGACATTGATCAGGTTATAGGCGATCGCCCGGGCGACCAGCAACGTCGCCGAATTGACCATCGCTCCGGGGTCCGCGGAAAAGGTCAGCATGATCGCGCCGATCACGGCGGCCGACGTAAAAATCATTGCCAGAAACAGCATCGCGCTGCCGAGAAACACGGTTGCGAAAAAACGGTCCTCCTGTTGCCCGAGTCGGTCCCGCAACACGCCGATGAACCACAGAAACGCGATCCCGACGAAAGGCATCAGGTTCAACGCCGCGGTGATCGTGCTCGCGCTCTTCGCCGGCCATGCACTCGCATCCAGCGGGTCCGCCGGAATCGAGATGCGAAACAGCCAGAAGACCAGCGCCACCAGAATGGAAAACGCGATGCCGGCCAGGGCCGCGGATTTCGGCGTCCGTAAGCTCGTGCCGGTGAGCGCTGCGCCATCCGCCATTGCGGTCTATCCTTTGTGCTGAACCGCCCTATGGCGTTCGCGCGGTCCGCAGGTAGACGAACCAGTAGACCGCGCCGACCATCAGCGATCCTCCGATGATGTTCCCGATCGTCACCGGCAGCATGTTGCCGATCAGGAAGTTGCTCCAGGTCAGGGCCGGAAAGTCGGCAGCCGTCTTGCCGATCGAGGCCCAGAACGAGTCCGGCGCGCCGCTCTTGATGAACAGGCCGATCGGCAGGAAATAGGCGTTGGCGATGCTGTGCTCGAAGCCCGCCGCGGCGAACGCCGCAATCGGCGGCACGACCGTGACCACCCGGTCGATGGTGGTGCGGGCGCTGAAGCACATCCACACCGCCACGCACACCAGCGCATTGCACAAGATGCCGAGCGTGAGGGCGGGAACAAACGCGAGTGCGGCCTTGCTGTTGGCGGTGTTCAGCGCCACCAGTCCGACGGCGCCGTTGCCGAAGGTATACTGCGTCGACAGGAACAGCAGCGCCGCAGTCCCGACGGTTCCGATGCAGTTTCCGGTGAACGCGACCACCCAGTTCAGCAGCACGGCGCGCGTCGTGACCTTGCGGCTGGCCCAGGCCATGATGAGGAGGGTGTTGCCGGTGAACAGTTCCGCGCCTCCCACCACGACCATGATCAGGCCGACGGAGAACACCAGTCCGGTGAGCAGCCGCGTGATGCCATAAGGCAGGGCCGCCGTCATCGCGGCGCCGTCGCCCGCCGGGCCGATCGAAATGCTTCCCGCGGTCACGGTGGTTGCGAAGATCGCGCCGAACGAGATGAACGCGCCGGCGAGCAGGCTCAGGACAAAGATCGATAGCACATCCATCGAGGCGCGCCGGACGCCGGTCTGCTCGGCGCGGCGCGCCATCTCGGATGGTACGATCGTGTCGATCGTGACCGCTTGAGGGGTTGCTGGATCGGGGGCGCGCTCGTCGTTCATCGTTGCATTCCGGCGGCTTCGGCTGCCCCTCAGGCGGGCAGCCTGCCGAGATCCGCGCGGGCGCCCCGGCGGTTCATTTTGGTCCCGCGATCATCAGCAGTCCCACGATCTGAACCGCGATGACTTTGACGATCGTCATCGACGGGAAGATCATCGCATAGCCGATGTCGGGCCGCTCGGTCGGAGCCATCCTGGTGGAGTACACGAGGATGGCCGGGTTTCCGGTTGCGCCGGAGGCGACGCCGACCAGGTCGTCGAACGGGATCTTCATCACATAGTGCCCGACCAGCAGCACGATCGCGACCGTGGTCAGCAGGATGGCTGCGCCGATGAACAACATCGTCAGGCCGGACTCGGCGACAGTCTTGACGAACGGCTGTCCGGCATTGATCCCGACCGCTGCCAGGAACACCGCAAGGCCGTAGTTGCGCAGCACGATGTTGGCAGGGAGCGGCATAGTCCAGAGCATCGGGCCGGTGCGGCGCAGCTTGCCCAGGATCAGGGCGACAATCAGCGGGCCGCCACCGATGCCGAGCGTGACGATGCCCACGCCGGGGACCGGGATCGGAATGAGGCCCAGCAACACACCAAGCACCATGCCAAGCCCGAGGGACACGTAGCTGAACTCCGATGTTGCTTTCACCGAGTCACCGAAGAAGTTGCGGATTTCCTGACGCTTGTCGGGCGGCATCAGCACGCCGACGCGGTCGCCGAACTCCAGCATCAGATCGGGTGCCGGCACGAGATCCATGTCGTAGCGGCGCACATGCAGCAGATGCGTCGGAAAGCCGGCCGGCAGCTTGAGTTGCGCGAGCGGCACGCCGACCACATTGCCCTTGCCGACGAAGACCCGGATGTAGTCGAGGGCGGAACGGTCCTTGGCCAACAGTCCCGGCGCGAGCTGGCCGAACTTCGCGGCCGCTTCCGCGACCGTCTCCTGCTGGTCGGCCACGATCAGGAGGCCGTCGCCGGCGCTGAGCACGATGTCGTCGGACGGGACCGTATTGCTGCCGCCGGTGCGGACCATGGTGACCTGGACGCCGGCAGGCAGATCACGATTGAGATCGCCGAGAGTGCGACCAGCACTGGTGGCCCCGAGCGTGATTTCACCCATGTGGAAGCGCTGGGTCTTGGGCGGGAAACTCGGCTTCACGTGCCGCGTCATGAAGTAGATGCACAGGATCGGACCGATCACGCCGAACGGATAGGCGATCGAGTAGCCGATCGACGGATCCTTGGTGCCCATCACGTCGAGCGCCGCCTGAAGTGTCGCGGTGCTCGTCATCGAGCCGGCATACATGCCGAGTGTGTGCCCGATCTGGATCCCGAATATCTGGCCGAGCCCGAGCGCAACCAGCAGGCCTGCGATGACTGCGATAAAGGCCAGGAGGTTGTATTTGCGGCCCGCCGATCCGACCATGCCCTCGAAGAACTGGCGTCCATAGAGGATGCCGATGCCGTAGAGGAACATGATCAGGCCGGTAAGTCCGATCGGCCCGACAATGTTTGCCTTCGGTGCAAAGGCGCCGATCGCGAGGCCGACGAACAGCACCGCGCCGACGCCCAGCGAAAAGCCGAAGATGTTGATCTGGCCGACCAGATAGCCGACGCCGATGGCGAGAAAGACCGCAAGGATCGGCTGCGTGCCGATGATATTCTGCGCGAGTTCAATCATGGCCAGTTTCCCCCAACGACGCTTCTGTGGTTGTCAGCGTGCGCGGCATCCGGCTGCGCGAAATTGTTCGATGACCCGCTTGGTCAGCTCGGGCGGCGCCGAAGGCGTATCGGCGAGCTCATAGTCCATTTTCATCGCCTTCCATTTGAAGGCGCCCATCTGGTGGAACGGCTGGACCTCGACCCATTCGACGTTTTTCATCGGCGCAACGAATTTGGCGATGCCCTCGACATTGGCCGGGTCGTCGGTCAGCCCCGGCACCAGGGTGAAGCGGATCCACGCGGGCTTTCCCATCGCCGCGAGGCGCTCCGCGAACTTCAAGGTCGGTGCAAGCTCGCGGCCCGTGACCTTGCGGTAGGTCTCGGGATCGGAGCTCTTGATGTCGAGCAGGATGAGATCGATGTTGGCGAGGTAGTCGTCGTCCGCGCGGGCCCCCATGAAGCCCGACGTTTCGATCGCCGTGTGCAGCTTCATCTGCTTGGCGCCGGCGAAGATTCGCCGCGTGAATTCGAGCTGCACCATCGGCTCGCCGCCCGAAATGGTGAGACCGCCGTCGAGCGAGCGCAGCGCCGGCGCAAAGCTGTTGAGACGGTCGAGAACTTGCTGCGCCGAGACGTAGGTGCCGTCCTTGAGATGCCACGTATCTGGATTGTGGCAGTACTTGCATCGGAGCAGACAGCCGGAGAGAAACAGAACCACCCGCAGGCCGGGTCCGTCATAGCGCGACGACGTCTCGTAGGAATGCGCGTAGCCAAACGCGCCCTTGCCGTCCTCTCGAAAGTCGCTTTCGTCCGGCGCGTCGGGCGACAGCCCGACGCGCAGCTCGTGCCGGCTGCCGCCTTCAAGGGTGCCAACCTGTGACATGGCTGCCTTTCCGGCTCAAACCTGGCCGTGGAACGTGCGGCTGATGACGTCCCTCTGTTGCTCGGGCGTGAGCCGTACGAAGTTCACCGCATATCCCGACACCCGGATGGTGAGCTGCGGATACTTGTCGGGGTTCTTGATCGCGTCTTCGAGTTTCTCCTTGTCGATGACGTTGAGGTTCATGTGGAACCCGCCTTGGTCGAAGTAGGTGTCGAATGCCTTGACCGCGGCGTTGACGACCTCGTCGGGCGACAGGTGCGCCTTCTGCGGCGCCACCGACACCGTGTAGCTGATGCCGTCCAGCGAATCCTTGTAGGGCAGCTTCGCGACCGAGAGGCACGAGGCGAGCCAGCCGTGGCTGTCGCGGCCGTGCATCGGGTTGGCGCCGGGACCGAACGGCTCGCCCTTGCGGCGTCCGTCCGGGGTGTTGCCGGTGACTTTGCCGTAGACCACGTTGGAGGTGATCGTCAGCACGCTCTGGGTATGCGTGGCATTCCGGTAGGTCGGATGCTTGCGGATCTTCTGCATGAACCGCGTGACGAGATCGGCAGCGATCAGATCGACGCGGTCGTCGTTGTTGCCGAACTGCGGCGGACTGCCCTCGATCTTGTAGTCGACCGCAAGGCCATTGGCATCGCGGATCACGTGCACCTTGGCGTACTTGATCGCCGACAGGCTGTCGGCGACCACCGAGAGGCCGGCGATGCCGAACGCCATGGTCCGCAGGATGTCCCTGTCGTGGAGCGCCATTTCCAGGCGCTCGTAGAAATACTTGTCGTGCATGTAGTGGATGCAGTTCATCGCATGCACGTAGGTGCGCGCCAGCCACTCCATCGTGTTGTCGAACTTGGCGAACACATCGTCGTAGTCGAGCACGTCGCCGGTCACCGACGGCGCGATCGGTGCGATCTGGTCACCGGAGACCTCATCGCGGCCGCCGTTGATCGCGTAGAGCAGGCACTTGGCGAGGTTCACGCGCGCGCCGAAGAACTGCATCTGCTTGCCGAGCCGCATCGCCGATACGCAGCACGCGATTGCGTAGTCGTCGCCCCACAGGGGCCGCATCAGGTCGTCGTTCTCGTACTGGATCGCCGACGTGTCGCGGCTGACCTTGACGCAGTAGCGCTTGAAGTTGTCGGGGAAGTGCTTCGACCAGAGCACGGTGATGTTCGGCTCCGGCGCCGGCCCGAGATTGGTCAGCGTGTGCAGCATCCGGTAGCTGCTCTTGGTGACCATCGGCCGCCCCGACAGGTCGATGCCGCCGATGCATTCGGTCGCCCAGTAGGGATCGCCGCTGAACAGCGCGTCGTAGTCAGGCGTGCGCAGGAAACGCACGATGCGCAGCTTCTGCACGAGCTGGTCCCAGAGCTCCTGGGCACCGGACTCGTTCAGCGTGCCTTCGCGCAGGTCGCGCTCGATGTAGACGTCGAGGAAGGTCGAGATGCGGCCGATCGACATCGCCGCGCCGTTCGCCTCCTTGATGGCGCCGAGATAGGCGAAATAGGTCCACTGGACGGCTTCCTGGGCGTCGGCGGCCGGGCGCGAGATGTCGCAGTCGTAGAGCTTGGCCATCGCCGCGAGGTCTTTCAACGCCCGCATCTGGTCGGCGATTTCCTCGCGCTGACGGATCACTTCGTCGTTCGGCCACATGTCGTCGAGCTGCGCGCGCTCGGCCTGCTTGGCCTCGAGCAGCCGCGTGACGCCATAAAGGGCGACGCGGCGATAGTCGCCGATGATGCGGCCGCGGCCATAGGCGTCGGGCAGGCCGGTGATGATGCCCGACTTGCGGCAGCGCATGATCTCCGGCGTGTAGGCGTCGAACACGCCGTCGTTGTGCGACTTGCGATAATAGGTGAACGCGTGGTGGACCTGCGGATCGGCTTCGAAACCCGCGGCCTTCAGGCCCGCCTCGACCATGCGCAAGCCGCCGTACGGGAAGATCGCACGCTTGAACGGCTGATCGGTCTGCAGGCCGACGATGATTTCGTTGTTCTTGTCGATATAGCCGGCCTTGTGCGCGAGCAGCGTGGACGGTGTCTTGGCGTCGACGGCCAGAACGCCTTTCTTCTGCTCCTGCTGGAAATAGGGCTGCAGTTGCGCCCACACGGCCTTGGTGCGTGCCGTGGGAGACGCGAGAAACGATTCATCGCCCGTGTATGTCGTCATGTTCCGGACGATGAAGTCGCGGACGTCGATCGATCTGGACCAATCGCCGCTGACGAAATCACGCCAAGGGTTGTCGCTGACCGGTTTGCTGATAACTGCGGCAGTGCTCATGACAGTCTCCTGTCGGGCTGTGTGCGTCCAAAAATTTCAAAATGCTGGGCCTCCCGACGGATCGGGGAGCCCAGGCCTGTGCTCAAATTTTCTTCTTGAGCCGGTAGCCGTACTTCTGCATGCAGCTGGCTCCGGCCGTTGCCCTTGGACCCTGCTGGTCGCCCGCCACCGTGCGATCGACCTGCGCTTTGCATGCGGCCCACGCCTGGTCATAGGACAACTTTTTCTGGGCGAGGGCGTCGGACACTCCGGTGACACCGAACGCCGCCGCAAGCAGCAGGGCGTTCGTCGCGAAACGGGGATTGAGCTTGGCCATGATTGCCTCCCGATAAAGCTGGCTGTTTGAATGGTCGTGGGGAGCCCACGCATTTTCGTTGCCGTAATTATCGTGCCTTAGGGGCGCAATTGAAAACATTGTACGTGGGTATAGCCCGCGCATCGGCAAACGCCGAGGTTGCGTCAGGTTTGTTGCGGTACGGAAAAAAGTTCCCCGGCAAACCGGCGTCGCAGCCAATCCAGGCGCCGGGCCTGTCAATCGATGATGTGATACCCGCCGTCGATATACAGCGTTTCGCCGGTAATCAGCTTCGCCGCATCATGGGCCAGAAATGCCGTTGCTACCCCAACATCGTCGATGCTGACGAGGCTCTTGGCGGGTGCTTTTGCTCTGGCCTTGTCCAGCAGGGCATCGAATTCGGGGATACCAGAGGCTGCGCGCGTGGCAAGCGGTCCGGGCGATATGGCATGCACGCGGATGCCCTTCGGTCCGAGCTCGGCGGCGAGGTAGCGGACCGTGCATTCGAGCGCCGCCTTGGCCACCCCCATGATGTTGTAGTTCTTCACCACCATCTGGCTGCCGTAGTAGGTCATGGTGAAGAGGGTGCCGCCCTTTTTCATCAAGGGCTCGGCGAGACGCGCCATCTGGATGAACGTCCAGCAGGAGACGTCCATGGTCGCCCGGAAGCCTTCGCGTCCCACGTCGACCACCCGGCCGTGCAGCGCCTCCTTCGGCGAAAACGCGATGGAATGCACGACAAAATCGAGCTTGCCCCACTCGTCGGCGATTTTCTCGAACACCGCTTCCATCTGTCCGGGTACGTTCACGTCGAGCGGCATGACGATCGGTGAGTCCAGTTCGCGCGCCAGCGGCTCGACATATTTCCTGGCCTTGTCGTTGAGGTAAGTCACCGCGACTTCGGCGCCGAGCGCACGGAATGCCTTGGCGCAGCCCCAGGCGATGGAACTTTCGTTGGCGATGCCGACGATGAGCCCTTTCTTGTCCTCGAGGAGCCTCGCGCGTGCCGGGGGGATCATCGAAGGATCCTTGTTGGCGCCCGAGGCCGTCAGGTGCCGCTCGGCCGCCTGTTCGAGTTCGCGAAAGGCCTGTTGCCGGTTTTTCGCGTCGGTGACGCGCGCGACCTCCTTGCCGTTGATCTTCAATGTGCCTTCGCCCCAGGGCGCGACCTCGATCTCGAGCTTGTCGCCGCCCACGGTCGCAAAGAATTGCTGGGCGGTTGCCCCTCTGCCAGCCGCAGCCTTGTCGTTCGACTTCCAGTTCGGTTTTCTCATGGGATACACATGAATGGCTTGCGGCTGCGCTCAAAGCGCCATCACGGCAACCTTGTCCGGAATGACCAGTTCGGCCTCGGTCGCGGCGACGACCTGGGCCGTGGTGACGCCTGGGGCCGTTTCAAGCAGCGTCGCCCGCCCGCTGCGGAATGAGATCACCGCCAGCTCGGTGACGACCATGTCGATTTTGCGCAGCGAAGTGATCGGCAGCTTGCACTTCTTCACGAGCTTGGCCGCGCCCTTGGCGGTGTGCTGCATCGCCGCAATCACGCGCTTGGCGCCGGTGACGAGGTCCATCGCGCCGCCCATGCCGGGCACCATCTTGCCGGGGATCACCCAGTTGGCGAGATGGCCCTCCTGATCGACCTGCAGTCCGCCCAGGACCGTGAGGTCCACATGACCGCCGCGGATCAGCCCGAACGACATCGCGCTGTCGAACGTGCTGGCGCCGGGCAGGGCGGTGACCGGGCGGCCGCCCGCATCCGTCAGCGCCGGGTGCGTCATGCCTTCCTCGGGCGGCGAGCCGGTGCCGATCAGCCCGTTCTCGGACTGGAAGAACACGTGCATGCCTGCGGGCAGATGATTGGCCACCAGCGTCGGAATTCCGATGCCGAGGTTGACCAGCATGCCGTTGGATAGCTCTTTGGCGATCCTGCGGGCGATCACGACCTGCGGTTCCATGGCCGGCCTCAGGAGTTGGAAACCAGATAATCGACCACCGGGGCGGGGGTCATGACATGATCGGGCGAGATCACGCCGGTAGGAACGATGTTGTCGGCGCTGACGATGACGGTGTCGCCGGCCATCGCGATCACGGGATTGAAGTTGCGGGCGGTCAGCGCGTAGCTGAGATTGCCGAGGTAATCGGCAAGGAAGGCCTGCACCAGTGCGAAGTCGGCCCGCAGTGCGGGCTCCAGCAGATAGGTCTTTCCCTTGACCTCGACCTTCTGCTTTCCATCCTCGACCGGCGTGCCGAGACCGGTCGGCGTGAGGACACCGCCGAGCCCATAGCCGCCGGCCCGGATGCTTTCGATCAGCGTGCCCTGCGGCACAAGCTCGACCTCGAGTTCGCCTGCCAACATCTGCCGCTGGGTTTCGGGATTGAGGCCGATATGGCTCACCAC
>Ga0247825_10002407_pt1 | contig 12323 bp, 14 predicted proteins | sample 13C_Vanillin_Day_FD_194413 | JGI IMG/M metagenome (GOLD analysis project Ga0247825, IMG submission 194413) | Soil microbial communities from agricultural site in Penn Yan, New York, United States - 13C_Vanillin_Day48 | ecosystem: Environmental > Terrestrial > Soil > Agricultural land | place...
CCATTTGTGCCCCGCCGTTCTCCCCTTCTCCTGCTTCTCCGGGAATATGAGCGAGGTACCGCGGTTGTTTCGGATCGGTCACGTCGACCACCGACGTGCCGTTTTGTTCGTCCGCGCCAGTCAGCGGATTCCGCTTCACACCGCCGTGATGACCGATGTAGGCGATCCAACGGGTTCCCTGATGGTGGATCGTAGGTTGGTACGCGCTTCTCGCCTGAAGGTCGTCGTGACCGACGAGCGCCATGTCGCGCTGTTCCGCTCCGTGCTGTGCCGCAACTGTCGCGCATAGGGCGATGCCGAGCGCGAGGACGAACGAGGACCAGCGTCTCATATGACCACCTCCTGATCGGGTCTCCTGACCGCGGTCTGACCTTCACACTACTTGGCCAACTCAGGCGGAGTGGGGAGCGTCACTTTACTGGTCGCTGCCCATTCGGCGCCGCGGGCGAACGTCGTCCCGGTTGACATCGGGGATGTTCACGCCGCTCCTGTTCGCGGTGCGCGGTAGTCAACTCGACGCGACGCGCGCGTTGCTCGAGGCCGGCGCGGACGTCAACGAGCGCCTGCCGGATGGCATGAGCGCGCTGGTGCCGGCCGTGTACAACGCGCATTACGCATAGTCCCCCGTCTCATGTCCCGATACTGGCAGTGTCAGGATTGTGTCAAGGGCAGTGAGCTACTGTTGGCGGAGAGGGTGGGATTCGCACCATCTCTCGATGTTGAAAACAAAGAACCTAACTGGTTTCAGGTTCCGCACGAACCGCTGAATATGCCCCGTACTTCGCCACCAAGCGCCGGCGCAAAGGGAGTTACCTGCAGCAAGACATCTCTCCCTTGGCGATCGCACTCCGCTACCACACGCCCGGCCAGGGCTTGCCCACGAGAAACTCCGGGTTGGCGCCCTTGCGCGGCGTGTACTTCTGGACTCGGCCGGTCCTCACTTCAGCGGTGTAGAGATTGCCCTCTTTGTCGGTCGCGAACCCGTGCACGCCCCACTGACAGCCCTGGCACGTGCCGAACGTTCCCCATGAATAGAGGAAGTGTCCGTCGGCGTCGTAGGCGAGGAGCTTGTTCGATCCCTGGTCGGCGGCCCACAGGATGCCGTCGTTGCCCATGTAAATGCTATGGATGTTCATCGGCGGGCGCGGGCCGAAATCCCACTGATCGAGGAACTTGCCGTTTTCGTCGAAGACCTGGAGGCGTCCGTTGTTGCGGTCGTTCACGTAGACACGCCGCGTTTTCGGGTTGACGGCGATTCCGTGGACGCTGTTGAAGTAGCCGGGGCGCTTCTCGTTGGGAGGAGTCCCTTTCATTCCCCACTCCAGAAGCTTCTTGCCGTTCGTGTCGTACTTGATGACGCGTGTGCCGTCATAGCCGTCGGCCAGATACCAGGTGTTCTTGTCCATGAAGGCCATGAACGTCGGCCGGCTGAAATGCGTATCGTCGGTGCCCGGGACACCGGGCGTGCCCAGCGTCAGCAGCCGCTGTTTGCCATCATGCGAGAACTTGCTGACGAAGTGGTTGTCGGCATCCACGATCCATACGTTCTTTTCCGGATCGTAGGGGCTGATCTCCACGTCGTGTGGCCGGCTCCAGATCTTGTCCCACTGGGCCCAGTTCGCTTCATCGATGATCTTGCCGTTGCGATCGAGCACGTAGACGACGTGCTCCCATCGCCAGTCAATGCCGGGCCGGCCATTGCTTCCATCAGCCGCGGCTTTGCCGCCGCTCGGTGTGGCACTGGCGGTTTCGCGTGTCGGCAGGCCGCCGCCGACGGGGAACTTGATGCTCGGCCCAATCTGCGGAAGCCAGGTGGTCCCGCGCCCCAGCTGAAGGACCGGCAACTCGCCCTTCTGCGTCACGAAGACACGGTCGGGACTTTCGGGAAAAACATCAGTGGACTGTGACCAAGTCCACGCCTGATGGTCGGGAAGGCTCTCTCCCAACGGCTTCGGCCAGTTCGCTACTGGATCATAGGGGCCGAACACGTCGTGCCCTCCTTTGAGTCCCGGGACGGCGGCGAACCCCTGTCCGGGCGTCCTCGTCTGCTGTCCCTCGACAGTGCCCGGCCCGTTGCTCACCAGGAGCACGACAAAAAGGGCGATGCATCCTGTCGTAATTCGCATTGTTCGCGCCTTCATTTCGTTGCCTCCGCGCTTCTCGAATCGAGGGACGTGTGAGCGATGCCGCCGATCATCCGTGATCCTGCGAAGTGGATGTGCCGTCCTGACGCTGCGATCATCCTCCCGTGCGTTCGAATGTCAAGACTCCTCTCGCCGGTCCCACCGTCGCTCCTATTGCTTGCGATTGATTTCCTCTATTCGCCGCTGTTTTCGAATTTTGCTGGCGCAACTGTCCTCGTCGACTCGAAATGCGCACACGTTGATATACGCCAATCACATCGATCTACCGCTGATGTGCTTCGGAATTTGGATCGATGAGCTCTCGCGCAACCCGTGCCAACAGAATTGCGAAAGAGCGTCCAGAGCCGTGACTGCGATCTGATTCGTGAACGACACGCGATTCGACTCAGGAATCAGCCTTCGACGCGTTTGCAGATGGTTCGTCTCGGCGACTGCGCCAATGCTTCCTATCGTTACTGCTGTACACTCGCGGCCCCATCGAAGTGTGTTTGGTTGGTGAGGGGACGAGGCTACGTGGGCGTCGATACGGTTCAAGACAAGCGCTTTCTAGCGGACCTCAGGCGCGCTTGGCGCGACAAGCGGTTGGTCCTATTTCTTGGAGCCGGCGTATCGGCGAGCTACGGCTTGCCCGAGTGGAAAGATCTGGTGCTCCAGCTGCTCTTGCCCGATGGATGGGGAGCCGATCCACTGGATCGAATCCGTTTAAACGCGATGAACCAGTGGTTCGTAGAGCAGTTTGAGTACGATCCCACGGTTGTCGCTCGCGGCATCAGGGAGGAGATCCGTGCCGAGATCGCCAATGCTCACGAGCAGCTGGAGGCCGGCGCCTTGGAGCTGGACGTCGAGCGGCGGTTTCTCCTGCGCCTCCGCCACACACTCTATGCTCACGAGACGCGGCCGAAAGCGGGGGCCCGAACCACGCTCAGCGCGGTAGCGGACTTGATCGCACGGTCGGCCCCGAGCGGGAACGTAGCGGCGGTGTTCACGCCGAACTTCGACGACCTGCTCGAGCGGGAGCTCAAGGCGCGAGGAATTCGCAGCGTGTCGGTCTGGCAATGGGACCAGCGTTCAGCGCCTGGTCTGCGTGTCGTGCACTCGCATGGCTTCATCCCGCGGCGCGGTGCACTCGGGGGTCAATCCATTGTTCTGGCCGAGGATGAGTATCACCGTCTCATCACCAGCTCCTATCACTGGGCCAGTACCGAACTTGCGCACTATCTTCGAACACACACGGTGTTGTTCATTGGCGCAAGCTTGACCGACCCCGACCTGCGCGTGCTCCTCGATCTCACTCATGTCGGAAACCATGTTCCTCACTAGATCGTGAAGCGGCGTCATCGCCTGTCCGAGAAGGACGAACGTGAGTTCATGGAGAAGTACTCGCCGTTTCACCGGAAGACCAAACACCCGAAGAACAGATCGGCTGGTTGGCTTTCCGACGTCCAACAGCGCGTGGAGGTCCTTGGCGCAAGAATGATCAAAGGAAACTTCCTCTCGCCGGCATTGCAGCGCGCAGACGGGTTCTTCGAATCCCATCTCGAGCGCATGGGCGTACGCACTCAATGGTTCGACGAGTTCAGCGAGATTCCCGAACTGCTCGAACGCGTGCCCGATGGCAGCCGATCACGCCGCACGCGCGGCAAGCGGGCATCACCCAGCCCGAGCTGAAAGGCGGCCGCGGCGCGGGGCAACCGAGCACCCATCGGATCGACGTCGATCCCGTCCGAGCCCGCTGGTCGCGAGAGTGTTCCAGCTGTATGCCACACGCGCTCTCCAAGGCCTCGCCCGGAAAGCGTACGAGATCAGCTTGCGGCACCGGCGCGGGGACTCGTCTACCTCCGAGCGCCGTACTTTCAACCTCAAACCGGCAACTGGAAGCCGTCCGCCTCAGTCGAAGCGCGGTCACCAACGTCGGCATTTCCTGGTGCCATTTGAGACGTGAAGCCCTTGACGGCTTCGAGGATGCCGGCGGCGACCCAGCGTAGCAGCGTCGTTCCGCCGCGCCACTGCTTGACGTTCGCTTCGCGTGACGCGTGCGGCTGATTTGCGCTTAATTCGATCAAGTGGACATCGTTCCTATGGAGGACGCGGCGTCCGACAATGGCCGCCGACAACGCTGCGCTGTCGGCCTCGGCAGCACGACGCCCAACTGACGTCAGCTCTACGGCTGTCGGACGGGAAAAGCGGCGTTCGCGCGTTAGCGGAACGATTGTCTGTAAGGTTTCGGGCTCAACGCGCGTTCAGCTAAGTAGACGGGTTGACCCGTGTTGCTGAGGGTGTGTTTGGCGGAGAGGGTGGGATTCGAACCAAACACGACCCTTAGATTCTGTAAGTTGCAGAATGCACAATGCCGACGTTGCCAGGAATGCCATGGTCGCCGTGGCGCCTTGCACGCTGTCGCACGCTAACGCTCTCGTCGCGTCGCGCTCTCCGCAGTCGCCTACCCCTTCTTGGTGAGCTTCATGCCGCGTCGTCGAACCGTCGCTGCCTTCAGGTCGACATTGGCCTGCATGTGCATCCAGAACTGCGGTGTCGTCTTGAAGAGCTGCGCGAGCCGTAGCGCTGTGTCGGCGGTCACTCCACGCTTGCCCCGCACGAGCTCATTCAGGCGTACGGTGGACATCCCGAGCTTCTGCGCCGCGGCAGCCTGCGTCATCTCGAGCGGCTTCAGAAACTCCTCGAGGAGGATCTCACCAGGGTGCACCGCCGGCCCCAAGCTCGCGGCATCACGGGGGATGCTCTCAGTGGTAGTCCTCGCAACAGACGTCGTGCGCATCGTGCCTCTCCCACCGGAATGTGATCCGGTACTGTTGGTTCACGCGAATGCTGTGCTGCCCCTTCCGGTCCCCAGCCAAAGCCTCCAGACGATTGCCGGGAACAGCCGCCAGATCATCCAGTCGTTGCGCGCTGTCAAGCATCGTCAACTTCCGATGCACAATCGGCCAGATGTCGCGGGGCACACGCCGCGCGGCCTTGCTGTTTCGCTCTCCCCATAGGTCCGCGGTTGTGGCGTCCGCGAACGACTGGATCATGACATTACGATATACGGATACCGTGTATCAGTCAAGTCGTTGCGTACACGCGGCTTGTTGACCGGTGCGAGCGTCCGGAGGATCCGACCGCCCACGTAGATCCGCACCAATACGCACGCCTACATAGCTCGACGCGCGCGCAGTACCGCGACGATGACGTCGTGCTCGACCGCCGCGAGCAAACCTCGCCTGGCGTACACCCGGTCTGCCGCGTCGAGCCACTTGTTACGATCGTCATGGCCGCCCACCCGGGCCTCCTCCTGCCATCGGCCGCGCAGCCGAGGCTCGGAGCAGCTGCGCCATCCCCGTGAACAGCGCTGCCAGCGTCGACGCGGTTTCGGGCGGCGCCTCGATCACCAGCCCGCCACCGGCGGTGTGCTGAACACGCAGACCTGAAATGAGCCGCTGGATTTCACCGTTCGATGGAACCAAGTCCTGGCCTGCGGCGGCTGCCCCTGGCGGGTCAAGCGACTCGTCCGCCGCCGCCACGACCGCCTCGATCTGGCGTTCCGCGCCATCATCCTCTGGAACGCTGACGTCCCCGGGGCGGGCCGGAGCGGGCGAGATCGCCGGCGCAACGACGCGCTCGATGCGGGAGAGAAAGCTTCCGGAACGCTCGAAGGCGACCTCGTCGCTCGTCCCATCGAACAGCCCGGTGAAGAATGCCTTCTTGGACCCGACGAGATCCGCGATCCGCGACTCGATCCCCGGCTCGCTCACCAGGTTGTACACGTCAATCGGGCGGCGCTGTCCGAGTCGGTGGATCCGCCCGATTCGCTGCTCGAGCACTGCGGGATTTCAGGGAAGCTCGATGTTGATGCAGGCGCTTGCGGCTCGTTGCAGGTTGAGGCCGACGCCGCCCGCGTCGGTCGCAAACAGAACGCGGCAGGTGGGGTCGTCGTGGAAGTCCACCAGGTTCTGCGTGCGCCGTTTCTGGCCCTCCGCGCCAGTGAAGAACGCCGACCTCACGTGCTCGCGCTCAAGCTGGTGGCGCGTTGCCCAATGCGCGAGCCGGAGCATCCGCCTCCATTGGCTGAACACCACCACCTTGCGCCCTTCGACCAAGGCAAGCTGGCCAATCAGCTCGCGTAGCTCCACCAGCTTCGGACTCGCCAGCCCCCGCAGTGTGGAGTCCGTCGGCCGCTCGATCCGTGACAAGTCGGGCCAGATCTGCTCGAAGCGCAACTGGGCCAGGCCGTTGGCGATGATGCGCTGCGTGGTGAGCAGCGTCATCAGCCGCAAGAACTCCGCTTGCGCGAGCGGCCGCCGCTTCGCGCGGCCGAGGATCTGCGCGACAGGCAGGTTGAGTGCGTCGTGCTCGTCGATCTGTTCGGCCGTCATCTCGATGGGAATGCGCGCGTCGGTCCGCGCTGGCAACTGCGACAGCACCTCGCGCCGCACGCGTCGGACCATGCAGGCAGCCAGACGCATCCGCAACGTTTCAAGGTTCCGGGCGCCGCCGATCTCTGTCCTTCCATCCACCGGCGTGGTGTGCCACGCAGCCAGGCGCCACTTTGGCTCCAGCGCGAAGTCGTCCACCCACTCGACGATCGACGCAAGCTCATCGAGCCGGTTCTCCATCGGTGTGCCGGTCAGCACCAGACGGAACGGGGGTTCCAGGCGCTTCACGGTCAGCGCGGTCTTGGTCGCCCAGTTCTTGATCCGCTGGGCTTCGTCAAGCACGACGAGGTCCGGCGTCCACTCGCGAACGACGTCGATGTCACGAATGAGCTGTTCGTAATTCACCAGGAGGAATCCGCGTCGACAGGCCTCGAACGCGACGCGGCGCTCGGCGGGCGTTCCCTCGACGACGGCGGCTGGAGCGTCAGTGAAGGCCTGCCACTCACGAAGCCACTGCGGCTTGAGCGCGGCGGGAACCACGAGAAGGCCGCGGCGGACACGGCCGGTGTGCCAGAGGGCGTGGCAGGCGGCGATCGCCTGCGCGGTTTTGCCGAGACCCATGTCGTCGGCCAGGAGCAGGCGACCCCGCGCAAAGAACCGCTCCACGCCTTCGCGTTGATAGGCGTAGAGCGATTGTTTGAGGGTCCGCAGTGCCCGGTGCAGCTGCTTCTGCACGTCCGGGGTCTGGTCCTGGCGCGCGAGTCGCGCGCGCTCTTCCTTCAGCAGCACGTGCAGTGCGGGCTCGCCGTCGCCGGCGCGAAGCGCGGCGAGCAAGCGGTCCACCAGGGCCAGCCGCTGCGACGTCGCGTCGGAAACGGCGACCGTCCAACCGTGTCCGTTTGCTGGACGCAACCACTCCCGCAGACCGCGGCCCGGTGCGCCGCCGACCCAGCGGACGCGCGCCAACCAGTCGCCTGGGCCAGTGAGCGGACGAATCGGATCCCAGCGCAGGGGTGCCCGAGTCGTCTCGCTCTCAGTGTCGACGCGATGCCGCTTCGAGGCCACGTCCTCGAGGACGGCGACGAGGTGCTTGCACAACCCCAGCGAGTTCCGGAGAAAATCGGGGCACTCGCAACTGCCGTCCAGCGGCTCGATGCGCCGGAGCAATGTGCGGTAGGGAGGTGTACGCGACCCGCGGCGCCGGGTCGCGTACAGGCCCAACACCCGGCCGCGTGGCCGTCCGACGATCCGAATCTCGTCCGCGCGGGCGGACGCGCAGCGGCGAAGCACCGCCTCGAGCGCGTCGCGCTGGACCGGCCAGTCGCCGCCCTGGGTGACTGACAGGACGTGGCGCACGATCTTCTCGGGCGGCACGCCGCCAGTCCGCCGCTGTGCGCGCGCGAGCAACGTTTGACGGGTCTCGCTCTCGGTGGTCGCGGTCACGTCGGGCTGCGATGATCGGCGCTGCAAATCAACTCTTCCCGTCTTTCCGCTGTCGAACATAGCTGGTGTACGGACCTATTCTTTCACACGCCGCGCCGAACGAATGGAGCGGCAGAGTGTTCTGATCGCCAGACCGTTGCTCACATGTCCCTGCGGCGCTATATTGCCGGCATGCAATTCGAGAAGGTATGGATCGAGCAGTGCAAAGCCACCAGGGCAATCAAGCGACACTTCTCGGCGACGAGTGCGCTCGACTACTTGATTGGCGAAAAGCTGATGATGTTCGCCGATGCAGCGAAGGCCGACCCCAACTTCGCCGAGGAACTCCCCAGGTTTCTTGCGGCAATCGGGCAGCTGTTCAATCAGTACGAGAGCATCGGCTACGTCACGAGCCGAAAACCAGCGACGCGAAGGATTCTTCGACAGCTTCTCTATCTTCGATGAAGACCGCTCGCCCCGTGACAACCAGCCTTTTCGCCACCGACAAGACGTGAGCTCGGAGTGTATGGGCCACGCTGTCGCGTAGCCAGCAAGCAGACCAGTTGACGGCGAGATCATCTGGCCGACGCGACTCTCAGGCGACCATCACGCGCGCACGTCCCCGTGGCTGTGTGCGTGGCCTGACGACAATCTCCACGTCGCTTCCCAGTCCCCTGGAAACGATTTCTCTAGGACAAACACCCGTCGTGTGATCTCAAGGGGCATGGCAAAAATCGGACGCCCCAAGGCCGAGGTCGTCGTCACTGAGTCAGAGCGTGCGGAGTTGATGCGGTTGACGAAGCGTGCCCGCGTGAATCGTGCCGTCGCGTTTCGCGCTCGTATCGTGCTGGCGTGCGCCGACGCACCCGATAGCGCCGTGGTGCGCCGCCTGCGGACGACGAAGAGCACCGTCGCGAAATGGCGCCTCCGCTTCATTGCCCGGCGCCTTGAGGGGTTGTACGACGAACCCCGGGTCGGCGCGCCGCGGGTCGTGTCCGACGAGGCGGTCGAGGCGGTGATTGTCAAGACGCTGGAGACGACGCCGAAGGGCGAAACGCACTGGAGCACGCGCACGATGGCCAAGGCCGCCGGCATGAGTCACACCATGGTCGGCCGCATCTGGCGCACGTTCGCCCTGCAACCTCCCGTCACGGAGTCGTTCAAGCTGTCGCCCGATCCCCAACTGGTGGCGAAGATCCGCGATGTGGTCGGGCTGTACATGCACCCGCCCCACAATGCGGTCGTGTTCGCGGTCGACGAGAAAGCTCAGATTCAGGCCCTCCAGCGCGCGCAACCGATCCTGCCGATGGACATTGGACACCCCGAACGACGGACCCACAATTACCTGCGGCACGGCACTCTCGATCTCTTCGCCGCGCTGAACGTGGCCACCGGCGAGGTGCTCGCCCGATGCACGCCGCAGCATCGAGCCCAGGACTTCGTCGCCTTCCTCCGCGAGATCGACGTCAGTGTCGCGGCCGAGCGGGAGGTCCACGTCGTGTTGGATAACCTGTCGGCGCACAAGGCACCGGCGGTCCATCGGTGGCTGCTGCGGCATCCACGGTTTCATTTTCATTTCACGCCGACCTACGCCTCGTGGCTGAACCTCGTGGAGCGATTCTTTGGATTACTGACCGCGAAGGCCCTCAAGCGCGGATCGCACACGAGCATCCCCCAGCTGCGGGACGCGATTCTCGCCTATGTCGAGGCGCACAACGGACGCGGCATCGCCTTTAAGTGGGTCAAGACCGCCGACGAGATCCTCGACAAGATGCGGCGATTCGGACTTCGCGTGCAGCAGGTACATGGGTAATGAACCGACTTATCCTAGAAATCACTGATCCAGGGGACTAGCAGCACAAGAAATCGCACGAGCCGGTCCCAGCGAAAACACGGCAAGCCGCCCGCGTGAGCGCGGAGATCTTGGAGAGGGTTCTCATCATTTATTCAAGAACCCACGTGGCCAGAACAGGCCTAAATCTTGCGACTTATGACGCTGATTCGAGGCGAAGAAACGGTTCGCATCGCACGCATTCGCACGCACGGAACCCACTACGCCAGGTAAATCATTGAAAAGAAAACATCGGGGTTGGCGGAGAGGGTGGGATTCGTTCCTCGACAATATGCGGAATCGTTAGGTTTTCTAATGAATCAGTTTCGCTCCTTCTTCTAGAAACGCTAGAAACCCGGGGTCTAGGTACAAATCAGGTACAGTGATTCGTCAACATGGGCCGGTTATCATTCGTGGCGTTCTATTACTTGATCCACGGGTCTGTCTTGGTCGCCTTGTTCGGCTACCCGGTTGAGGGATTCTACCGTCCGTGGTGCTGGGAAGACGTAAAGGAAGGTCCGGATACCAGGAGAGTGCAGGGCTTGCACCAGCAGCTCCCAGTCACCCTTTAGACTTACGGCACTGGAAGACGAAGAGGTTGATGATTGGCCTCGCGTGCGCCGTCGCCCGCTCTCGAGATGGTGGTGTGGATTGCGTAGGCCCTCGACCGCGCGACGACGTAGGCCGTGGTTTCGGCTGCGTCCAGGAGGCCCACAATGACCCGAATCGGCCTTCGGCTCGTCCTGCTCATTGCGATCGGCGCCACGATCGGCTGCGCGACCGTGTGACCAAGCATGTAGCCGCCACCACGCTCTCCGAAGCCTCGAGCCGGTCATTCCTGGCCGACACGTTTCGGCTTGAGTATGTCGAGAATACGGGCGCGTTCCTGGGTCTCGGTGCAGACTGGCCGCTTCCGGTCCGAACAGCGGTCTTCGGTGTCGGGAATGGGTTGCTCTTACTTGCCGTGGCCGTCGTCGCCATGCGGAGTCGCTGGCCCAGGCGGTCTCTCGTCGGCGTCGCGATCTTCGTAGCCGGCGGTGCCTCCAACCTACTGGATCGGATCACGTATGGAATGGTGATCGACTTCATGAATGTTGGGATCGGTCCACTACGGACCGGTATTTTCAATGTCGCGGACATGGCCATCATGCTCGGCGCCGGCATCTTTGTGCTCGAAGGCTATCGTTCCGCGAGGCGTGCACCGCCAATGGCCTCTCGTTAATTAAGCAACCGCCGCCTCTTGGTCTAGGTCAAACCCTCGCGCTTTCAGGGCCTGCTCAGCAACGAACAACTCGAAGAACTTATCCAGCGCCATTTTGGGGGCGTTCTTCTTCTTCTCCGCCTTGAGAGCCTCAGTGAGGATGTACGCGTGGTCTTCACTCATGCCGCGTATTGTTGCCCGACCTCGCTTCCTAAAGCGTGTCGCGTACCACGTCGCGTACGATCATCAGGCGAAGACGATGGCTGGATCGCCACGGCTACTTCGATAGCCATGAATCGCCACCAGATTCCAGGGTGCAGTAGATTGCTGAGGCCTGGTACGACTTGGACGCTGAAGGCCCTCGATCCTATCTGTATCTGCTCACCGCACCGTCAGTGTCACGGTCTACTCGGGCACGTGGGTGGAGATCCCACCCTCGTGGCGAAACACCGAGGTACAAATTAGGTACAATCTGGAGCCTTCAGCGTCCAAGATGCGACAATAAATCGTTTGTTATCAACTATTTACAAGGCTGGCGGAGAGGGTGGGATTCGAACCCACGTGCCCCTTACGGGACAAGACGCTTTCGAGGCGCCCCCGTTACGACCACTTCGGTACCTCTCCGGTCGGACAACGTTCGATTATACCTTCCCCGTTCCCCCCACTCCGGCCCGGCGCCTTTCGCGGAAGAACTCCTGGATGATCGAGCGGCACTCGTCCTCGAGCACACCGGAGGTGACGAGGAAGCGATGGTTCAGGCCGGGCAACTCGAGCGCCTTCAATGTCGACACGAGCGCGCCGGTCTTCGGCTCGGCGGCGCCGTAGACGACCGCGCGCACCCGCGCATGCACCATCGCGCCGACGCACATGAGACACGGTTCGACGGTCACGTAAACCGTCGCGTCGGTCATCCGATAGTTGCCGAGCACACGCGCCGCCTCGCGCACGACCAACACCTCGGCGTGCGCCGTGGGATCGGTGGCACTGATGGGCTGATTGAAGGCGCGGGCGATGATCTGGTCGCCAGCGACGAGCACGGCGCCGACGGGGACTTCACCGGCGGCAAGCGCCAGCCGCGCCTGACTCAGTGCGGCCTCCATGAATGCCTCATGCGACACGGGTCCACGCTATCACGCGCCCCGAGAGAGAGAGGTAACCTTTCCCGACCCTCCGCGTATCTGAGTAGACCGCATGGACGGCTTCCGCGATTTGTACGAACGCTACTACCCGGATGTCTTCCGCTTCGCGCTGTTCCTGACGGGGGACGTCGCGCGTGCCGAGGACCTGACCGCTGACACGTTCGTGCGCGCGTGGACGGCTCGCGATCGCATTCGTCAGGAGACCGTTCGCGC
>Ga0247825_10002408_pt1 | contig 12317 bp, 9 predicted proteins | sample 13C_Vanillin_Day_FD_194413 | JGI IMG/M metagenome (GOLD analysis project Ga0247825, IMG submission 194413) | Soil microbial communities from agricultural site in Penn Yan, New York, United States - 13C_Vanillin_Day48 | ecosystem: Environmental > Terrestrial > Soil > Agricultural land | place...
CTTCGCCGTGCTGATGCCGATCACCTTGCCGCGGCCCGATTTCATGTGCGGCAGCGCGCCCGGCACCGCCATCACGCCGAAGTCCACGTCGCCTGCCGCGACCGCCTGGGCGGCGGGCGCGCCGCCCTTGTACGGGACGTGCACGAGCTGGATTCCGGCGGCCTGCGCCAGCCACTCGCCCGCAAGATGGTTGATGCTGCCGTTGCCGGCGGAGCCGAAGGTGATGGTGTTCGGCTTCGCCTTCGCCGCTGCGATCAGCTCCTTGAAATTGTTGAACGGCGCCGCCGCCTTCGCGAGGTAGAGCATCGGCGCGTCGCTCACCATGGTGATCGGCGCGAAATCGCGCTCGAGCTCGTAGGGCACGTTTTCGAAGAGCGCCGGGTTCACCGCGAACTCGCCGGTATGCGCCATGAGGAGCGTGTAGCCGTCGGGCGCCGCCTTCTGCACCGCCGTGGTTGCGATGAAGCCGTTGCCGCCGGGCCGGTTGTCGATCACGAACTGCCAGTTCAGGCGCTGCTGCATCGCCTGCGCGAGCACCCGCGCGGTCGTGTCGACCGCGCCGCCTGGAGCGAACGGAACCAGCACGCGGATGGGTTTGCTGGGATAGTCCTGAGCGCAGACCGCTGTAGCTGCCAGCATCATTGCCCCGACGACGAAGTGCTTCACGATTTCCTCCTTTTGCTGGCGGCGAGCTTCACCGCCTCGATGATTTCCGGGTAGGCCGCGCAGCGGCACAGGTTGCCCGAGAGATAGTGGCGGATCTCGTCCTCGCTGGGGTCGGGAATCTCGTCGAGGAGCTGGCGCGTCATCAGCACGAAGCCCGGGGTGCAGAAGCCGCACTGCAAGGCGCCCGCTTCGACGAACGCCTGCTGCACGGCATCGAGCGCCGTCCCGCCCTCGATGGTGCGGACCTCGGCGTTTTCGCACAGGCAGGCGAGGTACAGGCAGCCCGAAACCGCGCGGCCGTCGACGAGGACGGTGCAGCAGCCGCACATGCCCTGCCCGCAGCTCTCGCGCGCACCGTACAGGCCGAAGGCCTCGCGCAGCACTTCCACCAGGGTCTCGTGCGGCGCCACCTGCGCGGCAACCTGTTCGCCGTTCAGCCGGAATCGGATTTCCGTTCTCACCGCGAAGCCTCGATCTTTTCCCACACTGATTCTGGATTCATCGGCAGCGAAGTGAGCCGCACGCCGACGGCGTCGTGGATGGCGTTGGCGATGGCCGGCGAGACGCCGAAGGTGCCGGTCTCGCCCACGCCCTTGCCGCCGAAGGGACCGGTGCTCTGCTGCCCCACCACCGCCTCGTTCACGATCTCGTCCGGAAGGTCGTGGAAGCCGGGGATCTTGTACTCCGCGAAAGACGCGTTGCGCAGCTGCCCTTCGGCGTCGAAGTGCATCTTTTCGAACAGGCTGAAGCCAAGCTGCATGATCGACGCCCCGGAGAGCTGCGTCTCGACGATCTTCGGGTTGATCGGCGTGCCGACGTCGGCGACGTTGACGAGGCGCGTCACGCGCACGCGGCCGGTCTCGGTATCGACTTCCAGCTCGACTCCGGTGCCGCCGACCATCCAGAACGGCGTCGCGTTGTCGGTCTGGCCGTTCTCGTCGGGCGGCGTATAGGGCGGTATGAAGTTGCCGGCGCCGGTCACCGAGCCGGCGCGCATGCCGTACTTCTTCTTGAACACGTCGGCGATCGGCGCATCGGCCGGGAGATGCAGCTCGTCTCTGAGCTGGTTCACCTTCTTCAGGGCGTCTTCGGCGGCGAGCTTCACCGCGTTGCCGCTGTGAAAGAGCGAGCGCGAGCCGAGCGTCGCCATGTCGAAGGGCGTGACGTCGGTATCGGAATGCACCACGCTGACCGCCTCGGCCGGAATCCGCAGCACCTCGGCGGCGATCTGCGCCATCGCGGTATCCGAGGCCTGACCCATGTCGACGCAGCTCGTGTACACCGTGCAGCTGCCGTCTGCGTTGACGTTGACCGCGGCAAGCGAGGTCGTGTTGGCGATGCAGGCCTTGAAGCCCAGGGCGATACCGCGGCCGCGGCGCACCGTGCCGCCGCCGCGCTCGAAGGGCTCCTCCCAGCTCATGAGCACGGCGAGCCGCTCCAGCACCTTTTCCAGCGCCGCGTCCTTCATGCGCGTGCCGGTCGCCTGGGGCCGGCCTTCGCGCAGCAGGTTGCGGCGCCGGAACTCGATCGGGTCGATGCCGAGCTCGCGCGCCAGCATGTCGGTGTGGCTCTCGTAGGCCCAGACGAGCTGCGGAATGCCGAAGCCGCGCAGCGCGCCCGCCGGCGGCAGGTTCGTGTAGAGCGCGTAGGAATCGACGCGCACGTCGTCGATGTCGTACGGCCCCGGAGCGGTGAAGCCCGATTTCTGCGTCACGCGCGGGCCGATGTCGGCATAGGCGCCGCCGTTCCACCACACCTCGCAGTCGCGGGCGACGATCCGCCCGTCCTTCGTGACGCCGCTCTTGATGCGGAACGTGCTCGCGTGCTTGGTGATGGTGAAGAACTGCTCTTCCATGGTGAGCGAGATCTTCACGGGTCTTTTTGTGATCAAAGACAAAACACTTACGAGCGCCTCGAGCTTTATGTACAGCTTGGCGCCGAAGCCCCCGCCGAGGAACGGCACGCGCACGCGCACCCGGTTCTCCGGCCAGCCGAGCAGGCGCGCGATCTCGATGCGCACGAACGACGGGCTTTGCGACGCGGTGTGGAGGGTGATCGAGGTCTCGGTCGATTCGGCCACCGACACCAGCGGCTCGAGCGGCGTATGCATGACCTGCTGCGTGCGGAAGCGGTGCTCGAACACCCTATCTACCGTGGAGAATGCCGCTTCAGGACTGCCTCTTCGCAAGTGGAAATCGAGCGCGACGTTGGTGTTCGTCCTGCCCTTCAGGTGCTTCAGGTCGGGAAAGGTGCCGGCAGGCTTCAGCGCTTCGTGCACGATGGCCGCCGAGGTCATCGCCTCGACCTCGTCGTAGACCGCGGGCAGCTCTTCGTACTCGACCGTGACGAGGTGCGCCGCCTCCTCGGCGACGTGCGGATCGGCGGCGAGCACGACGGCCACCGGCTCGCCGACGTAGCGCACCTTGTCGAGCGCGAGCACCGGCTGGTCATGGAAGGCCGGCCCGTAGTAGGGCTCCGCGATGAGCGCGCGCACGTCCTCGCCCGTGACCACGCGGTGCACGCCGCCCACGGCCTGCGCCGCCGCGACGTCGATGCGCTTGATGCGGCCATGCGCCACGGTGCTGCGGCAGATCTTGCCGTAGAGCATGCGCGGCAGGCGCAGGTTGTGCACGTACTCGGCGCGGCCGGTGACCTTCAGCCACGACTCCAGGCGCGGCAGCGAGCGTCCGACCTGGGCGGTCTCAGTGGGTTGCGCGGCGCGCTTCATCGATCGCCCGTTGGAGATAGACGCGGATCAGCTGCTTCTTGTAGGCGGCCGAGCCGTGCTGGTCGCTTTCGATCTGCACTTCCTCGGCGGCGGCGTCGGCGGCGCGACGCAGCGCCTTCGCATCGTCGATTTTCCCCTGCAATTCCTTTTCGGCCGCCACGAGGCGAATGGGCCTGTCGGTGGCTGCGCCGAGCACCGCGCGCACCTCGCCGCTTCCAATCACGACCGCGATGCCGACAGCAGGCCAGTCGTCGGCCGAGCGCGTGGTGCACTTGAGATACGCGGCGCGACGCTCTCCCATGGACGCAATGCTGATCCGGGTGATGAGCTCGCTGCGCTTGAGCGTGTTCTCGAGATAGCCCGCGTACAGCGCCTCCACCGGGACGGTGCGCTCACCGTCGGGGCCCGTGATCGTCGCGCGCGCGCCCAGTGCGCTGAAGAGCGGCGGCAGGTCCATGTGCGGATCGGCGTGCGCGAGCGCCCCGCCCACGGTCGCGACGTTGCGCACCCTCACGTTGGAAAGCGTGCGCAAGGTGCGCGCGATCGCCGGCCAGCCCTGCCGCACCGCGGGCGAGCGCTCGAGGCTGCGCAGGCTCGCCATCGCGCCGATGCGCAGCTCGCCATCGGCAACGATCGCTTCCAGGCCGAGGTGCCTCAGGCTGACGAGGCGCGTGGGCCGCAGCACGCCGGCCTTCATCATGAGCATCAGGGCCGTGCCGCCCGACAAGGGCCTTGCGCCATCGTCGCCGAGAAGCGCGAGCGCTGCGGGCAAGGATCTCGGCTGGGCAAGCTCGAACGGGCTCATGCGGGCCTCATTGGTCGGCAGCGCCGAGCATACGACAACTCGCCGCGTACGCCCGCGGGTCGTTTCTCAGAAACGCGGCCACGCATTGGCGCACGCGCGCGAAGCCTTGCGAGACCTTCATCCGCGGACGAATCTAGCACATACTTGCTGCACGCCTTCCTCGAGGAGAAGTCATGTTGCGCCGCAGTTTCATCGCTTCGAGCGTCGGGCTCGCCGCCGCAGCCTGGCTGCCGGATCTTTCGTTCGGGCAGTCGGAGCCGATCCGCATCGGCTTCCTCACCGTGCGCTCGGGCCCGCTCGCCGCGGGCGGGAAGCAGATGGAGGAAGGCATCCAGCTCTTTCTCAAGGAGCGCAATCACACCCTCGCGGGGCGCAAGGTCGAGCTCATCATCGCCGACACCGGGGGCAACCCGGCGCTCGCCAAGACCAAGACCCAGGAGCTCGTCGAGCGCAACCGGGTGCACGTGATCGTCGGGCCGCTCGCCGCGTTCGAGGCGATCGCGATCGACGACTACATCCGGCAGACGCGCACGCCGACCGTGTCTTGCTCCGCGGCGGCCGAGGACCTCACCCAGCGCAAGCCCAATCCGTGGTTCGTGCGCACCGTCGGCACCTCGGCCCAGCCCAATCATGCCCTCGGCGAATACGCCGCGAAGACGCTCGGCTACAAGCGCGTCGCCGTCATCGCCGACGACTTCGCCTACGGCCACGAGACCGCGGCGGGCTTTCAGCGCACCTTCGAAGACAACGGCGGCAAGGTGGTGCAGCGGCTGCTGCCGCCGCTCAACGTCCCCGACTACGGCTCCTACATCGCGCAGATCAAGCGCGATGTGGACGCGGTCTACGCCGGCTTCGCGGGCGCCAACGGCTTTCGCTTCCTGCGCCAGTACCGGGAGTACGGGCTGAAGCTCCCCGTGCTCGGCAGCATGACCACGGCCGACGAAGGGATCCTGCGCCAGATGGGCGACGAGGCGATCGGAGTGGTGTCGGGCGGCTGGTATGCCGCGGGCATCGACACACCCGAGAACAAGCGCTTCGTCGCGGCGGTGAACAAGGAATACGGCGCGGATCCCGGCTACTACACGCTCGGTGCCTATTCCGCCGGCGCGCTGGTCGAGGCGGCCGCGCGCGCCGTCAACGGCAAGGTCGAGGACAAGGATGCGTTCATGAAGGCGCTGCGCAACCCGGGCACGGTGCGCGACCCGCGCGGCGAATGGAAGCTCGACGAATACGGCAACCCGATCATGACCGCCTACATCCGCAAGGTCGAGCGCCGCGGCGGCAAGCTGGTGAACACGGTGGTGCAGACCTATCCCGCGGTGAGCCAGTTCTGGACCTACGACCCCAAGCAGTTCCTGGCGAACCCGGTGTACTCGCGCGAATTCCCGCCCGCGCGAAACCTCGAGCAATAGCCCAAATAAATGGGGTCAGATCAACATTACGCCGGGTAGGCCAGCGACACTTCTAGCGCTGTCCGTAATGCTGATCTGACCCCATTTATTTCCGCCGCCAAGTAGTTCGACCCGCGACGTCCTCGAGCACGATTCCTTTCTCGAGCAGATCCCTGCGGATGCGGTCGGCCTCGGCGTAGTCCTTGCGCTTGCGCGCCGCCTCGCGCGCCGCGATGGCTTCGGCGATCCACGCTGGCGTTTCTTCGCCGCCCTGGAGAAATTGCTGCGGGTCGCGCTGCAGGAGTCCGAGCACGCCGCCGAGCGCCTTGAGCTGGCCCGCGAGGCGCTTCTCGCCGCTATTGACCCGGCTGGAGAGCTCGAACAGGACGGCGACCGCTTCGGGCGTGCCGAAGTCGTCGTCCATCGCCTGCCTGAAGCGTTTGGCGTGGGGTTCGTCCCAGTCCACCCTGGTCGCTCCGGCGCTCCGTGTCTCCTTCAGCGCCGTATAAAGGCGGCCGAGCGCGTTCTTCGCGTCGTCGAGGTTCGCATCGGAGTGGTTGAGCGGACTTCGATAGTGCGCCCGCAGGATGAAGAAGCGCACCACTTCCGGATCGTATTTCGTGAGGATGTCGCGCACGGTGAAGAAGTTGCCGAGCGACTTCGACATCTTTTCCTTGTCGACCTGGACGAACGCGTTGTGCATCCAGTAGTTCACGAACTGCATGCCGCTCGCCCCTTCGGACTGCGCGATCTCGTTCTCGTGGTGCGGGAACTGCAGGTCCTCGCCACCGCCATGAATGTCGAAGTGGCTGCCGAGAAGCTCGGTGGACATGACCGAGCACTCGATGTGCCAGCCGGGCCTGCCCCTGCCCCACGGCGAATCCCACGACGGTTCGCCGGGCTTGGCCGCCTTCCACAGCACGAAGTCGAGCGGGTCGTCCTTGGCCTCGTCGACCTCGACGCGCGCGCCCGCGCGCAGGTCACGCGGGTCCTTCCCGGACAAGCGTCCGTAGCCCTCGAAGGAGGACACGTCGTAGTACACGTCGCCGTTCGCTGCGGCGTACGCGTGCCCGCGTGCGATGAGCGCCTCAATCATGCGGATCATTCCGGGAATGGAATGCGTGGCGCGCGGCTCGTGCTCGGGCTTGAGCAATCCGAGCGCGGAGAAATCTTCCTCGTTGGCGCGGATGAAGCGCTCGGTGAGCGCCTGGATGGATTCGGCGTTCTCGTTCGCGCGCTTGATGATCTTGTCGTCGATGTCCGTGATGTTTCGGACATAAGTGACGCGGTAGCCGCTCGCGCGCAAGTAGCGGGCGACAACGTCGAAAACCACCAGCATGCGGGCATGTCCCAGGTGCAGGTAGTCGTAGACCGTCATCCCGCACACGTACATCCGCACCTCGCCGGGACGCAGCGGAGTGAACTGCTGCTTCGTCCTGCCCAGGGAATTGTGGATCTCGAGCATGCCCTATAATAGCCGCGCCGCAGAAGCGCGCAGGAACACCCCTCTACAAAGGAGCCGCATGAAGCTCAAGCATCTTTTCCTCGTTTCCCTGGCCGCGGTGCCTGGCGGCGCGCTTGCAGCCGATCCGCAGGTCGACATCAAGACCAACGTCGGCACGATCCGCCTGGAGCTCTACCCGGAGAAGGCGCCCAAGACCGTCGAGAACTTCCTGCAGTACGTGAAGGACGGGCACTACAGCGGCACGGTGTTCCACCGCGTGATCGACGGCTTCATGATCCAGGGGGGCGGCTTCGACAAGTCCTACAACCAGAAGCCGACGCGCGACCCGATCCAGAACGAGGCGAAGAACGGCCTCAAGAACGAGCTCGGCAGCGTCGCCATGGCGCGCACCAGCGCGCCGCACTCCGCGAGCGCGCAGTTCTTCATCAACGTGAAGAACAACGACTTCCTCAACTATCCCGGCCAGGACGGCTGGGGCTACACGGTGTTCGGAAAAGTGGTTTCCGGCATGGACGTCGTCACCAAGATCGCGAAAACGCCGACCGGCTCCGGCGGCCCATTCCGCAGCGACGTGCCGACGCAGCCTGTCGTGATCGAGTCCATGACGGTGGTCGGCGCGAAGAAGTAGTATCTCGAGTCTTCACGTAGTGCCTGCGCTCTTCATCTCGGACCTGCATCTCACCGAGGAGCGTCCCGCAGCGAACGAGCGGTTCATCGACTTCCTCGAGGGACGAGCGCGCGCGGCCGAGGCGCTCTACATCCTGGGCGACTTCTTCGAGTACTGGATCGGCGACGACGACCTCGAGTGGCCGTTTTACGCCGTGATGGCCGGATTGCTGCGCCGGCTGAGCTCCGGCGGCGTGGCGCTGTACCTCATGCACGGCAACCGCGACTTCCTCCTCGGCGAGCGCTTCTGCGAGGCGACCGGCGCGCGGCTCCTGCCCGACCCCACCGTGCACGAAATCCAGGGCGTGAAGACTCTGCTGGTCCATGGCGACACGTTGTGCACCGACGACGTCGATTACCAGAACTGGCGCCGCACGGCGCGCTCGGAGGCGTGGCAGCGCGGATTCCTCGCCAAGCCCCTCGCCGATCGCCGCCGCGACATCGTGTGGATGCGCGAGACGAGCAAGGAAGCCGTCCAGGCGAAGCCCGCCGAGATCATGGATGTCAACGACGCTGCCGTGGCCGAGGCCATGCGCAGCCACGGGGTAAGCCGTCTGGTCCACGGCCATACCCACCGGCCCGGACGTCATGCGCTAACCGTCGAGGGCCGTCCCGCCGAGCGCTGGGTGCTTCCCGACTGGTACGAGCGCGGCGGCTACCTGGAAATCGATCGCGGCGCACCGCACCTCGTGCGCTTCTAGTAATTCTTACCCCGGCCGGTAAAAACGCAGCCGGCAAAGGGGGTCAGATCAACATTTCCTTTCTGGTACGGGTGTTGCTGCGGCCGCTTCGTCAACCCAGAAAGGACGGCGGACATGGCGAAAAGCAAGGCGAAAGCCACGGGGGCGATCGAGATCCTGAAAGAGCAGCACGACAAGGTGAAGAAGGCATTCAAGGAGTTCGAGAAGCTCGACCGCGAGGACACCGAGAGGCAGCAGCAGCTCGTGCACACGGTCTGCGAGGACCTGAAGCTGCACACCACGCTGGAGGAGGAGCTGTTCTATCCCGCGGCGCGCGAGGCGATCGACGACGAGGACATCATGAACGAGGCCCAGGTCGAGCACGAGACGGCGAAGATGCTGATCGAGCAGCTCGAGAACATGGGCGCCGACGACCCGAACTTCCACGCCACGTTCACGGTGCTGGGCGAGTACGTCATGCACCACGTGAAGGAGGAGGAAGGCGAGATGTTTCCGGAAGTGAAGAAGAGCGACCTCGACCTCGAGGAGCTCGGAGCCCGCATGCGCAGCCGCGTGGAGGAGCTCATGGGCGCGGTTGCCGAGGAGGAAGAGGAGGAAAGCTAAAGCGCGGCAAGCCGCGCTAGGCCGCGAGCGCCGAGACCTCGTCGGAGAGCGGCAGGTAGAGCGTGAACGAGCTTCCCTTGCCGGGCTCGCTCGCGACGCGGATCTCGCCGCCGAGCAGGCGCGTGAGCTCCCGGCTGATCGACAGTCCCAGTCCGGTGCCGCCGTACTGGCGGCTGGTGGTGCCGTCGGCCTGCTGGAAGGCCTCGAAGATGAGCTTCTGCTTCTCGGCGGGAATGCCGATGCCGGTGTCGAGCACCGCGAAGGCGATGCGCTTGCCCTCCACCGGCGCGATGTCGACCGAGACGCGGCCCTGCTTGGTGAACTTGAACGCGTTGGCGAGCAGGTTCTTCAGCACCTGCTTCAGCCGCGGCATGTCGGTGCGGATCGTGGCGGGCAGCGCGGCGTCCAGGCGGATGGCGAACTGCAGGCCCTTGTCCTGCGCCACCTGGCGGAAGGTGCGCTCGAGGTCCTCGCGCAGCTCGTCCAGCCGCGCCGGGGCGAGGGTGAGCGCCGTGATGGCGCCGGCCTCGATCTTGGCGAGGTCGAGCAGATCGTTGATCAGCGAGAGCAGATCCATGCCCGAGGCATAGATGGTCTGCGCGAACTGCACCTGCTTCGGATTCAGGTTGCCGCCGGCGTTGTCGCCCAGCAGCCGGGCGAGGATCAGCAGGCTGTTGAGCGGCGTGCGCAGCTCGTGCGACATGTTGGCGAGGAACTGCGACTTCGCCTCGCTCGCGCGCTCCGCGCTCACCTTGGCGCGAATCAGCTCCGCCTCGACACGGTTGCGCTCGGTGAGGTCGCGCACCACCTTGGCATAGCCCAGCAGCCGCCCGGTGTCGTCGCGCACCGCGGTGATGACCACGTTGCCCCAGTAGGACGAGCCATCCTTGCGCACGCGCCAGCCCTCCTCCTCGAAGCGCCCCTCGGCCGCCGCGACCTCGAGCTCCCACTGGGGCTTCCTGCGCTCGACGTCCTCGCGCGGATAGAAGCGGGAGAAGTGCTGTCCCGCGATCTCCTGCGTCTCGTAGCCGGTGATGCGCTGCGCGCCGGCGTTCCAGCTGGCGACCTTGCCCTCCGCGTCGAGCATGAAGATCGCGTAGTCGACCACGCTTTCCACCATCAGGCGAAAGCGCCGTTCGCTGTCGGCGAGCATGCGCTCGGTGCGCGCGCGCGCCGCGATGTCTTCGTGCAGCAGCCGGTTGGCATGCTCGAGGTCGCCGGTGCGCTCGCTCACGCGCCGCTCGAGCTCGCGGCTGCGGCTGCGCAGCTCGCTCATCGCCTCCTCCAGCTGGCCGAGCACCGCGGACAGCACCAGGCCGGTGAACACCACGGTGGTCACGAAGAGCAGGAGCAGCAGCAGCGCCTCGTTCTGCGTCACCGTCGCGAACGGACCGAGGTCCTGGCGCAGCGTGTACCAGAGCGCGATGGCGCAGATCGCGCTGCTCGCGGTGGCGACCTCGCGCTGGCTGAAGCGGAACGCCGCCCAGATGATGAACGGCACGATGAGGAAGGTGGTGGCGTAAGCGGCGCTGCCTTCCGAGCCGCCGCTGAAAACGGCATCGGTCGCGGCGAGGAGAAGCACGCCGAGGGCGAGGCCTTCGGCGAGCCTGGCGCCGCTCCAGGCGAGGCGCGGCGGCGCCGCCCAGCTGAGCACGAGGGGCGTCACGAGGATGATGCCGGTGGCATCGCCCTGCCACCAGGTGAGCCAGTTGTGGAACAGCTCGGTTCCGCCCATCGGGTGCACCAGCCCGAGCGGCAGGAGCGCGCAGGTAGGGGCGACGGTCGCGGTGAGCGCCGCAAGGCCGAAGAACTTGATGACCTCCCCCGCGCGGCGGAACCCGGAAGGATTGCCGGTATAGCGCCGGAAGAGCTCGGCGCCCGCCACCGCCTGCAGCGTGCTGCCGGTGGCGATCACCGCGGAGGCGAAGATCGATCCCTCGATGGTGAGGTTGGCCGCGAGGCTCCCGATCCAGACGCCGGGCCAGAGCCGGTTGCCGGCGAGAAGCAGCGCCGCCACCGCGATGCCCGATCCGGGCCAGACCGCCGTGGCATAGCCCGGGGGAATGGCGACGAGCAGGGCGAGCTTCGCAGCGCCGAAGTACGCGGCGGCGAGGAAAGCCACCTGCGCCACATGGGTCCAGCGCGACGGAGCTAGGGCCTGCCCCCGATCGGAGTCGGGGGCCTGCTCTTGAACGGTCGGATCAGAAGGCAAACGGCCTAATGCTACGCCTGTCCCCGATCCACGTCGGGGGCCAACCCCCGCTCGAGGTCCGCCTTGAGATCGGACAGCGCCTCCAGCCCCACGGCGACCCGCACGAGGCCTTCGCTGATCCCGGCCGCCGCCCGCGCCTCCGGCGGGATCCTTCCGTGCGTCGTGCTCGCCGGGTGGATGATGGTCGTCTTGACGTCTCCGAGGTTGGCGGTCACGGACACGAGGCGGGTCGAATCGATCAGGCGCCAGGCCGCCGGCCGCCCGCCTTTCACCTCGAACGACAGCACCGAGCCGCTGGCCCGCTGCTGGCGCCTGGCCAGCGCATGCTGCGGATGCGATTCGAGGCCGGGGTAATGCACTCGGGACACGTTCGGCTGCGCTTCCAGCCAGCGCGCCAGCTCGAGCGCGGCCGCCGACTGCGCGAGCATCCGCAGCTCGAGGGTCTCGAGGCCTTTCAGCACCACCCAGGCGTTGAACGGCGAGAGCGTCGGCCCCGCGGTGCGCAGGAACGCGGTGATCGGCTCGCCGACCAGGGCCTTCGGCCCGGCAACCGCGCCTGCGATCACCCTGCCCTGCCCGTCGAGATACTTGGTCGCCGAGTGGATCACGAGGTCGGCGCCGAGCTCGAGCGGCCGCTGCAGCGCCGGCGTGCAGAACACGTTGTCGACGGCAAGCAGCGCGCCCGCCTGCCTGGCGATTTTCGACAGCGCTTCTATGTCGGAGATTTCGGTGAGCGGATTGGACGGCGTCTCGAGAAAGAAGAGCCGCGTGTTCTTCCGGATGGCGCCGCGCCAGTCATCCACGCGGGTCGGGGAGACGTACGTCGTCTCGATGCCGAAGCGCGAAAGAATGTTGTTGAAGAGCTGGATCGTGGCGCCGAACACGGCATTCGAGCACACGACATGGTCGCCGCCCTTCAAGTGCACCATGGCGGTGGCGAGGATCGCCGCCATGCCCGAGGCGGTGGCAACCGCGCTTTCGGCGCCCTCGAGCGCGGCGAGCCGGTCCTGGAACATCGCCACCGTCGGGTTGGTGTAGCGCGTGTACACCATGCCGTCTTCCTCGCCGGCGAAGCGCGCC
>Ga0247825_10002410_pt1 | contig 12306 bp, 12 predicted proteins | sample 13C_Vanillin_Day_FD_194413 | JGI IMG/M metagenome (GOLD analysis project Ga0247825, IMG submission 194413) | Soil microbial communities from agricultural site in Penn Yan, New York, United States - 13C_Vanillin_Day48 | ecosystem: Environmental > Terrestrial > Soil > Agricultural land | place...
GCTGAGCAGCGAACGAGTTCGGTAGCGGGGCGGCGCTCGACCTCGGCATCGGCAATACTGTGGGCGACGCATCGGGTAACGAACGACGAGGGGGCTGTGTGAGCAAGGCTGCGGTACTGGGAGCGGGTTCATGGGGGACTGCATTTGCGAAGGTCCTGGCCGATGCCGGGACCGACGTCACCATGTGGGCGCGACGCGCTGAGGTCGCCGAATCGATCGTGTCGCGGCACGAGAACGCGGACTACTTGCCGGGCATCGCCCTGCCTCCGTCGTTGACCGCCACCGACGACGCGCGGGCCGCACTCGATGGCGCCGACATCGTCGTCCTCGCGGTGCCGTCGCAGTCCCTGCGCGACAATCTGCAGGTCTGGAGTCCGATGATCCCCGAGGACGCCACCCTGCTGAGCCTCGCCAAGGGCATCGAAACCGGCACCCTCATGCGGATGAGTCAGGTGATCATCCAGGTCACCGGCGCAGACCCGGGACGTGTCGCCGTGCTGTCCGGGCCCAATCTGGCCCGGGAGATCGCGATCGGTCAACCGGCGGCGACGGTCGTCGCGTGCACGGATTCGACGCGGGCACTGGAACTGCAGAAGGCCTCGGCCACCGGATACTTCCGTCCGTACACGAATTCGGACGTCATCGGGTGCGAGATCGGTGGCGCCTGCAAGAACGTCATCGCCCTCGCCTGCGGTATGGCATCGGGAATCGGTCTGGGAGAGAACACGATTGCGAGCATCATCACTCGCGGTCTCGCCGAGATCATCCGGCTGGGAGTGGCCCTCGGTGCGAAACCTGCCACCCTCGCGGGTCTCGCGGGAGTGGGCGATCTGGTTGCGACGTGCACGTCGCCCCTGTCGCGCAATCGGTCCTTCGGTGAACGCCTCGGTCAGGGTGGTTCGATCGAGAGTGCCCAGGCGGCCACTCACGGTCAGGTCGCCGAGGGTGTGAAATCGTGCTCGTCCGTGCGGGCTCTCGCGGCCAGTTACGACGTCGAGATGCCGCTCACCGATGCCGTGCACCGGGTGTGCCACGAGGGCGTCGTGGTGCAGGACGCGATCGGTCAGCTGCTCGGCCGTCGCACGAAGCCGGAGTGAGCTCGTGAGTGGTGATTCCACCCGCTGCGTCAAAGCTGTTGCCGCAGAAAATGTTCCCGGATCGCCGATGCAGAGGGGGCCGGTTTTCGCAGCGCCGTATCAGCTGAGCGCGGACGAGGGAACCGAGTCCGACACCTACGCGCGTGCCTCCAATCCGGGCTGGCGCGACCTCGAATCGGCGCTGGCGACGCTCGAGGGCGCCGCGGGCGCGCTCGTCGTCGGCTCCGGGATGTCGGCGGTCACCGTCGTGCTGAGGAGTCTGCTCACCGCCGGCGACACGGTGGTCGTTCCGTCTGACGGCTACTACCAGGTGCGCGCGTACGCGCGGGAGCGCCTGGAGCCGATGGGCATCACCGTGCACGAACTGAGGACCGCCGAGATGGCCGGCGAGGCGGCCGCCGCACTGTTGGCGTCCGCCGAGGGGACGACGGTGGTGGTGGCCGAGACTCCGGCCAACCCCTCGCTCGACGTGGTGGATCTGCGCGCCGTGTCCGAGCAGTGCGCGAACGCGGGCGCTGTTCTCGTGGTGGACAACACGACCGCAACGCCGCTCGGCCAGCAACCGCTCGAACTCGGAGCCGACGTGGTAGTCGCCAGCGGCACAAAGACTTTGAGCGGTCACAGTGATCTCCTCATGGGGTACATCGCCGCGTCGGACGCCGACTTCCTGGCCGGGATGGAACGCGAGAGGGCCCTGTCGGGCACGGTGCTGGGGCCGTTCGAGACGTGGCTCGCCCACCGGAGTCTCGGGACGGCCGGTCTGCGATTCGAGCGTCAATGCGCCAACGCCCTGGCCCTCGCGGTCCTGCTCGAGTCACACCCGGCGGCCCACCGCGTCCGTTATCCGGGTCTGCCCGGAGATCCTGCGCACGCCGTCGCCGCCGGTCAGATGCGTCGATTCGGCGGGCTGGTGAGCTTCGAGGTGGACTCCGCCGAACAGTTCCACCGACTCGTGGCCGGAAGTGAGCTCCTCGTGCCTGCGACGAGCTTCGGCGGCATCCACACCAGCGCCGACCGCCGGGCCCGGTGGGGAGACCCCGTACCCGAGGGGTTCGTGCGGATCTCGTGCGGAATCGAGGACACCGAAGACCTCGTCGCCGATCTCGAGAGAGCGCTGTCCGCGTTGTGAGTGCGGGGCCGCCCACCGTGTCGTGAGGTCGGCGAAGGAAATATGAGGAGAGGTGGGTGCGGTGAGCGTGTCGCGACGACGGTACGGTCTGTGTCGTGAGTAAACCGCGTACCCGGGTAGCCGTCATCTTCGGTGGCCGCAGCAACGAGCATTCCGTGTCCTGTGTGTCGGCCGGAAGCGTCCTGAGGAATCTCGACCCGGAACGGTACGAGGTAGTGCCGATCGGCATCACCACCGAGGGCTCGTGGGTCCTCGGCTCCACCGACCCCGAAACGCTGTCCATCCGCGGCAGGGCACTGCCCAGCGTCGACGCCGACGGGTCCGCACTGGCCCTCACCGCCGACCCGACGCGGTCCGGCGACCTCGTCGCACTCGACGACGGCGAAGCGGGCAAGATCCTGGCCTCGGTCGACGTCGTCTTCCCCGTCCTGCACGGCGCCTACGGCGAGGACGGCACGATCCAGGGCCTGCTCGAACTCGCAGGTGTCCCGTACGTCGGTCCCGGCGTACTCGCCAGCGCCGCCGGTATGGACAAGGAATTCACGAAGAAGCTGCTCGCCGCGGAAGGCCTGCCCATCGGGTTCCAGGTCGTCCTGCGTCCGGGCACCGCCACACTGACCGACGAACAGAAGTCCCGCCTCCACCTCCCGGTGTTCGTGAAGCCGGCCCGCGGCGGATCGTCGATCGGTATCACCCGGGTGGCCGAGTGGGCCGCGCTCGACGACGCCATCGCCCACGCCCGCCTGCACGACCCGAAAGTGATCGTCGAATCGGGGATCGTCGGCCGCGAGGTCGAGTGCGGAGTCCTCGAGTTCCCGGACGGCGACGTGCGGGCCAGCGTCATCGCCGAGATCCGGATGCCGGAAGGCGCAGGCGACGACGAGGCGTTCTACGACTTCGACAGCAAATACCTCGACGACGTGTGCGAGTTCGACGTGCCCGCGAAACTCGACGAAGCGGTCAGCGAAGAGATCCGCGAACTCGCGGTGCGCGCGTTCTCCGCGCTCGACTGCCAGGGTCTCGCGCGGGTCGACTTCTTCGTGACCGAGGACGGCCCGGTCATCAACGAGATCAACACGATGCCGGGATTCACGTCGATCTCGATGTACCCGCGCATGTGGGGTGCGGTTGGTGTCGACTACGGCACCCTCGTCTCGACCCTGGTCGACACGGCCCTCGCGCGCGGCATCGGCCTGCGCTAGAGAAACCGAGGTCCGGCGCTCAGGGATTCGCCACGGGCGCCGGATCGAGCGGCTTCTGCGGCAATGCCTGCGACACCGCGCCGGAAATGTCCTGAAGCGGCGTCGGTCCCACCCCGGTGGGAACCGTGAGTCCGATGTACACGCCGCGGTCGACCGCGAAATAGCTGCTCGCGTCGATTCCGGCGCTCGCACCCGAGATCTCGAACCACTGAACTCCGTCGATCACCTGCAGCGCCGAAGCCTGATCGAACTCCGCGGGACGGTCCAGACCGCAACGCAGGACGAGTGGTTCACCCTCGGCCGGCTGCCACGCGGCAGTCGCCTCGGGTGCGGGCTCGGTGAGTTCGGCGCGCGTGTAGTCGCCCAGCGCGTCGGGGAGGCCCGCCATCAGGGTGGCGCACTCCGCGGAGCCGGATGCGGGCGCGGGCACCGGCCCCAGCGACACCGGTTCCTTCACCGGGTTCCGCCCGGCGAACACCGCCGCGACGACGATGCCGATGACCAGGGCCACGGGAAGCGCCACGGCCGTCGCGATGAGCGCGGGATTGCGCCGCTCCGCGGGGACCGGGTCGGAGTTGCCGGCAGGTGTGCTCTGTTCGGGTTCGAGGTCGGACATGCTCAGTTCTTGTTCGCAGACTTTTCGGGGACGTCGCAGGTGAGGGTGCGGGTGATGCCGGAGACCTGACGGATCTCCTCGACGACGGGAGCGACCTCGTCAGCGGACACCCGCACGATGACGTCATACGGTCCGACCACGTCCTCGGCGGTCCGGACTCCGGTGATCTTCGCGATCTCGGTCGCGATCGCCGCAGCCTTGCCGACTTCGGTCTGGATCAGGATGAACGCTTGCACTCTCGCTCCGGCCCTTCCCTGCTCCGCGCCGCATGATCTCGGTAGAGTCGCGGGTGCTTCGGCGCGCTGATCGGTCACGTGCCGAGAAGTTCCGGCAACAGCTAAAAGGTACCGCAGTCGCACATTCCGTCGACCGGGCCCACAGCCGCTGCACGGGCCACCCGACACTGGAGGCACACCATCACACCGACGGATTCCCCGGACCCGAACCCGCCCCTCACCGTCGCCGACGTCGGCGAGTTCGCCGTGATCGGCCGAGCGGTGGACGGCCGGGTGCAGCCGCCGTCCACGCTGATCGGCCCCGGCGACGACGCTGCCCTCGTCCGGGCGGACGACGGCCGGGTGGCGGTGTCCGCCGACATGCTGGTGCAGGACAGGCATTTTCGGCTCGACTGGTCGTCACCACGCGACGTGGGCCACAAGGCGGTGGCGCAGAATGCGGCCGACGTCGCGGCGATGGGGGCGCGGCCCACGGCCTTCCTCGTCTCCCTCGGTCTCCCGCCGGACACGTCGATCGACGTGGCGGACGGCATCTCGGCGGCAATCGGGGAAAGCGCCGAGGAACTCGGGGCCGGCGTCGTGGGCGGTGATCTCGTGCAGGCCGGGCAGATCGTGATTTCCGTCACCGTCCTCGGTGATCTGGGTGGCAGGAGCCCGATCCGGCGGTCGGGCGCGCGGCCCGGCGACGTCGTCGCGGTGGCCGGCGAACTCGGCCGGTCGGCGGCCGGTCTCGCGCTGCTGCTCGGCGGGTCCTCGGATTTCCCGGACCTGCTCGCCGCGCATCGGGTCCCCACCCCGCCGTATTCCGCCGCCTGGGCCGCCGCGGACGGGGGCGCCCACGCAATGACCGACATCTCCGACGGACTCCTCGCCGATCTCGGTCACATCTGTGACGCCTCCGGCGTCGGAATGTCCCTCACCCGATCCGACCTGGCTGTCTCACCCGAACTGGTGGCGGCAGCGAAGGCTCTCGGCGTCGACCACTGGGAATGGGTGCTCACCGGGGGAGAGGACCACGGTTTCGCCGCCACCTTCCCTGCCGGCGTCCCGCTCCCGGCGGGGTGGACCGGGATCGGCGCGGTGCACGACGGGTCCGGCATCTCGGTGGACGGCGAGACCTGGCCGGGGGCCGGGGGCTGGCAGAGTTTCTCGGTATAGGTTGCACGCATGGCTATCTACGCGCTCGGGGACCGCGAACCCGACATCCATCCGGACGCCTACGTCCATCCCGACGCCGTGGTGATCGGGAACGTGACCCTGGCGGCAGGCACCTCGGTGTGGCCGCAGGCCGTGCTCCGCGCCGACTACGGCACCATCACCGTCGGCGCCGACACGAACATCCAGGACGGCACCGTGATCCATTGCACGATGATCGATCCCACCGTCATCGGCTCGGGGTGCGTCGTCGGTCACGCGGCGCACATCGAGGGATCCACGATCGGCGACCACTGCCTGATCGCCTCCGGATCGATCGTTCTCAACGGTTCGGTCATCGGTGCCGGTTCGGTCGTCGGAGCCGGCGCCGTCGTTCCGTTCAAGTTCGAGGTTCCGCCGCGGAGCATGGCGCTCGGCGTCCCCGCGAAGATCCGGCAGGGCTACGAGGTTCCCGAGGGGCACCTCGAGATGAACGTGAAGATGTACGCCGCGAACGCGGCCTACTACCGCGACTCGCTGCGCAGGCTCGACTGATGGCGGCGCCGCTGGCGGACCTCGTCGAGGCCGGATGGGCAGACGCACTCGAACCGGTGTCCGGACGGATCACGGAGATGGGCGAGTTCCTGCGCGCGGAAATCGCCGACGGGCGTGACTACCTTCCCGCCGGAGAGAACGTCCTGAGAGCGTTCACCCACCCATTCTCCGAGGTCAAGGTCCTGATCGTGGGTCAGGACCCGTATCCCACACCCGGTCACGCGGTCGGTCTCAGCTTCTCGGTGGCTCCGGATGTGCGCCCCGTGCCACGCAGCCTCGGCAACATCTTCACCGAATACAGCAAGGACCTCGGCTACGAGACGCCCACCACCGGGGACCTCACCCCGTGGTCACGTCAGGGAGTGCTTCTGCTGAACAGGGTCCTCACCGTGCAGCCCGGACTCCCGGCCTCGCACCGGAAGAAGGGCTGGGAGGCGGTGACCGAGCAGGCCATTCGCGCTCTCGTGGCGCGCCCCGAACCCCTCGTCGCAATTCTGTGGGGCCGGGACGCGTCCACGTTGAAACCGATGCTCGGCGACGTGCCGACGATCGAATCGGCGCACCCCTCACCGCTGTCCGCGTCGCGCGGATTCTTCGGTTCGCGGCCGTTCAGCCGCGCGAACGAACTCCTCGACGGCCTGGGCGCCGAACCGGTGAACTGGCAGCTGCCGTAAACGGCGAATTCCCCTACTGCACAGACGAGAAGGCGGCACGTTCCTCTACTGCACAGACGAGAAATCGGCACGCCGTTTCTCGACGAAGGCGTCGACGCCCTCGCGTCCCACCGGGCTGTCGGCCGCGGTGGCGATCGACACGGCCTCCGCGTCGAGTTGCTCGGCGAGCGAGCGATATCGGGAGGCGCGCACGAGCGTCTTGATCCCCGAGTAGGACGGCGTCGGGCCGGCAGCGAGGGTGCGGGCGAGTCGAAGGGCCTCGTCCTGGACGACGTCGTCGCCGACGAGGCGGCTGAGGATGCCCAGGCGGACGGCCTCGTCGCCGCTGAGAACGGCATCGGTGATCAGGATCTCGCGCGCGCGGGCGTCGCCGACGATGCGCGGGAGGGTCCAGGACATGCCGCCGTCCGGGGTGAAGCCGATGGACGGGTAGGCCGGGCGCAGCTTGGTCCCCGGGCCGCCGATGGCGACGTCCGTGAGGCAGACAAGGCTCATGCCGGCGCCCGCCGCCCACCCGTGAACACCGGCGATCACCGGAACGGTCACGGCGTCGAGCGCACGAACGAATTCGTGGAACACGCGCGCCACCTCGGCGACGTATTCGCTTCGCACCGGTGCGGATGCGAAGGCGTGGACGTTGCCGCCCGCACAGAAGTTCGGGCCCTCCCCGACGAGAAGGACGCTGCCGATTCGGTCACCGACCGCTTCGAGTGCCCGGGCACCCTGCACCATGCCCTCGCCGTCCAGTGAGGTGCCGTTCTCCGCCGTCGCGATCGTGATGCGCAGGACGCCGTCTTCGAGCTGTACTTTGCTGAGTCCATCGAGAGAAGTCACCGTTGCACCTTACGTTGGGCCCCTGCCGGTGCCCGACGTGCCCCGATGCGCTGCGACGATGCCGAATCGGACGGGTGTGGCGACACAAAAAACTGCGCCCCCGACACCGAAGTGTCGGGGGCGCAGTGACATCGCACGCAGCGTCGGGTCAGCCCCGAGCAACCTTTCCAGCCTTCAGGCAGGAGGTGCAGACGTTGACCTTCCGGGTGTTTCCGGGGGCAACCTCGGCACGAACAGTCTGAATGTTCGGGTTCCAGCGACGGTTGGTACGCCGGTGCGAGTGCGAGACCGACTTACCGAAGCCGGGCCCCTTGGCGCATACGTCGCAGACGGCAGCCATAGTCGCGAACTCCTTCAAGATAGTGAACTGTGAAATTTGCTGGCCTCGTGGAGACAGGGCACAGCAAGCGCGCCCTGTACGAGGCAACCGTGCAAGAGTAGCCGCTCGAGTGCGGATTGGCCAAACCCGGTCCCGAAGGGCTCGGACCGCGGGCCCGATCATCGTCCCCCGACTAGTCTGACGGCACCTTCCCATTCCCTGGCCGGAGAGGACGACAGTGGCCCCTGAGCTCCCGATGGACGGGCGAGTCCTCGAATCGTGGGCGCGGACCGCCGTCGCGGGTCTGGAAAAGCGGTGCGAGGAGATCAACAGCCTCAACGTCTTTCCGATCCCGGACTCCGACACGGGTACCAATCTGCTGTTCACGATGCGTGCGGCGCTGGGTGCGATCGACGAGTACGCGGGCAGCGGCACCAAGGACGTCCGGCAGGTGGCCATCGCCCTGGCTCGGGGCGCGGTCGCCGGCGCGCGCGGGAACTCCGGCGTGATCTTGTCCCAGGTGCTGCGAGGGATTGCGGAAGCAGCCGTCACCCCCGCCGTCGACACAAGGACGGTCCGGACCGGGCTGCTGATGGCCACCAACCTGGTGACGGACGCGGTGAGCTACCTCGTGGAGGGGACCATCGTCACCGTGTTGCGCTGTGCCGCCGACGCCGCGGCGGAGTTTCCGGACGAGGCGCCGATCGCAGTCACGGCCCGCGCAGCCGCGGACGCGGCGGCGTCCGCGCTCACCAGGACGCCGTCGCAACTCGAGGTGCTCGGCACCGCAGGCGTCGTCGATGCGGGAGGACTCGGCCTCGTCGTGATCCTCGACGCTCTCGTCACAGCGGTGACGGGGGCACCGCCCGATCGCGCACCGATCGCGCTCCACGTTCCGCGCCGCACCCCGTCCACGCATCGCGCAGAGCTCGTCCCTGTTTCCGCGCCGCCCGCGTCGCAGCGCCCGCACGCGCATCCGGGACCCGGACCCGAATGCGACGAGGGTTCGGATCAGGACTTCGAGGTGATGTACCTGGTCGCGGAGTCCGACGAGGACCGCATCGCGGAGTTGCGCACCACGCTGAACGCCCTCGGGGACTCGATCGTGATCGTCGGCGACGGCGGCGGAGGCTGGTCGGTCCACGTGCACTGCACGGACGCGGGCGCAGCAGTGGAGGCCGGCCTCTCGGCGGGACGCATCCACGGAATCCGGGTCAGCAGCTTCCTCGTGGATGCGCGGGACCAGGGGTTGCTCTTTCCCCCGGTCCGGACCCGGCCGGATCAGGGGGAGCGGGGAATCGTCGCCGTCGTGGCCGGCGACGGCGCCGCCGAACTGTTCGCCAGCGAAGGCGCGACAGTCCTCCGATGCGACGACGCCCCCGTCACCCGGGCCCAGCTCCTCGGCATCATCAGGCAGATGGGACGCACCGAGGTGCTCGTCCTCCCCAACGGTGCGCTGACGGCCCAGGAACTCGTCGCGGTCAGTGCCGCGGCAAGGGACGCCCGGCACGAAGTCCTGCTGCTCGCGACGTCCGCGATGGTGCAGGGACTCGCGTCCCTGGCGGTGCACGACCCCGAGCGTGAGGCGGTGGACGACGCCTTCGCGATGTCGGAGGCCGCCGCAGCGACCCGCTGGGGATCGCTGCGCATCGCCAGGGAACGGGCCCTCACCTATGTGGGCACGTGCGAACCGGGAGACGGCATCGGACTGATGGGTCACGAGGTGATCGTCATCGAACCGGACGCGGTCGCGGCCGGACGGCGACTCGTCGACCTCGTCCTCGGCGCGGGTGGCGAACTGGTGACGCTCCTGATGGGGTCGGAGGCGCCGGACGGGCTGGACACGGAACTGGCCGATCACATCTCGCAGCGGCACCCCGGCGTCGAGGTGATGATCTACCACGGTGGACAACCTGGAGATCTGTTGCAACTCGGGGTGGAATGAGGAATTCGATGGCCACATTGTCCGACCGGCTCGATCATCTGCTGGGAAAGAAGACCGCCGACGCGCTCGAGGAGGCGTTCGACATCCGCACGGTCGAGGACCTGCTGCGGCACTACCCGCACCGGTACGCCTCGCAGGGCCGTGAGCTCGCGGAGAAGGACCCGCCGGAGGGCGAGCACATCACGATCATCGCCCGGGTCACGTCCGCGGCCGTCGTGAAGATGAAGAACCGGCCGGGCAGCATGCTCAAGGTGGTCCTGTCCACCGACACCCAGAACGTGGACGTCACCTTCTTCAGCCCGCAGAAGGTCAAGCACGTGATCAAGCCCGGTGTGCGCGCGATGTTCTCGGGAACGGTCAAGTACTTCCGCCAGAAGTGGAGCCTCACCCACCCGAGCTACCTCATCCTTCCCGAGCCGCGGGCCGGCAGCGAGGACCCCGTCGTGAACGTCGGCCGGATCCGCGGTGCCGGGGATCTCGCGGGAATCGCCCGGGCGTCGCAGGAAGCCGGTGCCGGGGTCGACATGTCCGTGTTCGACCGGGCGCTGATCCCGCTCTATCCGGCCACCCGGGACGTCGAGAGCTGGACGATCATGAAATGTGTCCGCCAGATCCTGGACCAGCTCGATCACGTCGACGACCCCCTGCCGGAGAACATCCGGGCCGAACGCGAGCTGATCGGCCTCGACGAAGCCCTCCGGTCGGTCCACCTGCCCGACACCCGTGAAGACGTGGAGAACGCCCACGACCGTCTCCGGTTCGACGAGGCGACGGCGCTGCAGCTGGTTCTCGCCCGTCGCCGCCACGACAACGCCGAGCGAGTCGCGCCCGAGTGCCTGCCGGTGCCCGGCGGGATCGCCGACGTGTTCGAGAAGATGCTTCCCTTCCAGCTCACCGAGGGTCAGCACACGGTCGCCGACGAGATCTCCGCCGATTTGGCGCAGCCGCACCCGATGAGCAGGCTGCTGCAGGGGGAGGTGGGTTCCGGTAAGACGATCGTGGCCCTGCGCGCCATGCTCCAGGTGGTCGACGCCGGCTACCAGTGCGCCCTGCTCGCCCCGACCGAGGTGCTCGCGACGCAGCACGCCCGGTCGCTGCGGGCGATGCTCGGCTCCCTCGCGACCGCCGGGGAACTCGGGGCGCACGAGAAGGCCACACGGGTGGCGCTGCTGACGGGGTCGATGCCGGTCGCCGCCAAACGCACGGCTCTGAACGAGGCGATCACCGGCGACGCCGGGATCGTCATCGGCACCCACGCCCTCATCCAGGACAACGTCGAGTTCTTCAACCTCGGGATGGTGGTGGTCGACGAGCAGCACCGGTTCGGTGTCGAGCAGCGCGACCGGCTGCGGTCGCGGGCGCGGGAGGGTCTGAGCCCGCACCTGCTGGTGATGACGGCGACGCCGATTCCCCGCACCATCGCGATGACGGTGCTCGGCGATCTGGAGGTGTCGACGCTGCGGCAGCTGCCGAAGGGCAGGTCGCCGATCAAGAGCAGTGTGGTACCCGCGTCCCAGAAGCCGCAGTGGGTCGCGCGCGCGTGGGAACGGATCCGCGAGGACGTGGCCGAGGGGAGGCAGGCGTACGTCGTGTGCTCGCGCATCGGCGACGGCGAGAAGGGCGACGGCGAGGACGCGTTCGACGAGAAGGCGCCCGAGACGAAGTCTGCCGTCGAGGTGTTCGAGGAGTTGAGCGGCAGCATCATGCCGGACCTGCGGGTGGGTCTGCTGCACGGCCGGCTTCCCGCGGACGAGAAGGACGCGGTGATGCGCGACTTCACGGCCGGCGACATCGACGTCCTGGTGTGCACCACGGTCGTCGAGGTCGGCGTCGACGTCCCGAACGCGACGATCATGGTGATCGTCGACGCGGACCGTTTCGGTGTGAGTCAGCTCCACCAGCTGCGCGGACGCGTCGGCCGTGGCAAACACCAGGGCCTGTGCATTCTCGTCACCGAGATGAATCCGGGCGGTCCCGCCTACGAGCGATTGTCGAACGTGGCGTCGACCAACGACGGTTTCGAACTTGCGCAACTCGACCTCGCCACCCGCCGCGAGGGCGACATTCTCGGTGCGGCGCAGTCGGGAACGACGTCCACGTTGCGGCTGTTGTCGCTGCTCGGCCACGAGGACGTCATCGCTGCGGCGTCCGAGTTCGCGCGTTCGGTCATCGCGGACGATCCGCGCCTCGAAAACCATCCCGGGCTGTCGGCGATGGTGACCTCGGCGCTCGACGCGGACCGCATCGAATATCTGGAGAAAACGTGAGAACTTACTTCGCTTCACGTAAATCTTCGCTCGTCTGTTTCGGGTCTGTTGCAGAATTCGCACACGTCAGGGGGGTCTTTGTGAAGTTTGTGTAGGATCCTGAAATGTGGGATGCCACTTCTCCGCGGCCGTCCGCGGCGGGGTAGTTTGCTCCAATGTTCTCCAAAGTCCTGGTCGCCAACCGTGGCGAAATTGCGATCCGCGCTTTCCGTGCCGCCTACGAACTAGGTGCTGGAACGGTTGCGGTGTTCCCGTACGAGGATCGGAACTCGATCCACCGTCTGAAGGCTGATGAGAG
>Ga0247825_10002411_pt1 | contig 12306 bp, 5 predicted proteins | sample 13C_Vanillin_Day_FD_194413 | JGI IMG/M metagenome (GOLD analysis project Ga0247825, IMG submission 194413) | Soil microbial communities from agricultural site in Penn Yan, New York, United States - 13C_Vanillin_Day48 | ecosystem: Environmental > Terrestrial > Soil > Agricultural land | place...
ACCGCATGTGCAAAGCGACCGCCATCCTCTTCGCCGCCGCAGTCCTGGCCCCCCCGCTCCGGGCCCAGTCCACCGTGGACACCGCCGGCTCCGGCGTCCTCATCGCCGAGGCCCTGGAGCGATCCGAAGTCATGGAGAACCTGCGCTATCTGAGCGACGTCATCGGGCCGCGGCTCTCCGGCTCGCCCGCGATGCGCCGGGCGAACGAGTGGACCGCCGAGCGGTTCCGGAGCTACGGGCTCGCGGCGTCGCTGGAGCCCTTCGACTTCGGCGTCACCTGGGAGCGCGGTCCCCTCTCCCTCCGGCTCACGGCGCCCTTCGAACGGGCGATGACGGGATACAGCTGGGCCTGGACCGCCGGGACCGACGGGAAGACACGCAAGGGGCCGGTGGTCCTGGTGGACCTGTCCACCCGCGACAGCCTCGCGGTGTACCGCGACCGGGTCCGCGGCGCCTGGGTTCTGCCGAAGCCTTCGACTCCGATCTGGAACCCGGACGCGCCACCGCCAAGCCCGGAGGACTCGCAGCGCATCGCCGCGATCAAGGACGCCCGCGCGGCCCTGACCGCCGACACTTCGGCCCCCGCGGTGCGGCAGCGCCGGCAGTACCAGATCGACCTGCCCTACATGCTCCGAGAGGCGGGAGCGTTGGGGACGCTCGTGGACGGTGCGAAGGAGCACGCCCTCATGACGATGAGCGGCTCGCCCAACCGGGTCGCGCCGCTGCCCAACATCGTGATCTCGCACGAGGACTACACCCTGATGGAGCGCCTCATCGCCCATGGGGTGACGCCGAGGCTGGAAGGGCGAGTGGAGAACAAGCTCGGCAAGTCGCAGGTGCAGCAGTGGAACACAGTTGGTGAGCTCCGGGGGTCCGAGCTGCCGGGGCAGGTGGTGATCCTCGGTGCTCACCTCGACAGCTGGGATCTCGGCACCGGGGTGACCGACAACGGGGCGGGATCGATGGTGGTGCTCGAGGCCGCGCGGGTGCTGGCGAAATCGGGACTCAAGCCCAAGCGAACGATCCGATTCATCCTGTTCGCGGGCGAGGAGGAAGGGCTGCTCGGCTCGCGGCAGTACGCGGCAGCGCACGCGGCAGAGGCGGACAGCGTGCAGGCGGTCCTGGTGATCGACAACGGTACGGGACGGATCGTGGGACAGGCGTTGCAGGGACGGCCGGAATTCGCGGAGCTCTGGCAGGCGCTCCTCGTTCCGGTGGCGCGGCTCGGCGCGGACTCGGTGCGGGACGATGTGAAGACGGGGACCGACCACTTGTCCTTCATTCCGTACGGGGTTCCCGGGTTCAACTTCGACCAGGAGCCGCGGGGGTACAACCACACCCACCACTCGCAGAGCGACACCTACGACAAGGCTGTGGCGGAGGACCTGCAGCAGGCGAGCGCGGTGATGGCGGTGACGGCGTGGGAGCTGGCGAACCTGGGCGAGCTGCTGCCGCGGGGGCCGAAGCCGGGGCCGGAGACGGTACCCACCACGCCCTCGGCGATGAGCGCCAAATAACTGTCATCCCGAGCACAACGAGGGATCTTGCGGGTGCGGGCAAGATCCTCGCTGCGCTCGGGATGACGGTACTTTCTACCCCCGCAGCTCCACCGTACAGGTGGTGTCGAACCCACCTCGCGGGTTGTAGATCGTCGTCACCTTGAGGCGCTTCGCCCCGAGTGCCCGCTGGAGGTCCTCCGCGATCTTCGCGGTCGCGTGCTCCTGGAAGATCCCCACGTTGCGGTAGCTGGTGACGTAGTACTTGAGGCTCTTGAGCTCGATGCACCGGTCCGACGGCACGTAGGTGATCCGGAGCGTCGCAAAGTCCGGTAGCCCGCTGTAAGGGCACACCGGGCTGAACTCCCGGGTCTCCGTCACGATCTCCTGGTCGGGGCCGGCGTACTCGAACGTCTCCAGCACCGCGACGTCCACCGCCTCAGGGCCCACGAACGGAATGGTTCTGCCTTCGGCGATCGCCATGCGCGAATCCTAGCTGTCTTCCCGCGGCTTGACCATCCCGCTCTCCAGCCAGCCGTGCTGCCCCGCGAGGACCTGCTGCGCTACCCGGTAGGTCGCCACGTCGTCGTTGTGGAACACGGCCTCGAAGCGCTCTTCCACCCGCCGCCGCGCGTGACGGCAGAAGAGGTCCGCCAGATCCACAGGCCCCGGCTCGATCTCCCCGTCCCGCTGCATCGCTGCGGCTCTGGAACATGCCGCCGTCATCGCCAGCAGCTCGGCCCCGATCTCCACCAGTCGGCCAAGCACCGCCTGGCGCTTTTCCAGCTTCGGGCCGAACCGGATCATGCAGTGGAACAGCGTCCGCGCGAGCCGGCGAGTGGACCGATCCACGAACCGCACATGGCCGGCCAGCTGTCCGAACTCACCGTACCGGGGCGCCCGGCCCCAGCCCAGAAAGAGCTTGGGATACCACCAGGCGTAGTACACGCCTGATCGGAGCGCCGCCTTGATCTTCATCCCCATCGAGGCCTTCGGGTCGATGATGTCGCCCGCGACCCGAAGGTGGGTGTCCACCGCCTCCCGGGCGATGAACAGCCGCATGATCTCGCTCGACCCCTCGAAGATCAGGTTGATCCGGTAGTCGCGCATCATCCGCTCGATCGGATCCGGTCGCTCGCCCCGGCTCCGCAGGCTGTCGGCCGTCTCGTAGCCGCGGCCGCCCTTGATCTGCAGCGCGTCGTCCACGATCCGCCAGCCGATCTCTGTATTCCACATCTTGGCCATCGCCGCCTCGAGCCGGATATCGGCGTTGCCGCGGTCCGCGAGCAGCGATGCGAGATCGGAGACCGCCTCCATCGCGAAGATCTCCGCGGCCATCCGGCCGAGCTTCTGGGCGACGGCGTCGTGCTTGCCCACCGGCGCGCCCCACTGCACCCGCTCGGCGGCCCAGCGGCGGGAGATCTCCAGCGCGCGCTTGGACCCGGCCACCGCAGACGCGGGCAGGGTCAGCCGCCCCGTATTGAGTGTGATGAGCGCGAGCTTGAGGCCCTTGCCCTCGCCCCAGAGCACGTTCTCGACCGGCACCCGCACGTTGGTGAACCGGATGATGCCGTTCTCGATCGCCTTGAGTCCCATGAAGTGGAGCCGCTGGACCACATGGACCCCGGGCCAGTCCGCCTCAACGATGAACGCCGTAATCTGCTTCGGCCCCGTCCGCGCCATCACTACGAAGAGCTCCGCAATGGTGCCGTTGGTGCACCACAGCTTCTCCCCGTTCAGCACGTAGTGGCCGCCGTCGTCCGAGAGCGTCGCCGTGGTGGCGAGCCCCGCCGGATCGGAGCCGACGAGGTTCTCGGTGAGCGCGAACGCCGAGACGGCTCCCCTGGCGAGGCGGGGCAGGTAGCGGGCCTTCTGCTCCGGGGTGCCGAAGAGCTTGAGCGGCGTGGGGACGCCGATGGACTGCGCCGCGGAGAGGAGCGCGGTGAGGTTGCCGTCCTGGCTGGTGACCAGGCCGATCGCATGGGTATAGCTGTACTGGCTCAGACCGAGCCCCCCGTACTCGGTGGGGATCTTGATGCCGAACGCGCCGATCTCGCCCAGCCCGCGGACGATGTAGCTCGGGATCTTGCCTTCGCGGTCGATCATGTCGCTGTCCACGCGGTCCCGCATGAACCGCTCGAGGCGCTCCATGAATGGGCGCGCCCGCTCCAGGTCCGCGGGGTTGGGCCGCGGAAACGGATGGATCAGGTCCAGCCGGAAGGAGCCCTCGAACATGGACCGGACGAAGCTGGGTGCCTGCCATTCCTTCTCCCGCGCCGCCTCGGCGACCTCTCGCGCCTCCTGCTCCGAGGCGAGGGTCGTGCCGGGCTTCTCGCTGGGTGGGTCGAGGACTTCAGTCATTGCCGGGAGACCGGGTGAAGGTGGAGGCCAGGGGGCGCGTGAGTCCGGCGACACCGTGGAGCACCAGGCCGACCACGTGCCGACGGCGGCGCTCGAGGTCTTCGGTGTCTTCCAGGGTCACACCGACGGCTGGTGCGACGGTGCGAGCGTGAATCAGGTGGAACCAGCACAGCGCGATGATGCTGAGCAGCAGCTGCGCGGCCTCGCCCGAGGGTGAGTCGTCGAGCCCGAGTTCCGCGCTGATCGCGGCCAGCGCCTCCTGGCCGGCAGAGAGATGGTCCAGCTCATCGTGCTGCGGGCCGCCGCTCAGCGCTTCGCGCTCGATCAGGCGAATGAAGTTCGGCCGGCCAGCCAGAAATCCGAAGTAGTCGGAGACAGCACCCGCAAGAATGGCCTCCGGGGTCTGACCGCTGGCCAGGGCCCGCGCTCGTCCCGCCCGGACGGCCTCCCGGACCTCGGCAAAACACCTCTCGAGGACCGCTTGATACAACTCGGCCTTGGAGCCGAAGAAATATCCCGGAGTCCCACGGGAAACGCCGGCGGCGGCCCCGACCTCGCTCAGACTGGTGGCTTCGAAGCCCTTCTGAGCAAACAACTTCTCTGCTGCGTCCAGGATGGCGGCGCGGGTTCGGACCGGGTTTCTTTCGCGATCGGTGGCGGTGGGCAGGATGCCTCCAGGTGGCTTGCTTGCTGTTCAGCAAGTTATGGACCGGGATGCAACTCAGCAAGGGAATTGTCACCCTGAACGGAGTGAAGGGAGCCATCTCGAGCACGGTCCCATTCGCTGCGCTCAGGGTGACAAGAGGTGCGGAACCGCCCCTACGCACTCCGGCGAGCCAGCACCGGCTCTGCTTCCACCCGTTCGGCAACTAGGTACGCGTCGCGTGTGGCGGCGACGTACGCGTCAGCGCCCTTCGGCGCAACCTTCCGGAACAGCGGCAGGAAACTCTCCCACTGCACCAGGATCGTCCGCGCGCGCGGACTCGCGGAGCGCTCCTCATGCTCCCGCACCAGCCGGTGCAGCAGCTCGACGTCGCGCTCATCGAGATCGGTGAGCTCGACCAAGTCCCGGTTGATCCGGCTGCCGAAAGTGCCGGTTTCATCCAGCACGTAGGCCACGCCGTTCGACATCCCGGCGCCGAAGTTCCGGCCGGCGCGGCCGAGCACCACCACGATCCCCGACGTCATGTACTCGCAGCAGTGGTTCCCTGCGCCTTCGATCACCGCGATCGCGCCGGAGTTGCGCACCGCGAACCGATCGCCTGCCTGTCCCGCGGCGAAGAGCTTGCCGCCCGTTGCGCCGTAGAGCACGGTGTTGCCGATGATGAGCTGCTGGTGCGAGACGTCGGCGTATGCCGCGCGCCGGAACGGCCGGATCGTGATCTCGCCGCCGCTCAATCCCTTGCCGACGTAATCGTTCGCCTCGCCCTCCAGCTCGAGGTGCATGCCCCGGCAGGTAAACGCGCCGAAGCTCTGCCCGGCCGAGCCGGTGAACCGGAGTCGCACGGACCCCGACGGCAGACCCGCGTCTCCGGTGCGCTCGACGATCGCACCTGCCACCCGCGCGCCCACCGTCAGGTGATGGTTGTAGATCGGGTAGCTCCCCGAGAACGGCAGCCCGCTCTCGAGGTACGGCTGCAGCTCCTCCAGGATCTCGGCGTCCAGCGACACCAGTCCCGGCCGGTCGTTGCGCTCGATCGTTCGGTGGAGCGGGATGGGAGCCTGCCCCGAGCGCAGCGAGGGGTCGGTGGGCGCCATCAGCACGGAGAGGTCGAGCATCTGCGCGCGCGGCACCTCGGGATGCTCCACCCGCTCCAGCAGGTCGTTCCGCCCGATGATCTCGTCCAGCGCGCGGAAGCCCATGTCGGCCAGAATCCGGCGCACTTCCTCGGCGACCAGGGTGAAGTACCCGATCACTTGCTCCGGCGTGCCTTTGAACTTGGCCCGCAGGTCCTCGCGCTGGGTGGCGATGCCGGTGGGGCAGGTGTTGATGTGGCACTGCCGTGCCATGGCGCAGCCCATCGCCACCAGCGGCGCGGTGCCGAAGCCGTAGCTCTCCGCGCCGAGCAGCGCGGCGATCACCACGTCGCGGCCGGTCTTGAAGCCGCCGTCGGTGCGCATCTCGATCCGGTGCCGCAGGCCGTTCCGGATCAGGATGTGCTGCGCCTCCGCCAGTCCCAGCTCCCAGGGCGAGCCTGCGTGCTTGATGGAGGAAAGCGGTGAGGCGCCGGTGCCGCCGTTGTGCCCGGCGATCAACACGTAGTCCGCGTAGGCCTTCGCCACCCCGGCGGCCACCGTGCCGACGCCGACTTCCGAGACCAGCTTCACCCCGACTCTCGCGCGGGGGTTCACGGTCTTGAGGTCGGTGATGAGCTGCGCCAGATCCTCGATCGAGTAGATGTCGTGGTGCGGCGGCGGAGAGATCAGCTGGATCCCTGGCACCGAGTGCCGGAGCCGGGCGATCAGCTCGGTCACCTTGTGCGCGGGCAGCTGGCCGCCCTCGCCCGGCTTGGCGCCCTGGACGATCTTGATCTCCAGCTCCTCCGCCCGCATCAGGTACTCCGTCGTCACGCCGAACCGCGCGGAGGCGACCTGTTTGATCCGGTTGTCCGCCCGGTCCCCGCTGTCGGCCGGGGCGTAGTTGTGCGGATCCTCGCCGCCCTCGCCCGAGTTGGACCGGGCTCCCATCCGGTTCATGGCGATCGAGAGCGTGGTGTGCGCCTCGGGCGACAGCGCGCCCAGCGACATCGCCGAGGAGATGAACCGGCGGCGAATGCCCTCCGGGGGCTCGACCTCATCGAGGGGTACCTGGGTGCCCTCCCGCACCGTGAGCAGGTCGCGCGGACTGGCCGGCCGGCGGGCGGAGTTCTTGGCCAGGAAGCCGTGGTAGGCCTCGCCCGCCTCGCTCTTCACCGCCTGCTGCAGCGCCACGACGATCGGCGGCGCCCAGCCGTGGTCCTCGCCGTCCTTGCGGAAGCGCACCCGCCCGTAGTCTGGCAAGGTGGCCGTCGCCTCCTCCGCCGCCGCGAAGGCCGCGCGATGCCTGGCGAGCACGTCCTCCGCGATCTCCTCGAAGCCGATGCCTCCGATCGGCGACGCCGTGCCGTCGAAGCAGGTCGCGACCACTTCGTGGCCCAAGCCGAGGATCTCGAAGATCTGTCCGCCGCAGTACGAGGACAGGGTGGAGATTCCCATCTTGGAGAGGACCTTGAGCAGGCCCTTCTCCGCCGCCGAGCGGAACCGGTTCGCCGCCTCCGCGGGCGTGGGCCGGGGCTCGGCGGGCTCCTTCCGACCGCGCGGACTCTCCTCCTTGGCGAAGGCGTCCCGCACTGCGGCGAGCGCGAGCCACGGGTGCACCGCCTCCGCGCCGTAGCCGATCAGCGTCGCGAAGTGGTGGATATCGAGCGCGTCACCGGCCTCCGCCACGAGTCCCACCCGGGCCCGGAGCCCGGTATGCACCAGGTGCTGCCGCACCGCGCCGACCGCGAGGAGCATCGGGATCGGCGCGTGTCGTTCGTCGGCGGTACGGTCGCTGATGACGATGACTCGGGCACCCCGTCGCGCCGCCCGCTCGGCCGCGCGGCGCAGCGCGGTGAGGGCGGGACGCAACCCATCGACGCCCTTGCTCACGTCCCACACGGCGTCGAGGGTCACGGTGGAGAAGCCGGCCACGTTCCGCAGCGCGGCCATCTCGTCGTCCCGCAGGATTGGGTGCTCGAGCCGAAGCATCCGCGCGTAGGAGGGCCGTTCCAGCAGGGGCGAGCCGCGGCGGCCCAGGTGCATCCGGAGCGACATCACCATCGACTCCCGGAGCGGATCGATGGGCGGGTTGGTCACCTGGGCGAAGCGCTGGCGAAAGTACGCGTAGACGCTTTGCGGCACCGCCGAGAGAGGCGGAATGGGGGTATCGTCGCCCATGCTCCAGACCGGATCGGCGCCGGTACCACCCATCGGCTCCAGCACGATGCGGAGATCCTCCGCGCCGTAGCCGAACGCGCGCTCGAGGCGCACCAGCTCATCGCCTTCGGGCGAGGGCGGCACCCGTGCGGGGTCGGGCACCAGGGTCGCCATGTAGCGGGCGACCCAGCGGGCGTAGGGGCGCCGGCCCGCGATCTCGCGCTTGGCATCGAGATTCCGGATCACCTCGTGCCGTGCGGTGTCCACCACCAGCACCTCGCCCGGCCCGACCTTGCCGCACTCCACTACCTCGCGCGGATCGAGGTCCACCACCCCCACCTCGGAGCCGCAAACCACCAGCCCGTCGCGCCGCACCTTGTAGCGGCAGGGGCGGAGGCCGTTCCGATCCACCACCGCGGCGGCGAGCACGCCGTCGGTGAAGGCGATCGCCGCCGGCCCGTCCCACGGCTCCAGCACGCACTGGTGGTACTCGTAGAACGCCTTGATGGAGGGATCGAGGTCGGGGTACTTCTCCCAGGCCTGCGGCACCATCATCATCGCGGTGTGCACCGGATCGCGTCCCGACCGCACCAGCAGCTCCATCGCATTGTCGAGGCTCGCCGAGTCGCTTCCCTCCGCCCAGATGACCTGACGCAGCCGCTCGATCTTCGCGCCCCAGACGGGGCTCGAGAGCATCGGCTGGCGCATGGTCATCGCGTTCCGGTTGCCCCAGAGGGTGTTGATCTCCCCGTTATGGGCCAGCAGCCGGAACGGCTGGGCCAGCGGCCAGCTCGGCAGGGTGTTGGTCGAGTAGCGCTGGTGGAAGACGGCGATGGCGCTCTCGTACTCGGGGTAGCGGAAGTCGGTGTAGAAGGCCGAGAGCTGGGTGCCGGTGAGGAGAGCCTTGTAGACGACGGTGCGGCAGGAGAGGGAGCAGGCGTAGAACCCGGGCAGGTTCAACGCCTCCGCTCGTCGCTCCATCTCCCGCCGTGCCAGGTACAGGGCGCGCTCCCAGGCGTCTTCGTCGGCCGCCAGCGCAGGGCGTCCCACCAGGACCTGCCGGATCACCGGGCAGGAGGCGAGCGCGGTCGGACCAAGGGCGCCGGGATTCACCGGCACTTCCCGCCAGCCGAGGAAGGGGATGCCATCGCCCGCCAGCACCTCCTCGATCATGCGCACCGAGGCGCCGAGGGCCTCGGGCTCGCGGGGCAGGAAGAAGGCGCCCACGCCGAAGGGCAGGCCGGGCTGGAGGTGGAGCCCCTGGCGGTAGGCGTCGCGGTAGAAGAGGCGCGCGGGGATCTGGGTCAGCAGGCCGGCACCGTCGCCCGAGTTGTCGGTCGACGCCGCACCCCGGTGAGCCACCCGCGCGACGGCCTCGAGCGCCATGCCGACGACCTCGTGCGAGCGCGCGCCGGACGCGGTGGCGACGAAGCCGACGCCGCAGGCGTCGTGCTCACGGGATGGGTCGAGGGCCTGTTTCGCCGGCACGGCGGCGTGAGGATGGGGGCCGGAAGAGATCCTGCGGGAACCGGCCGGGTGGATCCGCTGCCCATTGGCGGCCATGGTGCCTCCTGCTGGTTGGCGCCCCATCGGCCGGAGAGGCCGGTTGCGGGGCAAACAAAAAGCCCGCTCCACACGGGGGGCGGGCCGGGAGCAGTCGCGCGCGTGCGATTCTACCCGGTCGCTCCCGTGGAGCGGACGGTATTAAGGAGAATGACCGGGAGGGCGGCGCGCTTCATAGACGTATTATTATGCACGACCACGTATTCGTCAACCTGCCTGTCGTCCCGAGTGCAACGAGGGACCTTGTCACCCGGTTCGGGAAACTTGCGAGCAAGATCCCTCGCTGCGCTCGGGATGACACGGATGCTGCGCTCGGGATGACACGGACGCTGCGCTCGGGATGACACGCCTGGCCGACCCCCTTGACAGCGCACCCGCCCGCGCGTTAGCCTCCCAGACGCGGCCGAAAACGGCATAAACATCCGGCCGCCCACCCGACTCGAAAGCCCGAACGGACATGTCGCTCTACCTCTCGCTCGTCGTCGTCCTCCTTGGCCTCCTGCTTACCAGCCTTATTGGTGAGCCAGGGGTTCGCGGCGTGCCGAAACGAGCAGCGTGAGAGCGTAGCAGACTCGATCGAAATGCACCGGCGCCGCGGACCCGAAAGGTCCGCGGCGCCTTTTTCGTCCACCTTCACGGGAACCCACAAGCGCCCATGGGCACCACCGACGTCCTCATCTTCGACACCACTCTGCGCGACGGCGAGCAGGCCCCCGGCAACAGCCTGACCCCCGAGGAAAAGCTCCGACTCGCCCGGCAGCTCGACGCGCTCGGCGTGGACATCATCGAGGCGGGCTTCCCCGCCGCGTCGGAGGGGGACTACCGCAGCGTGCGCGAAATCGCGGCCGAAGTCCGGCGGCCGGTGATCGCCGCACTGGCGCGGTGTACCGAGGGGGACATCGACCTGGCCGGCGAGGCGCTGGGCGCGGCGGAGCGCAGCCGGATCCACGTCTTCGTGTCCACCTCCGACCTGCACATGCGGGAGAAGCTCCGGCTGACGCGGGACGAGGTGGTGGAGCGGGCCCGTGCAGCGGTGCGCCGTGCCAGGCGGTTCACCGAGGATGTCGAGTTCTCCTGCGAGGATGCCAGCCGCTCCGACCCCGACTTCCTCTGTCGGGTGGTTCAGGCGGCCATCGAGGAGGGGGCGACCACGATCAACCTGCCCGACACCGTGGGGTACGCCATGCCCGCGGAGTACGGCGCGATGTTCCGCGACGTGCTGGCCCGCGTGGCCGGTGCCGACCGGGTCACTCTGAGCGCCCACTGTCATGACGACCTGGGGCTCGCCGTCGCCAACTCCCTGGCCGCGATCGCCGCCGGGGCGCGGCAGGTGGAGTGCACGGTGAACGGCATCGGCGAGCGGGCGGGCAACGCCGCGCTGGAGGAGATCGTGATCGCCTCGCAGGTTCGCAGCGCCGCGCTCCAGTTCCGCTGCAACGTGGAGCCACGCGAGATCTACCGCACCAGCCAGCTGCTCAGCTACCTGACCGGCGTCTTCCCCCAGCCCAACAAGGCGATCGTCGGTCGCAACGCCTTCGCCCACGAGGCGGGCATCCACCAGCACGGGATGCTCCAGAACGGGCTCACGTACGAGATCATCCGCCCGGAGATGGTGGGTATCCCGCGCTCGACCCTGGTTCTCGGCAAACACTCTGGCCGGCACGGGCTGCAGCGGCGCTTCAGCGATCTGGGCTATGACCTGGGCGAGGAGCAGCTCAACGAGGTCTACCGCGAGTTCATCGCCCTCGCGGACCGCAAGCGCGAGATCCTCGACGAGGACCTGCTCGCGCTGCTGCACGACAGCTTCCATGACGCGCCCGAGGAGTACCAGATGACCCACCTGCGGGTCGTGTGCGGCAGCGTGAGCCCGACCGCGGAGGTGCGGATGACCGGGGCATGGACGGGGGAGCGCGCGGCGCGAGGCACGGGAGACGGCCCGATCGCGGCCGCGTTTACCGCGATCAGCGAGATCACCGGCCGTCAGCTCGAAGTGATGAGTCTCCAGCTTCGCTCCCTCACACCAGGCCGCGACAGCGTGGGGCAGGTGTTCCTCCAGGTGAAGGTGGACGGCAAGTCGCTGTCGGGGCACGGCGCGTCCACCGACATCGTCGAGGCCAGCGGCCGGGCCCTGGTCAACGCGCTCAACAAGGCGCGGCACGCCGACCGGCTCGAGTCGTCGTCGCTCAACTCCGTTTACCTGTGGGGCGTGTGAGTGTCTGAAGTCCTGACGGGTTCCCAAGTCCTCTGCCGGACCCTCGTCGAGGAGGGGGTCAGCCTCCTCTTCGGATATCCGGGCGGAGCGATCATGCCGTTCTATCACGCGCTCCCGGAATACCCCGAGCTCAGGCACGTGCTCGTGCGGCACGAGCAGGCCGCCGCCCACGCGGCCGACGGCTACGCCCGGGCTACCGGCCGTGCCGGTGTGTGCGTGGCGACCTCGGGCCCCGGCGCGACCAACCTCGTGACCGGTCTCGCTACGGCGCACATGGACAGCACGCCCGTCGTCGCCATCACCGGGCAGGTGCCTCGCGCGATGCTCGGCCGGGACGCCTTTCAGGAGACCGACATCATCGGCATCACCCAGCCGATCACCAAGCATTCGATCCTGGTGGAGCAGGTCGACGACCTGGCCGATGCGATCCGCGAGGCGCTGCAGGTGGCGACGGAAGGGCGCCCGGGGCCGGTGCTGGTAGACATTCCGAAGGACGTGCAGCAGGCGAAGGTGGTCGGGCGGTCGGGCGGTCAGGCGGTCGGGTCGAAAACCAAAGGGAGAGCACGTCTCGCCGCCCCGCCCGACCGACTGACCGCCCTGGCCTATGCCGCGAGCCTCCTCGCGGAGGCCCAGCGCCCACTGATCATGGCCGGCCACGGCGTCATCCTCTCCGGCGCATACGACGAGCTGCGGCAGCTCGCCGAGCGGGCCGGGATGCCGGTGATCACGACGCTGCTCGGCATCAGCGGTTTTCCGGAGTCGCATCCGCTCCACCTC
>Ga0247825_10002413_pt1 | contig 12304 bp, 11 predicted proteins | sample 13C_Vanillin_Day_FD_194413 | JGI IMG/M metagenome (GOLD analysis project Ga0247825, IMG submission 194413) | Soil microbial communities from agricultural site in Penn Yan, New York, United States - 13C_Vanillin_Day48 | ecosystem: Environmental > Terrestrial > Soil > Agricultural land | place...
TACCGTTGATATCGAGGAGCGGCAGCAGCTCAATACCGCGGTGTCAGCGCTGATGGAGCTCGTCAACGAGTTGTATGCGTTCAGCGAGCAGACGGAAATAGGCAGTCCGGCTCGTCACGTTGCGGCGTCCACGCAGACGACGGTTCTCGAGCGGCCAGGTACCATCGCCGTGGTGACCGAAGCGGTGGATGCGCTGGTCCGTATGGTTTCGCCGTTCGCTCCGCACACGGGCGAGGAACTGTGGGAGATGCTCGGCCACAAGGGCGGGTTGTCCGCATCCAGCTGGCCGGAGTTCGATGCCGAGGTTGCGAAGGCGGATGAGATCGTCGTGCCGGTACAGGTCAACGGCAAAGTGCGAAGTCGTTTGACAGTGCCCGCCGAGACCACTGAATCAGAGCTCGAAGCTCGTGCGCTGGCCGATCTGGCGGTGCAGGCACACACACAGGGAAAGACGATCCGGAAGGTGGTCGTCGTGAAAGGGAAGCTTGTTTCGATCGTGGTGTAGCAGCCTCGCGGTGACGGTGACGCTTGCGCTCGCGCTGGCGAGCTGTGGCTGTGGCTACGCGCTCGCTGGCCGCGGATCGTTTCTTCCGGACTACATCCAGGTCGTCGGTATCCCTCCGTTCGAGAACCGCAGCAGCTTTTCTCAAGTCGAGCAGGTACTCACCGATAAGTTGCGCACCGAGTTCATCGGGCGCGGCAAGTATCGCGTCGTGCCAGAGACGCAGGGGGCGGACGCGGTTCTCACCGGGGAGATTCTCGCGATCGGGGTCCAGCCCGTTGGCTTCAACGAACAGCAGCTTGCATCGAGATACCTGTTCACCTGGACGATGAAGGTGACGTTTACGGACGCGCAGACGAACATGGTGCTGTGGTCCAACGATGCGCTGGTATTTCGAGGTGAGTACGATCTCTCCCAGCGCGGCACCGACGTGGCGAACCTGGGATCGACGTTCGTCGATCAGGAGCGAACCTCCGTTGACCGCATTTCCACCGACGTAGCCCGTTCCGTTGTGACCTCCATTCTCGAGGCTTTTTAAGCGCGTGCCCGCAGTTGCGACATCGGTTGTTCGCAAGCAGATTGCCTCTGGCGAAACGGAGCCGCTCTACGCGCTCGTCGGCGGGGACGACACGGAGAAGTCGGCTGTCGCGGCAGAGTTTGCCGAGATGGTGGACGAGGGACTGCGGGCGTTCAACGTCGAGCGCATGTACGGCGGCGAAATGAAGGTGAACGATCTCGTCGACTCGGCGAGCACGTTGCCGATGATGGTGCCGCGTCGCGTGGTGATCGTCTTTGAAGCGGAAAAGCTGTTTATTCCAAAACGCGAGAGCAAGGCGGCCGACGAGGAACTGCAGCGGCTCGAAGAGTTTCTCGATGCGCCCGCCGGTCACACGACGATCGTCTTCCTCTGCGGTGCGCTCGACATGCGCCGCCGTGCGGTCAAGCGGCTGATGAGCAAGGCCCAAGTGGTCAACTGCGGAGTCATCGAGAACGAGGCTGACGCGGAGCGCTGGGTCAAGGTTCGGGCGGCGCGCGAAGGGATCAATCTCGATCCCGCGACGCCGCGCGCGCTCGTTGCGAGAACAGGGCTCGACATCGTGCGAATTCGGAAGGGACTCGAGCGCCTGAGTCTCTACGCGATGGGGCAGACGACGATTACTCCGGACGATGTAAAGCAGGCGGTGCCGGCCGGACCTGAAGCGCACGCCGATTTTGGAATCGCGAACGCGATCCAGCGGAACGATGTGCGTGAAGCGCTCCGCGAAGTGGCACGCTCGCTCGACGCGGGCATGGTCCCGTTCTTCATCCTCGGCCAGTTAAGGATCGCCGCGCATCGGCTGCCGGCACGACGGGTCAAGCCGGCCGTCGAAGCGGTCTTCAGGACGGATATAGCGCTCAAGTCCTCGGGTGGAGACCCGCGGATCCTGATCGAGCGATTGGTGGTGGAGTTGTGTGAGAGCAGGCGAGCCTGACGCTCGCCTCCCAGGCGCGTCTGCCTTCGACTTCGCTCAGGCCAGGAAAGACGCGCCTCTACGCAGAGGCTTTCTGGAGCCGGGCCGCCAGCCGCGACTTGTAACGCCCAGCCGTGTTGCTGTGAATCATCCCCTTGGTCGCCATCTTGTCGACCAGCGACACAGTCTGGTTGAGCGCCGCCTTTGCCGCGGTTAAATCCTTGGCGTCGAGTGAGGCCCGGATGGACTTGAGCGCCGTTCGCAGCTTGGACCGCATGGTCCGGTTGTGCTCTCGGCGTTTAATGTTCTGTCGATTTGCCTTCAGGGCTGACTTGGTGCGCTTGGCCACGGTTCTCGCGTCCTCTCGGTCGTGAAAAATCTCAGTGTTGCAAAGCGGCTATTGTACCACGCCCGCCGAGGTCACTGCGGTTGGAGGACGTCGAGCGCCAGTTTCCACTGGCCATTCCGCTCCCGGACCCAGACACGCACGTAGAAGCCGCCCGTCGTCGTGCCCCGAGCCCCTTTTGTGCTGTAGGTGCCCCAGGAGTATCCCAGATCGCCGGATCGCGCCGCCTCGGTGTAGCGGCTATCCGCCGTCGCAAATGCCGGCTGTGTGGCCAGCCACTGCAGGATCCGCTTGTCGCCCACGATGGGCATCGTGTTCGGACGATGGAGCCGCGCGGATGTGGTCAGGTTGGGTCGATAGGCGCGCGCCTGATCGCGCCGGATCTCAGCGTTGAGCAGTCCATCCGCCGCGCCGAGCGGGGGAGTCGTGTCGTCGTAGTCGCCGGTGAAACGGTTCGCCTGTGGTGCCCGCGTAAAGCCGGGCGCGAAGCTCACCGGTCCAGGCGTGTTGATGCCGACGTCCATTACCACCTTGAACGAGCCGTCGCGTTGCCGCTTCCAGACGGTCGTGTAGTTCGAATAGCGCGGCTTGCCTCCGTCCCGCGCGGCGCGCACGTTCCGAACGGGGCCGGTGAGGTATCCCAGATCGCCGCTGCCGGAGATGTCGCCGTATCGAGGCTCCCATATCAGCTGGAGATCCGGCGGCGGGTCGGGAGCCTTGGCCAGTTGGTCTCGCGCAAGACCGACCTGACCTTGATCGAAGCCCAGGGCGCCCGGGGCAAAGTACTCGATGAACGCCTGCTTCCAGCCGATGACGAGAGCGCGTGCCGCAAACGCGCGCTCGGTTTCGATCATCTGAGTCAGCGCCTGCGGCAGCGCCTCGGGCGTCTGGGCGGGGAGCGTGGCTGTCGAGAGCAGCACGAGGACGATCGACACGCGTGAACCGCGCACGAAGGGGACTATAGCAGGCGATGCGAGTAGAGGCGTGTCTTCACACCACGGCAGCAACTCGTCACTACGAACTTCAGCGGCTGACGATTTGGAAGGATCCCGATGACGGGCGCTCCGAGGAGTATCTCGGCACGGCGCGGCCATCGAGAATCTCGATGGTTTTGTAGATGATGAGCTTCTTGCGGGACGCGGCCGGGCCTTCACCCGCCGCGGCGCCGACCTTACGAACGTAGTCGCGCGTCTCGCGGTACGGAGGTATCCGGCGCCCATACTTCGCAACGGCGCCGGCGCCCGCGTTATAGGCCGCGAGCGCGAGTTCCTCGTTTCCGCCGTACTCGTCGAGGAGCTGACGAAGGTAGTCCGTCCCTCCGCGAATGTTCTGCGCCGGATCCCATGGGTTGTTCACGCCAAGGCTCCGCGCCGTGGCGGGCATCAACTGCATCAGCCCCATTGCGCCTTTGGGCGACAGCGCGCGGGGATTGAATCCAGACTCGACCTGGATGACAGCTCGCACGAGCTCGGGCCGCAGAGCCCGGCGAGTGGCATGCTCCTGAATGAGCGGCTCGTATCGACTGTCTTCGAAGACATCCTCATCCTCCGCAGGACGGGTTGTCACGTAGCTCGGCGTTCCCGAAACCTTGTAGACCGCTGTCGGTGCGTCGATCGAGCGGTCCGAAAGGACCAGTGTCCCGTTGGCGTCCCTCCACGCGTAGATCTGCGCATCCGCCTGGGACGGCCAAGTCCACGCCGCGAGCGCCGCAAACAGAAATGCACGGAATCGCATACCGGTCACACTTCCATGGGGTTTCACTTCTTATCGGCTCGAAGGGGGCAAAACTTCGGAATGTGGTGTACAACTCACGGGCGGCGTACGGCGCCGGGCGGGGGAGACGTGAAGTTCTGGCAAGGGTGGCTGCGGCAACCGCAGCGGATGTGGCTGCGGCGGGCATCGTTCCAAATTCATCTGTGGATTGGCCTGGCCATCGGCCTCTACATCGTGATGCTCAGCATCACCGGCAGCGCGCTCGTCTACCGCAACGAGATGGATCGGTACTTCGCGACGCCCCGGCCACAGTACGAGCAGGGACGGAAGATCCTCACCGAGGACGAACTCCGCGCCGTCGCACAGAAGATCTATCCCGGGTGGGAGATCACGCGGCTCGGCGACCGAATCTCACGCCGCAATCCCACGCTTGAAGTCTGGGTCGAGAAGGACGGCGTGAAGAAGGAGCGCCTCTTCAACCCGTACACTGGCGAAGAGCTTGGCGACTCGGTCACGCAGGGCGAGTATTTCGTCCTGTGGCTGGCGCGTCTTCACGACGAGCTCCTGTTCGATCGCGAGGGGCGATTCTGGAACGGCGTTCTCAGTGCCGTGGCCACCGTTCTCTTCATGACCGGCATCGTGGTCTGGTGGCCCGGCGTGAGCCGCTGGAAGCGCAGTCTCGTCATGAAGCGCGGCGTCGGCTGGAAGCGATTCAATTGGGATCTCCACAACGCGCTCGGGTTCTGGCTCTTCCTGTTCATGCTGATGTGGGGGATCTCGGGCTTCTATCTCGGTGTGCCAGAACCGTTCTCCAATTTCGTTGACTCGATTTCGGATCCCGAGGCTTTCCTCGGTGACCGCCCCGGCGACATCGTCTTGTCATGGCTGACGCGTCTGCACTTCGGCCGCTGGCGAGGCATGCCATGGCTGAAGGCGTTCTGGGCGATCGTCGGTCTGGTGCCGGCGCTGATGTTCTTCACGGGTGTCGTGATGTGGTGGAATCGCGTGCTCCGTCGCCGCCCGGTTCGACAGATCGACGAACCGGCCGAGGCCGAACCCGCCGCCTAAGTACATGCGCGCCTGGATCGTTCCGAAGGGATGCACCAACCTCGAGCAGCTGCGACTGGTCGATCGTCCTGAGCCAGTCGCAGGGAGGCGTGACGTTGTCGTGCGCGTGCGCGCGACCTCTTTGAACTACCGCGATCAGGCGGTCGTGGCAGGACAGTATTTCGGCGGCGCAGTCAGCCGCGACCTGATACCGATGTCCGATGGCGCCGGCGACGTCATCGCCGTTGGATCGGACGTCACTCGCTTCAAGCTTGGCGCTCGCGTCGCGGCCACGTTCTTCCAACCCGGGCCACAGCCGCTGGCCCTCGGATCCCCACTCGACGGCGTGCTTGCCGAGCGCGTTGCCTTGAATGAGGACGGCGTGGTTTCGATTCCGGAACATCTGTCGTACGAAGAAGCCGCGTGTCTGCCGTGTGCATCGGTCACCGCATGGCATGCGCTCTTTCATGCCGGCCGGCCACTCAAGGCTGGCGACACCGTGCTCGTGCTTGGAACAGGAGGGGTGTCGATTGCGGCACTGCAGTTTGCGAAGGCGGCGGGTGCGCGCGTGATTGCCACCTCGTCCAGCGACGACAAAGCCGCGCGCGCACGGGCGCTCGGCGCGTCAGAGGTTGTGAACTACCAGCGCACGCCGGAATGGGAGCAGGAAGTCAGAACGCTGACGTCTGGCCGTGGCGTCGATTGCGTCATCGAGATCGGCGGGGCAGGGACGCTGGCACGATCGATTCGATCGCTTGCGCGTAGCGGGAAAGTCTGTTTGATCGGATTCCTTGCAGGCCGCGATGGCGATACGAACCCGACGCCGTTGATGATGGTTGGCGGAAGCCTGCACGGTATCTTCGTCGGCGATCGCGGGATGTTCGAGGAGATGAACCGGGCGATCGCGGTCAATAGCCTGAGGCCCGTCATCGACAAAGTCTTTCCGTTCGACTCGGCGCCGGCCGCATATCAGCACCAGGCGTCGCGCGCGTTTGTTGGCAAGATCGTCATTGCGGTGTAGCCGCGAAGGAGCGTGTGCATGAACTCGAATCGACGTGAATTCATCGTGAGGTCAACCCTAGCGGTCGCCGCTAGCGCGATTGGTTCATCCAGGCTCTTCGCTCAGCAGCCCGCGGCTGCTCCAGCGCCGCCAACCGTTCCCGTGTTCACGTCCCTGCGCCGCAACGTGGGCACGTTCACGGCGCGCGGCGGGACGATGGGCTGGATGGTGGGGCCCGACGCGGTGGTCGTGATCGACAGCCAGTTCGCCGATACGTCGAAGCTGTTTCTCGACGGATTCAAGCCGATGATCGGCAGTCGCAAGATCGATTTGTTGATCAATACGCACCATCATCCCGATCACACCGGCGGCAACAAGGTGTTGCAGCCGTCGGTCGTCAAGATGGTTGCGCAGGAGAACGCTCCCGGTCTGCAGCGGAAGCAGGCGGCGGTGAACAAGAGCGAGGCCGATCAGGCCTATGCAGACACAACCTACAAGACGGACTGGAAGGTCGATCTCGGAAGCGAAGTCGTGTCGGCGCATCACTACGGCCCGGGTCACACCGGTGGCGACGGCGTCATCTTCTTCCAGAAGGCAAACGTCGTGCACATGGGCGACCTGATGTCGCACCTGCGTCATCCACGAGTCGATCGCCCGGCGGGGGCGTCGATCAGGAATTGGCTCGTGACGCTGGAAAAGACGGTGAAGGATCACAACGCCGACACCGCCTACATCTTTGGACACTCGAAGGTGGGTGCGCCGGTGACCGGATCGTCGAAGGACCTGCTCGCGCTGCGAGACTACTTTACCGCGATGCTCGACTACGTGCAGAAGGGGATCGCTGCCGGTAAGTCGGCCGACGAAATCGTCAAGGGTGGTCTGTCGGCGTTCGCGTCGAACGAAGGGACTCCGCAGCTGCAAGTGGCGTACGACGAGCTCTCGGCAAAGAGAACGACCTAGTCAGTAGTCACATTCGCCTCGACGGCGTGTCCTACACCAAGGCGCACCCACCGCATCTCCGCGGTGGGTGGCCGCCGACCACATGCACAAGAGACAGATCATCGCGATGGGTGGTGGCGGCTTCTCGATGGAACCGGACAACCCTGCGCTCGACTTGTACGTCCTGGCGCAAGTCGGAAGCGGACGCCTGCAGTGTGTTTCCTCGCAACGGCGAGTGGCGACGCCGATGGTTACATCGAGAAGTTCTACGCAGCGTTCAAGACGCACCGTTGTCGGCCGACCCACGTCCCGCTGTTTCGTCGAACACCAGACCTGAAACAGTTGCTGCTGACGCAGGACGTCATCTACGTTGGCGGCGGAAATACGAAAAGCATGTTGGCTGTCTGGCGTGAGTGGGACGTTCCTCGACTGCTTCGACGAGCCTGGGCATGGGAATTGTGCTCACAGGAATCAGCGCTGGCGCTATTTGCTGGTTCAGAACAGGCGTGACCGATTCGGCGGCAGTTGGCCTGACCGGGTTGCCGTGTCTTGGGTTTCTTCCCGGAACGTGTTGTCCACACTTCGATGGTGAATCCGAACAGCGGCCGGCACTCCATCGCCTCGTGGCCACTGGGAAGGTCTCGAGGGCCCTTGCGCTGGACGACGGCGCTGCGGCGCACTTTGTCGGGAGGACGCTCACTCGCATCGTGAGCTCTCGGGCGCATGCGCGTGGCTACGAGGTCCGACGGACCGGTACACGCGCAGTGGAGATGGAATTGCCTACTGTTTCGCTGCGTGCGAACGGCAAGTCTGCGCGACGGCTGACGAGCCGCGCCACGGCACAATGGCCCGCAGAGGCGCCGAGCAGGAGCCTGCGATGAATGTCGAGGAGACCGCCGACGGAACGCTGGTCGTCAATCACAATGGCTCGCCGCTGACGAAGGTCATGCTCGGCTTCACGCTGCTGTTCCTCGGCACGGCCGCGTACGACGCGTTTATCGGGACACGTGGAACGGAGCGCCTGATCGGCCTGCTCGGACCATCGTTACGTGGGCCCTCAGAGTTCAAGCCGTTTCAGGCGATGTATCGGGGCGCGTTTCCGGATATCGATATTCAGGTCGACGACATGCTGGCCGAAGGCGATCTTGTGGCGGCCCGCTGGAGCGGTGTGGGCACTCATCGGGGCGACGGTCTGGGATTCATGGCCACGAGCAAGCGGGCTCAGTTCAAGGGCCTAACGATCGTGCGAGTTCGTGACGGGAAAATCGTCGAAGGCTGGAACAGCTTTGACCAGCTGGGCATGCTTCAGCAGCTCGGCGTCGTCACTCTGCCTAGTTAATAGGCCAACGATGTTGCTGGCGCATGGCTAAGCCGAGAGCATCTTCTCGATAACATCTCGGCTCGCCGCGAGGAGTTCACCGATCTTCGATGGATCCTTGCCACCAGCTTCAGCGAAGTCCGGCCGGCCGCCGCCGCCGCCACCGACGATGGGCGCGAGCTGCTTCACGATCTGCCCGGCCGGCGCCTTCTTCGTGAGATCGGGCGTGACCCCGACGACGATCGAGACCTTGCCATCCGACGGGGATACGAGGACGACGACGCCGCTCTTGATCTGTCCGCGGTGCTGATCGACAAGTGCGCGCAGGCCGTCCTTGTCGAGGCCGCTGACCTGACGGGCCACCAGCTTCACGCCGGCGACTTCGGCAACGTCACCCTCGGCAGATCCCGAGCCAGCGGGTGTGAGCGCAGCTTTCATCTTTGCCTGTTGCAGTTCGCGGACCAGCCGCTTGCTCTCGTCCTGGAGAGCGCTGATTCGCGCGGCGAGCTCACCGGGTCTGGAGTTGAGCGCGGCGGACAGCACACCAAGTTCATCGCGCTGACGCTGGAATGACGCCAGCGAGTCGAGCCCGGTGATCGCTTCAATGCGTCGGACTCCCGCTGCGACGCCGCCTTCAGAGGCGATGGCGAAGAGGCCGATGTCACCAGTCGCGCGCACGTGAGTCCCGCCGCACAGCTCGACGCTGAAGCCAGGAACCGAGACGACCCGGACGAGGTCTCCGTACTTCTCTCCGAACAGCGCCATCGCGCCGGCGGCGATCGCCTCCTGCGTGTTCTTCACGTCCGTCTGCACGGCGGTATTTCGGAGGATCTGTTCGTTGACGATGCGCTCGATCTCGAGCAGTTGCTCGCGAGTGACGGCGCTGACGTGCACGAAGTCGAAGCGCAGCCGGTCGGGCGCAACCAGAGAGCCCGCCTGCTTGACGTGCTGGCCCAGCACGTGTCGAAGCGCGGCATGGAGCAGGTGAGTCGCTGTGTGGTTGCGGCGGGTCGCGTCCCGTAGAAGAGCGCTGACGTCAGCACTGACCAGGTCTCTGCGCGAGAGCTCGCCGCTGGTGACATGGACGCTGTGCAGGCGCGGCCAGTTCCCGATGCGCACGACCGCGGTGACGCGTGCCTCACCGCGAGGTCCCGCGATGGTTCCGGCGTCAGAGACCTGACCGCCAGCCTCGAGATAAAACGGCGTCTCGGTCAGAGCGACGTAACCGTCCTGACCCGTGATGAGCGAAGGCACTTCCTGCCGTTCGCCGTTGAAGATCGCAAGGATCTGCGTGTTGATCTTCGTCGTCTCGTAGCCACGGAAGGCCTTGTCGCCAGTTGACTCGAGCTCCGCGCGAACAGGGTCGCTTGCCGTCCACGTCGCGTCCTTCGCATCCGATCCTTTGAAGGCGCTTTTGGCCCGCGCCTTCTCACGCTGTGCTTCCATCGCGCGGTCGAAGCCTTCCTGATCGAGCCGGAGCTTTCTGGTCTCGATCATGTCTTCGATGAAGTCGCGCGGCACGCCATGCGTGTCGTACAGCTTGAATGCGGCCTCCCCTGGTACGAGGCCATTGCCTGCTGCCGCCTTGTCGAGAATCTCTTCGAGCCGGGGCAGGCCGCTCGTCAGCACTGCGTCGAAGCGCTCTTCCTCGGTTCGTATCACCTGGGCCACGATGTCACGCCCGGTCCTGAGCTCCGGATACGCGTCACCGAACTCGCGGACCATTGTGTCGACCATGGTGTGCAGGAAAGGCTCCTGCAGGCCGAGCTGCTTCCCGTGACGCATCGCGCGCCGCATGATCTTGCGCAGCACGTAGCCGCGCCATTCGTTGGACGGCACGACACCGTCGGCGATGAGGAACGTCATGGCACGAAGGTGATCGGCGACCACGCGCATCGAGACGTCCGATGGCTCCATCGTCCCGCGATGGGTCGTGCCGGCGCGTTCGCCGATCGCCGAAAGAATCGGCGTGAAGAGGTCGGTGTCGTAGTTCGACAGGTGACCCTGCAGGACGGCCGTCACCCGTTCGAACCCCATGCCGGTATCGATCGAGGGCGCAGGCAGGGGAATCAGCTTGCCATCTGCCTGCCGATCGAACTCCATGAACACGTTGTTCCAGATCTCGACGTAGCGGTCGCAGCTGCACTCGACGCCGCGGCACGTGCGGCCGGCCAGTTCCTCCCCACACGCCACGCTGGCGCCGCGGAAGAAATAGATTTCGGAGCTGCGTCCGCAGGGCCCCGTATCACCCATCGTCCAGAAGTTATCGTCCGCGCCCAGCTCGCCGATCCGTCCGGCGGGAAGGAGGACCTTCCAGATGTCGTAGGCCTCGGCGTCGCGAGGTACCGCTGCATCGCCCTTGAAGATCGTGACCGTGAGTCTGTCCTTCGGAATCTGCCAGACGTCGGTCAGCAGGCTCCACGCGAAGGGGATGGCCTCGCGCTTGAAGTAGTCGCCGAACGAGAAGTTGCCGAGCATCTCGAAGAACGTGTGATGCCGGAAGGAAGGTCCCACGTTGTCGAGGTCGTTGTGCTTCCCGCTGACGCGCATGCACTTCTGGACGGTGGTGGCGCGTGTGTAGCTGCGCGTGTCCTTTCCGAGGAGTGTGTCCTTGAACTGATTCATTCCCGCGTTGGTGAAGAGGAGTGTCGGGTCCTCGTGCGGCACGAGCGGGGAGCTTGGAACGACGCGGTGGCCCTGCTTCTCGAAGAACGCGAGAAACGAGGAGCGGATCTCCTTGGAGGTCATTGTTCTCTATTGTAGGTCCGGAGCAGCGCCATGACCCGGTCAGGCTCGAAGCCCTGGGCCACGAGATACCGGTACAAGCGTTGGAACTCGCGGTCGTCCTCGATGCGCGTCCGCCCACGCAGTCTGCGCGCGAGGGCCTGCGTGAGCAGGGCGTCGCCATCGATCGCGGCAAACGTCTCGTCCACGACGCGCTTCGCGATAGACGATGCGATGCCGGCCGCTTCGATCTGCCTGGTCACGCGAAAGCGCCCGCGTTTCCTGAGGTTGGTCTCGGATCGCGCGATCGCGCCGGCAACGCGCTCGTCATCGAGGTTGCGCTCGGATTTGAGGCGGGTGAGGGCGGCTTCGATCGCGTCAGGGTCGTGCCGACGGCGGAGGAGTCGCTGGCGAAGCTGCGCCTCTGATAGCTCGCGCCGCGCGAGCATCTTCAGCGCCGTGAGATAGGTGTCGTCGGACACCTGAAGAGTTTATCCGCCGAACCTGGTGATTTCCGCAGACTTCCCGCCAGTGGTCTGGCCGGTGCGCGCCATCTGATCGCGCGCCATGTCCGCCGTGGTGTGGATGCCTTGCACCTTGAGCTTGAACTCGTCCACGTTGCTGGCCCAGCGAAGTGCCTCTTCATAGGAGACGAGCCCCTGCTCGAAGAGGGTGAAGATCGACTGGTCGAACGTCTGCATCCCGTACTGCGACGTGCCCTGGGCGATCGCTCCGTGCACCAGGTGCGACTTCTCCTTGTCGAGAATGCAGTCCCGGATGTACGCCGTGCTGATGAGGACTTCGACGGCCGGTACGCGTCCCTTCATATCGATCCTCGGCATCAGACGCTGTGAAACCACCGCCTTGATCACGCTCGCGAGCTGGATGCGAATCTGCTTCTGCTGGTGCGGCGGGAACACGGCGATGATGCGGTTGATGGTCTCCGTGGCATCGAGCGTGTGCAGCGTCGAAAACACCAGGTGACCAGTCTCGGCGGCGAGGAGCGCCGTCTGAATGGTTTCGAGGTCGCGCATCTCACCGACGAGGATAACGTCGGGATCCTGTCGAAGCGCGCTGCGCAGCGCGTCGCCGAACGACCTGGTATCGACGCCGATCTCGCGCTGGTTGATGACCGAGCGCTGGTCCCGATGGAGGTACTCGATCGGGTCCTCGATGGTCATGATGTGCGCGGTGCGCGTCGAGTTGATCTCGTCGATGAGGGCTGCGAGCGTCGTGCTCTTGCCGCTTCCCGTCGTCCCTGTGA
>Ga0247825_10002414_pt1 | contig 12301 bp, 13 predicted proteins | sample 13C_Vanillin_Day_FD_194413 | JGI IMG/M metagenome (GOLD analysis project Ga0247825, IMG submission 194413) | Soil microbial communities from agricultural site in Penn Yan, New York, United States - 13C_Vanillin_Day48 | ecosystem: Environmental > Terrestrial > Soil > Agricultural land | place...
CCCGCTCCTCGGCCGAGACCTCGACGTCCCGTGGCGTGAGCAGGAACACCTTGTCGGCGACGCGCTGCATGCTCCCGTCGAGCGCGTACGTGAGCCCGCTCGCGAAATCGATCAAACGCTTCGACAGCTCGGTGTCCGCGCTCTGGAGATTGAGGATCACGGGGACCGAGTCCTTGAACCGGTCGGCGATCTGCTGCGCGTCGTTGAAGCTCCGTGGGAGCACGAGGTGCACGCGCACCTGGGAGGGGGCGCTTTCGACGCCACGGAGCCGCGAGCGCCTTTGCGACGAGCGCGACGGCGCTGCCTCGACGGCCAGCTCCGGCTCGGACACGCTGTCGGCATCCGACCACGAGTCGGCCTCGCGCCGCCGGGGCAGCCGGCGGACGTTCTGGCGATCGCGGCGGCGGTAGTCACGCTCGACCTCCTCGTTCGTCACGGTGAGGTCGTCGTCCCACTCCTCGTCCTCGGCGATGCCGAAGTAGACGAGCGTCCGGTTCCACACGTCGCCGAGGCCCATGGTCGGGCGGATCGTAGCCCCTCCGGGGGACGGCGTCCGCTCCCGGGCGTCCTCAGCGGAAGAGGCTCGACCCGACGCGGATCAGCGTCGCGCCCTCCTCGACCGCGACGCGCCAGTCCTGCGACGTCCCCATCGACAGCTGCTCGAGGCCGCGTCCTTCGGCGAGCTCCCGCAGACGCCGGAACCACGGTCGCGACTCCTCGGGGTCGGCGGCGAGCGGCGGCATCGTCATCAGCCCGCGGATCGACGGGTAGCGCTCGAGCCAACCGGGGAGCTCGTCCGGGGCGATGCCCGACTTGGTGTCCTCGCCGGTCAGGTTCACCTCGAGGAGCGCAGGAACAGTGAGACGCCGGGCGGAGGAGTCGGAGTCGAGCGAGTGCACGAGCTCGCAGATCTCGTTGACGACCCTGACCTTGTTCGACTGGAGGTGACCGATGAAGTGCCAGCGGAACGCGTCGCCGTAGGCCGCGTGCTTCGCAGCGAGGTCCTGGGCGCGGTTCTCGCCCACCACCTCGACGCCCGCCTCGGCGAGGAGCCCGAGCTCGTCGAGCGGGACGTACTTCGTCGCGGCCACGACCGTGACGTCCGCGCCGGCCTCGTCGCGGACGCGGAGGTAGCGCTCGCGCACCCCGGCGGCGTTCACGCGAGCGCCTCGCGCGCGAGCCCGAGCAGCGTGTCACGCTCGTTGGACAAGGGGTCGTCGATCACGACGTCGAGGAGGCGGGCGAGCTCGGCCCCGAGGACCGGCCCCTCCCGGTAACCGACCTCGATCAGGTCGCGACCGTCGACCGCAAGGTCGCCGAGCCGGTACGGCGCGTCACGCTGCTCCTCGACGTGCCGCTCGAGGAGCGCAAGGTGCTCGAGCTCCCACGGCTCCACCGCCTTGGCAGCGAGGTCGACGCGCTTGTGGAGGAGGAGGTCGCGGGCACGGCCGAGGCCGTGCGAGGCGAGGAAGCGCCGTGCGAACACGCCGTCGATGGGACCGTCGAGCCAGAACGCGTGCGCGGCGACGAGCCGTACGACCTCCTGCCGGAGGGTGTTCGGATACCGCAGGCGGCGCATGATGCGCCCCGTCGTGCGGGCGCCGAGCTGCGCGTGGTCACCATCGTCCGCGTCGGCCTCGGGCTTCCCCAGGTCGTGGAACAGCGCGGTCAGCCGCACGGGGAGCGACGCGCCGGCGTCCGCGGCGTTCTGCACGACGGCGAATACGTGCTCGTCGAGAGGGACCGGCTGTCGTGCCGTGCCGAGCTCGTAGCCGATCGCCGCCGCGAACTCGGGGACGACCTCGACGAGCGCGCCCGTGTCGCGAGCGATCCGGAGGGCGTCGAGCGGCCGGCTCCCGAGCAGCAGTTTCGACAGCTCGCCCATCCCGTCGGCTTCGAGGCCGCCGCCGATCCGCTCGCCGGAGACGTGGCGCAGCCCGCCGGCCTCGGCGCGCATCTGTGCCTCGGTCTCCGCCGGGAGCGTGAACCCGAGCTGTGAGACGAGCCGGAGACCGCGCAGGATGCGGAGGGGGTCCTCGCGGAAGCTCAGCGGGGAGACGGTGCGCAGCTGGCGGCGATCGAGATCGCCGACGCCGTCGAACGGGTCGACGATCTCGCCCGTCTCGAGCCGCTTGGCGATGGCATTCACCGTGAAGTCGCGACGCGCCATGTCGTCCTCGATCGAGGTCGTCCGGTCGGCGACGATCTCGAAGTCGCGGTGCCCCGGCCCCGTGCTGCGCTCGGCGCGCGGCGGCGTCAGCTCGATGCCGGCCGGCACCAGCCCGCGGATCTCACGGTCACGCGGGTAGAAACGCACGCCGACGAGCTGGCCGTGCACTTCCATGTCCTCGACCCGGCCATGCGGCTCGAGCGCCGACCGCAGCGCGGCCTGGTCGACGCCCGGGACGAGGAAGTCCTCGTCGGAGTGCTTGATCCCGAGCAGTTCGTCGCGAACGGCGCCGCCGACGACATAGGCGTCGAGCCCGAGGGAACGGATGTAACGGCGGATCGCGGTCTCCACGAGCCGGATTCTCGCGTGTCGCGAGGCACGCGCCCTCTCTACAGGTGCGCGACGGCCTCGATCTCGACGAGCGCGCCCGACGGAAGCTTGGCGACCTGGAACGTCGACCGCGCCGGCGGCCGGTCTCCCACACGGGTCGTGTACACGACGTTCATCGCCTGGAAGTCGTCGAGGTCGACGAGGAAGACGCTCGTCTTGACGAGGTTGTCCATCGAGCTGCCCGCCGCCTCGAGGATCGCCTGCACGTTGGCAAGCGCCTGCTCCGTCTGTTGCGTGATGTCGCCCTCGACGGCCGCGTCGCCCGGCTTCAGCCCGAGCTGTCCGGCCGTGAACACGAAGTCGCCGGCGACGATCGCCTGGTTGTACGGGGCGCCCTGGAACGGCGCCGGAGCAGCCTCGGTGCGCACGACATGCTTCTCCATCACGTCTCCTTCACTCGGACGAGCTCACGGGGTGTCGGCGGACGCGCGCGCGAGGGCGACGCCGAGCGCCTTGAAGATGGCCGCGAGGGCGTTCCCGGTGTCCTCGCCCTCCATCAGGCGCACATGGACGGTGAGCCCCGCCTCCTCCGAGAGACGGTCGAGGAACCGGGCGACGAGATCCGTCCCCAGCCCGCCGGCACCGGTGAGGTCGGCGTTCGACGCGACCAGCGGACGGCCGGAGCGCTCGACGACGACCATCGCGAGCGCCTCGTCCGCAGGCGCGGTCGCTTCGCCGAGGGCCCCGTCCGCGAGGCGTGGCGCGACCGCCCTTCCGAGCGCCGTCCCCGCGGCGTCGACCTCGGCCTCCGGGTCGTCGGGCTCGATCTCGAGCGCCAGGTCGAAGCCGCCAGCGCGCGCCAGCTCGCCGAGCAGGTGGTCGAGGACGGGAACGCCGGTCGAGACGTTCACCGACCCCGAGCCCTGCGAAATACGAGCGCCGCTCACAGCTCCATCCGCTCGATCCTTGCACCAAGTCCCTGCAGGCGCTCGTCGATCCGCTCGTAGCCGCGGTCGATCTGCCCGATGTTGCCGATCGTCGAGCGGCCCTCGGCACAGAGCGCGGCGATCACCATCGCCATCCCTGCACGGATGTCGGGGCTCTCGAGCCGCTGGCCGTAGAGCTTCGCCGGACCCGTGACGACGACGCGATGCGGGTCGCAGAGGATGATGCGCGCGCCCATCGAGACGAGCTTGTCGACGAAGAACAGCCGACTCTCGAACATCTTCTCGAAGACGAGCACCGTCCCGCGCGCCTGGGTCGCGGCGACGACGGCGATCGACGTGAGGTCGGCCGGGAAGGCGGGCCAGATGCCACTCTCGATCTTCGGGATCTGGTCGCCGAGGTCGTCGACGACATGGAGCTCCTGCCCGGCCGGGACGCGGACGGTCGTCTCCCCCACGTCCAGCTCGATTCCGAGCTTGCGAAAGGCGGGGACGATGGAGATGAGGTCGTCGGGCTCGACGTCCTCGATCGTGACCTCGCCGCCCGTCGTCGCGGCCAACGCGGCGAAGCTCGCGACCTCGACGTGCTCCGAGCGGATCCGGTGCGAAGCGCCGTTGAGCTGATCGACGCCGTGGATGCGAAGGATGTTCGATCCGATCCCCTCGATCCGCGCGCCGAGCGAGACGAGGAAGTGGCAGAGATCCTGGATGTGGGGCTCGCACGCCGCGTGACCGACGATCGTCTCGCCCTTCGCCAGCACGGCGGCCATCACGGCGTTCTCCGTCGCCATCACGCTCGCCTCGTCGAGGAACAGGCGCTTGCCCGAGAGGCCCGCGGTGCGAAGGTCGTACGCCCCGTTGAGCTCGACGTCGACGCCGAGCTCCGCGAACGCGTGGATGTGGGTGTCGAGGCGTCGTCGCCCGATCACGTCGCCGCCGGGTGGTGGAACGGTTGCGCGACCGAACCGTGCGAGCAGCGGGCCGGCGAGGAGGAACGAGGCGCGGATCTCACGTCCGAGCACCGGGTGCAGCTCGGTCTTCGACACGCCGGCCGAGTCCACCGTCACCTCGTTCGGCCCCGACCATTCCGCGGACGCGCCCAGATCGGCGAGCAGCGACACCATCGTCTCGACGTCGCGGATCCGCGGAACGTTCGTCAGGACGACGGGCTCCGAGGCGAGAATCGTCGCTGCAAGGATCGGCAACGCGCCGTTCTTGTTGCCCGCCGCGCGAACGGTTCCCGACAGCGGACGCCCGCCTTCGATCACGAACGACTGCATGCGGGGCGGTATCGTACCCGGCTCCGTGGAGGTGACCCGAGACACTGCCTGGGCGACGCTGACGCGCTACACGAAGAGCGAGTCGCTGCTGCGGCACGCGCTGGCCGTGGAGGCGTCGACTCGCTTCTACGCGCGGAAGCTCGGCGAGGACGAGGAGCTCTGGGGCTGCGTCGCTCTCCTTCACGACTTCGACTACGAGATGCACCCCACGCTCGACAAGCACCCGCAGGACGGGGCACCGATTCTTCGCCAGGAGGGTTACCCCGACGTGCTGATCGACGCGGTCCTCTCGCACGCCGAGCACCTCGAGCTCCCGCGGGATACCCCGCTCAAGCGGACGCTGTTCGCCTGTGACGAGCTCTCCGGGTTCGTCCACGCCTGCGGGCTCGTCCGCCCGACCGGCCTCGACGGGCTCGAGCCGAGGTCGGTGAAGAAGAAGCTGAAGCAGCCGTCGTTCGCGGCGGGCGTGCATCGCGACGAGGTCTACGCGGGCGCCGAGCTCCTCGGCGTGGAGCTCGACGAGCACATCTCGAACGTGATCGCAGCACTGCAGCCGATCTCCGGCGAGCTCGGGCTCCGCAGCGCCGCGGACGCTGCCTGAACGGCCGCTACGGGCCGAGCGCGGCGACAAGCCGCTGAAGATCGTCGTCGCTCGTCCACCAGCCGCACGAGGCGCGAACCAGCCCCCGGCCGGGGAGCTCGCGGACGTGGACATCCGCCGCCTGAAGCCGGGCGACGGCGTCACCCGGCGTCTCCTCGGGCCGCGGGCGGAACGCGACCAGCGTGGCGGCGACCGGAGGCGTGACGAGCTCGACCCGCGACGCGAGGAGCGCGCGGCAGCGCGACGCGGCCTGCGCAGCGCGGTCGCATGCCCATTCGGGGCGGAGCGCGAGCGCGGCGAGCATCCCCCGGAGCACGCCGGACGACCACCAGCCGGACTCGAAGCGGCGGGCGTCCGGGTGGGCGACGAACGTCCCGTCCGGCTCGTGCCGCGTCTGCGCGAAGTAGCTCGGTGACGTCAGTGCGAGGCGCTCCGGGTCGCGGACGACGAGAGCGCCGGTGCCGTCCGGCCCGCAGAGCCACTTTTGCCCGGAGATCGTGAGGAAGTCGAGCCCGTCCGCGCCGTCAGGGATCGCGCCGACCGACTGGGCCCCATCGGCGAGCACCGGGACGCCGCTTCGTTCGCGCAGCTCGGCGAGCGGAAGCACCGCACCCGTTGTCCAGAGCACCTGCGACGTCGCGATCAGCCTCGTCCGGGAGGAGACCGCCGCGAGGATCCGCTCGGGGTCCGGCTCCACGACGACGACGGTGGCGTCCGAAGCGGCGAGCGGCCCGAGCAGGCCGAAGTGCTCGTCCGTCGTCGTCACGATCTCGTCGCCGCGCTCGAGCCCCAGCCCCCGGAGCACGATCGCGCAGCCCTCGCTCGTCGAGGTCGTGAGCGCCACCTGCTCGGGCTCCGCGCCGACCAGGGCGGCGAGCTGCCGCCGGACCTCGGCCCGGAGCCCAATCGTCCCCTCGAAGTACGGCATGCCCGTCCGCCCCTCGGCCAGATCCCGGGCGACGCCCGCCGTCACGGCGTCGGCGACCGGCCGCGGCAGCGGCCCGAAGGTGCCTGCATTGAGGTACGCGATCCGCTGGAGCACGGGAAACAGGGCGCGACCCTCCTCGAACGTCACGCCGGCACCTCGAGGACGGAGTCGACGGGCGCGTGATCAGAGAGCACGATGCCGCCGACGACGCGCCGGTCACGCGGCCACGGCGCGCTGGGCCCGGTCGCCGCTCCACGAACGAGCACGTGGTCGATCCCGTCGCCCGCGTCCGTGTACCCGTCGAGGCGGGGCTCGCGAAGGTTGAAGTCACCGGCGAGCACGACGGCGTCGGTCGGTGCCGCGTGAAGCTCGACGAATGACCGCGCTCGCTCGAGCTCGGCCCGTGGGACCGACACGTCGCCGAACTCGTTCGACGCATGAAGGTTCCCGACCACTACTCCCAACTCGTCGAGGCGCACGGCCTGCACGAGCCGCCGCTCGCGCCCGTCGTCGCTGATCCGCTCGTGACCGAGGTCGCTCGCTACATGGTGTGGCGCAACGAGGATGGCGTTCGCCTGGCCCGCGAGACCGGAGCGGAACAGCCCCTGGTGGATGCGCGTCAGCCACGTCGAGAGCGGACCGAGCCAGAGCGGTGGGCGCGTGATCGCGCCGAAGCTCGTCATGCCAGACCAGTCGTCGATCCGGGGAAGCGCCCAGACAGGCACCTCCTGGAGGCAGAGGACGTCCGGGGCGTCGGCGCTCGCGAGCTCGACCATCTTTCGCAGGAATCCCTTCCGGCGCGGCGGGTGGGCATTCCCGTGGAAGACGTTCCATGTCCGGACGAGAAGAGGCACGGGCCGAGGCTACTCGTCCAACGGGTACGGTCGGCCGATGCACGTCGTGCTCGCCGATCCTCCCGCGTTCACGCCGCCATACGACCACGAGCTCGCCGCCGCCCTCGCCCGTTCCGGGGCCACGGTGGAGCTCGTCACGGCGCCGTTTCGGTTCGGACCGCGCCCGGCTCCGACCCGCTATCGGCTCGAGGAGTCATTCCACGGGCGCTCGAGTCGGATCGACCGCCGGCGGCTCCGGCTCGCCGTGAAGGCGCTCGAGCACCCGCGCGCGATGCGCCGGCTCATGCGCAGGCAGACCGACGTCCTCCATCTCCAGTGGCTCGCCGCCCCCGAGCTCGACCGGGCACTACTCCGCACCCGGACGCCGCTCGTGTTCACGGCGCACGACCTGTTGCCGCGGCGCACGGCGCGCAAGACGCGTCTCTGGCGCACGCTCTTTGCGCGCTTCGACCGGATCGTCGTCCACTCGGAACGGGGGCGCGAGACGCTTGCTGCGCTCGGCGTGCCGGGCGACCGGCTCCGGGTCGTCCCCCACCCCGTCTTCCGCAGCGACCCGCCTCGTCAGGACGACGGTCGCACGGTGCTCTCCCTCGGCGTCATCCGGCCGTACAAGGGCATCGAGGACGCGGTGGAGGCCGTGCTGCGCCTCACCGACGCCCGCCTGCTCGTTGCCGGAGATCCCCGGATCCCCCTCGACGCTCTTCGGGCGAAGGCCGGTGACCGGGCCGAGTGGCGGCTCGGATACCTCGAGCGACCCGCGCTCGAGCAGGCGCTCTCGGAGACGACGGTGGCCGTGTTCCCGTACCGCGCCGAGCTCGACCAGTCGGGAGCGCTGCTCCAGGCGCTCGGAGCCGGGGTCCCGGCCGTCGTGTACGACGTCGGCGGTCTCGGGGAAGTGGTCGAGCGCTTTTCCGCAGGTCGCGTCGTCCCGCCGGGAGACGTCGACGGCCTGGAAGCCGCCGTGCGGGGTCTCCTCGACGACCACGCCGCGCTCGAGGCGGCCCGCGAGGGCGCCCGGCACGCCCGGGAAACGCTGACCTGGGATGCAGCGGCCCAGGCGCATCTCGACCTCTACCGGGAGATCGTGTGAGGCTGCGCCGCGGCCGCTTCGACGAGCTCGTGGAGCGGCAGCTCGATCTCTTCTCGACGGACGAGTCCGCCCTCCTCCACGAGGCTGACGAGGCGGAGGCAGCCTGGGTGCGCGCGGGACGGGACGAGGCCGAGGAGTCGTACGGCGACTTTCAGCTCGTCGTCGACGCAATCGCCGACGGGCTCCTGGCCATTCGCGAGGCGTACGCCTCGACGCTCGACGAGGACGCGACCGAGGAGTACCGCGGCGCGTATCACCGGGCCGTGGCGCGGCGGTTCCGGCGCTACTCGTCGGTCGTCGCCGACCTCGAGCCCTGATCGTGCTCCAGCGCCGGCTCGCCCTGCGGACGGGGGCGCAGCGAACGGGCGAGCTTGAGATGCGTCGCCGCTTCCTCGTGGCGTCCCTGGTTGCGGAGCGCGCGCCCGAGCGCGTAGTGCGCGTAGTCGTCCGCCGGCGCAAGCTCCAGCACCTTGCGGAACTCCGCCTCCGCCTCCTCCCAGCGGCCGATCCGGAAGTACGCGATGCCGAGCGCCTCGCGGATCGACGCCTTCTCCGGCTCGAGCCGCTTCGCCTTCTCGAGCGCGACCGTCGCCTGCGCGGGCATTCCGTCTCGGAGATGACTGCGCCCCTGTTGGTAGAGGTCGTACGCGCTGCTCACGATCTCATCGTGCCGACCGTGTCAAGGATCGAAGCGACAGCGCCGCACGGAGCCGCGAGGACGGCGTCTCGCGTGATCGCGCGGCTCCGAGGACGCGCGCGAGCTCCGTCCTGGCTCGGATTGCGGCGGTCCGCGCGCCCCGGAGCGGCCCGAAGCGCGCCTCGGCCAGCGCGTCGGCGAGCGCGCCGGCGGGTGTGGCGAGGACACGTTCGGTCGTGCGGCGGAGGTCGGACGTCGTCGCGACGGAGTCGACGGCCGCACCGCGGTCGAGCAGCGCCGAGACGAGCTCCGCGCGCACTCCGCTCGCGAGCATCCGCGGGTCCCGCCGACGAAGCCTTCGGGCGCGACGTGCCCATTTGCCCCCGACCACCGCACATCCGACCACGACCGGCACGAGCGGCACAGCGAGCAGCCACCACGGGAACGACTCCTGCGGGGCCGGCTCCACGGGAGTCGGCGCCGCGGAGCCACCGCTGGAGTCGAACGACGGTGTGTAGTCGAGGAAGCGGCCCGTTCCCAGGGCGGCCACGGCGTCCGCCGAGTCCGAGGCGAGCGTGTAGACGGCCGAGAGCGTGCCCCGCCCGGGCGTCGGATCGAATGCGAGCCATCCGAAGCCGTCGAACCACGCCTCGACCCACGCGTGCGCCTGATGGTCGGTCACCGTCCACACGCCGCTCTTCCACGTTCCCGCGGTGAAGCCGACTGCGACCCGCGCCGGGATGCCGAGCAGCCGGAGCATGACCGCCATCGCCCCGGCGTAGTGCTGGCAGTAGCCGAGCCGGGTCACCTCGACGAAGTCGACGAGCGGCGGAGCGCCCGACTGGGTAGCGGGCGGCCGCTCCTCGTACTGGAACCCGCCGTCGCGCCGGAACCAGCGCTCGAGGAGCAGCGTGGCCTCATAGGGTGAGCGGGCGCGGGCCGTGCGTCGCCGCGCCTCCTCCCAGAGCGGGCGATACGACCAGAGCGGCTGGTAGCGATCGTCGACGAACACGCGATCGACGACGTGTACGCGTTGACCCGCGCCGAAGCCCGGAAACCGGGCCCGACCGAGCTCGAGGTAACGCGCCACCTCCTCCGGGTAGCGTGGCTTCGACGCGACGAGCGCGCGGGGCGTCGGGCGCGGCGCATAGCTCCAGACGGTGTACTCGGCGCCGCGCCGGATCGTGCTCCCCGCGCGCATGACGCCGCCGGCGAGGAACGAGAGTCGCCCGAGCGAAGGCCCGTCCACGCGGGCCGGCTGGCTCGCGGCGGCAACGCGATCGTCCTCGAGCCCCTCGACCGTAACGACCTGGCGGAGCCACGAGCCCGGGTTTGCATCACGCTTCGGCACCAAGGCGTCGGCAGGGAGGTTCCGGCGCGGGCCGCCGAGGTCGATCGGGTACAGGTTCTCGATCCAGCGATCGGCAGCGAACGTCTCGAGCGTCGAGACGCGCCAGTACTCCGCCCGCTTCGGCGCTCGGACGCGGAGCACGACTGTCGGGCGAGCCGGGAACTCGATCCCGTCGTAGTTCGCGTCCCAGACGTACCGGAGGCTGGCGGTGCGACCGCCGTCCGCGAAGGGATCCCACCCGCGCCAGTCGACCTGCCCCTCGCTCGGCGAGAAGCCGGCCGAAGCGGCGGTGACCGCCACGACGAGGACGGCGGCGCCGACCGCGATCCCCGGGGCTGCGCGCCGCGCACCGCGGAGTTCGGGCGCGAGCAACGCCCAGAGGACGGCGGCGAGGGCAAGCGCACCGAGCGTCAATGCATTGACGTCCTGAAGGAGGCGTGCGGGGAACCCGATCCCGACGACGACCGCAGCGACCACGAGCGGTGTCCTCCGCGTGACGGCGGCGAGCGTCGCGGCGAGCGCCAGGCTGAAGGCCGCAATCGCGACGAGACCGTGGAGCGACGGGTACGAGACGGGATCGAACGGCGCGCGCACTGCCGGCGCGTCGTGGAGCGCCGTCCAGGCGCTGCCGAGCGCCTCGTGCGGCCACGTGCCGAACGAGACGGTGAGCGCAGCCAACCCAGCGAGCGCGCAGGCGCCGATGCGGGCTGCCGCACCCAGTGGGAACGCGGGCACGAGCGCGAGGACGGCGACCGCGGCGAACGTCCTCCAAGCGACCGGGTCCTCGAGCATCGCCCACGCGACGATGACGGTTGCAACGAGCGGCGCGGCCGTCAGTGGGCCGCGAAGGGAGAACCGGGCTGTACCCAACGGCCCGCTCCCGCAGCCCTCCGAGCGCGTCCTCGAGCCGGTCGCCGTGACGGACGACGGCGATCGACACCCCGGCGCTCGCGAGCCGGAGCAGCGTCCGGGAGGCCGAGGACGGCTCCCGGCCGGCATAGGTCTGCGCGTCCACGGCGACGAGCGCGCAGAAACGCCCGACCGCGCGTCGCGCGACGAGCGCGTCCTCGACGATCTCGGGCCGCGCGCTCACGACGACGAGCTCGGGCACGGTGCCGAGCGCGCCGCGCGCAGTCACCAGCTCGCGGAGGGGCGTCCCCTCGGCGGCCTCGACCGCTGCCAGGGCGTCGAGTGCTGCGTCCCAGTCCCGTCCAAGGCTCTGCACGCGGTGGATGCCTGGCCTGGGCGTCGCGACGACGAGCAGCGCCCGGCGGGAGCGGCCCGCATGTGCGCGCACGAGACCGGCGGCGACGCGCACCGCATCGTCGAGGCTCGAGCGCCCCACGGGGCCTGCGACGGACAGGGCGTCGACGTCGAGGACGATCGCGACGCTGTCGCGCGGCGCATCCTCGAGCTCCCGCACCATCAGCTCGCCCCGGCGCGCGGACGTCGGCCAGTGCACCGCGCGCAGCGGCTCCCCCTCGATGTACTCCCGGACGCCGTGCGGCTCGAGCCCGCTCGGCCGGCGCATGTATGCCCTGCGTCCGCCTTCGCCCCGGGCGCCGCTCTCGGTGAACAACGCTCCTATCTCAGGCACGCGTGGCCGGACGAGCACGGTCGCGCCTGGGGGAACCTCCCGCTCGACCGTCACGACGCCGAGCGGGTCACGGGCGAGGAGCCTCCCCGGACCGAGCCGGTACCGCCCGCGTGGAACGTCGTCGACGATCAGCTCCGCCCGGCCGCCGCGCTCGATCGCGACCGCGATCTCCCCGAGCGGGCCGACGGTCTCCCGTAACTCGAGGCGCGAGCAGAGCCTCGTCGGGCCGCGTACCGAGACTCCGAGCCGGAGCCGGCCGCCCTCGACGGGTGGGACGCTTGCAGGGAGCCGCTCGACGGAGAGCATCCGCGACGCGACGAACGCCCAGATGCGCGCCACCAGCGCCGCGACGGCGAGGCCGATGCCGAGCACGGCGAGCGCGGTGGAACCGACCAGCCAGGCCGCCGCGAGGACAGCGAGAGCGAGGAGGCCGGCGCCGCTGTCGGCCCTCACACCGGTGGTGCGAGGGCGACGCGTCACACGGGCACCGCGGTTTCGTCGAGGGTCGCGGGTTCGTCG
>Ga0247825_10002415_pt1 | contig 12297 bp, 11 predicted proteins | sample 13C_Vanillin_Day_FD_194413 | JGI IMG/M metagenome (GOLD analysis project Ga0247825, IMG submission 194413) | Soil microbial communities from agricultural site in Penn Yan, New York, United States - 13C_Vanillin_Day48 | ecosystem: Environmental > Terrestrial > Soil > Agricultural land | place...
CTGATCATGCGCGTCTTCGCGACGCTGCCCCAGGACGATCTCAACGACGTGCCGGTGGCCGCCCGAGCGGCCGAGGCGGCCGGCTACGACGGCCTGGTGACGATGGAGAACCGCAACGAGCCCTTCCTGGCGCTCGGCGTGGCCGCCGTCAACACCACGCGCATCGGGCTGGCCACCGGCATCGCCATCGCGTTCTCGCGCAGCCCGATGCCGGTGGCCAACGCGAGCTGGGATCTGCAGGTGGCCTCGCGGGGGCGCTTCGTGCTGGGGCTGGGCTCCCAGGTGCGTGCCCACAACGAGCACCGCTTCAGCGTGGCGTGGACGCCGCCGGCGCCCCGGCTCCGCGAGTACGTCGAGGCGCTGCGCGCGATCTGGCGCTGCTGGGAGAAGGGGGAGAAGCTCGCCTACCAGGGCCGGCACTACCGATTCACGCTGATGACGCCGAACTTCACGCCGACCTCCACCCACCAGCCCATGGTGCCGGTCACGCTGGCCGCGGTGGGCCCGGCCATGCTGCGGACGGCCGGCGAGGTGGCCGACGGCGTGCGACTGCACCCGTTCTGCACGCGGCGCTATCTCGACGAGGTCGGCATGCGCGAGCTGCGGGCCGGGTTCGTCCGCAGCGGGCGCGCGCGCGAGCGCTTCGAGATCTCGGGCGGCGGCTTCATCGCGACCGGGCACGACGCCGCCGCCGTCGCGAAGATGGTCGAGTGGGTGCGTTACCGCATCGCGTTCTACGGCTCCACGCCGGCGTACTGGCCGGTCCTCGAGGTCCACGGACTTCAAGAGCTGGGCCGCAAGCTCAACGTGATGTCCAAGGCGGGGCAGTGGGACGCGATGGCGCGCGAGATCTCCGACGACGTGGTCCGCCTCTTCACCGCGATCGGCACCCACCGCGAGCTGGCCAGGGCCGTGGCCGAGCGCTTCGGCGGCGCCGCCGACACCGTCGCCCTCTCGGGCGGCTACGGCGTGCAGCAGGACATCCCGCCCGACCTCATCCAGGACATCCAGCGCATCCCGACCGCGTTCACCGGCTTCCCGACGGGGTGGTAACCGCCCGGCGGTTCAGCGGAGTCCCGACCGGCTGGCCGTCGGCGCTGCGCGTCGGCCCGGACCGCGGGCGCGGGCCCTCGCGGCCTGGACCTCGCGGTCACGAGGCGGCGCGGTCGTCACCAGCGCGTCGATGAGCGTGCGCGCGGCGGCGGCGACCTCGTCGACCGCGCGCGCGAACGCCGGCTCGTTGGCCCGGGAGGGCCGCGTGAAGCCGCTCAGCTTGCGGACGAACTGCAGCGACGACGCCCGGATCTCCTCCTCCGAGGCCGGCGGCGCACAGTTGTACAGCGTCTTGATGGCCCGGCACATGGCTCAGCGCTGGTTCAGCGCCCGGTCCGCGATCTCGACCGTCTTCTTCTCGGCGTCGAACTTCAGCGTCTTCTGGGTCTCGACGTCGCCGCCGGTCACCCGGATGAAGAAGGTATCGTCGCCGAACTCGATCGAGTGGATGTCGCCGACGGCGAACACGGCCGCGTGGCCCGGCTCGTTCAGGAACTCCCTCTGCAGCTCGACCTCGGCGTAGCCGGGCTTGCTGCCGTCGTCCAGCCGGCGCCAGCGGCGCATCCGGGTGGGATTCTTGTAGTTGCCGTAGATCACCCAGCACGGGCCGTGGTCGTGGATGGCCGAGTTGCCGGCCTTCTCGCGCCCGTGGACGAGCACGTGCACGTCGGTCTCGGGATCGTGGCCGATCGTGGTGCGGTTCGTGTAGGGGACCGGATCCCCGAGGTGCTTCTTCAGCAGCTCGGGGTTGTGCAGGAGCTTCTCGAGATGGCCGCGGACCTCGGCCAGCCCCGAGGGCACGCCCTTGGCCTTGATGGTCGCCCGCGTGTCGGCGAAGAACTGCTCGAGGGTGTAGTGGCTCATCGGGCGGCTCCTTTCCAGGTTCCGTAGCGTCCGCTCTCGACCGAGGCGAGGAACTCGGCGACGAGCTGGTTGAACAGTCCCGGCTCCTCGATGTTGACGGTGTGGCCGGTCATCGGCACCACCACGAGGCCGGCGTGCGGGATGTGCTTCTTCATGAAGAGCCCCGGCCCCAGGCACGGCTCGTCCTGGTCGCCGACGACGATCAGCGACGGCGCCGCGATCTTCTTCAGCTCGGGCTCGAGCTGGTAGATGGTCTTGCGCTTCATCTGGATTCCACGCGCCATCAGGGCCGAGCCCAGGCCGGAGTGGTCGAGAACGTTGCGCATGAACTCCGCGTGGCCACGCGGATCCTTCTCGGCGAAGCCGCGGCGGGCCGGATTCGCGGCGAAGTTCCGCGCCTTGGCCTCGGCGCCCTCGCGCTCGTAGAGATCGGCCTGGCGCGCCGCGTTCTTGACGAACTCCTCGGGGTTGTCGCTGCCGCTGCCGGCGCCGCAGATGATGAGACTGGCCGCCAGCTCGGGGTGACGGATGCCGAAGTTGACCGTCACGCCGCCGCCCAGCGAGAGGCCCCCGATGTGAGCGCGCCGGATGCCCAGGTGCTGCATGAGCGCGCGCAGGTCCTCCACCAGGATCTCGACGGAGTAGGCGTCGCCGTCCTTGGGGACCTCCGACGGCGGGTAGCCCCGGTAGTTCCAGGTCACCACGCGGTAGCGCCGGGAGAAGTACCGCACCTGCTGCTCCCAGGAGCGGTAATCGCCCCCGTACTCGTGGCACCAGATCAACGGGAAGCCCGAGCCGGTGTCCTCGTAGTGGAGGTCGATGGGGCCGGTGACGGAGGCGAGACGAGCGGTCGGCATGAGCCCTCCAGTGGCGCGGCATCGCGCAGTCGAATCATATCATCCGACCTGCAGGCCCGGGCCTGGTGATACCATCCCGCCATGGCTGACAAACCGATCCGCGTGGGGTTCGTGGGGGCCGGCGCCAACACCCGCAAGCATCACATTCCCAAGCTCAAGGCGCAGCCGGGCGTCGAGCTGGTGGCCGTCGCCAACCGGTCCAAGGAGTCGGGCGAGCGCGTGGCCAAGGAGTTCGGCATCGCGCGCGTCGAGGACGACTGGCGCCGGGTGGTCGAGGCGAAGGACGTCGACGCCATCTGCATCGGCACCTGGCCCTACATGCACCGCGAGCTCACGGTGGCTGCGCTGGGGGCCGGCAAGCACGTGCTGTGCGAGGCCCGCATGGCCATGAATGCCGTCGAGGGGCGCGAGATGCTGGCGGCCTCCCGCAAGGTGCCCCAGCTCACCGCCCAGCTGGTGCCGGCGCCGCACACCCTGGAGGTCGATCGCGTCCTCAAGAAGCTACTGGCCGAGGGCTACGCGGGCGAGGTCCACGCCGTCGAGGTGCAGGGCACGCAGCAGGGGCGCTTCGCCGAGCTCGGGGATGCGATGCACTGGCGGCAGGACATGCGGCTGAGCGGCAACAATATCCTGAACATGGGCATCTGGTACGAGGCGATGATGCGCTGGCTCGGCCCGGCCCGGCGCGTGATGGCCATGACCAAGATCGCCAGGCCCAAGCGGAAGGACGAGACGGGGGCCTGGCAGGAGGTCAAGGTGCCGGACCACGTCGACGTCCTGGTGAACTTCGCGACCTCGGTCGGCCACCTGCGCTTCAGCTCGCTCACCGCCTTCGCGCCGCCACCGGAAGCGTGGATCTTCGGCAGCGACGGCACCCTGCACGTCGAGGTCGACGCCAAGCGGCTGACGGGGGCCCGGCGCGGCGACAGCGCCCTGGCCGAGATCGTCATCCCGCCCGACCAGCGCATTGGCTGGCGAGTCGAGGAGGAGTTCGTCAACGCCATCCGCGGCCGGGAGAGGATCACGCACACCAGCTTCGAGGACGGGGTGCGCTACATGGAGTTCACCGACGCGGTCGCCCGGAGCTACGCCAGCGGCCGGGCCGTCGACGTGAAGGACCTGTGAGAGGAGCCGGTCGATGAAGACCATCGTCGCACTGCCGGGCGAGGGGATCGGGATCGAGGTTGTCGACGCCACCTGCGAGGTGCTGGCCGGCACCGGGCTGCCCCTGAAGATCCTCACTCCGCCCCAGGGCGCCGCCGCCACCAAGAGCCACGGCACACCGCTCCCCGACGAGACGAAGCGGGCCGCCCGCGAGGCCGACGGCGTGCTCTTCGGCGCCGCGGGGCCGTCGTCGTCCCCGGTGGTGTCCTGGCTGCGCTGGGAGATGGACGCGTTCGCCGGCGTGCGGCCGATCCGCTACTACCCCGGCATGCGCTCGCCGCTGGCCGATCCCGACGGCATCGACTACATCTTGCTGCGCGAGAACAGCGAGGGCATGTACCCGGGCCGCGAGGGGGACCTGGCCGACATCGCGCGGCTCATGCCCGAGCTGAGCGACCGGACGGGACGGAAGATCACGCACTACGGCACCGACGGCCGCTTCGCCGTGAAGATCGCCACGCCCCGCGGCGCCGACCGCATCGCGCGCGTCGCCGTCGAGCTGGCCCGCAAGCGCCAGGCCAAGGGCAAGCCCGGCAAGGTGACGTGTGTGACCAAGTCCAACGTGCTGCCGAAGACCGACGGCCTGTTCCAGGAGACCGTCGAGGGGGTGGTGAAGGCAGCCGGGCTCGCGTTCGAGCACTTCCACGTCGACGACGCCGCGCGGAGGCTCGTGCGCTTCCCGAAGTCGATGGACGTCGTGGTGTGCATGAATCTCTACGGCGATATCCTGTCCGACCTCGCCGCCGAGACGGCGGGCGGGTTGGGGCTGGCGCCGTCGGGCTGCTTCGGCAACGGCTGGGCGTACTTCGAATCGGTACACGGCTCGGCGCCGGACATCGCCGGCCGCGGCATCGCCAATCCGACGGCGACGATCCTGTCGGCCGCCATGCTGCTCGACCACGTGGGCTTCGGCGCCGAGGCCGAGCGGCTGCAGAACGCGGTCGGCCGTGTCTATCGCGACGGCGCGACGCTGACGCCCGATCAGGGGGGTGGAGCCAAGACGCGCGACATGGCCCAGGCCGTTCTCGCGGCGTACCGGAACGCGTGAGCGGCGACCTCGCCGAGCACTGGCCGCTCGAGCCCGGCCTCATCTTCCTCAACCACGGCTCGTTCGGGGCCTGCCCGACCGAGGTGCTGCGCCACCAGGCGGCGCTGCGGGCGGAGATGGAAGCCGAGCCGGTGCGCTTCCTCTCGCGCGAGCTGGACGACCGGCTCGACGTCGCCCGCGCGGCGCTGGCCGTCTTCGTCGGCGCGGATCCCGACGATCTGGCCTTCGTCACCAACGCCACCAGCGGCGTCAACGCGGTGCTGCGCTCGCGGCTGTTCGCCGCCGGCGACGAGCTGCTGACGACCGACCACGCCTACGGCGCCTGCCGCAACACGCTGGAGTTCGTGGCCGAGCGGGCCGGGGCCCGCGTGGTCATCGTCCCGGTGCCGTTCCCGGTCACCTCGCCCGACGAGGTCGTGGCGGCCGTGCTGGCGAAGGTGACCCCGCGCACGCGGCTGGCCCTGCTCGATCACATCACCAGCCCCACCGCGCTCATCCTGCCGATCGAGCGGCTGATCGCCGAGCTCGGCGCCCGGGGCGTCGAGGTGCTCGTCGACGGCGCCCACGCGCCCGGCATGGTGCCGCTGAACCTGGCCGCGCTCGGCGCGACGTACTACAGCGGCAACTGCCACAAGTGGCTCTGCGCGCCCAAGGGCTCGGCGTTCCTGTGGGCCCGGCGCGACCGCCAGCCCGAGGTGCGGCCGCTCACGATCAGCCACGGTGCCACCGCGGTGCGGCCGGGCCGCTCGCGCTTCCGGCTGGAGTTCGACTGGACGGGCACCAGCGATCCCACCGCCTGGCTCACGGTACCGAAAGCGATCGAGTACGTCGGCGGGTTGGTCGACGGCGGGTGGCCGGCGCTGATGGCGCGCAATCACGCGCTCGCCGTGGACGCCCGGCGCCTGCTGTGCGCGGCCGCCGGCACGGCGCCGCCGTGCCCCGACGAGATGGTCGGGTCGCTCGCGGCCGTACGGCTGCCCGACGGCACCGCCGAGGTCGGCTGGCGCCGGCCCGATCCCCTGCAACCACGCCTGTTCGACGACTGGCGCATCGAGGTCCCGGTGATCAGCTGGCCCGACGCGCCGCGGCGCCTCGTCCGGATCTCCGCGCAGCTCTACAACAGGCGTGAACAGTACGAGCGGCTGGCGGAGGCGCTGCGCAAGGAGCTGGCGCGATGAGACGCACCTGGACGGCGCTGGCCGTCCTGGCGCTCGTCGCCCTCGCGCCGAGCGCGTGCGACCGCGGGGCGGGCAACAGCATCAAGGTCGTGATCGCCGACTACAGCAAGGACCACACGCGGTCGTTCTGGCAGTCGCTCAGCGAGACCTACACGAAGCAGACCGGCGTGAAGGTCGACCTGCAGGTGATCGACTGGAACTCGATCGACCAGCAGGTGTCCACGATGCTGCAGAACAACCAGCCGCCCGACGTGCTGAACCTCAACTCGTTCTCCAGCTACGCCCGGGACGGCCTGCTCTACACGGCCGACGAGGTCCTCTCGCCCAAGACGAAGGCGGACTTCCTGGACGCCTTCGTCCAGGGCGGACAGTACCAGGGCACGCTGTACGGCCTGCCGATCCTGTCGAGCGCCCGCGCCTTCTTCTACAACCGGGCGCTGCTCGCCCGGGCCGGCCTGGCCGGGCCGCCGCGCACCTGGGACGAGCTCGTGCAGGCGGCGAGGAAGATCCAGGCGCTCGGCGGCGGGACGATCGGTTACGCGCTGCCGCTGGGGCCGGAGGAGGCGCAGGCCGAGTGGTCGATCTGGATGTGGAACAACGGCGGCGACTGGAAGTCGGGCGACCGGTGGACGATCGACAGCGACCGCAACGTGCAGACGCTCTCGTTCCTGGCCGACCTGGCCAACAAGCACAAGGTCACCCAGGTCAACCCGGGCAAGACCAACCGCACCGACGGCGCCTTCCAGCTCTTCAAGGACGGCAAGGTCGGCATGGTCATGGGCTTCAGCCCGCTCGCCGCCCAGCTCGACGCCGAGGGCAAGGTGGACTACGGCGTCGGCGAGATGCCGACGAACACCGGCACCAGCATCACGCTGGCCGTCGAGGACTACCTGATGGCCTTCAAGAGGAAGGGCAACCAGGAGTCGGTCCGGAAGTTCCTCGACCTCTACTACCAGCCGGAGAACATCACCCGCTGGATCGCCGCCGAGGGATTCCTGCCGGTGACGAAGTCCGGCCTCGAGCAGATGCGGAGCAATCCCAAGCTCGCCCCCTACCTCGCCGCGCTCCCGAGGGCGAAGCTGGCGCCGACGACGGATCCGGCGTGGGACAAGGTGAAGCTCGACGTGCAGCAGACCATCGGCCTGGCCGTGCAGCCGGGCGGCGATCCCCGCGAGGTGCTCGGCCGGCTCCAGAAGAACGCGACGGCCGCGGAGAGCGGCCGCTGACCCTCTGACGCGCACGGGCGGCTGGCGGGCGCTGCTCTGGCTCGGCCCGAGCCTGGCCCTCATCGTCGCCGTCGTCCTCTACCCGGCCGTGCAGCTGGTCCGGGCCTCCCTCGGCCGGTACTCGGTCACCGGCCTCTACCAGGGCTCGGTCGGCGCCCGGAATTACGCGCGGCTGGTCGAGCAGGAGGCGCTGCCCACCGTCGTCGCCAACACCGTGGTCTGGGTGGCGGTCGTCGTCGCCGTCACCCTGCTCCTCTCGCTGGCGCTCGCGCAGTTCCTGAACCTGGAGTTCCCCGGCCGCCGGATCGTCCGGTGGGCGCTGATCGTGCCGTGGGCGGCCTCGCTCATCATGACCGCCAAGCTCTTCGTGTGGATCTACGACTACTACTTCGGCGTCCTCAACCACGCGCTGGTGTCGCTGGGGCTCCTCGCGGCACCGGTCGACTGGCTGGGTGACGACGCGACCGTGATGGGCGCCATGATCGCCGTCGGCGTGTTCGTGTCCCTGCCGTTCACCACCTACGTGCTGCTGGCGGGGCTGCAGACGATCCCGGGCGAGGTTTACGAGGCGGCACGCGTGGACGGCGCCTCGCGGTGGCGCACGTACGCGTCGGTGACGCTGCCGCTCCTGCGCCCGGCGCTGCTGGTGGCCGCCGTGCTCAACGTGATCTACGTCTTCAATTCGTTCCCGATCGTGTGGACCTTGAACGACCGCAACCCCGGCTTCGGGCACGATACGACGATCACCTACATGTACAAGATCGCCTTCAAGAGCGCGCTGCGCGACGTGGGGCTCTCGGCCGCGCTCGGCGTGGTCAACGTGCTGGCGATCCTGCTGGCCGTGCTCGTCTACCTGCGCGCTGTCCGCTGGCGCGAGCAGGAGGCCTGAGCTGCCGCGCCGCGTGCTGCTGGCGGGCGCCGGGCAGCTTTTGGCCGTCGGGCTGCTGTCGCCCTACCTGGTGATGCTCTTCACGGCCTTCAAGCCGGCGGGCGAGCTGCGGACGACCCCGCCGCGGCTGCTCCCGGGCGTCTGGCAGCCGGGCAATTTCCTCGACGTCCTCCGCGACCCGGCCTTCCAGGGCTGGCTGTCGGTCTCGCTGGTGGTGGCGCTGGCGTCGACGGCGCTCGTCCTCGTGGCCGCCGTCCCCGCCGCGTACTACACCGCGCGCCACCGCTTCCGCGGCCGCGCGGCCTTCCTGTTCCTGGTGCTGGTGACGCAGATGTTTGCGCCGACGGCGCTGGTGGTGGGCCTCTACCGGCAGTTCTTCGAGCTCGACCTCATCAACACCTACGCGGCGCTGATCCTGACCAACGGCGCGTTCAACCTGGCCTTCGCCGTCTGGATTTTGCGGGCGTTCTTCGCCTCCATTCCCCGGGAGATCGAGGAGGCGGCGGCAGTGGACGGCTGCGGCCGGCTGCGCACGCTGGTCGGCATCGTCCTGCCGCTGTCCTTGCCCGGCATCGTCACCGCTGCCGTCTTCGCGTTCATCGCCGCCTGGAACGAGTACATCGTGGCGCTGACGCTCATGACCGACCCGGACATGAAGCCGCTGACCGTCGGCATCACGACCTACGTCACCGCCTACGTGCAGCACTGGAACTCGCTCTTCGCCGCCTCGCTGATCGCGATCGTGCCGGTGGTGGTGCTCTTCGCGCTGGTGGAGCGCTACCTGGTGGGCGGGCTGACGGCCGGCAGCGTCAAGTAGGGAGTACTATCGTCGCGCGGAGGACCGACATGCCAGGCCGTGAACTGACCTTCACGCCCGCCGGGGAGCTGGTGAAGCTGTACCGGGCCCGTCGGACGTCGCCCCACGAAGTCATGCAGACGCTGCTGGCGCGGATCGACGCCGTCAACCCGAGCGTGAACGCCGTCGTCACGCTGGCCCGGGACGCCGCCCTGTGGAACGCGCGCCGGGCGACGGCGACGCTCAAGCGCGGCGCCGCCCTGCCCCCGCTGTTCGGCGTGCCGGTCGCCATCAAGGACGTCACGCCGACGGCCGGTATCCGCACCACCCACGGCTCCAAGCTGTTCGAGGACCACGTGCCGGCCGAGGACGCCCTGGTGGTGCAGCGCCTGCGAGCCGCCGGCGCCATCGTCCTCGGCAAGACGAACACGCCGGAGTTCGCCTTCGGCCCCAACACGGTCAACCCGGTGTTCGGCGCCACCCGCAACCCGTGGGATCTCACGCGTACGGCCGGCGGCTCCAGCGGCGGCTCGGCGGCGGCGCTGGCCACCGGCATGTGCCCGCTCGCCGAGGGCACCGACCTGGGCGGCTCGCTCCGCGGCCCGGCGGCCTTCTGCGGCGTCATCGGCTTCCGGACGACCCCCGGCCTCATCCCGCGCTACCCGTCGGCGCTGGCCTGGGACTCGTACTCGGTCGAGGGTCCCATGGCCCGCACGGTCGCCGATACGGCGCTGATGCTGTCGGTGATGGCCGGTCCCGACGATCGGGCGCCGCTCTCCTACGAGGTGGATTCGCGCCAGTTCGCGGCAGCGGTCAAGGCGCCGTCGGTGAAGGGCTGGCGTGTGGCGTGGACGCTCGACCTCGGCGGCCTGGTGCTGGTCGACGACGAGGTGCGCGCCGTCTTCGAGCAGGCGGTGGGCGCGTTCCGCTCGATGGGGGCGCACGTCGAGGCGGCCTGCCCGGACATGAGCGACATTCCCGAGATCGTGCGCCTCACCCGCGGCCTGCTGATGGTCGCGCGCCACGCCGACAAGCTCCCCGAGCACCGCGCGGTGCTGCAGGCGGGCCTGGTCGAGAACACCGAGGCGGGTCTGGCCCTGTCCTCACGCGAGGTGGCGGAGGGCGAGCTGCGGCGCACCCGTCAGTGGCAGCGCGTCCGCGAGTTCCTCGAGACGCGCGACGTCTGGCTCACGCCGACCATGGCGGTGCCCGCGTTCCCGATCGAGCACCCGCACATCCTGGAGGTCAACGGCAAGCCCGTCGGCAAGGCGATGCAGCGCTCGCACCTGACCTACGCGTTCTCGGTGCTCGGCCTGCCGGCCATCTCGATCCCGTGCGGCTTCACCCGCGCCGGGCTGCCCGTGGGACTGCAGATCGTCGGCAAGCGCCGCGGCGAGGCGACGGTGCTGCGCGCGGCCGCGGCGTTCGAGGCCGCACAGCCGTGGAGCAGCCGGGTCCCGCCGGTCGTGACCTCAGCGCCCTCAGCCAAGGAATCATCCATCCGGTAAGAGCGGCACCATGGCTATTTCTGGCACTCGCCTCGGAACCTCCCGACTTGGTTGGCGTTCGGCGTCCGGTACCGGATTTGCCCTCCAAGCCCCCCATGACGAACTCCAGGCCCCTCTGGCTGATCGCGCTCGGCGTCACGAGCGTGGTGGCGGCGGCGACATCCGCCGGCGCCGAGGTGCGCACGGCGTCGGATAGACCCGAGAGTCTCAAGCGCGCCACGAATGCCCCCGCGTACCAGCGGAGGGCCTACGGGCCGGCACGGTCGGCGGCGTCACGGCGGCCGCGGCCCCGCGCTCACGGCGCGTACTCCCGGGAGATCGCCGAGGCGTCGGCGCTCTACGGAGTGCCGGAGCGTCTGATCTGGGCCGTCATCCGGGTGGAGTCCGACTTCGACCATCGCGCGGTCTCGCGGACTGGTGCGCAGGGGCTCATGCAGCTGATGCCGGAGACCGCGGCCATCCTCGGCGTCCGCGATCCCTTCGACCCGCGCGAGAACATCCACGCGGGCACCCGCCACCTGCGGGCGATGATGGTGCGGTTCCGCCACGATCTGCGGCTGGCCCTCGCGGCCTACAACGCTGGCGAGAGGCCGGTGGCGGCCTACCGCGGTGTTCCGCCGTACCCGGAGACCCGGCAGTACGTGACCCAGGTGCTGCGCCTCTACGGGACGCCGGTCGAGTGGCCGCGGTTGTCGGGCCGCGACGTGCACCGGGTCGTCCGGCAGGACGGCACGATCGTCTACACGAACATCGAGTACGGGCAGGTCGCCTCGGTGGGGCGATAGGCCGACGACCGCGCCGATCTCAGGCCCGTCCCTCGATCGCCACGTCGAGCAGGAACGGACGCCGGGCCGCGAGCGCCTTGTCGAGCGCCGGGCGTAGCTCGCCCGGCGTGGTGATCCGCGCCCCTTCCACGCCCATCCCACGCGCCAGGTCCACGAAGCCCAGATCGGGCGCCACGAGGTCCATGTTCGGGTAGCCGCGGTCCGGCTTGGCGCCGAAGCGCTGCCGGTAGGTGTCCATGTTGTGCTTGAGGATGCGGTACTCGCGGTTGTTCAGGATCACGAAGACGACCGCGAGGTCGTGATGGGCCGCGGTCCACAGCGCCTGGATGCTGTACATCGCCGAGCCGTCGCCCGAGACGGCCACGACGGGACGATCGGGATGGGCGAGCTTCACGCCCAGCGCGCCGGGCAGCGCCTGGCCGATGCCGCCGCCCCGCGCGCCCACGTAGTCGCCCGTGCCCTCGAACTGGACGGTGCGCGCCAGGTCGATGCTCGCGGTGATCGACTCGTCGACGACGATGGCCTCGGGCGGCAGGGCCGATTCGAGCTCGGCCATGAAGCGTGGCACCGAGATCGGCGCACGATCCCAGCGCTTTGCCGCTCGCGCGCGCTGGGCCTCGGCGTCCTGGGTCTTGAGCGCGCGAAGCCCGTCGTTCCGGCGGGCCGCGGCCTCGCGGAAGGCCGGGCCGGCACCGCGCTCCACGGCGGCGGCGAGCGCCGCGAGCGCCGCCCGCGGGTGGCTCACCAGCCCGAGGCTCACGGGCAGGTTGTGGGCCAGCCGCTCCGGTGACGACTCCACGTGGATGGCCTTCGCGCCCGGGGGCAGCGGCGAGCCCGGCGCGTACCACACCTCCTCGAAGAACGGCCCACCGACCAGGAGCACCACGTCGACCCCGTCCAGCGCCGTGCGGATCGCGACCGTGTCGAAG
>Ga0247825_10002416_pt1 | contig 12295 bp, 14 predicted proteins | sample 13C_Vanillin_Day_FD_194413 | JGI IMG/M metagenome (GOLD analysis project Ga0247825, IMG submission 194413) | Soil microbial communities from agricultural site in Penn Yan, New York, United States - 13C_Vanillin_Day48 | ecosystem: Environmental > Terrestrial > Soil > Agricultural land | place...
GTGCACCCGCCGGGTGGACCCCGTTCGATAGCGTTTACGAACAGCCTGTTCGTTGTCTTGCTCCCGCCCGAGCAATCTCCACGCGTTACGCGCCGACCTCCGAAGCGCCGGGTCACTGACCTGCGGCTACGGCTAAAAGCTCCGTAGCCGTGGGTCACTCCTCCGTGGCCGCGGGTCACTTCGTCTCCGTCGGTCTGCCCCGGAGAGCGCCTCAGGCGCCCCCAAACCGAGTACATGCGCCCTACACGCACCGCCTGCTCTTTGTAGAGAGCGCTGCGAGAGCCGCACCTCGGCAATTCCGGCGGCCCACGCGCGCCGGCGATCTCCGAGGCCCCGGCTCACCAAAGTTCGTAACCGTTATCGAGTGGCACCGCGCGCGCGATTCGGAACCGCGACCCGCGCTCTGTCGGAGACAGGGGGGCGGCGAGTCCCCGAATCGTGGGTCGCCGGTCCCGCTCGCGGTCGCAGATGTGTCCAAGGACGCCTGGACCGCGTCGGAGGATCGGGGCACGAGCCGGTTCCTTGCAGGCATTTGCGCTGAGGAGGCCTAGAAATGCCCGCGGGAGTTGACAGTCATGAATGAGATACTATTATCGCTCAATCAAGTTTTCGGCGGGTTGAATTCCAATCCGAACGAACGCAAGTGCGGAGGGACACGGCGAGATGAGCAAGAAGCCGACGGCCGTCACGAAGAGTCCCGTTCGCGTAGCGACTTCTTCTGCCGGGAAGAGCGCCTCCTCGCGCCGAGCGGCTACTCCGGGCGTCGCGCTCGGCGGCGCCGTGGGCGAGGTAGGGGACGGGCGCGAGCGCGGGGCCGTCGGGGCCTCCGGGGCGAAACGGCGCGGGAACGCGAGGGGCCGGCCTCCGAAGAAGGGAGAGCAGCTGGCGCTTCCACGAACCGGGGGATGGGGAGGCAAGCGGCGGAATGCCGGCCGCAAGCGGCGCGATGAGAACATGGCCGGTTCGCGCTCGCGCGTGGTGCACACGCCGAGGCCGGTCCACAAAGGGCGTCACCCAGTTCACGTCACGCTACGGGCGAAGACGGGGCTGCCGTCGTTCCGGCAGCAGCGCGTGCAACGCCTCCTCGCCGAGGTGCTGCGCGATCAGCGCCGGCGCCGTTACAAGGCCGACTTCCGTGTCGTCCACTACTCGATTCAGGGCAATCATCTCCACCTCATCGTCGAGGCGGACACCGAGCGCGCGGAGGGGTACCAGCCACTGCGTTCGGGGATCAGCGGTCTCGAGATCGCGTTCGCGCGTCGTCTCAACATGATGCTGCGTCGCAAGGGCAAGGTCTGGGACGATCGCTACCATCGTCACGATCTGAAGACCCCGAAGGAGGCTCGCTTCGGTCTCGCCTATGTCTTTGGCAACTACACTCATCACGGCGAGAAGAGCTACGGCGAAGGGGTCCTCGACATGTACTCGAGCGCGTGGCTCTTCGATGGGTGGGACGGCCCGCACGTCGTCTTCGACGAGCGCGAGCGATGGCGCTGGCCAATCTGTCGCGCCCAGACATGGCTCGTGCGAAAGGGGTACCTCGTGCACGGCAAGTTGACGATCACGCCGTGCACCTGACGCTGCCTGCGCCACGCCCGAGATCCCGCACCGGACCAAGGCCGGAAGTTCGCGACCGCGCTTGCTCCGTGGCAGGAACGTCGATAGTTCGTCTTGCACTACGACAATTTCTTCGTCGCCGGCGCTTGCAAGAGCTTCGAGCGCTTCAACGCGCTTGCCGATGCGCTCGAGCGACACGGCATCGGATAACATCGGCGCGCTACGGCAGCGAGCCCCCACCCACATAACGCTCATCCGGCCTGAGCGCCAAGAGCGATCTTGCGAGCCGTTCTCTCGAAGAGAGAACCTTCTGGCTCCCTCGGAGCGCGTGCTCGCAGCGCTGCGATCGCATCCGGCGCCAGACGTGGATGTGCACGACAGAGCATGGCGATCGCCATTGTTACGTGCCCGAGGACTGTGTCCCGCAGAGGATCATATGCCTGCGGATCGTCGAGGGCGGCGATCAATCCCGGCAAGCCCATGGGTTCTCGCAAGATGCCGAGCTCGTTGGCTGCCCACATTCGAGTCCCCGCGCGCTCTGAGCGCAAACACTCGACGCAGACTCGTGCGAGATCCCCCCAATCCGGGTTGAATATGGCCTCGAGCGAATGTCGCAACCCCCGCATCATCTCGCCGGGATCTCCGTCACTGGCACGCTCGAGAAGAAGCTTTGCTGCTGGGCGAAGTCGTCTTGCTGCGCACACTCCTCCGAGCGCGACGAACAGGTTCGCGCGAGCCCATGCAGCGGACGAGAGCGCTCGGTCGGCGTAGAACCCGTCCTCACCGGGGAGGGGCTCGAGGGCGATCAGGTCGGCGAGGACCGCGGCATCCGACCAGCCCTCACGGACGCGCGTGAGTTCATCGATCTCGTCGACTGGGGCACGCATTCGTGCAGATTCTGCGACGCTCGGCTCCCGACCGCAACAGCTCAACGGGCGCCGTCATGGGCGCTCCATGTCGGCCGCCCTGCTCCGCTCTCTGCGAGCTTCGGGGGATGGCAACGTCCAGATGGCCCCCTCTGAGGTGCGCATCACCGGGGGCGCGGAAGCGCTTCGCTGCGTGCGTCTCTCGGAGAAAGGGATGTTTCGGTGGTACTGCGGCGACTGCAAGACGCCGGTCGGAAATACCCTCGGCCCTCGAGTTCCGTTCCTCGGGCTCATTCATTCCTTCATGGCTCACGAAGGCGACGCCCGCGCACGCGACGACGTGCTGGGCAGACCGATTGGCTACGTGCAGACGAAATTCGCCGTGGTCGGCTCCCGGCTCATGTTCGCGATTCGTCACCGCTGAGGGCGCTCGGGCGGAGCGTGGGGCTCGTCGCGAAGTGGTGGCTCACGGGAGCAGGGGCGCCTTCACCGTTCTTCGAGAAGGCCTCGCGCAAGCCCCGGGTCGAGCCGCGTGTCCTCGCAGCCGAGGAACGGCGCTCTCTCTCTCTCGGCGCGGTCGAGCCGCGGAGGTAGCGAGTCAATCGCGCGTCGAGGCAAACGCCACGGAAGCGCGCGCGTTCGGATCGGTCGCGCACCTGCCGAGCGGCACCGGCGAAATGCTCCTCCGGAACATGCACTCGTACGGCCTCGTCTCGGGATTCGTCGGGACGTTCCGGATCTCGTTCTCCCACTGGCTGGAGAAGCTCGAGCAGGTGGTTGCGAGCCTCTTCGGACCGTTCCCGTTCACGCAGAAGATCTTCTGCGCGGTCCTGGCGCTCGGAGTGACGTTCCTGGCGGTCCGCGCACGGGGCGCGGATGCGCCGGGCGAGACCGAGTCCACCCCGCCCGTCGTCTCGGCGGTGCGCGGCGCGTGTCTGGTTTTCGCGCTCGGCGCCTACTCGCGCCGGCGGCGGTTCAGTTCCCAGACGATCTCAGCCTCATCGACTTCCGACTGATCACGACGGCGACCGTTCTCGGGATCGCGGCCATTCCGGCGCGTGTGCTTTCGCGGTCACACGCACCGCGCCTCGCGCTCGCGGTGAGCGCCGCGCTCGCCCTCCTCGTGTGGGCACGGCAGCTTCGCGGAACCGCCGGCGAGGTGATGCAGACCGTACGGCTCACGAGCCGTCTCGGCCCCGGCGACCGCCTGCTCGCGCTCTCGATGCACGATGCAAGCGCGTTCCTCGACCGGGGAAACGCGGTGCTGCACTACTCCGCGGTCCATCACACTGTGCGCACGGGCGGTGTGACGTCGCTCTTCTGGGGCCGGTACAGTCCGCGTCTGCCGGTCGGCTACCGCCCGGGCCGCGAGCCTGCTCGTCCCTTCGACTGGTCGCCATGTCAGCTCACGGAGGCCCAGCTCTTCACGTTCTCGCACGTGATCGTGCGATGGCCCGATGTCGACGACGACGAACGCCTGCGAGAGCTTGCCGCTCGCGTCGTCGCTCTTCGGGATCGCGGCGCCCTTGCGACGGTGGCATGCGACGGTGGCTGCTGCCTCTACGAGGTCGTCGTCCCGAAGGTCGCGCGCTGAGCGCCGTTCGGGAGCTCGTGTCGTGAGGATCAAGTGATTCACACGACGCTGAGAAGCACGCGTCGCACGGAGTTCACCGTCCCGTCATCGTGCGTGATCGGCCGTGATGCGCAATGTTCCCGGCGGCTTCGTCGGAACGTCACGAGCCGTGTGCAGTCTGCATCCATGAGTCACTGGCGGAGGGTCGCCGCGGCCGCGGTGCTGTCGTTGGGCTCGAGCTGCGTGGGGAGAGGGGGAGCGTCCGAGGTCCACGATGTGACTCCTCCCAGCCCGCTCGTCGAAGCGAAGAATGGCGTCGACGCCCCCGTCGTCGTCGTGACGATCGACGGAGTTCGTTGGCAGGAGATCTTCGACGGGACCGACCCGACTCTCGCGCCGGGGCCGCGAGTACCCGCGACGAAGCTCGTCCCGAACCTCTATGCCCTCGGCACGGAACGCGGTGCGTTCGTCGGTGCACCCGGCTCGGGCGTCATCAGCGCGACAGGTCCGGAGTATCTCTCGCTGCCGGGCTACAGCGAGATCTTCCACGGCCGCTTCCTCCATGGCTGCCGCGACAACGACTGCGCACGCACGACCTCTCCCACGCTGCTCGACGAAGCGCGGGGGAGGGGAGCGACCGTCGCTGCTTTCGCTTCGTGGACGAAGCTCGATTTCGCGCTCACGTCGAATCCCGGCGCATTCCTCGTGTCCTGCGGTCCACACGGAGGCTCCGCGTTGCCGGGTGGGACCGGGCTCGACGATTCGCGACCGGATCACGACACCGCGACCGCCGCGCTGGCGTACTACGAGGCCGAGCGACCCGATGTGTTTCATCTCGGCCTCGGCGAGCCCGACGAGCATGCTCATTTCGGGAACTACGTTGGTTACATCGCCGCCCTTCGCGATGCCGACGAGGTCGTCGGACGCTTGATGGCCATGCTCGATCGGGACGAGCGCGGTCGTAAGACCCACGTCGTCGTGATGCCAGACCACGGCCGTGCACGTGACTTCCGCAGCCACGGCGGGTTTGCGCCCGAGGCCGCTCGTGTGTGGATGGTCGTCGCCGGTCCGCGCGTCGCAGCGCGGGGATTCGTGGGCTCGCCACGACCACGCCATCTCGCCGACGTCGCGCCCACCCTCCGGATGTTCCTCGGGCTGCCCTCCGACATGGCTCCGAGCGCGGGCAGCGCGCTCGACGAGCTGTTCGTCAGTCCACCGTCCCGATCGCTCTGAGCGACCTTCGGGAGCTCGTGTCGTGTGATTCACACGACGCTGAGCGACCTTCGGGAGCTCGTGTCGTGTGATTCACACGACGCTGAGCGACCTTCGGGAGAGTCCTTGCTGCGTCCGGGCGCCACGTCTGCGCCGAGGGCTGTGATCGCGTTGGCAGTGTTCACGTGGCCGCCCCAATGGCGACACGCCGCGGCCGCGAGACATCGTCATCCTGTTGGATCATGTCGACGCTCGATGTCGTCGTGGCCCTTGGGATTGCGTGCGTCGTTGCTCTGCTGGCGCACGTCGCGTCGCCCTCTTCTCCTCATCGAAGCTCATGACCGTCGCCGTCCCTCGATTCTCCACCGATGCCGGCGTGCGCTCGCGCATCTCGCGATGGCACCGGATGCTCCGTTTCTTCGGCGAGGGCGACCGGCTCTACGAGCTGCTCGAGCGGCAGGCGGCTCTCGTCCACGATGGAGCCGCGACGTTCCTGAGCTTCGCGACGGGCGCTGCATCGATGTTCGAGTTGCAGCCAGCCGCGGACGGGATCGAGGCGGAGGAAGAACGAGTCTCGACCGAAATCGAGACTGCCCTCGCGCGGGCGCTGCTGGCGCGCATCGACCGCGAGGACATGCACGAGCTCTCATCGAGACTCCACACGTCCCTCTCGTTTTCGATCTACAGCCTTCGCAGCAACGTCACGTTGTCGGGCGACGAGCCCGCGGAAGCCATGAGCGATCTCGCACGGACCGTGGTCGACTGTACGGCGCTCATCGCGCAGTCGATCCGACGTCTGCGCCACGGCGAGTACGGCGCCGTGCCGGAGCTCGCTCGCGAGATTCGCTCTCTGCATCGGGGTGGCATCGAGATGCACGACGCGGGACTGTCCTCGCTCCTCCGGCATGACGGCACCGGCGGAGGTCACGAGCTCGTTCGGACGACGTTCGCTCTGGACGCCGTCGAGGGCACGCTCCGTCAGTGCGGGAGGATCGGGAGCCTGCTCGCCTATCTCGCGGTCAAGCACGGCTAAGGACTTCGCCGCGCTCTGAAGCACTCTAGGGAGAGGTCAGGTCCAGGCGGCGGAGTCCAGGCTTGCCAGCTCCGTCTCGAGTGCAGCGACGGCGTCGGACGTGCTCGCACCAGCTTGCGGCGCGTCGATCTGCTGCCGGTAGGCCAGGTAGGCGACATCGAGACGCTTGAGGACGGCGCACATCGCTCCCACTTTGTTCATCTCGGTGGGGGTGCCGTGGAACTTCGCGGAGGAAAGCCGGTCTGCAGTGCCGAGTCGCTCGAGGAGCTTTCCCGCGGATGATACGAGCGGCTCCGGCTTTGCTTCGGCCTCGTCCCAGCGCGACAACCGGATCACCGCTTCGAGTGACTCGATGAGGCCTTCGATTGCGCTTCGGAAGACCTGCATGCGGTGTTCTTTCATCTGCGCACCGTAGCACCGTTGGCTTCTGATCCCTTCACGGGCCGCGAACTCGGCCGGTCGTATTCTGGCGTTCTCGTCGTCCGCCTCGTTGCGGCGACGTAAGACTCGCTCGCGCTTGCGTGATCGTCGAACGAGGCGCAGACTCGCGGCGATCGCCGTGCTCAGTTGCCTGCGGGCGATCACCAACACGCGACGAACGAGCGCCGTGGTAGAACGCGGGCGTGACCGATCAGCATCAGCGCCCAGCCTCTCGTGACGATCGCGCTGTCGCTGCCGTGCGCGCGCCGACGCACGCAGAGCGTTGCCGAACGCTCGTACTGAGGGCGCGAGCGGCCACGCTCTGCACGGTGGCGCGCGATCCCGCTGGGTATCCTTATGGCTCGCTGGTGACCGTCGCGATCGACGACGTCGGACGCCCGCTGTTTCTGCTCTCGACGCTTGCCGAGCACACGGGGAATTTGCTCGCCCGTCCCGACGCGTCCGCGCTTCTCACCGAGCCGCTGGGTACACATGATCAGCCGCTCGCGCTCGGTCGCGTGACGATCCTCGGTCCGTGCACGGCCGTGCCGGAGAGTGAGAAGGCGATCGTGCGGGAGGCGTTCCTCGCGCAGCAGCCCTCCGCTGCGTACTACGTCGACTTCTCGGACTTCGCATTCTATCGGCTCGAGCCCACGGCGCTGCGCTATGTCGGCGGCTTCGGCCGGATGTCGTGGGTCACCGCGGACGAGTATCGCGTCGCCGAGCCCGATCCGCTCATGGCCGCCTCGACCGGGATCCTCACGCACATGAACGATGACCACGCGGACGCCGTCCTTGCCTACGCACGGGCGCTCGCCGGCATCGCCGACGCGTCGGCCGCGACGATGACCGCGGTGGATCGCTATGGCTTCGAGCTCGCGGCGACCACGCCGAGCGGCCCGCGTAGCGCGAGGCTCGCGTTCGACGAGCCCGTCTCGACGAGCGACGAGGTACGGCGCGCGATGGTCGCGCTGGTGAAGCGAGCGCGCGCTTCGACGTGAGCGCTGCGCGACGGACGTTGTCTCGAGGCGACGCCGTCGCTTCCAGTCGCTTGTCCAGTCACTTGGGAAAGCCGAACGCCCGTACGCTGTCCGCACCGGAGGCATGACAGTCCGTGCAGATGTCCGGCTTGCCCGAGTAGAGCGGCTCGCCGTCGTCGTCGTATTCGGCCCAGAACCACCCGTCGGCGCGCTTCTCCATCATGGCCACGATCTCCCTCTCGTTGCCGTCGAAGCCCTCCTTCACGATCAGCGAGCCCTCCGGCCATGCGGTGAGCGGGCGCTGGGCGTCGAGCGCTGCCGCGAGCGTCGGGTTCACGTAAATATCGACGTCGTTCGAGTGCGGCGCATTGCTGCTCCGACGCTGCTCGTAGCCGGGCGCACGCCTCCACGTACGGAACGAGGCTGCATGGACGCGGTCCCAGAGGGCGGTCGCGGCTTCGGGCGCGTCGTTCTGGCGGCAGGCCGCGACGGCGGCGCCCACGACGAGCACGAAGAGGAGGAGGCCGGGAATCCTGGATCGCACGCCCATGACCAGCGATACGCAGCACACGCGCGTCGGTTTCGCGGGAAGCGCCTCCGACCTGCGAAGAATGGCACCATCGGGCCGGAACGTGGGAGCGCGATCCGCGAGCATCGAGGAATGCGAACCGCCACGGCGCCACGGACGCCAGGGAAAGAGAAAACACGCGCTTCGAATGCCGCGACGTCGTTCGGTCACTTGAACGGCTCGCGGTTCCCTAGACGTGGCGGTCTCGGCGTCGTGGCGGTTCGGTTCTCTCAGCTCGGCCGGTCTCGTTGCCCGCTCCGTCTGTTCCGCCGCTATGCGGAGCTCAGCGCACCGAACGCAGACGGCCCATCCGGGCGACCATCACGGCGCCCATTGCCAGATGCAGGCACGTGATGGTGACGAGGACCACCGGACCAGACGATCGGGGAACGATCGCACACACGCCGTACGGCATGAGGCTCGCGAGCGCCAGCTTCCGGTAATGCGGGCATGCGCCGACCGGCGCCATTCGCGCCAATTGCGACACCGTAACGATCGCGAGGACGGTTGCGCCGGCGAGAGCGGCGACCAGTGAGGGGTGTGTCCCTCTCGTCAGCAGCAATGTATGGGGATCGAACGATGCGCGAAGGAGGAGCGCCCCGAGCGAGAGCGAGCCGAGCAACGAACCAAGGGCCGAGCCGGCGGCGAGGCCTGTCAATGCAACGTCCGTGCACGAGACGGGAAGTCGAGCGATGACGCTCCGCATGGTCGAATGAGGTCCGTCGATGGCGGCAGGGACGACGGACAGAATTGGGAGAACCATCACGAGGATGGTCGGGTCGATTTGCTCTCCCCTCTCGCGGCCAATGACGCCGACGATGGCCAGCATCCCGAGGAGCATGATCGGCATCAAGAGGAGGTCGATCCGTGTCCGCGTCCACCACAAGCGCAGCAGCGGTCTCGATGTCGGGACGACCGTCTCCAGCCGAGCGGGTGCCGAGCGAGCGGCCGTCGATGCGGCCGGTGCAACGGCCGAGAGCTTCCGCTCCAACGTCATGAAGTAGCCGTCCGGAACGGCAAACGCGATCGCGGTGAGGCCGATGCCGACCGACGCTTGAAGCGACGGCGTCCCGAGCGCGAATCTGAGCGCGGTAAAGGCGGCTGGTACGCCCATGACGAGAATCAGCCGGGTGCCCATTCGGATGGACCGTTGTGAACGCCCGGCCCACCATCCGACGACGAACCCGGGGAGAGTGAGCGTCCACAGCGCGAGCACGTCGAAGACCCATACCGGCTCCAAGGGACCGAATAGCCGATCCAAGTATGACTTCGTTGGTGTCATCGCGACGATCAACAGCCCCGCCGCGAAGGGAATCGTCCAGACGAGAATGTTCGCTATGGTTATCTGCCGCCAAGTCGCGGGGAGGGGACGGTACGTCGACATTCCATACGCGCGAAACGCAGGAGGAACCGTGCCGGATGGCGTCGCGCCTTCCATGCTGGGCGGCACCATCATGAGCGTGAGCGTCGAGGCCACCCCGAAGAATGCGGCCCCACTGCGGGCGGCGAAGCCGTAGAGGAGCGGCGCGTAGAGCAGTTGGAACGAAGTCATCAAGCTCCACCGAACACTGCGCAGCTTCAACCACGCCAAGAGCAGGACGGTCTTCACGCCGCACCCTCCACCGCAAGGCGCTCTTCGAGCGTTCCCCACTGCGCGGCGACCTCCGCGGGCGCACCATCGGCGCGGATCCGCCCGTGGTGAAGGAGAAGCACCCGATCGCTGATCCGCTCGACGTCTTCGAGCTGGTGCGATGCGATGATCACCGTCCGGCCGGCATCGCGCACGACCGAGACGAGCTCGTGCATCAGCTTGCGGCGCGAAGGCACGTCGAGGCCCGTGGCGGGCTCGTCGAGCAGCACCAGCCTCGGACGATACGCGAGCGCCATCACGAGTCGCGCGCGCGTTCCTTCACCCTTGGAGAGCTCCGTCAGCCGGCGACCAGGATCGAGCTCGAACCGATCGAGCAGATGCTGCGCCAGCGCGTGATCCCACGTCGGGTAAAACGGCGCGAGGAGCTTCAGGTGCGCTCCGAGCTTCATCGGGTAGACGGCCATGTCATCCGTCATCCAACCGAGCTGCTGCCGGACGGCGACGAGATCGGCGAATGGATCACGCCCGAGGACGGTAACGGCTCCGCGATCCGGCACGTGGAATCCCGCGATCGCGTCGACGAGCGTCGACTTGCCAGCGCCGTTGTTTCCTACCAGACCGACGATCGTGCCTTCTTCGAGATCGAGCGTGTCGATCGCGAGCTCGAACCGTCCGCGCCGCAGATGAACCTGACGTAGCGATACCGCGATGCTCATCGTTCTTTTCCCTTGTAGGCCTTGCGAAGAGCGTCCTCGCACAGCGCCTGAAGCCTGTCCTTCTCGACTCCGACCGACGCGGCTCGCTGCGCGAGGCTGGCGAGCTCGCGAGCGATCTGCGATTCGAAATGTTTCTTGGACGCCGCCGTTGCGTTGTCGGCCACGAACGTCCCGCGCCCTTGCCTCGACGCGATGAGCCCCTGCGCCTCGAGCTCCTCGTAGGCGCTCTTCACCGTGATTACCGAGACCAGGAGCTGCGCCGCGAGCTCGCGGATCGACGGCAGCGGATGGCCCGGTGGCAGTACCCCGGAGCGGATCCGATCGTCGAGCTGGTCACGGAGCTGGCGATAGAACGGCACGCCCGACGCCTTCGACAGGACGAGCGGGCCACCGTTCATGGTGTGTATATAGACATGTACAGTAAGCACAGCAAGTCGATTTGCGCGCCGGCCCATCACGCGGTGCGCGCGGCCGAGAGGCGACCCGTCGAGGTCGCGACAGAGCGCGCGACGGCATCCGCGACCCGCGGCTCGCGCGTGCGAGCGCGATTCGGTCTCGCGTCCCGCGGCTCGGGTCTGCGAGCGCGATCGCGGCTCGCGACGGCATCACGGCCACGATTGCGGGTCTCGCGTCTGCGAGCGCGATCGGGTCTCGCGACTCGCGGCTCGCGTCTGCGAGCGCGATCGGGTCTCGCGACCCGCGGCTCGGGACAGCCCGATCGCGAGACCCGAATCGCGGATCGCCGGTCCCGATCGCGGTCGCAGACGCGAGCCGCCGAACGGCTCGTCGCGCTAACGAGACCACGACCGATGGACACGCACCGGCACCGAACGGGCGCCGATCGCGAGCACCGTCATGCCCGCACGAAGCGGATGCTCAGTGCGCGGAGGCCTTCACGTGATCCGAGTAGCCCTTCTCGTCGAGGAGCTTTCCGGCGGCCGAGGCGTCGCTCGCCTCGATCACGATCATCCAGGCCTGACCGTAGGGATCCTCGTTGACGAGCTCGGGCTTCGCGTCGAGGCTCTTGTTGACGTCGACGATCTTGCCGCTGATCGGCGCGTAGAGATCGCTCAGCGTCTTCACGCTCTCGATCGTCCCGAACGCCTTCCCCTCGGCGAGCTCGTCGCCGACCTTCACGTCGAGGTTCACGAGCGTGATGTCACCGAGCTGCTCGACCGCGAATGCGGTGATGCCGACGGTGACCCGATTGCCATCGACCTTCGCCCACTCGTGGTCCTTCGTGTACTTGAGCCCAGCGGGGAATTCCATCTCGCGTCGTCTCCTTCTCGTTGTCTCGAACTCGCTGCGAAGTCTCGATCAGGCGCGCTTGTAGAACGGCGTCTTCACGACGACCGCTTCGACGTTCTTGCCTCGACAGTCGACGAAGAACTTGGTGCCGATCGCGCTCATTGCCGTGGGCAAATAGCCGAGGCCGATCGTCTTGCCAACGGTCGGTCCCGGGCTGCCGCTCGTGCAGATGCCCACCTCTTTGCCGTCGAGGTCGCGGAGCGGATAACCGTGGCGGGCGATGCCTCGCCCTGCGACCTCGAAGCCCACGAGCTTGCGCGGGAGCGGCCCGGCCTTCACCGCGGCGAGGGCGTCTTTGCCGACGAACATCGCCTTGTCGAGCTTCACGACCCAGCCGAGGCCCGCCTCGAGCGGCGTCGTCTCGTCGTCGAGGTCGTTGCCGTAGAGCGGCAGGCGCGCCTCCAGCCGCAGCGTGTCGCGCGCGCCCAGCCCGACCGGCTTGCCGCCGGCCGTGAGCAGGCGGTCCCACAG
>Ga0247825_10002417_pt1 | contig 12295 bp, 18 predicted proteins | sample 13C_Vanillin_Day_FD_194413 | JGI IMG/M metagenome (GOLD analysis project Ga0247825, IMG submission 194413) | Soil microbial communities from agricultural site in Penn Yan, New York, United States - 13C_Vanillin_Day48 | ecosystem: Environmental > Terrestrial > Soil > Agricultural land | place...
GTCAGTATACTTTCCTCCCATGCTCGACCTGAAGGACAAAACCGCGGTCGTCACCGGCGGCGCCAAGGGCATCGGCGCCGCGACCGCGCGCGCGCTGCAAAAGGCTGGCGCCCGGGTCGAAGTCCTCGACCTCGAGCGCGGCTGCGACGTGACGGGCGAGGCGCAGGTGAAAGACGCCTTCGCCCGCATCGGCACGATCGACATCCTGGTGAACAACGCCGGTCGCGCGGTGCGCAAGTCGGCGGTGGAGGTGAAGAAGGAGGACTGGGACGCGGTGCTCGAGCTTAACCTCACCGCCACTTTCCTTTGCTCGCGCCTCGCCCACCCTTATATGAAAAAGCGCGGCGGCGGGGCGATCGTCAACCTCGCCTCGATCATGGGCTTCTCCGGCGGCATTTATCCCAATGCCTCGTACCAGGCGTCGAAGGGCGGCGTGGTCAACCTGACGCGCGCGCTGGCGCTCGAGTGGGCCGCCGACAACATCCGCGTGAACGCGGTCGCGCCGACCTACGTGCGCACCGACCTGACCACGCCGATCTTCTCCAACCCGGAGCTGCTGAAGACGGTGATGGGCCACACCCCGCTGGGGCGGCTGCCCGAGCCCGAAGACATCGCCGCCGCGATCCTTTTCCTCTGCAGCGACGCCGCGCGCTGCATCACCGGCGTTACGCTGCCGGTGGACTCGGGTTACCTCGCGCGCTAGGGCCGGGCGGGGGCCTTGCCGGTATTGATTGCCAATTGCGCGGCGAAAGCGCGCTTGTAGGCGGGCCGCGCTTCGCCGCGGGCGACATAGGCAGACAGATTCGGGTATTCGTCCAGAATGCCCGACGCTTTCAGCCTGAGCAGCACCGACACCATCAACAGGTCGCCCGCGCTGAACCCGCCATCGAGCCAGTCGGCACGGCCAAGGCGGGCGGACAGTGGCTTCAACCGGTCGCGGACGCGATCCTCGACCACAGGCAGGCGCTCCCGGCTCCAGGGCTTATCGGACTCCAGAATCCTGGCGTTGGCGAGCTCGAGGATCGCCGGCTCCACCGTGTTGAGCGCGGCGAACATCCATGTGATCGCGCGTGCCCGCGCATCGGCATCGTCGGGCAGCAGGCCGGCATGGCGCTCGGCGATATGGAGCACGATCGACCCGGTCTCGAACAGGGCGAGGTCGCCTTCCTCATAGGTCGGAATCTGGCCGAAAGGATGAAGCGCCAGATGCGCGGGTTCCTTCATCGCCCGAAACGAAACCAGGCGCACCTCGTAGGGTTGACCGGTTTCTTCAAGCGCCCAGCGAACGCGCATATCACGCGCCAGCCCCTTGCCGCCATCGGGCGAGCGTTCAAAGGCGGTAATGGTGATGGCCATCAGGTTTTCAGCCGGTATCCGGTCTTGAAGATCCACGCGACCACGGCAAGGCAGACGAAGAAGAAGCCGAGCGTCATCGCCAGGCTCACCATCACCGGCACGTCCTCGGCGCCGTAGAAGCTCCAGCGGAAGCCGCTGATCAGGTAGACGATCGGGTTGAACAGGCTGAAGGTGCGCCAGCCGGCGGGCAGCATGTCGATCGAGTAGAACGCGCCGCCGAGGAAGGTGAGCGGCGTGATCACCAGCATCGGGATGAACTGCAGCTGCTCGAAGCCGTTGGCCCAGATGCCGAGCGCGAAGCCGAACAGGCAGAAGGTGGTCGCGGTCAGCACCAGGAACACGACCATCCAGAAGGGATGCGCGATGCTGACCGGCACGAACAGGTTGGCGGTGGCGAGGATCACCAGGCCGAGCACGATCGACTTGGTGGCCGCCGCGCCGACGTAGGCCAGCACCAGCTCGAACGGGGATACAGGGGCCGACAGCACCTCGTAGATCGTGCCGGTGAACTTCGGCAGGTAGATGCCGAACGAAGCGTTCGACAGGCTCTCGGTGAAGAGCGAGAGCATGATCAGCCCGGGCACGATGAACGCGCCGTAGGGCACGCCGTGAATCTCGCTCATGCGCGAGCCGATCGCGGCGCCGAACACCACGAAGTAGAGCGAGGTGGTGATCACCGGCGTGGCCAGGCTCTGCCACAGGGTGCGCTTGAAACGCGCCATTTCGAACTTGTAGATGGCGAGGACCGCGTGCCTGTTCATTTCTCGTGTACCAGATCGATGAAGATGTCCTCGAGCGAGCTTTGCTTGGTCTGCAGGTCGGTAAAGGCGATGCCGAGCTCGTCCAGCCGCCGCAGCAGCGCCGGCGTGCCGGCGCCCTGGGCGTCGAAGGTGTATTCGAGCTCGCTGCCGTCGGACTTCAGCTTGACGGGCCATGCCGAAAGGCCCGCAGGGATCGCCTCCAGCGGCCGCACGAGGTGGACGGTGAGCTGCTTCTTGCCGAGCTTCTTCATCAGCGCGCGCTTCTCCTCCACCACGATCAGCTCGCCCTTGTTGATCACGCCGATGCGGTCGGCCATTTCCTCGGCCTCGTCGATGTAGTGCGTGGTGAGGATCACGGTGACGCCGCTGTCGCGCAGGCGGCGCACCAGCGCCCACATGTCGCGGCGCAGCTCGACGTCGACCCCGGCGGTGGGCTCGTCGAGGAACAGGATCTCGGGCTCGTGCGCCAGCGCCTTGGCGATCAGCACGCGCCGTTTCATGCCGCCCGACAGCGTCATGATCTTGTCGCCGCGCTTTTCCCACAGCGACAGGTCGCGCAGCACGCGCTCGAGGTGCGCGGGGCTGGGCGCGCGGCCGAACAGGCCGCGGCTGAAGCTCACCGTGCCCCAGACGGTCTCGAACATGTCGGTGTGCAGCTCCTGCGGCACCAGGCCGATGCGGGCGCGCGTCACGCGGTAGTCGCGCTGGATGTCGCGGCCCTCCACCGTCACCGTGCCGCCGCCCGGGCGCACGATGCCGCACACGATGTTGATCAGCGTGGTCTTGCCGGCGCCGTTCGGACCGAGCAAGGCGAAGATCTCGCCGCGCCGGATCTCGAGGCTGACGCCCTTGAGCGCTTGCAGCCCCGACGCGTAGCTCTTGGAGAGATTCGCGATCGAAAGCAGCATCAGCTGCAATCGATCGAGTCGACCTTGTCGGGATAGAAGGCGAGGTGCCCGCGGATGGCCTGCACCTTCTCCAGCGGCTGCTCGTAGCTCCACACCGCGTTGCGCTCGGTGCGGCCGTTGGAAAGGGAGTAGTAGGTGGCGTCTCCCTTGTGCGGGCAGTGCGTGGTGTGCGAGGTGCGGATCAGGCGCTCCATCTTCACGTCCTTGCGCGGCAGGTAGTACACCGGCGGGTAACTGCCTTCGGCCATCACCAGCGCGTCCGCGCTCTCCGCGATCACCTCGTGGTTGAAGATGATGCGCACGCGCTTGCCCGCGGGTCGGATCTCGATCACGACTTTGCCTTCCACAGCCCCATCATGCGGCCCTCGGGATCGGTAAACAGCGAGAACTTGATGCCGTGCATCTCGCCTTCGGCGCCGGTCTCGACGATGCGGTAGTTGATCTCCGGATGGTGCGTGACCTTCCAGTCGAACACCCTGGCATAGAAGCCGGACACCTTCTCCGGCTCCCTGGACATCAATTCGAAGTGAATCACCGCATTACCCATCGTAAGCCTCCTTCAGCTTCTTGATGTCGAGCTTGACCATCTGCATCATCGCGTCCATCGCCCGCTGCGCCTTCTTGCGGTTCTTGTCGGCGATCATCTCGAGCAGGATGGCCGGGGTTACCTGCCACGACAGCCCGTACTTGTCTTTCAGCCAGCCGCACGCGCTTTCCTTCCCGCCGCCGGCCAGCAGCTTCTCCCAGTAGTAGTCGACTTCCTTCTGGTCCTTGCAGTTGATCATGAGCGAGATCGCCTCGGTGAACTTGAACTGCGGCCCGCCGTTCAGCGCGACGAACTCCTGGTCGCCGAGGCGGAATTGCACCGTCAGCACCTCGGCCGTGGTGCCGGGCACGCCCTCGAAGTTGCGCGTGGTGCCGAGGATCTTCGACTTCTTGAAGATCGAGCAGTAGAACTTGGCCGCTTCCACGGCTTCCTTGTCGAACCAGAGGAACGTCGTAATCCTTTGCATGGCTAGGTCCTTTCGACCGCGGGCTGTGAATGCTCGGAGGGCCTCGACTCCAGCAGGAAGGCGAGCGCGGCGGCCGCGAACGCGAACAGCGCGCCGGCGGCGAAAGCGGCGTGGTAGCCCTTCGCTTCCGCCAGGCTGGCGAGCGCGGCGAGGCCGAGCGACCCGCCCATCATGAACGAGGTGTTCAGCACGCCCGAGGCGAGGCCGGACTCGCCGGGATCGACATCGCTCATGCCGGCCAGCATCACCGGGTTGAGCGCCATGCCGCAGCCGACGCCGAGCAGCAGCATGCCGGGCAGCACGTGCGGCAGGAAACTGCCGCCGCCGGGCGCCATGGCGAACAGCCCGAGGCCGGCCGCGGACAGCAGCATGCCGGCGCCGATCGGCAGCCGCAGGCCGAAGCGCATCACGAGCTTCGCCGACAGGCCGATCGAGAACGCGGCCATGATCAGGTTCGCCGGCAGGAAGGCGAGCCCGATCTGCATCGGCGTGTAGCCGAGCACGAGCTGCATGTAGAGCGCGGAGATGAAGAACCAGGCGAACATCGCCGCGGCCCAGAACACGCCGATCACGTTAGCCACCGCCACGCTGCGGATGCGGAACAGGCGCAGCGGCATCAGCGGATCGCGCACCCGCGTCTCGAGCAGGAGAAACACCCCCAGCAGCAGGGCGGCAACCGCGAGCAGCGCGTAGTTGCCGTTGACGATCGCGTACACCGCCAGCATGGAAGACGCGGTCACGGTGATCGCGCCGGCGACATCGAGGCGGCGCTTTTGCGCAGGCGCGACATCCGGCGCGAGCAGCGTGAAGCAGAACGCACAAACCAGCGCGCCGATCGGCAGGTTGACCAGGAACACCCAGTGCCAGCCGAGCGCGCTGGTGAGCACGCCGCCCGCAAGCACGCCGACGCTGCCGCCTCCGGCGCAGATGAAGCCGTAGATCCCCATCGCCTTGGCGCGCTCGCCGGCCTCGGTGAAGAGGTTCATGATGAGCGACAGCGCGATCGCCGACACCGCCGCGCCGCCGAGACCCTGCACCGCACGCGCGATCACTAGCAGCCACTGGGTATTCGCGAGCGCGCAGACCAGCGACGCGACGGTGAAGAGCGCGGTGCCGAGCACGAACCAGCGGCGCTGGCCGTACAGGTCGCCGAGGCGCCCGCCGAGCAGCAGGAAGCCGCCGTAGGTGACCATGTAGGCGTTCACCACCCAGACCAGCGACGCGTCGCTGAAGCGCAGGCTCGCCTGGATCGAGGGCAGGGCGACGTTGACGATCGTGGTGTCGATCACGATCATGAACTCGCCCGCGCACAGCAGATAAAACGCGAGCCAACGTTTGCGTTCGGTCATCACAGGTGGCGCGTCTCCGCCGGCGGCGATTTCATGTCGTCGTGCCGCATGTTGAAGTACTTCACCGGCGCGTCGATCAGCTCCTGCGGGTCGGCGTTGTCCAGGCAGTTCACGCGCACCGCGAGCTGGCCGTTGGCTTGCGAGAACGGGCGCACGCCGCAGTTCCTGCAGAAACGGTGGTGCAGCGCCTTCCTGCCGAACTGATAGTCGGCGAGCGACTTCTCGCCGGAAAGCAGGCGGAAGTCGCTCGCCGCAACGCCCGCCAGCCAGGCGCGCGTCTTGAAGCAGATCGAGCAGTTGCACTTGAACGTGCCCTGCGCGAGGTCGAGGTCGGCCTCGAAGCGCACCGCGCCGCAGTGGCAGCTGCCCTGGTAGGTCTTCTTCACGGGTTCTTCGGCCCCGCCATCACCATCCAGTTCAAGCCGAAGCGGTCGGCCACCATGCCGAAGCTCTTGGCGAAGAAGGTCTCGCTCAGCGGCAGATTCACCTGCCCGCCTTCGGCGAGCGCATTGAAGCGCCGCCTGGCGTCCGCTTCGTCCGCCGCGTTGAAGGTGAGGGAGAAGCCCTGGAAGCTCGGCTTGCCGCTGCAGTTGCCGTCGGAGGCCATCACCTGCGTATCGCCGATGCGGAAACAGGAGTGCATCACCTTCTCGCCGGAATTGGGCGGGTTGTACTTCGGATCCGGGTTGTCCTTGTAGCGCATCAGGAATTCCACCTTCGCGCCCAGCTTGCTCCGGTAGAACTCGAGCGCTTCCTCGGTGCGTCCTTCGAAGAACAGATAGGGTTCGATCTGCATTACGAGCTCCTTTCCACCACGGTTTTCATCTGGTTGAGACCCTGCTCGAACATGCCGCCGACCATCTTGTCCATGTCGACGAACAGGCAGATGGCCTTCGACAGGAAGTTGTTGTGCCCGGTCATGGTCCACGTCACTGCCGTGGTGTCGGTGCTGGCGGGCTTGAAGCTGAACTCGGCCTGGTTGGTGGCGGCGAACGGCTTGAAGAACTCGAGCCTGATGCGCACCAGCTCGGCCGGCCTGCTGTCGGTGATGGTCATGCGGCCTTCGCCGACGTCCTTGTTGCCCTGCCATGCATAAACCGCACCAGTGCCGGCCCTGGGGCCGTCGTACTGGCGCTTGAGCGCAGGGTCGACTTTCTCCCACGGCGACCATTGGCGCCAGTTCTGGAAATCGTTGACCTGCGCGAACGCCGCCGGCGCGGGCGCGCGCATGGTGGCGCTGCGCTCGATCCTGAAATCCGACGGCTGCATCGCCACCACGATCAGGAACACCACCACGATTGCCGCGAACGCGGCGAGACTCCATTTCAGCATTGCTATTTCCTTAGATGTGCGCCGAGCCGATCGACGGTCTGAGCCCAGCCTTTGTCCATCCCCCTGAGCATCGCGGCCGCTTCGTCGCTCGGTCCGCGCGCTCTTGCGTTCAACGACACCGTAGTCCTGCCATCTGCCTCGGTGAAGGTCACGTCGATCACTTCCTGCAGCTGCTCGACCCCTTTGTCGTCATCGGCCGAGCAGATGATCACCAGATGATGCGGAAAATGCATTTCTCTGAACTGGCCGCGCACCCAATAGTCCTTGCCGTCGGGCGCGCGCATGCAGAGCTTGAACACGCCGCCCGGGCGCGGGTCGGTCTCGCACGAATGGATGGTGAAGCCTTTCGGCCCGAACCAGTGCGAGAGGTGCTCGGCGCGCGTCCAGCAGTCGAACACGCGGCTGCGCGGCGCGTCGAACACCCGCGTCAGGGCGACGGTGTGCTCGTTCATCGAAGGGTCATTTCGCCAGGTAAGCCTCGAGCTGGTCGAGCGTTCCGCCCCAGCCCTGCGTCATGGACGGACGGCCTTCGTCGAACGTCCGGCGCTCGGCTTCGCTGGCTTCGTGCGGGATCCAGCGGATGGAGACTTTCGTCTTCCCGCCGAGGTCCGAGAATTCGACCGTGGACAGGATGTACTCCGGCCAGCCTGGCGACCACGGGTGGCGCGTGACGCCGCCCTGCGGATCCGAGAACGACACCACGAACACCAGCTTCTCCGGCGCCTTGATCTCGCGGTAGACGAACTTGCCCCACATGTCGTCCCCATTGGGCGCCTTCATCCCGTAGAGGAAGGTGCCGCCCGGCCGCAGGTCGACCTTGCAGGTATGCACGGTGAAGCCTTTCGGCCCCCACCAGTGCTTCAGGCGCGCGGGCTCGGTCCACGCCTGCCAGACCCTGGCGCGCGGTGCGTCGTAGACGCGCGAGATTTCGAAAGGCTTCACAGGTCGACGACCACCTTGAAGCCGCCGTAGAAGAAGCGCTTGCCGTCGAACGGCATCTTTTTCGGGTCCATCATCGACGCGAGGCGCTTGTCCTTCATGACCTTCTTGTTCACGCTGTCGCGGTGCTTGCGGTTCTTGTAGACGATCCAGGAGAACCACACCACCTCGCCCGGCTTGAGCTTCACCGCCTGCGGAAACGAGGTCCACTTGCCTTTCTTCACGTCGTCGGCGATGCACTCCTTGTAATCGAGCGCGCCGTGCTCGCGCCAGACCTTGCCGGCCTTGCTGGCCATCTTGCGATACGCCTGATAGTTGCGCTTCGGGACCGGCAATACGAATCCGTCTACGTAAGCCATGGCAGTCTCCTAAGTTAGGCGGCGGCCGGAGCGAGTGCTCTGGCCGCCCGGGGAAAGGGCGGGAAGGCGAGGGCGATGGCGACGGCGCCCAGGCCGATCGCGCCCGAATAGAGGTACATCCAGGTGTACTGGCCGAAGGTGTCGAAGATCCAGCCGCCGATGGCCGGGCCGAGCGCCATGCCGAGGCTCGACACCATGGCGGCGGCGCCGAACACCGCGCCCAGGATGCGCTGGCCGAAGTATTCGCGCGCCAGCACCGCGTAGAGCGGCATCACGCCGCCGTACGCGAAGCCGAAGATGGCGGCGACGGCGTAGAACTCGCCCAGCCGCGAGGCCGAGATGAACGCGAACGCGGCGGCGGCCTGGATGATCAGCCCGGCGATCAGCACGCGCTTCACCCCGAGCCGGTCGGCGGCGACGCCGAGCGCGAGGCGCCCGCCGAGCCCGGCGAGGCCCTCGACGCTGTAGACCGTGACCGCCGCGAGCGGCGCGATGCCGCAGGTCATGGCGTAACTCACGGTGTGGAAGATCGGGCCGGCGTGCGCCGCGCAGCAGGCGAAGAAGGTGAGGGCGAGCACGATGAAGGGCGCGGAGACGAATGCGTCTCTCAACTTCATCTGCGGCCCTTCGCCCGAGCCTTGTTCAGTCGAAACCTGGACGAGCGGCGGCCTGCGCACGAACAGCGCCGCGGGCACCAGCGTCGCCCACACCAGCACGGCGATCACCATCTGCGCCGCGCGCCAGTCCATCTGCGTGATGAGCCACGCCGCGAACGGCGACATGGTCATCGGCGCGACGCCGACGCCGACCGAGACCAGCGCGACCGCGAGGCCGCGCCGCTCGCTGATCCAGCCCATCACCGCGGCGATCATCGGCGAGAAGAAGCTGCCGACCGCGATCCCGACCAGCAGGCCGAACGAGAGCTGGAACGCGAGCACGCTCTGCGCGCGGCTCGCCAGGAACAGGCCGAGGCCGAGGAGGATGGCGCCGGCCAGCACCACCGGCCGCGGGCCGATGCGGTCGCTGAGCGCGCCCCAGCCGAAGCCGGCCGCGCCCATCGCCAGGAAGTTGAGCGTCATCGCGCCCGACACCGCGGTGGTCGACCAGCCGGTGGCCTGCGTGATCGGCAGCAGGAACACCGCGAGCGAGAACATGGCGCCGACCGCGATGCAGGTCATGAACGCGCCGAGCGCGACCATCACCCAGCCGTAGCGCTGCTCGCTCATGCGCTCGCCCTGAGAAACTCGTCCAGCTTGTCGAGCGTGCCGGTCCAGCCGCGCTTGTGGCCGTCGCGCGCTGCCTCGTCGAAGAGCTGCTCGTGCTTGAACACGAGTTCCGTCTTTCCGTTCAAATCCTTAAAGACAATCGTGACTACGGACACGCGCTCCGGCGTGCTGTTGGGCCAGCTCCAGGTGAAGACCAGCTTCTTGTTCGGCACCACTTCCTGATAGGTCCCGGCGCACTCGTGCAGCTTGCCGTCGGGGCCGCCGAACACGATGCGGAAGCGCCCGCCGACGCGCACGTCGAGCTCGGCCAGCGACACCGGCTCGCCCGGCGTCGGGCCCCACCAGCGCTTTACCGCTTGCGGGTCGGTCCACGCGCGCCAGACTTTTTCCGGCGCGACGGGGTAGTGGCGGTTGAGGGTAAGCGAGGGCTTCTCGGCCAGTCGCGGTTCCATGTCTGCAATTCCTCCTGCTGATAGAGATAGCGGGCGAGCGAATCGAGCTTCTCGTTCCAGAACTTCTCGTAGCGCGCCATCCAGGCCGAGGCCTGCTTCATCGGCTGCGCCTCGAGCGTGCAGCTCACCACGCGCCCTTCCTTGGTGCGCGTGACCAGCCCGGCGTCCTCGAGCACCTTGAGATGCTTCATGAACCCCGGCAGCGACATGTCGTGCGGCGCGGCGAGCTCGCTCACCGCAACGTCGCCGCCGCTGCTGAGCGACTCCAGGATCCCGCGGCGCGTCGAGTCGGCCAGCGCGGCGAACACGGCGTCGAGGGCGGGATCTTGATACTTAACCATAAGGTTTAGTATTATCCCGGTCGCGCGTCGCTGTCAAGGCGCGACCCGGAGCCGCCGATGACAAATGAAACAAGGCTGCGCAAGGTCCTTGCAGGCCGGCGCGGCATCACCGAGAAGCGCATGTTCGGCGGCGTATGTTTCCTGCTGCGCGAGCACATGCTTTGCGCCAGCGGCAAGACGGGTTTCATGTTCCGCGTCGGGAAGGCGCAACACTCCCGCGCCCTGGCGAGGCGCGGCGCCACGCCGGTGGTGATGGGCGGCCGGGGATTCGAGGGATTCGTCTGGGTCGATCCCGGCGCCTGCGATGCCAGGGCACTGAGACGCTGGATCGTACTGGCCGAAGATTACGTTTCGGCGTTGCCCCGGAAGAAGAAGTCCCGACCTGCCCGTCAGTAACCGGCGTCGAAGTCGACCAGGTTGTGCGGCGGCTGGCCGCCGCGCAGGCGCTCGATGTTCTCGACGATCTTCGGCACCGCGGTGCGCGGCTCGGTGAGCGCCGCGGTGTGCGGGGTGATGGTGATCGCGGGATGGGTCCACAGCGGGTGGTCGTGCGTGAGCGGCTCGTGCTCGAAGACATCGAGATAAGCGTGCGCCAGGTGCCCCGAGTCGAGCACCTCGATCAGGTCCTCGGCCACCAGGTGGCCGCCGCGCGCGACGTTGATGATCGCGCCGCCCAGCCTGATTTTCCGAAGCGTGCGGCTGTTCAGGATGCCGCGCGTATGCGCCGTGAGCGGCAGCAGGCACACCACCACGTCGCTTTTCTCCAGCACTTCGTCGAGCTCGGTCAGCCCGGTGACGCCGGCCAGCTGCTTCGGCCGGCGGCTCCAGCCCAGCACGTTGAAGCCGAGCGCGCCGAGCTTGCGCGCCACGTCGCTGCCGAGCTCGCCGAGGCCGAGCAGGCCGATGGTGCGGTCGGAGGCGAGGTACTGCTTCAGGCGGTGCCAGCGCCGCGCCTCCTGCTCCATGCGGTAGTAATAGTGATGGCGGTGCCAGTCGAGCACGTGCGCGAGCACCGTCTCGGACATCGCCGCCACCATGCCGGGATCGACCAGGCGCGCGAGCGGCACGCCTTTCGGATAATGCGGGTCGGCGAGCAGCCGCTCGACGCCCATCCAGAGCGACTGCACCAGCTTCAGCTTCTGGAGCGGCTCGAAGGTACCCTTCGGCGGCGTCGCGACCAGCGCGACGTCGATGTCAGGCTCCGGCGTGAGCGTGAACCGGTCCCGCGGCAGCGCCTGCTTGAGAAGCGGCAGCCAGACGCCCGCGTTCTCGGTTTCCGATGCGAACAGGATGTTCAGCGGCACAGGCGCGCGATGGTAGCATCGGCCGGAACCCGAGGAGAGCGCCATGCAACGCGTGTTTTTCTTTTTGTTTTCCGCACTCCTGGGCGCATTGCCGGCGGCCGCGCAGGACTGGCCGAAAGCGCGGCCGCTGCACATCGTGGTCGGCTTCGGGCCCGGCGCGACCACCGACCTGGTCGCGCGCCTGGTGCAGCCCAAGCTGCAGGAAGCGCTCGGCCAGACCGTCATCGTCGAGAACAAGCCCGGCGCCGGCGGCAACGTCGCCACCCAGCAGGTGAAGCGCGCCGCGGCCGACGGCTACACGCTGCTCGTGACCAGCGTGGCGTACGCGGTGAATCCGACGCTGTACCCGAGCGCCGGCTACGACCCGTTCACCGATTTCGTGCCGGTGATCCTCGGGCCGAGCACGCCGAACATCATCACCGTCAACCCGGCGGTGCCGGCGAAGAACCTGCAGGAGCTGCTCGCGCTCGCGCGCAAGGACAAGCTGTCCTACGCCTCCTCGGGCATCGGCACCACCACGCACCTTTCGATGGAGCGGCTGAAGATGGCGGCGAAGGTCGACATCACGCACGTGCCGTACCAGCCGGCGCAGGCGGTGGGCGCCGCGGTCGCCGGCCACACGCAGATTTCCAGCACCTCGATGCCGCCGGCGGTGTCGCACGTAAAGAGCGGCCGCGTGCGCGCGATCGCGGTCACCAGCGCGCAGCGCTCGCCCGCGCTGCCCGAGGTGCCGACGGTGAACGAGCTCGGCTTCTCCGGCTTCGACGACCTCACCTGGACCGCGTTCTTCGTCCCCGCCGGCACGCCCGCCGACCTGGTCAACCGCATCAACTCGGAAGTCACGCGCGCGCTGTCGGCGCCCGACGTGCGCGAGCGCCTGCAGCAGCTCGGCCTCGAGTGGCGCAGCAACACTTCGGGCGAGTTCGCCGCCTTCCTGCGCGAAGAAGTGCAGAAA
>Ga0247825_10002419_pt1 | contig 12294 bp, 9 predicted proteins | sample 13C_Vanillin_Day_FD_194413 | JGI IMG/M metagenome (GOLD analysis project Ga0247825, IMG submission 194413) | Soil microbial communities from agricultural site in Penn Yan, New York, United States - 13C_Vanillin_Day48 | ecosystem: Environmental > Terrestrial > Soil > Agricultural land | place...
ACTCATGATCGCCCCGAGGACGCCGGCCTCCAGCAGCCGCTGCTTGGACCTGGCCAGGCCGGGGAGCAGGTCGAAGGCGGCCGGCTCCAGGTCGTTGTAGAGGGCCAGCCCGACCCGCCGGACGTCGCCGGCGGCCAGGGCGGCCAGCAGGTCGTCGGGCCAGCGGCCCTCCAGCGGGGTGGCCAGGCCGAGCTCGTCGAAGCGGCCGTAGACGTCCTCGGTGGCCAGGCGCTCGTGGTCGATGCCAACGACCCACCAGGTGCTGCCCTTGCCCGGCACCTCGCGGATCTTGTCGCCGCGGCCGGTGGCCACGGCCGACCCGCCGGCGATGCAGAAGGGCACGTCCGAGCCGACCTCGGCGGCCATGGTGTGGAGGTTGACCGCCGGCAGGTGCAGGCCCCACAGCCGGTCGAGGGCGATCAGGGCGGCCGCCCCGTCGGCGCTGCCCCCGCCGAGGCCGGCCGAGATCGGGATGCCCTTGCGGAGCCGGAAGCGGGCCCCGGGAAGGTCCCGGGAGCGCCGCGCCAGCTCGCGGGCCGCGACCAGGACCAGGTTGGTCTCGGCGGGGGGCAGGGCGCCGCCCTCGACCTCCAGGCCGAGGCCCTCGGGCACGACCTCGACCTCGAGCTCGTCCCAGATCGCGATCGACTGGAGCACCGAGACGACCTCGTGGTAGCGGCCGTCGGCCCGCACCGGCCCGACGTACAGGCCCAGGTTGACCTTGGCCGCGGCCCGGGCCCGCAGCGCCGTTGGGGACGCGTCGGATGGCTGGCGTTGCGAACTGGCCACGAGCGTCCCTCCCCGACGTCGATGCCCGGGCATGGTAGCCGTGGCCGGCGATCGGTTCAAAAGCGACTCTGGACCTGCTGGGCCAGGGCGGCGAACTCCGCGACGCCGAGCCGTTCGGCGCGAAGGCTGAGGTCGACGCCGGCGGCCCGTCCCAGGGCCTCGACCCCGGCCGCGTCCAGTCCGAGGCCGCGCAGGGCGTTGCGCAGGGTCTTTCGCCGCTGGCCGAAGGCGGCGTCGACGACCCGGCCGAGCTCGGCCTGGTCGACCCCGGCCGCCGCCGGGTGCTGGCGGCGGGTGACGCCGAGCAGGACCGAGTCGACGCGCGGCTCGGGCACGAACACGTGCCGGCTGACCGGGGACAGGACGCGGGCGGTGGCCTGGGCGGCCAGCTTGGCGCTGGGGGCGCCGTAGGCGGCGGACCCGGGCGCGGCGGCCAGCCGCTCCCCGACCTCGCGCTGCACCATGACCACCAGGTGGCCGATGGCCGGGGCCTCGGCCAGCACCTTGAGGACCAGGGTGGCGGCGATGTTGTAGGGCAGGTTGGCCACCAGCCGCCCGGCCGCCGGGGCGAGGGCGGCCAGGTCGACCCGGAGGGCGTCGGCCACCTCGACCCGGACCAGGGGGTCGTCGCCGAGCACCTCGGCCAGTGCCGGGAGCAGGCGCGGGTCGGCCTCGACGGCCACCACCGCCGCCCCGGCCTCGCGTAGGGCCAGGGTCAGGCTGCCCAGCCCCGGCCCCACCTCCAGCACCGTCTCCCCGGGCTCGATCCCGCCGAGGCGGGCCACCTTGCGGGCGGTGTTGGGGTCGGCCAGGTAGTGCTGGCCGAGGGCCTTGCTGGGGCGCAGGTCGTGGGCGGCCAGCAGCTCGCGCACCCGCCCCGGGGTCAGCAGGGGCCGCGGCGGGAGGTCAGCCACGGCCGTCGAGGGCGAGGCCGAAGGCCTCGGCCGCCGTGGCCGTGGTCCGTTCGGCCACCCGCTCGACCGGGACCCCGTGGACCTCGGCCACGGTCTGGGCGGTGACCGCGACCCGGCCGGGCCGGTTGGGCCGGCCCCGGTAGGGGTGGGGGGAGAGGAACGGGCTGTCGGTCTCCAGCACCATCCGCTCCAGCGGGACCACGGCGCAGGCGGCCCGCAGCCCGGGGGCGTTGCGGAAGGTGACCGTGCCCGCGAACGACACGTACCAGCCGGCCTCGACCACCCGGGCGGCGGCCCGCTCGTCGCCGGCGAAGCAGTGGAAGACGACCCTCGGCGGCGCCCCCTCGCCGTCCAGGACGGCCAGCACGTCGGCCATGGCCTCGCGGCAGTGCACCACCAGGGCCTTGTCGAGCTCGCGGGCCAGGCGCACGTGGGCCGCGAAGGCGGCCCGCTGGAGGTCGCGGGGCGAGTTGTCGTAGTGGTAGTCCAGGCCGGTCTCCCCCACCCCGACCACCACCTCGGCGGCCAGCAGCTGGCGCAGCTCGTCGAGCGCCGCCTCGGTGAAGGTGTCGGCGTCGTGGGGGTGGACCCCGGCGGTGGCCGACACCTGAGGCAGCCGGGCCGCGTTGGCCGCCGCCTGGCGGCTGGAGGCGAGGTCGACCCCGACGTCGACCAGGTGCCCGACCCCCTCGGCGAGGGCCCCGGCGACCACCTCGTCCGGCGTCGGCTCGAGCAGGTGCAGGTGGCAGTGGGTGTCGACGAGCATGCGGCTGAGCATGCCACAGCCCCCGGGCTGCCGTAGATGTCGTTTACGGCGAAGATGTGATGACTCTGCGTAAGTTGACCAGATAGCGTCATTCCATGCGCTGGCGTCGGCTTGCATCCATCTGCGCGCTCGCGCTCCTGGGAACGCTGCTGTCAGCGCCCGCGGCCCGCGCGTCGGTCCTGCCCACCGGCTTCTCGGAGTCGGTCGTGTGGAGCGGGCTCACCAACCCGACCAACATCGAGTTCGCCGCCGACGGCCACATCTTCGTGGCCGAGAAGAGCGGCCTCATCAAGGTGTTCGACAGCCAGGCCGACCCCACCCCGGACGTCTTCGCCGACCTGCGCGCCAACGTCCACGACTTCTGGGACCGGGGCATGCTGGGCCTGGCCGTGCATCCCAACTTCCCGGCCAGCCCGTACGTCTATGTCCTCTACACCTATGACGCCCCTGTCGGCGGGACCGCGCCGACCTGGGGCGACGCCTGCGCCAACCCGCCGGGAGCGACCGGCGACGGCTGCGTGGTCTCGGGGCGGCTGTCGCGCCTGACCGCCGCCGGCAACCAGATGACCGGTCCCGAGCAGGTGCTCGTCAACGACTGGTGCCAGCAGTACCCGAGCCACTCCGTCGGCGACCTGGCCTTCGGGGCCGACGGGGCCCTGTACGTGACCGCCGGCGACGGGGCCAGCTTCAACTTCGCCGACTACGGCCAGGACGGCAGCCCGGTCAATCCGTGCGGCGACCCGCCGGGCGGCGTCGGCGCGGTCCTGACCCCGCCCACGGCCGAGGGGGGCGCCCTGCGCAGCCAGGACCCGCGCACCCCCGCCGACCCGGCCACCCTCGACGGGAGCGTGCTGCGGCTCGACCCGAGCACCGGCGCGGCCATGGCCGGCAACCCGATGATCGGCTCCAGCGACCCCAACGCCCGCCGCGTCGTTGCCCACGGCCTGCGCAACCCGTTCCGCATGACCGTCCGGCCAGGCACCAGCGAGGTCTGGCTGGGCGACGTCGGCTGGAACACCCACGAGGAGCTCAACCGCATCGTCGCCCCCACCGCCGGGGTCACCAACTTCGGCTGGCCCTGCTACGAGGGGCCCGCGCGCCAGCCCGGCTATGACGGCCTCGACCTGAGTGTCTGCGAGAACCTGTACGCGGCCGGGACTGGCGCGGTCGCCGGCCCCTACTACTCCTACCCCCACGCCGGGCAGGTCGTGGCCGGCGAGACCTGCCCGACCGGCGGCTCCTCGACCGCCGGGGTCGCCTTCTACCCGGCCGCCGGCGGGCCGTACCCGGCCGCCTACCGAGGGGCCCTGTTCTTCGCCGACTACACCCGCGACTGCATCTGGGTGATGCGGGCCGGCGCCAACGGCCTGCCCGACCCGGCCAACCGGGCCACCTTCGCCGCCCAGGCCAGCAACCCGGTCGACCTGGAGGTCAACCCGGCCACCGGCGAGCTGTGGTACGCCGACTTCCAGGCCGCGGGCGCGGTCCGGCGGATCAGCTTCGCCGGCGCCAACACCCCGCCGACGGCGGTCGCCTCGGCCTCCCCGACGAGCGGGGCGGCCCCCCTCACGGTCGGCTTCAGCGGCGCCGGGTCGAGCGACCCCGACCCGGGAGCGACCCTGACCTACGCCTGGGACCTGGACGACGACGGCGCCTTCGACGACGCCGCCGGGGCCACCGCCAGCTGGACCTACCAGCAGCCGGGGACCTACACCCCGGAGCTGCGGGTGACCGACAACCTCGGGGCCAGCGACACCGACGCGGTGACCATCACCGCCGGCAACAGCCCGCCCACGGCCACCATCGCCAGCCCGTCCTCCAGCCTGCGCTGGAAGGTCGGCGACACGGTGAGCTTCTCCGGCGGGGCCACCGACGCCCAGAGCGGCACCCTGCCCGCCTCGGCCCTTTCGTGGTCGCTGATCCTCAACCACTGCGACAGCGGCGGCAACTGCCACCAGCACCCGGTCCAGAGCTGGCCGCAGGTGGCCTCGGGCAGCTTCAGCGCCCCCGACCACGAGTACCCGTCGTACCTGGAGCTGACCCTGACCGCCACCGACCCGGGCGGGCTCACCGACACCGACACCGTCCGGCTCGACCCCCAGACGGTCAACCTCACCTTCTCGACCAGCCCGAGCGGGCTCCAGCTGACGGTCGGGTCGGCCGCCCAGGCGACCCCGTTCACCCGCACGGTGATCGTCGGGTCCCGCAACTCGGTCAGCGCCCCCTCACCCCAGGCCCTCAACGGGCGCAGCTACGGCTTCCAGCGCTGGTCGGACAACGGCGGCCAGGCCCACGACATCATCGCCCCGGCCACGGCGGCCACCTACACCGCCACCTACCAGGAGGGCTGGGTCTCCCATGCCAAGCTGAACTTCCAGCCGACCAACGCCTCGGTGCCGGCCGGCTACCTGAAGGCCGACGGCACCACCTACCGCAACCGGGGCGCCTTCACCTACGGCTGGACGGCGCCCAACGGGACGGGCAAGGACCGCAACTCGGCGCTGTCACCCGACCAGCGCTACGACACCCTGGTCCACATGCAGAAGCCGGCCAACCCCAACGCGGTGTTCGAGATCGCCGTGCCCAACGGCACCTACCGGGTCCATCTCGTCAGCGGCGACCCGAGCCAGGTCAACAGCGTGTTCCGGGTCAACGTGGAGGGTGTCCTGGTGGTCAGCGGGACCCCGACCTCGGCCGCACGCTGGGTCGAGGGCACGGCCGTGGTCACGGTTGCCGACGGCCGCCTGACCGTCAGCAACGGCGCCGGGGCCAGCAACAACAAGGTCAACTTCGTTGACATCGAACGTCCGGGCTAGAGCGAACGTCCGGGCTGGCGATCTCCGGCTTGGCTTCGAACTGGTCGAGCGCGTCACGGCACGCGGCCACGAACCTCCAGAACACCTCGGTGGTGGTGTGCTTGCGGCCCGGGCGGGTGTTGTCGCCGAACATCGTGTCGCGCAGCGGCTCGCTGAGCTCCAGCTGGGCGCCCTTGGCGCGCAGGGTGCGGTTGACGATGTTGCACGGGTCGTCGCCGCCGATCTCGCCCTGCCCGCCGGTGTCCTCCACCGGCAGGTCCACGTCCTTCAGCGCCGTGAACAGGAGCGGTCGCAGGAGGTCGTCGCGTCCTCCGATGAGCACGACCCGCTCATCCGGGTCCCGAGGCGGGTGGGCCCTCTCGGGCTTGAAGCCGTGCAGGGACAGGGCGCTGAGGGCGCCGCCGCACAAGGAGACGGCCACGAGGTCGTCACACCCGGTCGAGGTGACGTGGAGGTCGGCGTTGCCGCCGTCGCGGATCCCCTCGAACATCCAGTAGTCGTAGGTGACCCCGGCCGGCGGCGTGATCGGCAGGTTGGCCGGGTGGTAGCCGGCCACGGCCAGGCAGAGCTCGGAGGTGCCACGCTCGATCCCGCCGCCGTGCGGAGCCAGGATCACGGTCCTGGGCCCCTCGGCGGTGCGGGCCGGGCTGTCGTCGAAGCGCTCGTGACGGCGGAAGCGCCGGGCCCAGTCGATCCCCTCGGTGAGGCGGGAGGCCGCGTAGAGGTCCGTGTTGAAGTCGAAGTCGTCGGTCACGCCCCCACCTCCTCGCTCTAGCCGCAGACGGCGCCCTGGTCGGCCCCGCCGACCAACATCGCGTACTTGGCCAGGGCGCCACGGGCGTAGCGGGGCTCTGGCGGCTTCCAGGCCTGGCGGCGGCGGTCCAGCTCGGCCGGGTCGACCTCCAGGTCGAGGCGGCGGGCGGCCACGTCGATCGAGATGGTGTCACCCTCGGCGACCAGGCCGATGGGCCCGCCGACGAACGCCTCGGGGGCGACGTGGCCGACGCAGGCGCCCCAGGTGGCCCCGGAGAAGCGGCCGTCGGTGATCAGCAGCACGTCCTTGCCCAGGCCGGCCCCCTTGATGGCGCCGGTGACGGCCAGCATCTCCCGCATGCCGGGCCCGCCCCGGGGGCCCTCGTTGCGGATCACCAGCACGTCGCCCTTGCCGACCCGGCCGCCGGTGACGGCGGCGAAGCAGTCCTCCTCGGACTCGAACACCTTGGCCGTGCCCCGGAAGACGAGGTTGGGGTTGCCGGGGATCTTCACCAGCGAGCCGGCCGGGGCGAGGCTGCCCCGGAGCACGGCCAGGCCGCCCTCGCGGGCGATCGGGTGAGCGACCCGGCGGATCACCTCGCCGTCGGGCTCGCCCACCCCCTCCAGGTTCTCGGCCATGGTCCTGCCCGTGACGGTGAGCACGTCGCCGTCCAGCAGCCCGGCCTCCAGCAGCTCGCGCAGGACCACCGGCAGGCCCCCGACCCGGTCGACGTCGGCCATGACAAAGCGGCCGCCGGGGCGCATGTCGACGATGTGGGGCACGCGCCGGCTGACGGCGTCGAAGTCGTCCATGGTCAGCTCGACCTCGGCCTCATTCGCGATGGCCAGCAGGTGGAGCACGGCGTTGGTCGACCCGGCGGTGGCCATGACCACGGCGACCGCGTTCAGGAAGGCGGCCCTGGTCATGATCTGACGCGGCCGGAGGTCGAGGCGGAGCAGGTTGACCACGGCCTCGCCGGTCCGCCGGGCCGCCTCGGCCCGGCGCTCGGACACCGCCGGCGGGGTGGCCGAGCCGGGCAGGGCCATGCCGATGGCCTCGGCCACCGCCGACATGGTGTTGGCGGTGTACATGCCGGCGCAGGACCCGGCGCCCGGGCAGGCCACCCGCTCCAGCTCGTCCAGGTCCTCCTCGGACATGGTCCCGGCGGCCACCGCCCCGACGGCCTCGTACATGTCCTGGACGGTCACGTCGCGGCCGCGGAAATGGCCGGGCAGGATGGTGCCGCCGTAGACGAACACGGCCGGCAGGTCCAGGCGGGCGCAGGCCATCAGCATCCCTGGCAGCGACTTGTCGCAGCCGGCGATGGCGACCAGGCCGTCGAGGCGCTCGGCGTGCATCACCAGCTCGACCGAGTCGGCGATCACCTCCCGGCTGACCAGCGAGGCCCGCATCCCCTCGTGCCCCATGGCGATGGCGTCGGACACGGTGATGGTGTTGAAGGTGAGCGGCACCGCCCCGGCCAGGCGCACCCCGTCCTTGGCGGCCACGGCCAGCTTGTCGAGGTGGATGTTGCAGGGGGTGACCTCGTTCCAGGAGGACGCCACCCCGACCTGGGCCCGATCGAAGTCGTCGTCGGTGAAGCCGACAGCCCGCAGCATCGACCGGGCCGGGGCCCGGTCCCGCCCGGCGGTGACCTCGGTGGAGCGGGGACGCCCAGGAACGCTGGTGGGTGTCATGCGTGGCTCCTAGCTGCTCTGGCCGCCGGCCTCGCGGCGGGCGGCGGCGACCACCATGTCGATGAACGGCACCTTGCCGGCCCGGTAGGCCTCGCGGTCGAGGCGGAAGCGGCTGGCCAGGCCGCGCTTGAGCTTGCCGTACTCCTCGGCCGCCTGCGGGTGGCCACGCAGCCAGTCGCGGAACAGCAGGTGCTCCTCGAAATAGTCGCTCGACACCGGGACCATGTGGACGTGGTGGGTCTCGGGGGCGCCAAGGCGGAAGTAGCGGCGGTCGGGGAGCTGGGTCTCGAACTCGGGGACGTACTCGTAGCCGAGGTTGATGAGGCCGGCCACGGCCGGTCCGGCCCGCTCGATGTCCTCGACCCCCACCATCAGGTCGATCACCGGCTTGGCCGGCAGGCCGGGCACGGCCGTCCCCCCGACGTGCTCGATGGCCAGGACCGTGTCCCCGAGGGCACCGCGGATGCGGTCGCGTTCGGCGGCATAGCGGCGGGGCCAGTCGTGGTCGTAGTCGACCACCTCGACCGGCTGGGTCCCGCGGGTGGCCAAGATCAACCCGCCCGCCTGGCCACATTGCCCTCGGCGTCCAAGCGCGGGAACAGGGCCCCGACCCGCTCCACCCTGGCCCCCCGGGGCAGCCCGCCCCAGGCCAGGTCGGCGGGCAGCCGCGCATCGGCCAGCTCCCCCCGGGCGCCCAGGGCGGCCCACAGGACCGGTGCGGCCCTGGTCAGCCAGGGGGCGGTGAGCAGGGCCGCGATCCGCAGGGCCTCGGCCCCGGTGTACAGGGTGGTGTCGAGGGCCAGGTCGTCGCCGGCCTTGGCCAGGTCCCAGGGCTTGCGCTCGGAAAGGTAGGCGTTGGCGGCCCCGACGAAGCGCCAGATGGCGGCCAGGGCCCGCTCGTAGGCGACCTCCTCGAGGGCGGCGCTGGCCTCGGCGTAGGCCCGGGCGGCGGCGTCCTGGACGGCGACCTCGGCGTCGGTGGCCGGGCCGGGCCCGGGCAGCACGCCGTCGCGGTAGCGCTCGACCATGGCCGTGACCCGGCTGGCCAGGTTGCCGAGCCCGTTGGCCAGGTCGGCGTTGTAGCGCTCGACCAGCGCCTCCCAGGAGAAGTTGCCGTCCTGGCCGAAGGCGACCTCGCGCTGGAAGAAGTAGCGGACGGCGTCGCTGCCGAACGGCTCGACCAGGTCGTGGGGGGCGATCCCGGTGAGCTTGGTCTTGCTCATCTTCTCGCCCCCGACCAGCAGCCAGCCGTGGGCCTGGACGGTCAGGGGCAGGGGCAGGCCGGCCGCGAGCAGGATCGCCGGCCAGGTGACGGCGTGGAAGCGCAGGATGTCCTTGCCCACGAAGTGGTAGTCGGCCGGCCAGACCCGCTGGAACTTCTCCATGTCGGCGTCCCAGCCGGCAGCGGTCAGGTAGTTCTGGAGGGCGTCGACCCAGACGTACATGACGTGCCTGGGGTCCCAGGGGATGGGCACCCCCCAGGTGAAGCTGGACCGCGAGATGGAGAGGTCCTGGAGCCCCTGCTCGACGAAGGAGACGACCTCGCGCCGGCGGGTCTCGGGGCGGACGAACTTCGGGTGCTCGCGGTAGTGCTCCAGCAGCCGGTCGGCGTACTTGGAGATGCGGAAGAAGTAGTTCTCCTCCCGGACGGTGTCGACCGGGGTGCCGTGGATCGGACAGTTGCCGTCGACCAGCTCCTCGGGGCTGTAGAACTGCTCGCAGGCCACGCAGTACAGGCCCTCGTAGCTGTCCAGGTAGACGTCGCCCTGGTCGTACAGCTGCTGCCACAGGTGCTGCACGGGCAGCACGTGGCGCTCCTCGGTGGTGCGGATGAAGTCGTCGTAGGCGATGTCCAGCTCGGCCCAGGTGGCCTTCCAGCGCTCCACGATCTGGTCGGTCCAGGCCTGCGGGTCGAGCCCGCCGGCCTCGGCCGCCCGGGCCACCTTCTGGCCGTGCTCGTCGGTCCCGGTGAGGAACAGCACCCGGTCCCCGTGGGCACGACGCCAACGCGCCAGCACGTCGGCCGCGATGGTGGTGTAGGCGTGGCCGATGTGCGGCAGGTCGTTGATGTAGTAGATCGGGGTGGTGAGGTAGAAGGTGTCCTTCTGGGTCACCGTACGACGTGCCTTTCCGGGGGAGGGCGGAGATCCCGGTCAGGCTAGCATCATCGGTGCTCGCCCCGGGCGTCGAGCACGGCCTGGTAGACGCTGCGCCGGGGCGTGCCGGTGGCCTCGGCCACGGCCGTGACGGCGTCCCTGGTGCTGGTCCCGCCCTCGACCAGGGTGGCGACCTCGGCGGCCAGGTCGGCCGGGCGCGCCTGGGGGGCGCCGCCGGCCGGGACGCCGGCCACGACCAGGGTCAGCTCGCCCCGCGGGCCCTGGGCGGCCAGCTCGGCCCGGACCTCGCCCAGGGGGCCGCGCAGCACCTGCTCGTGCAGCTTGGTGAGCTCGCGGACGGCCGCCCCGGCCCGCTCGGCCCCGAACACCGCCACCATCGCGTCCAGGGTGGCCAGGACCCGGTGCGGGGCCTCGAAGAACACCATCGTCCGGGGCTCGGTGGCCAGCTCGGCCAGCCGCCGGTCACGCTGGCCGGGCCGGCGGGGCAGGAACCCCTCGAAGCAGAACCGGTCGGTCGGCAGCCCGCTGACCACCAGCGCGGCCAGGGCGGCGCTGGGGCCGGGGACGACCTCGACCGGCACCCCCAGCTCGAGGCAGGCCGTGACCAGGTGGTAGCCGGGGTCGGACACCGCCGGCATGCCGGCGTCGGAGACCAGGGCCAGCCGCAGCCCGGCGGCCACCCGCTCGGCCAGCTCCTTGGCCCGCTCCCGCTCCCCGACCTCGTGGTAGCTGGTCATGCGGGTGGTCACGCCCAGGTGGGTGAGCAGCTTGCGGGTCTGGCGGGTGTCCTCGCAGGCGACCAGGTCGGCCTCGGCCAGCGCCCGGGCCAGCCGGGGCGAGGCGTCCTCGAGGTTCCCGATCGGGGTCGCGCAGACGATCAGCTTGCCTTCCTTCATACCGGGAAGGCTACTTGACGATCTGCTCGTAGGCCGCCTGCCACTTCTGGAGCTTCTGGCCGGTGAGGGTCATGATCGAGAGCTTGGTCGAGGCCGGCGGGTAGATGGACGGGTCGGCCGTCTGGTTCGGCGGCAGCAGGGGCTTGGCCAGCGACACCGGGGTGCCGTAGCTGACGTACTTGGAGATCCGGGCCTGCACCTTGGGATGGAGCACGTAGTTCATGAAGCGGGCGGCGTTGCCGGGATGGGGCGCGCCCTTGGGGATGGCCATGACGTCGACGAAGCGCAGCGAGCCCTCCTTGGGGATGGCGTAGCTGACGTCCTGGTTCTGGTCCTGGGCCTGGAACACGTCGCCGCTCCAGCCCTGGGCGACCCAGGTCTCGTCGGCGGCCAGCTCGTCGATGTAGGTGTCGGTGGTGAACCCCTTCAGCTTCGGCCTGGCCGACCGCACCAGCTTGACGACCTCGGCCAGGTCGGCGTCGTCGATCGAGTTGGGGCTCTTGCCGAGGTAGATGAGCGCGCAGGCGATCAGGTCGGTGACCTCACGCAGCAGGGTCACCCGGCCTTGGGCCGCCGCGTCGGGCTCGAACACCGCCTTCCAGGAGTCGAGCTTGCCGCCAGGGACCTTGGCCCGGTTGAAGCCGATCCCGGTGGTGCCCCACTGCCAGGGGACCGTGTAGCGGTTGCCGGGGTCGTAGTCGGTCTCGACGAACTCCTTGTCGAGGTTGGTCAGGTTGGGGATCAGGTCCTGGCGCAGCGGCTCGATCAGGTCGAGCTTCAGGTAGGTGGGGACGAACTGGTTAGTCGGGACGATGATGTCGTAGCTGGTGGGGCCGGACTTCATCCGGGCCAGCAGGTCCTCGTTGGAGGAGTAGACGTCGTAGTTGACCCGGATGTTGGCCTGTGCCTGGAACAGTGGGATGGTGCGGTCGTCGATGTAGTCCGACCAGTTGTAGATGTTGAGCAGCCGCTCGCTGACGCGGTTGCCGGAGATCGGCTGGCCGGCGGCGGCCGCGGCGGCGCCCGGCGGGTCGTCGTCGCCCCACCCGGCCACGGTGCCGCCGGCGTACCCGGCCGCCCCGGCGGCGGCCAGCAGCCCGGCCACCTGCAGGAAGCTCCGCCGCCCGACCCGCGGGTCGGGCCGCCCCACGAGCATGTTCAGCTCAGGGTCTTCCTTGCCGGCTCGTACCATCCCAATCTCCTCGTAGCTATCCCAGACGAACAACAACCTCGTCAACCAGCAGGGTGTCACCGGCCGGGACGCCGTCGGCGACGATCTCCAGCCGGAGCGGACCGGCGCTGGCCGCGGTGTGGTCGACGATGACCCGCCGCCATTCCAGGCCGGGCAGTGTGGCCACGGTCTTCTTGGAGACCTCGTTGGCGCCGGCCCCGACCACGCGGAGCGTGACCTGCTGGCCGGAGGCGCTGGAGCGGACCCAGGCCGAGGCCACGTACCGCTGGCCCCGCCTGGCCTTCGCGACGACCTCGGGCAGCGCCAGGCCGACGTTCGCTGGTGCGGGCCCGCGGGCCCGCACCAGCGAACGT
>Ga0247825_10002421_pt1 | contig 12290 bp, 11 predicted proteins | sample 13C_Vanillin_Day_FD_194413 | JGI IMG/M metagenome (GOLD analysis project Ga0247825, IMG submission 194413) | Soil microbial communities from agricultural site in Penn Yan, New York, United States - 13C_Vanillin_Day48 | ecosystem: Environmental > Terrestrial > Soil > Agricultural land | place...
CAGCATCCATCATCTCGACGGCGGCGGGAACGATCCCAGCCGCGATGATCTCCGAGACGGCCGAACCCGCTTCGCTGATGCTGTCGAACGCGGCCAACAGCGTCTGCACGCTCTCCGGCTTTCGCAGGATCCGGACAACCGCTTTCGTCACGATCGCGAGCGTGCCTTCACTGCCGACGAGGAGCCCGAGCACATCAGGACCAGGCGCATCGGCGAGCGGGCTTCCTATCTCCACGAGGTCGCCGTTCGTCAACACCGCTTCCACTGCGAGGATGTGGTGCACGGTGAAGCCGTACTTCAAGCAGTGCGCGCCACCAGAGTTCTCCGCGACGTTGCCACCAATCGAACACACCTGCTGACTCGATGGGTCCGGGGCGTAGTAGTACCCGCACGGCGCAACCTGCCGCGTGATCTCGAGATTCGTGACGCCCGGTTCGACCGTGACACGCCGGTTCGGGATGTCGATGTCGAGCACGCGATTCAACTTCGCAAGGCTAATGACGACGCCACCGGGCACAGGCAACGCCCCACCGGAGAGACCGGTGCCATGGCCTCTCGCCACGAACGGGACGCCCTCCTTGTTGCAGATGCGCACGATCGCCTGCACGTCGGCCGCGGATCGAGGAAGGAGCACGAGCTCCGGCATGCTGCGAAGGTGCGGTAAGGCGTCGCACTCGTAGGTCACGAGCTGCACCGCCTCGGTGAGCACGGCCGCGGGTCCGACCGCATCCTTGAACTGTTCGACGATTCGATGATCCATGCGCTCAAAGCTTTGAAGAACCCGTCAACTCCCAATTCCCAACACCCAACACCCAAATTCCAATTCTTCCTTGGGAGTTGGACGTTGGGCGTTGTCGATTTTTCGCCGCGCTTCCAGATGGTACACTCGACAGCCGACGTGCGAATACGACTCGACTACGGAACTGACGGACTCGAGGTCGATCTCCCCGACGAACGGGTGACGGTCATCGAGCCGATGGCCAGACCGGCGGTGTCCGACCCGCGAGCCACGCTGCTCAAAGCGATCCGCTCGCCATACGAACGCGCGCCACTGAGAGAAACCGTCCGCGCCGGTCAGAAGGTCGCCATCTCCGTCTGCGACATCACACGCGCGCAGCCGCGAATTGAGCAGCTGCAGGCCATCCTCGAGGAGCTGCCACAGGTCAAGCCTGAAGACGTCACGATTCTCATTGCGACGGGCACTCATCGTGGCAACACCGATCAGGAGCTCGAGCGCATGCTCGGCCGCGAGATCCTGAGCCGCTACACGGTGATCAATCACGACGGCCGCGACGCGTCCACGCTGGCTCGTGTAGGGACGACCTCCACCGGTGTGCAGGTCTTCCTGAATCGACGGTTCCTCGATGCTGACGTACGGATCACCACGGGCTTCGTCGAGCCGCACTTCTTCGCCGGTTTCAGCGGCGGGCCCAAGATGGTGGCGCCCGGGCTGGCCGGTCTCGAAACGGTGATGACCCTCCACGACGCGAAGCACATCGGTCACCCGCTCGCCACGTGGGGCGTCACTGAAGGGAACCCGGTCCACGACGATGTGCGCGAGATCGCGCGGATGGTGGGCGTGCATTTCGCGATCGACGTGACGCTCAATCGAGAGCAGAAGATCACCGCTGCGTTCGCCGGCGACGTGTTTGCGGAGCATCGTGCCGCCTGCGCCTACGCGAAGGACACGGCAATGCGGCAAGTCCCCTCCCCCTTCGACGTGGTCGTCACGACGAATTCGGGATACCCGCTGGATCAGAATCTCTATCAGGCGGTGAAAGGGATGTCGGCGGCGGCGAAGATCGTCAAGCGTGGCGGTACGATCGTGGCTGCAGCCGAATGCCGTGACGGCCTTCCGAACCACGGTTCGTACGGAGAGGTGCTCGCATCGGCCGAGAATCCGGCCGAATTGCTCGAAATGATCTGCACGCCCGGCTACTCGGTGCCTGACCAGTGGCAAGTGCAGGTCCAGGCGCAGATTCAGACGAAGGCACAGGTCCTGATCAAAACCACCGGCCTCGGCCCCGCCGAGATTCGCGCGGCGCACTTCACGCCGATCGACGACGTCGCGCGCGCGGTGCACGACGCCTTGCACAAAGCCGGCGGCGCCGCGACGCTCTGCGTGCTGCCGCAGGGGCCGCAGACCATTCCGTATCTACCTGATTAGTGATTGGAGATCTGCGATTTTCGATTCGTTGTTTGATTGTTGATTTGTGAATGTTGATTTATCGGAGAATTCGAAGCCGCACAATCGGCGAATAGATCAACAATCGCCGACCGACAATCAATAACAAATCAGCAATCAACGATCACCAATCTCAGATGACCACGATCACCCCCCTCGACACCGAGTTCAAGCGTGGCCTCGGGCTCTACGCGTCGACGATGGTCGTCGTCGGCTCGATGATCGGCTCGGGCATCTTTCTCGTCTCGGCGGAGATGGGACGGCAGACGGCGAGCCCCGGACTGCTGCTGACGGCCTGGATCGTCACCGGCGGCCTGACGCTCGCCGCTGCGCTCTCGTACGGCGAGCTCGCGGCGATGATGCCGCGCGCGGGCGGTCAGTACGTGTACCTGCGCGAAGCCTTCGGGCCGCTCTGGGGGTTCCTGTACGGCTGGACGCTGTTCATGGTGATCCAGACCGGTACCATTGCGGCGGTGGCGGTCGGCTTCGCCCGGTACACGGGATATCTGCTCCCGTGGTTCTCCGAAACGCTCTACCTCATCTCCCCGATCCATCTCTCGCCCGGCTATGCCGTGTCGCTCTCGACGGTGCAGCTGCTCGCCATCCTCATGGTCGCGTTGCTGACGTGGACCAACACACGCGGCCTCGACTGGGGCAGGCTCATCCAGAACGTCTTCACGACAACCAAGACCGGTGCGCTGCTCGCGCTGATTGCCGCTGGCCTGCTGTTCGGGGTGAACGCTGCGGCGACGAGCGGGAACTTCGGGGACCTGTGGACGCCGCGTGGCGCGACGCCGCTCGCCCCCGGGCTCGACGCCACCACGGCCTACGGCATGTTCATCGCGCTCTGCGTGGCGCAGGTCGGATCGCTCTTCTCCGCCGATGCGTGGAACAACATCACGTTCACGGCTGGTGAAGTCAAGGAGCCGCGCCGGAATATCCCGCTCGCGCTCGCGTTCGGCACGGGCATCGTCATCACCCTGTACGTGCTGGCCAACGTCGCCTACCTCGTAACGCTACCCTTCGATGCGATCCAGCACGCGCCATCGGACCGCGTGGCGACGGCGACGCTCGAGGCGATTTTTCCTGGCCTGGGAGCGACGATCATGGCGATCGCGATCATGATCTCGACGTTCGGCTGCAACAACGGCCTCATCCTCGCGGGTGCCCGCGCGTATTACGCGATGGCGCGAGATGGCGTCTTCGTACGCCGGGCAGCCACGTTGAATGGAGACAAGGTGCCAGCGTGGGGACTGCTCCTGCAGGGCATCTGGACGGTCGTGCTGATCTTGCCGCGCACCTACAACACATCGTCGCAGACTTACGGAAACCTGTATGGCGACTTACTGACGTACGTGATCTCGGCGGCGTTGATCTTCTACATCCTGACGATCGCCGGGCTGTTCCGGCTGCGTGCGACGATGCCGGATATCGAGCGCCCGTATCGCGCGTTCGGTTACCCCATCGTGCCGGCGCTCTATATCGTCGGCGCGGCTGCCGTGCTGCTCGTGCTCTTCACTTACCAGACAGCCACGACGTGGCCCGGACTCGTGATTATCCTCGCGGGCGTTCCGTTCTATCTGTTCTGGACGCGCACGCGCTAGCCCCAAGCCGAATTCTTCGTGATCTTCGTGTCGACGAAGCTTCGTGGTTAATGCGTCAGGATGTGGACGAGCACATCGATCCCGAGCGCGTAGCCGGCGGGGGAGAACTGATAGAAGAACGCCGGATCTTCTCCCTCGCGCTCCCATGAATCTGCGACGTCGGTGTTGTGCGTCATCAGCACCATCACGCGGTGCTGCTTGTCTCGAATCACCCTGAAGTGCACGATCTCGCTGTCGGGACCGCGTTCTGACGTTTCCTGCCCGCCACTGCGCCGCCAGAACTGAATGTTCGTGATCTGCGGAATCTTCTTCACCTCGAACAGGCTGTGCAGCATCGGATCGTCGGGCCGCACGTCTTCGATTGGATACTCGGAGGGCGGCAGCACCTTCGCGATCTCGGTTTCCCACTGCTCCCACGCGGCGGTTCCCCAGAAATCGTCCGCCCAGAGGAAGCCGCCTTTCAGCAGATACGTTCGGAGCCGATCTGCCTCGTCTTCGCGAATGCCGATCGTGCCGGCGTCCGACATCACTGTGATCGGGCAGTTGAACAATTGATCGTCGGTGAGCCGCACCACATAGAAATTGGGTTGACTGCTGTCGTCGCGGCTGACTCTGGTCTTGGTCAGCTCGGACAAGCGGGTCGTGAGGTTAATCTCGGCGTACGGGTAATCGGTCTGCCAGCCGATTCCGGAATACTCCATTCGAACGGAGCGATAGGCGACGCGACAGATGACGAACGACGAGTCGGGCATCTGTGCAGGTGCCCACCGCGCTGCGAAACTGCCTTCACGGAAATAGCGCTGAGCCTGCACAACGCCAGCCGCGGCGAGGAACGCCATGAGAACTGCGGCGGCGGCGACTGCGCGACGGCCCATTCGTGGAGGTTAGCGCGATTTGAATAGCCCGGCAACTTCCGGCTTGACGACTTTCCCCATCGCGTTGCGCGGCAGAGCGGACACCGGCTGAAGCGCACGTGGAATCTTGTACGGCGCCAGCTGGGGCTTCGCCCACTGCTGTAAGTCGTCGAGCGAGAGCGTCGCGCCATGTCGAAGCTCCACGGCTGCCGACACGCATTCGCCCCAGTCTTCATCGCTGACGCCAACCACTGCGCATTCGGCAATCGCCGGATGGGTCCTCAGCACTTCTTCGATCTCGAGCGCCGAGACCTTGAAGCCACCAGTCTTGATGATATCCACGCTCGTTCGACCGAGCAGCCGGTACGACCCGTTCTCGAGAACCGCGACATCTCCCGTACGGAACCATCCATCTCGAAATGCTGCGGACGTCTCTTCAGGGCGTTTCCAATACTCGAGGAAGACTGACGGTCCACGCACTTCCAGCTCTCCTGGTGTGCCGGTCTCAACCTCATGACCTGCGTCGTCCACGAGCCTGACGTCGACGCCAGGCAGCGGCAGGCCGACGCACCCGGGACGTCGCTCTCCCGTCAACGGGTTCGAGAGCGCCATGCCGATCTCGGTCATGCCGTATCGCTCGAGCAACGTATGGCCGCTGATCTCGCGCCAGCGTTCGAGTGTCTTCACCGGAAGCGCGGCCGACCCCGACATCATGAGCCGCAGCCCACGTACAGCGTCCGAACGCTGCGTTCGAATGTCCGGCGTGGCCGCCTCCCACGATGCGATCAGCCGGTTGTAAATCGTCGGCACGGCCGTGAACACAGTCACTTCGCCCGACGTCAGCCGCTCCCACACACGTTCGGCGTCGAAGGCCGGCAGGATCTCGCACGTCGCTCGCACCGCAAGCGCCGAGCCGAGGCCGTTGACAATGCCATGCACGTGGTGCAGCGGCAGTACGAGCAGTAAGTGATCGGCAGGCGACCAGCGCCACGCCTCAACGAGCGACGCGATCTGCGATCCGATGATCTGGTGCGTGGACACGGCGCCCTTTGGCCGCCCGGTGGTGCCGCTCGTGTAGATGATCATCGCGCGTCGGTTCGACCCGAGGTGCGGCAAACCGTCCGCCGGGCTCGCGTGCAGCGCATCCTCGGCCGCCACGAATCGCGCGTGGACAGCTCGTGCAATTGGCATGAGCGTCGCGGCGGAGGCTTTGTCAGCCACGACGATGCCCGCCCCTGAATCGCGAATGACGTACTCGAGTTCGGCAGGCGGATGTGACACGGCCAGCGGCACGGCCACTCCCCCGGCGCGCCAGATGCCGCGATGCACGGCTGCATACGCAAAGCTCGGGTGCACGAGGAACGCGACCCGCATCTGGTTCAGATCGTCGTTGTCGGCCAGCAACGATCCGGCGACGCGCTTCGAGGCATCGTCCAGATCGTCGTAGGTGAACACGCCATCGACGGCGATGATGGCGCGGCGAGGAGCAGTCATCCTGGACAAGATACTATGTAGTGCATGTCGTTGATTGATCCTGGCAAGAAGGCACCGGCGTTCACACTGAAAGACCAGCACGGCAAAGCACATCGACTATCCGACTACGCCGGCAAGCCAGTGATCCTGTACTTCTACCCCAAAGACGACACTCCGGGCTGCACGCAGGAGACATGTGATTTCGAGGCTCGCCTTCCGGCGCTGGGTACGAAGAAGGCCGTCGTGTTCGGGGTCAGCATCCTCGACGAGAAGAGCAAGGCGAAGTTCGCGACCAAGCACGGAATCACCTTTCCGCTGCTCGCCGATGCCGATCACGAGGTCGCCGAAAAGTACGGTGTGTGGCAAGAGAAATCACGCTACGGCCGCACGTACATGGGCATCGTCCGCACGACGTATCTCGTGGGACCTGATGGAAAAGTCGAGCAGCGGTGGGACAACGTCAAAGTGGACGGACACGCCGAAGCAGTCGCCGCGGCGATCGACTAGGCACAATCATGCCGCCAGGCACCAGTCGCTGACCGAAGACGTCCAGGCAGTATCGCGTCACTGCCACCGCCGCGCCGCCGACGAGTGGTCACGGCGCGAGTCTCTGTCTCGCCTTCTCTACGTCCCGGTGAAAGACAAAGAGCCGATCGGCGTTGCCATCAGGATCGGTGAAGTTGAACTGCTTGCCCTTGCGAAGTCTGATGCGCAGGTTCTTGTCCTGGTAGTCCACCTGGAAGGCTTCCAGATCGTTCAACGACGCGGTGAACGCATCCTCCGTGTCAGCAGTCTCGTATCGAATGCCGTCAGCGGTAGCCACCAGTCGCCCCTGACACGAGCCCATACGATGTTTATGGACGACAGCGAGCATTGCGTCGAGTCTGACCTCGCGAAATCGAAACGTGAGATCGCGAGGGCCTGGTTCAACGTCGATGGTCTGCGCGATTCCGTCGAACCCTTCGGCGCTCACGTTCACTTGGTGGGTGCCTGGCTTCACGTTCTCTGCGGTCAGCGGTGTCGTTCCAACGAACTGCCGATCGATGAAGACCTGCGCCTTCGGCACGTCGGCATCGATTCGCAGCGTGCCAGATTCGCGGGGGGCCTCAGCGACGGGAGGTTCTGGCGCGGATGACTCTGGCTTCGCCGCTCGTGCAGCGGGACGCGGTGCTGCTGCGGGCCTGCCTGGCGATGCGGTGGGCGATGCCGCGCGCGGCGCGGTCGAAGCAGGCGCTGCGGCTGGATTCTCCGGCTCCACGCTCGTACGGCGCGAGCTGAGGATCACCAGCAAACCAATAACCAATGCGAAACAGAAAGCGGCAACAGCAAGAACGCGACGGTTCACATGCCGATTCTACGCGAGCGAGGCTTCAACTAGAATGCGCCGTGCGGAGGAATCACATGAAAGCGAGTGCTGCGCATGCGGCAGCAGTTGTCGTGCTCGTCGCCATCGCAGGTGCGTTCACGACGGCACAGGCACAGGTGGATTTCACGGGACAGTGGGCGCCGCTCTATCAGGAAGACACGATCGAGCGCGTTCCAGGCCCGGAGCTTGGTGACTACACGGGCTTGCCCCTCACCGAGGCCGGCCGGCTTCGCGCCGACAGCTGGGACGCCGATCGCATCTCGGTCGTGCAGGAGTATCAGTGCCGGCCCCACTCCGCGGACTACGGACTTCGAGGTCTCGCTCCAGTCCGCATCTGGGCTGAATACGACGACGCCACTCAACGCATCGTGGCGTTCAATGTCCACATCGGCGCGTACGAGAACAAGAGAACGATCTACCTCGACGGACGTCCGCATCCGCCCGACTATGCGGCGCACACGTTCCAGGGATTTTCGACAGGCGTGTGGGAAGGCAACGCGCTGACGATCACCACCACGCACCTCAAGGCGAACTACCTGCGAAGGAACGGCGTGCCTCGAAGCGCCAAGGCTCGCCTCACCGAGCACTGGAACGTTCACGCTACCTATCTGACGATCACGAGCGTGCTCGAGGATCCAGTGGTCCTCACCGAGCCGCTCGTGCGCAGCCAGACATGGTTCCTGGATCCGGGGCAACGGGCAGGGCTCTTTCCGTGTGAGTACGTTCCGGAAGTGCCGGCCCCACCCGGAACCGTGCCGCACCATCTGCCGGGAACGAATCCCAACTTGCAGGAGTACGTGGACTGGTATGGAGTGCCCGCCGAGGCCGCTCGCGGTGGGGCCGAAACCATCTATCCCGAGTACCAGCAGAAGCTGGAGAAGATCTACAAACCCAAGGATAAATGCGAGCGTTACTGCAACTGCGTCGGGTTTGGCGGCTGTCTGTCCGTGACGGGCCCATGACCCGGATGCGCTTCAAGCCTCTCATCGCGGCGGCAATCGCGGTCACCGGGCTCGCGAACGGCACAACGACGTCGATCGCCCAAGGGCAGCCACAGGGCGCCTCGACGCCGCCCGTCGGCATGCTCCACGTGCAGCGCAACGTGCACATGCTCGTGGTCAACGGCATGAACATCGCGGTGCAGGTTGGCGACGATGGCGTGCTGCTGGTGGATGCCGCGACAGCCGCGGTGGCACCACAGGTGATTGCGGCTATTCGAACGCTGTCCCAGAAGCCGATTCACACCATCATCAACACGCACGTGCATCCGGATCACACCGGCGGTAACGAGTCGCTGGCCAAGCAGCGCGGCACGGGTGCTCCACAAGCCGTCCGCGTCATCGCGCATCAGACCGTGCAGGACCGAATGATCGCTGCGGCGCCCGCAGGCTCGAGCGGCGGCTTTCGCCTGAACGCGGTTATCACGCTGCCGATCAACAACACCTACGACACGCCGACGAAAGATTTCTTCCTCAACGGCGAGCCGGTCGTGATCTACCACGCTCCCGCCGCACACACCGACGGCGACAGCCTGGTGCACTTCCGCAGCTCTGACGTGATCGCGGTCGGTGACGTGTTCAACCCCGATCGGTATCCGATCATCGATCGCGCAACGGGCGGATCGGTTCAGGGCCTGATCGCCGCGCTGAACCACATCCTCGAGATCACCGTGCCCGGGCGCTTTCAGGAAGGCGGCACGTACGTGATCCCCGGGCACGGACGTCTCTCCGACGAAGCCGACGTCGTCGAGTATCGCGACATGGTCACCATCATTCGCGACCGTGTCCAGGACCTGATCGGCAAAGGACTGACATGGGAACAGGTGAAGGCGACGCGGCCGGCGCGTGACTACGACATCGAGTACGACGCCCCTGGCGGCGCAGCCCCCGATGCCTTCGTCGAAGCGATTTATCGAAGCCTGACGACGAAATAGAAGGTCAAAGGTCAAAGGTCAAAAGTGGGAAGTAACAACCGCATGAAACGCACAGTACGAAGCCCTCACACTCTCGTGCTCGTGGCCTTGATTGCCGCCGTGGCGCTGGCGCGAGTGGATGCACAAGGACCGCCTGCGGGTGGACGAGGCGCGGCGCCGCCGCGATCGCCGCGCGAGGCCGCGCCGGTTGATTTCACCGGCTACTGGGTGTCAGTGGTCACTGAAGACTGGCGATGGCGAATGGTGACGCCCGCCAAAGGCGACTTCGCAGGCGTCCCGCTCACACCGGCCGCTCGCAAGCTCGGTCTCGCCTGGGATCCCGTGAAGGACGATGCCGCGAAGGAGCAATGCAAGGCGTACGGCGCTGCCGCAATCATGCGCGTACCAGGTCGGCTGCACATCACCTGGCAGGACGACTACACGTTGAAGATAGAGACTGATGCGGGCACGCAGACGCGTCTGCTGCGCTTCCGCAATAGTGACAAGACTGATCCGCGCCCGTCCTGGCAGGGAAACTCCACGGCGCAGTGGGAGGGCATCGTCCGCGGAACCGGCGCACCCGACTTTCTTCCGATCGCACTCAACCCGCGCGAAGGCACGCGCGGTCGTTCGCTCGAAGTGGTCACGACGAACCTGCGCCCGGGATACCTCCGCAAGAATGGCGTGCCCTACAGCGCCCGCACTACCGTGCGCGAGTTCTACGATCTGTCAACCGAGCGTAACGGCGACGTCTGGGTCACGGTGACGACGATCGTGGAGGATCCCGAGTACCTCACCGAGCCGTTCGTCACCAGCACGAATTTCAAGAAACAGGCGGATGCGACCGGCTGGAATCCGAGGCCGTGCACCGCGAGCTGAGCCTCTCAGTTACTTCTTGGCCGTCGTGGTCGTCGTCGAGAGCTTGATGGCCTGCGCCATCATCATCTTGTTCTGCTCCATGTAGTCGACCGAGATTCGCTCGCCCACCCTCAGCGCTGTCGCATCCAGCTTCTCCTTGCCTCGCGTGACCGTCGTCTTCTTGTCGAGCATCACGGTCAGATTCTTGCCGTCGGTGGTCTTGATCTCGACGTGCTCGCCGTTGATGCTGGCGACAGTGCCGAGCGCCTTGTGCACGTGACCTTCGTGGGCCAGCGCGACGACCGGGAGGGCGAGCGCGGCGGTGACAGCGAGAGCGACAATCCAGTTCGTTTTCATTGCGGTGCCCCTTCGTTAAGAAAGCGTTCCTCTTCGAGTTCCAGACGGATTTCCTGCGGCGATCGTGGATTGCGATCCTTCATCGCATCGAGCTCGGCGGGCGTCAGTTTCGGCAGATGACGCATGAAGTGCACCAGCTGCCACGAGGCCTGCTCGCCCGCAGCGGTCCCGGTTCCCCAGCCTGGCATTCCGGTAAACCTGATCCCGTGTTCGATCACATAGAACAGTTCGCCATCCGAGAGATCCTGCGTGGTGGGAAGCCGCATGTCGGGTGCCCTCGGATACAGGCCTTGCCCCATCTCGGTCTTGCCGCTTCCATCGTTGGCGTGGCACATGGCGCAATGGTCTGCGTAGTGTGCCATGCCTTCCGCGATCACGTCGGCTGAAACGGGAATCGGGTTCGGCTGCGCGCGGGCGGACGAGGGGATCGCCATCGAACGCGCCGATCTCGCGAGCGAAGCCTCGATACGACCCGGTTCCCCACGCGTGCTCAGTCCAGTGGATTTGAGATACACCAACCCGGCCGCCACAAGAATCACCGCGGCTAAGACAAGGCCAAGCAAGAGGTGGCTGATTGCTCGCATGCCTACATCCGAAGCTGCGCCGGACGGAGCGTCAGATACACGCCGAAACCCGGATTGAATCGGTCTCCATATTCTGGCTGCAAGCTGCTCGGCACGATCCCGGCCGACACCGCGGCTCCGAAACCTGGCGTGAGTCCCTTCCAGGCGCTCAAGTATCGCGTGTACCCGCCCTGAAGTTTCGCGACGTCAAAGATGCCGTGCTCGGGGACAGCCAGGTCATGGCCGCTCTTCTCCGCCCATTCGAGGCGCCCGTACCACGCATGACGATCGCGAACATTTACGCTACCCTCGAGCAAGAGGGCGTTCGTAGCGTCTCCACCGCTCTCGGCATTGCGGCCCCAACCGACTGTCGTGGCCCACATCACATTCTCGAGCGTCGTGCGGTGATACGTCGCCGACGTGGTCAGGCGACTGATGTCCACGGGCATGTCGCCGTCGTGCCCGGGTTCGGCCTCGTTCAATCGGCCACCGGAGAACTGCAGCGACCAGTGTGAGGACGGAAGAAACCACACACGCCCGGACCAGGAGTCCATCGCTGCGAAATCGACGTTAGTGCGCGTCTCGTCAGGCTCGCGCCCGTTGAAGACGGACCCCTCCACCTTCCAGCGCGGCGCGTAGAGACCTGCGGTGACAACGCCAAACGTGATGTGAGTGGAGTCGAACCAGTGATGCGTCATCGGAGCAATGGGGTTCGGCAAACCGGAGACGCGATGCATGAACGCGACGGGGCCAAGCGCCGGTTCTCCGACGGGCCCGCCGTAGAGCTCCAGCCGTAGACCTTTTCCGAGCGGACGGTTGTACTGCGCTGCAAGCTCCATGAACAGATCGTGTGGGTGCTGCCGATCGTGGATCGTCGCGCCTTCGCAGACCTCGCCAGTGGCCAGGAGATTAGGATACCCACACCCTCCAATTGTCCATGGCTCGACACTCACCATCCCGCGTAGCGTCACCTGGCCGCCGCCAGCGGCTCGCCGTGCCATCCCCATCAACCAATTGATGCTGCCGGTCTGTTCGCTCCCCCGGTCGCCACTCTCGTGCAAGTACTGCAGGAACGCAGCGCCATGGCCCATGAACATCCATCCCTTGCTCTGCGCGTG
>Ga0247825_10002422_pt1 | contig 12287 bp, 15 predicted proteins | sample 13C_Vanillin_Day_FD_194413 | JGI IMG/M metagenome (GOLD analysis project Ga0247825, IMG submission 194413) | Soil microbial communities from agricultural site in Penn Yan, New York, United States - 13C_Vanillin_Day48 | ecosystem: Environmental > Terrestrial > Soil > Agricultural land | place...
GGAAAATAGTCGCGTAGCGGTGTATTTCGAGGCGTGACACGTCGCCGCCGCACAGCGCCCGACCGAAGGGCCGCTCCACCATGCCTGTTGAAAGTAAGTCCAGCTTTGTTCTCATCGCCGATCGTCGGTTGCATTACTGCACTGCCGGAGATGGGTCGGTGTCGGTGTTCTTCGAGGCTGGGATGGGAAAGAGTCGATCGACCTGGTCGCTTGTTCAACCACTGGTTGCCGAGTTTGCGCACACCATCGTGTACGACCGCGCGGGGCACGGACTCAGCGACCCCGACGAGACCGGACGCGATTTCGATCGGATACTCGACGACCATCTGGCCGTCCTCGACGCCACCGTCGACCGCCCCTGCGTCGTTGTGGGACACAGCTACGGCGGCCCGGTGGTACGCGTGGCGGCGAACCGTCGACCGGACACGATCAAGGCCGTCGCGCTGGTCGACGAAGTGTCGGAGATCTGCAAACCCGAGCGGATGATGGCAGCCATGCGGGGTGCTTCGGTGCTGTACGGTTCGCAGGTGATTCTGGCGCGGTTGAAACTTCTTCGCCCGCTGCTGGGGAAGTCCTACTACCGCTTCTTGCAGGGTGCGGCGCTGAAGGAAGCGGTCGACGAGGGATCGACGATGAACTCCGTCCGCGCTGCGCGGGCCGAGTGGCGAGCCTTCCGCGAAAGTTTCACTGCGCTTCACGACAGTGGCCCCCACATACCCGACGTCTCGCTCACCACGATCTCGTCGAACAGGATCCCACCCGAGAAGGATCGCGATCGCGATTTCCTCGGCGCCGCGCACCGCCGAACCGCGGAACTCTCCCCGTCCGGACGGCACGTCTATTCGGTGAACCGTCATCACTACATTCCGCTGGTCGAACCCCATCTCGTCGCGCAGGAGATTCGGGACTTGGTCAGGCAGGTAGGCGCCGCTGCGGGGCCCGGTGCTCAGTGACGCAGGCTTCCTTCGTTCCCGGTCCCACTCCGATGGTTGCTCGGCCGACGACGACACGGTGCGGTAACTTGCGAGAGTCACACAGAGCTGAACGAGGAACTCGAATGAATACCTATATTGAGGTGCGGCAATGGAACTGAAGGCTTCGGTGTCGGTTGACGACACGTACCGCTCGACTGCGGAGCTGGTGATCGATGGCGAATCGTTCACCGTGTGGACCGAGTCCGACGTGGCTGTCGATGTCACCGGTACCCCGTGGCTGCCCACGCTTCGTGTGACAGCGATGCGAAAAGGGTTGCAGCTCGCAATCACCCCGGCCGTCGACAATACCGCGTTGGAGGGCAGCCTGGCCGCCCAGGACGTGCTGCTCGACTGGTTCCCCGAGATGCTTCAGCGCACCTCCACGCAGGCCGAGACCGCGGCACCCAGCCCGCTGGAACAGGACCGTCGAGGGGTCGGGTGCTTCTTCTCCGGTGGCGTGGACTCCTTCTACACCGCACTGAAGCATCTCGATGAGATCACGCACTTGATCATCATCCACGGACTGGATATCAGTCTCGACAACCACGTGCTGTGGGAGGAGGCGGTCGATCGGGCCCGGACGATGGCGACCGAACTCGGAAAGGAACTGATCGAGGTCCGATCCAACGTTCGCCTGCTTCACGCCAAGCACGGACCGCACTGGCAGAGCCAGGCACACGGCGCCGTCCTCGCCCACGTTTCGCTACTATTGTCCCCTCACCTGCGCAAGGTCTACATTCCGGCGTCCGACGACGAATCGCGGCTCGCCCCGCTCGGGACGCATCCCGACCTCGACCCGCTGTGGTCGAGCAGTGATGTCGAGATCGTGCACGACGGCATCGAAGCGGACCGTGTTGCCAAACTGGCCCGCATCAAGGAGTCCGCGGTCGCCATGAATCACCTGCGGGTGTGCTGGTGGAATCTGGCGAGCAAATACAACTGCGGCCGATGCGAGAAGTGCCTGCGGACGATGATCGGACTCCACATCGTGGGTGCATCCGGACAGTGCACGAGCCTGCCCCGGGAGATCCCGTCGAGGGCGGTCCGCCGCATGTACTTGAACGCTGCCGGGGAGGGCGGTGAGCTGTTCGCTCGCGAGAACCTCGAGCGGCTGGCGGAGCTCGGCGAGGCCGATACCGAACTCGTCCGTTCCCTGAGCTATGCGGTCAACCGCAACAAGTTTCAGGAATTCCTCGTGACCGCCCGTTTCTATGTCATCGACGTGGGCTTCGGGCTGGTGCGATACCAGGCACGAAAACTCTTCGGCAGCAACCGGCCGGCCAAGACGACGGCTTTATGAGTCCGACGAACGCGGGCTGAGCCGTCATGTGGCGGTGCTGTGATGGCGGCATTTCGTAGCCGGGAGCATCATCTCGGTGACGTGCTCGTCGATGACGACCGTGTCGAACGGATCGGCCACGGGGCCACACGGCCCAGCTGGCCCGAGCGGCGTCCCCAGCACCGCCACGGCGGCCACCAGCCAGGGCAGACGGCGCCGCGGCACGCCCGGCTTCGGTCGCGATTGCGGGGTCCGGTCGCACGGCGGTGCGGGTGATCTACCGCCGCGCCATCGCTGCGATGCGGAGATCGCGGGTGCGCGCCTGGTGCGCGATCATCAGGATTCGCGCCTTCTCGGCATCGCCGGCCTGCACCGCGGTCAGGATCTCGCGGTGTTCCGATTCGATCTGCTGCAGATTGGACGAGGCCTGCGCTTCCTCGGCGTCGTAGACCCGCAACTGGGCGTCCAGCCGGTCCATCAGTTGCGTGATGGTCTGATTGTGTGCCGCGCTCCGAAGCGCGCCGTGCCATTCGTTGTGAAGCGCCAGGCTCGTCGAGGGGTCGGGTGATTCGATCGCCTGCTCGAACAGTCGGGTCAACCGTGCAAGGTCCAATTCGGTGTGACGGGTCGCGGCGGAGTAGGCGATCGCGGACTCGAGTGCGATCCGTGCCTCGCAGATCTCGAGAACCTCTTCGGCGGTGCGTTCACGTACGCGGTATCCGCGCGGTGCCTGAACAACCAGCCCCTCGTATTCGAGCCGTTGCAGCGCTTCCCGCACCGGTGTGCGGGACAGTCCCAGCTCCGCGCCGATCGTCGCCGGTATCAGCATCGTCCCGGGCCGATCGGCGCCACCCGTTATCCGCTCACGTAGCTGCTTGTACGCCGATGATTCTCTCTCCACCGAGTTCCCCTGTCCGGGCACGAACGCCGTGCCGTGAAGCAAGCCTTACCAGAGGCGGACAACCGAAGTAAAGAGTTTGAATCCATGTGTATACAGATGCAGACAACGTTGTGCAGATGTTCGTAGGCTCCTCGGCGTCAGCACAAGGAGAAGCCATGAATATCCACTCAGCGCGAGTTCGTATCCGAAAATCAGCACAACCCGGATCAGGTGTCGCCGGGAATGTCTGAGACACAACTTGCTGCACCGCGAGCCGCCCGGGCCGAGCCGACGGAGGATCCCCGCCGGCCGCGACGTTCCGTTCCTCGCTACCGACTTCAACCGTTGTCGTTGCTGCCGTGGGTGGTGCCCGTCCTCGTGATTCTCGGCTGGCAATGGGCGTCCTCGACCGGGGCGATCTCACCCTCGATCCTGCCTCCACCCAGCAAGGTCCTGGCCACTGCAGACCAGTTGTGGGCCGCGGGAGAGCTGCAGCGGCACCTGACGGTCAGCCTGCGGCGGATCCTGATCGGGTTCGCCCTCGGAGCATCGATCGGACTCGCGCTCGGCTTCGTCGTCGGACTGTCGAAGATCGCCGAGGGGTTGGTGGACCGCACCCTGCAGATGCTGCGTGCCCTTCCGCACCTCGCCCTGGTCCCGCTGCTGATCGCGGCGTTCGGCATCGGTGAACTCCCGAAGGTCGTGCTCGTGACCTTGGGTGTGATCTTTCCCGTGTACCTCAACACCGTCGCGGGAATTCGCACCGTCGATCCGAAACTCGTTCAGCTGGGCGAGTCCTACGGACTGGGCCGGGGCGCTCGCATACGGGACATCATCATTCCCGGGGCCATGCCGATGATTCTCACGGGCATCCGGTATGCGCTGGGAGTCGCCTGGCTGACGCTGGTGATCGCCGAGACGATCGCCACCAGCGAGGGCATCGGGTTCCTGGCCCAGAACGGCCGGGACATGCTGCGCAACGACCGGATCGTTCTCGCGATCCTGCTGTACGCCGTCGCAGGACTACTCGCCGACCAGATCACCAGGCTGATCGAAGCCCGGGTTCTGCGGTGGAATCCCCACTACCAGGGAGGGAATCGCTGATGCCGCCCACCGACCTCGTCGGCCTCGAATTGTCCGGAATCGGCCACCGCTACCGGGACAAGACTGTTCTCCACGATATCGACCTGAGTGTCGCGCCCGGCGAGTTCGTCTCGTTCCTCGGACCCAGCGGGGTCGGCAAGTCCACGCTTCTGCGCATCATCGCCGGCCTCGAACAACCGACGCGCGGTGCGGTCGAATCCACCGGCGACAGGTCGGGCGGCCCGATGTCGCGGATGATGTTCCAGGAGGATCGACTGCTGCCGTGGCGGAATGTCCTGGACAACGTGCAGCTCGGAACCCGGCACCAACGCGAACGCGCAGTGGAGCTGCTGAACGAAGTAGGTTTGTCCGGGCGTGAGACCGACTGGCCGTCAGAACTTTCGGGCGGACAACGTCAACGGGTGGCGCTCGCCCGAGCGTTGCTGCACCGGCCTCACGTCCTCCTCCTCGACGAGCCCTTCGGCGCTCTGGACGCGATCACTCGCGTGGCCATGCAGCAACTCCTCGAACGCGTCCTGGCCGAGCAACCGAGAACGGTCCTGCTCGTGACCCACGATGTGGAGGAGGCACTTGTGCTGTCCGACCGTGTGCTCCTCCTGACCGAACAGGGCATCACCCGCGATCTGCGGATCGGGCAGGCCAGGCCACGGCACCGTGGAGACGCCCAACTCGCCGCCTGGAAGGAGGAGTTGCTCGACGGACTCCTCCAGGCAGACAACGCACTCGCCTGATCCCCAGTCTCACCGAAAGGTCTTCACCCCTCATGTCACCCCGCGTCCCTTCACAATTGCGCGCCCTCGATCGGCGAGGATTCCTCAAGGCGGCAGGCGCCGGAGTCCTCGGCCTCTCCGCTCTCTCGCTGACTGGTTGCGGCGCATCGGCTTCCGGCTCCGCCGGCGGTCCCTTGACCGAGGTGCGATACGCATTGATCGGCGACGGGAAGGCAGAGCCCGGCACCATCCTGCGCAACAATCTCGGCGGATTCGACCTCGCCAAGGATCTTCGAGTCCCTGTCCAGTGGCCGTCGGGATTCCCGGCCTCCCTTCCGGTCATGGAAGCCGTCAAGTCCGGAAGTGTCGACTTCTCCTTCGCCACCGCCACTGCGGTGATCTACGCGATCGGTGGTGGCGTACCGATCGTTCCGCTGGTCGCGTATCCACTTCCGGCCAACGAGGTGGACATCCTCGTTCCGCAGGGATCGGACATCAAGTCGGGTGCAGATCTGCGAGGACGCAAGGTCGCGGATCATCGCGGCACCACCGGGACGTACAGCTTGGTGAAGTACCTGGAATCGGTGGGCCTCACACTCGAAGACGTCGAATACGTCAATCTTCCCGCTGCGGACGCGGAAGCGGCCTTCGCGGAGGGCAAGGTCGACGCGTGGATCAGTTGGCAGCCCACCATCGAGTTGGCCAAGCGCAAACACAACGCGGTCGCGCTGCCTGACGTGAAGACCTACGACTACGCCTTCTTCGTCGCAAGTGAGGACTTCGCATTCAATCACCCGGATACCGCCGCCACACTGGTCCGGAACGTGCGCGATGCGCAGCGCTGGATCGACGGCAATCCCGAGGTCGCGGTAGCTGCATTTGCCGAGCTGGGTGGTTTCGGGAACAGTGATCTCGAGGAGAAGGTGTATCTCGACCTGGTGAAGGCGAAGCGCCTGTCCTACTCCGGCGCCGGAGAATTCACTGCCGTCGATGCGGCGGCGATCAACGGAACCCAGGACCTGGCGGACAACTTTCACGAACTCGGCGTGTATCCGGAGCGCGTCGACGTCACAACCTGGTTGCAGGATTCGCGGTTCGACTCGATCAAGTCCGTCATCACTCAGGCTCTTGCAAAGTAGGTATCACCACACATGTCTCCCTCTCTCATGCATCTGGCCGCTTTCGTCACCGCCGGCCCCGGCAGGCCCGGCGGTTGGCGGTTCCCGGGGTCGGTTCCCGGCTGGCTCAGCGCCGGCTACTACCAGAACATCGCTCGTACGCTCGAAGATGCTCGTTTCGACCTTGCATTCTTCGCTGACATCCTGTCGGTGCCCGACCGGTTCGGCGGCAGCCCCGACTCCCAGTTGCGTAACGGTGCCCTCGGTTCGATGCGACTGGACCCGCTGCACGTCCTGTCTTCGATGGGTGCGGTCACCTCGCACCTCGGCCTCGCCGCCACGGTTTCCACCACGTATGCGCAGCCGTTCACGGTCGCGCGGTCCTTCGCCACACTGGACCATCTGACGGAGGGACGCGCCGCCTGGAACGTGGTGACCTCGTTCCAGGAGTCGGAGGCGCGAAACTTCAACCGGGACGAGCAGTTTCCCCGTGATCAGCGCTACGAGCGCGCGGACGAGTTCCTCGAGGTCGCGGGCAAGCTCTGGGACAGCTGGGAGGACGACGCTCTCGTCCTCGACACCGAACAGCCGTTGTTCGCGGATCCGGATCGTGTGCACCCGATTCGCCACAAGGGCGACTGGTTCACGGTGCAGGGACCGCTGAACGTACCCCGGCCACCGCAGGGCTACCCCGTGGTGATCCAGGCCGGTGCGTCCGCCAAGGGCAAGGACTTCGCAGCACGCTGGTCCGATGTGATCTTCTGCAGCCACGCGTCACTCGAGTCCGCCCGGGACTTCTACACGGAGATCAAGGAACGGGCGGCGACGCACGGTCGCAACCCGGATGGCGTGAAGATCCTCCCGTCCGTCGCGCCCGTCGTCGGGGCGACGTCCGCGATCGCGCAGCAGACGTTCGAGGAACTCTTCGACCTCGTACCGCCCCTCGGGGGTCTGTCCACGCTCGCATACCACTTGGATGTGGACCTCTCGACCTTCCCGCTCGACGAGCGGCTTCCCGACGTCGAGGTTCCCGGCGTCGAGGGCCACTACCAGGAGGTCAAGGAGATGACCGAGCGCGAAGGGCTGACGCTGCGCGAACTCGGAAAGCGTTACGGGGGCCGTGTCGAAGGTGGGTTCATCGGCACCGCGACAGAAGTCGCCGACGGGCTCGAGGAATGGTTCCGGCAGGGAGCGTGCGACGGCTTCATGGTGCAGGCGCCGTATCAACCCGGCGGATTCGAGGACTTCACCCGGCAGGTCGTTCCCGAGTTGCAGAAACGAGGACTGTTCCGCAGCGAGTACGAGGGGAGCACGCTCCGCGAGAATCTCGGGCTCCCTCGTGTGCAGAGTGGGGAGTGGGCCAACCGGGTACGTCGAGCGACCGAGGCCTCACGGTGACTGCGGACGTCGCGGTGACTTCGGACGTCGCGCAGGTGTTCGGGCATACCGTCGCCGGGACGCCGGGGCGCTTCATCCTCGATGCACGTGAGAACCACCTCGTCTCGGATTCGAGGTTCGGCCCGGCCGAGGCCATTCAGGCAGGCGAACTGCTCTTGGCCGCCGTCACGTCGTGCGCGATGGCGAACATCCAGTCGAACGCGGAGGCCGACGACATCCCCGTCACCCACATCGAGGTGCACGCGTCCCATCGACGGGGTTCCGCCGACCCGACTCGATACGAGTTCACGGAAGTGCGCATCGATATTCGCGGCGTCGACCAGTCGACGGCGGACGCTTTGGCTGCGAAGTTCGCGGCCTCCTGCCCGATCTACAACACCATCAGGCGGGGGAGCGGCATCGAGTTGATCGTCACCGCCCAACCCGGGCCCCATGAATCGAATGGGTGCGCCCGGCAGCGCGCTTCTGGCTCGGCCGATTCAGAGTGACGGGCGCGGGCGGGAGATCGCGGAATCGATCATGGCGACGATGTCGCGCTGTGAAATCGTGTCACCCAGGCCGTTCGTTTGAGCGGCCTCGATGAGGTCGTCGGTGAGGCTGTCGAACAGCAATGCCGTGCGGGGGTCGGCCCGCAGGGGTCCCTGGGTTTCGAGGGCGGCCAGCGCATCGACCGCGTCGCGGTAGTCGGCGAGGCCGTCGCGCGGCGGGAGCAACTGCATCGCGTGCACGTTCATCGTGCTCAGCTCCGAACCAGGCTGTCCGACAGTCGCGCTTCCTGCAGCGCTCGACTGGTGGGATCGCAGCGGAACTGCCCGGTCGTGGTGTGCCGGTAGCCCGGGCCGTCCTTCGCGACGGCGTGCCCGCAGTAGCGGCATTCGTGGCCGTACTGCCCGATGCGGATGGTTTCGATGGTGGGATAAGTGTTGGTGCTCATGGTCTCGTTCGTCGGTGTGGGTGGTGTGGTCGGTGCAGCGGTGGGGTCGGGCCCGGCCGGGGTGGACTTCGCGGTGACATTGCCGCCGGCGGGCGGGTCATGCGTATTCGACGACGGCGTCGGCCGACCCGGCGTGAGCGCTTCGTTCCAGGGCTTCCCAGACGAGGTCGTAGCGCTTGAGAGTGATTTCGTCCGCGTTGGCGAGCAGGGCGCTGAGGAGCGAGTGCGGGTCGTCCTGCCAGGAGTCCAGGGCGTCCGCGACTGTTCCGTTGCTGAACAGGCCCGATTGGGCGAGGGCGTGTGTCCACTCGTCGAACAGCCCGCGGTGGATGCGCTCGACAGTGTCGTGGTCGAACCCGTCGGCGACGAAGTCGCGGGCGAAGGTGGCCGTGACGTAGTCACCGCAGGTCATCGGTTGTGCGTTCATCGGTGCGGGCATCCTCCGTCAGTGGCGGCGTCGGACCATCGGGCGACTCCGTGCTTATGAGTGAGACAGCTCACATCGTCGCCCATGCGGGGTGTGGGACACATCGGCCGAATCACCGGGGGGTATACCTATTTCTGGTCCGCGCCGCCCCTGCCCGGTCGGCGCCCGGGAATGTTTGGCCTGGTCACAGGCTCGAGGTTTGGCCGACCCGCGCTCCGGATATACCCGGTCAGTCTTGCGCGGCGTAGTTCGCGACGAACCGCACCCGGTCGCTGCGACACGCGCGGTGGATGTACACGGTGGGGGCTTCGTCCTCGTCGAGATTCAGGCCGTCGCGAAAAAGGACCGCCGCACCCGGCGGTACCCCGAGCAGTGCTGCTACCTGCGGAGACGCAGCGCCCGCGGCGAATGAACGCCACGCGGCCTTCAGTCGGACGCCGTAGACGTCACGCCACACGGTGTACAGCGGGACGCCGTCACGCAGGTGCCCGTCGATGTCGGCGAACCGGCGGTCGTCCATCCAGACCGAGTTCGCGAACCACGGCTCACCGTCGACCGCGAGCACCGTGTCGACGCGGCGCAACCGGCATCCCGGCAGATACTCCTCTACTCGCGGTGCACTGCCGCCGAGGACGATCTCGCTCGAGACGAGTGACTCGGTCAGTTCTCGGCCCACCGACCTGAACGCCTCGCTGAGACCGTCGGCATCGTTGATGAAACGGGCGGCGAGTTCGATGGGGAAGTGCCGGGGCGGCGGGGCGACGAACGTGCCGGACCCCTGCTTGGCGACCAGCCGCCCGGCCCGGGTCAGTTCGCCGATCGCCTGCCGCACCGTGAGCCGGTTGACGCGGAGTTCGGCCGCAAGGTCGGTCTCGGGCGGCAACCGGTCTCCCGGCTGCAACGTGCCACCGTCGAGTCGCTGCAACAAGACGTCCTGCACCTGCCGGTAGAGCGGCACCCGACCAGTCGGCGTTTTGCTCGGCATTCCGTAAGTCTAGAGGACCCATCGATGGCAAGTCTCGCGAGTGATGCCCGTCTTTGCAGGCCAGATGCATTCACCAGCCGGTTGTCCGGCATCGTGGTTTAGGCTAGTTGTATAGATGAATATTCGGCACCAGCTCCGTCGACATCGTTGTGGAACCGACCCGGCGACTCGACCGCAGCGCCTCCTCCATCGGAAAGAAGCTCATATGACAGTGACCGACCTCGACGTACTCCCCAACCTGCGTGACCTCGGCGGACTTCCCGTTGCCGAGGGCGGTCGGACGCGGACCGGAGTGCTGTATCGCAGCGCACTGCCCGCGCCGGGCGACGCCCGCCCCACCGCGGTCGACGAATGGCCTGTCCGCACCGTCGTCGACCTCCGCAGCCCCCGCGAGTTCGCGACCCGGGAGCACCCGCTGCGGTCGGCCGAGACGGTGGTGCACCAGATCTCCCTGCTGTCAGACGCCGAGGTCGCCGCGCCGAATCAGGGGGCGAGGCTCGCCGACATCTACCAGGGCATCCTCGCGAATGCGGCGGAGCGACTCGTGGACGTCCTGCAAGTGGCGGCCACCGCGCCCGGCCCGGTGCTGCTGCACTGCGCGGCCGGCAAGGATCGCACCGGGGTCGCGGTTGCCTTGCTGTTGCGCACCGCCGGAGTCGAACCCGAGCGCATCGTTGCCGACTACGAATCGACCAACGAACACATGGCTGCCGTCCTGGCGCGCATTACCCGTTTCGCCCCTGAACTCGGTCAGGCGCATCCCCACGACCGCGATCTGCGCGGTGCCGTCCCCGAGGCGATCGAGGGTGTCCTCGACCGCTGGGATGCGCACCCGGGCGGTGTGCACGGGTGGCTGAGGGAGCGCGGTGCCGCCGATGAGACGATCCGACTCTGGACCACGCGTTTCACCGGGTGACGCAGTTCGGCTGAGCGGGACGGGTGCGGGCAGCGGCTCACCGACTCGCGACGGCTCTCATCCGGTCGTCGCGCAGAGCGTCGGTCAATTTGCTGCACCCGCTCTCGCGGCCGAGCAGGGTCCGGCCCAGTAGCACCAACCCCCATGGGCCTATCACCCACACCGGCCAGAAGTAGATCATCATCCCGGTAGCGAGCGAGATGATGCCCCAGATCGCGAAATTGATTCCGCCCGCGACGGCCCAGGCGAGCCACTCGATCTGCTGGTGACCCGGGATGCGGCGACGCGCGGGACGGTTGGGTGGTGTCGCGACCGGGGCAGTGGCAACTGCTGAGGCTGCGGACGGTAGATCGCGCAACACCTGATGCGCCTGCTGCCGGGTGGTCGATCGATAGACCTCTGCCACCCGCTGGTCGAACTCCACGATGGTCAGCCGCCCGGCGGTGAGGTGCCGCCCGAGTTCACCGACGACCTGGTCACGTTCGGAATCGGATATCCGGATGTTGTCCGCGTACTGCATCGGACCCTCCTTGGCGATGACGTTCCACTGTGGAATGTCGCTGATAACCATGATCGATATGACACAGTGGAATGTCAACCCCGATCGAGCGAAGGACCGCGAGATGGACGAACGCCCCCTCAACGCCACTGCGGCGTCGCTCCTCGGGTTCCTGCACGAGGGTTCCAAGACCGGATGGGATCTGGTGGTGACCGCGCAGGAACGCATCGGCAAGTTCTGGTCGATCACGACCAGCCAGGTCTATCGAGAACTCGCGGCAATGGAGCGTGCCGGTTTGATCGAGGCGGGGGAGCGCGGTGCCCGCGAACGCAAGCCCTACACGCTCACCGACGAGGGTCGCCGGGCGTTCGCGGAATGGATCGAGCGAGAACCCGGCCAGGAGAACATTCGCTACCCGTTGCTTCTCACCGTCGCGTTCGGCGCGCACCTTCCGCCCGAGCGATTGGCCGCGATGCTGGACTCGCACCGCGCGGCCCACGAGAGTCAGCTCGCCGAGTACGAGCGTGACGCCGCCGTGCACGGATCCAACCGATTTGCGCTGGCGACACTCGACTTCGGGATCGTGTACGAGCGCGCAGTGCTCGACTGGTTCGACCTGGTCGAGGACCGGCTGGGGCAGTGAACGTTCGATCGCGCCTCGCCGGGTGCTGGTGTCGGGCAGTCAGCCGATCACGCCGTCCTCGGTGACGACGGCCGTCGGCAGGTCCAGTCGTCGCGGAGTCCCGGCCTCGTCGTGAATCACGGTGACAAAGGCCGGAAACACGATTCGCCACGAGCCGGCGACGGGAGACAGCGCGCTCGCGGAGAAATCGGCCCACTCCTTCGGCAGCAGCGTCACCGCGACTTCGTCCAGCCACTGCGGCGTCGGGACCCGCCGATTCTGCTCCTCGGCGGGATCGACGACGAATCGCACGTTGGTGGCGATTCCCGTTCCGACGTTGCGGAGCCGGAATCGGTCGACGGGTCCACGGATGCGCTGGACGTCGAACTCGACTTCCAGCGGCCGTGGGAGCGCTTGCTGCGCGGCTTCGGCGATCCGGGT
>Ga0247825_10002423_pt1 | contig 12285 bp, 14 predicted proteins | sample 13C_Vanillin_Day_FD_194413 | JGI IMG/M metagenome (GOLD analysis project Ga0247825, IMG submission 194413) | Soil microbial communities from agricultural site in Penn Yan, New York, United States - 13C_Vanillin_Day48 | ecosystem: Environmental > Terrestrial > Soil > Agricultural land | place...
GCCGAGCTGACGTCGATGGACACCAGCGCCTCGGTGTGGTCGATCACGATCACGCCGCCGGAAGGCAGCTTGACCTCGCGGGCGTAGGCCGACTCGATCTGGTGCTCGATCTGGAAGCGGGAGAAGAGGGGGGCGTCATCCCGGTAGCGCTTCACCTTGGAAGCGTGCTCCGGCATCACGTGCGACATGAACTGGTGCGCCTGATCGTAGATCTCGTCCGTGTCGATCAGGATGTCGCCGATGTCGTTGTTGAAGTAGTCGCGGATGCAGCGGATGACCAGCGACGACTCCTGGTAGATCAGGAACGCGCCCTTGCCGCCCTTGGCGGCGCCGTCGATGGCGTTCCACAGCTTGAGCAGGTAGTTCAGGTCCCACTGCAGTTCGGGCGCGCTGCGGCCGATGCCGGCGGTGCGGGCGATGATGGACATGCCGTTGGGGTACTCCAACTGGTCCATGTTCTCCTTCAGCTCCTGCCGGTCCTCGCCCTCGATGCGGCGCGACACGCCGCCGCCGCGCGGGTTGTTGGGCATCAGCACCACGTAGCGGCCGGCCAGCGAGACGAAGGTGGTCAGGGCGGCGCCCTTGTTGCCGCGCTCTTCCTTCTCGACCTGGACCAGCAGTTCCTGGCCTTCCTTGATCACCTCGTTGATGCGCGCCTGCGAGGGCGACACGCCGGGGGCGAAGTAGGACTTGGAGATCTCCTTGAACGGCAGGAAGCCGTGGCGGTCCTCGCCGTAGTCGACGAAGCAGGCTTCCAGGCTGGGCTCGACGCGCGTGACGACGGCCTTGTAGATGTTGCCCTTGCGCTGCTCGCGCCCTTCGATCTCGATTTCGTAGTCGAGGAGCTTCTGCCCGTCGACGATGGCCAGCCGGCGCTCTTCGGCCTGCGTGGCGTTGATCAGCATACGCTTCATTGCGTCACCTTCTTGTTCTCTCACGTTCGACCCATGGACGGGTCCACGATGCCGTGGCGGACGCGGTCGAAACGGGAAGCGGAAGGCGGCGCAGGGCGCTGCTGACGGCCGGGAGGCTAAGTCAGCAGTCGCAAGGGCGGCGCGTGGAGGAGGGCGAGGCGGGAGGCGGGGCGCAGGGACGCAGGCAGCACGGCTTGCGGTGCGCGCGGCCGGCGCTGGGGCGGGCCATAGCCGAAGTCGGCAGGCATCAGCCACCGCCAGCAGGCCAGGAGAAGCGCCATCAGCACAGGAGACTCGCTTGTCCGCCGCCAGCCTCGTTACGGCGCTGGCGGCTTGTATTCCGGTTCAGGGTTTCGTTCGCGTCGACGTTGGCATCGACCTTGCCAGCGTCACCAGTGCAGGGGCGGGACTAAACTCCAGCCAAATCAAACACTTACGGCGAAACGCTAGTGAAACGGATTATAGGGGGCGCCACGGCCCCCGCCAAAGCGGCCGTGAAAATCGTGCGGGTCGGTGACGAGTTCGCGGGCCAGCGCCTCGACAACTTCCTGCTGCGCGAGCTCAAGGGCGTCCCCAAGACCCATGTCTACCGGATCATCCGCAGCGGCGAGGTGCGGCTGAACAAGGGCCGCGCGGCGGCCGACACGCGGGTCGAGGCCGGTGATGAAGTCCGCGTGCCGCCGGTTCGACTGCCCGAGCGCTTGGAGAACGCCACGGCACGGCCTGCGCCCGCGCGCGAGTTCCCGATCCTGATGGAGGACGACCACGTCCTGGCCGTCGACAAGCCCGCCGGTGTCGCGGTGCACGGCGGCAGCGGCGTGAGCTTCGGTGTCATCGAACAGCTGCGACAAGCTCGGCCGGCCGCGAAGTTCCTCGAGCTGGTGCATCGCCTCGACCGCGAGACCTCGGGCGTGCTGCTGGTCGCCAAGCGGCGGTCCGCGCTCACCGGCCTGCAGGACCAGTTCCGCGGCCGCGAGACCGGCAAGACCTACCTGGCGATGGTGAGCGGCGCCTGGCCGGCCAACAAGAAGGTGATCGACCTGCCGCTGCACAAGTACCTGCTGGGCGGCGACGACGAAGCCGCCGGCGAGCGCCGCGTGCGCGTGGTCGGCAAGGACGATCCCGACGGCATGCGTTCGATCACCCTGGTGAAGATCGCGCGGCGCCTGGGCGGCTTCACGCTGCTGGAGGTGACGATCAAGACCGGCCGCACGCACCAGATCCGCGTGCACCTGGCCTCGCAGGGGCATCCGATCGTGGGCGACGACAAGTACGGCGACTTCGAGCTGAACAAGTCGCTGCAGCGCCAGGGCCTGAAGCGCATGTTCCTGCACGCCTGGCGATTACAGTTCCGCCACCCCGCCACCGATGAACCCGTCGCGCTGGAAGCGCAGCTTCCCGACGACCTGCGCCAATTCGCCGAACGCCATGCCCAGCCCACGACGGTTTGACCTGATCGCCTTCGACTGGGACGGCACGCTGTACGACTCCACCAGCGTGATCGTGCGCTGCATCCAGCGCGCGGTGACGGACCTGGGCGGCGCGATGCCCACCGATCGCGCCGCCGCGTACGTGATCGGCATGAGCCTGGTGCAGGCGCTGGCGCGCGCCGCGCCCGACGTGCCCCCGGAGAAGTACGCCGAGCTGACCGACCGCTACCGCCACCACTACTACCAGCACAAGGACGACCTGAGCCTGTTCGACGGCACGCTGGCGATGCTGCGCGACCTGCGCGCGCGGCATCACTGGCTGGCCGTGGCCACCGGCAAGTCGCGCCGCGGGCTGGACGAGGTGCTGGGCAGCCAGGAACTGCACGGCTTGTTCGACGGCTCGCGCACCTCCGACGAGACCGCCGGCAAGCCGCATCCGCGCATGCTGGACGAGCTGATGCGCGAGTTCGGCACCGAGCCCGAACGCACGCTGATGATCGGCGACACCACCCACGACCTGCAGATGGCGGTCAACGCCGGCTGCGCTAGCGTGGGCGTGAGCTACGGCGCGCACGAGCCCGACGAGTTCCACCAGCTCGGCCCGCTGTACGTCGCGCATTCGATGCGCGACCTGCACGACTGGCTGCTGGCCAACGCGTGAACGCCATGGAACAGGTCCCGCTCTGCAACAGCCAGGACCTGGTGGACGGCGGCCTCGCCGTGCCGTTCGACGTGGTCTTCGGCGGCCAGACCTGCCGCGCCTTCGCCGTGCGCTGGAAGGGCGCGGTGCACGCCTACCTCAACCGCTGCGCCCACGTCGCCATGGAAATGGACTGGCAGCCCAACCGCTTCTTCGACGACAGCGGCCAGTGGCTGCTGTGCTCCACCCATGGCGCCGTGTACCGGCCCGACACCGGCGCCTGCGCAGGCGGGCCCTGTCGAGGAGGCCTGGTGCGCATCGCCCTGAGCGAGCGCGAAGGCGTGGTGCACTGGCATACTGACTGGAACCTCCAACCCGTCTCCTTCTGACTCCCGACAACATGAACGAACCGACCTGGGGTCCGTCCGACCCCGTGCCTTCTCCTGCGCCCGCGAATGCCAAGCCGGGCTGGGAGCGCGAGACCATGGAGCGCCTCGTGTTCGCCACGCTGAACGAGCAGCGCGCGGCACGCCGCTGGCGCACTTTCAGGAGCTTCGCCTGGCTGCTGTTCTTCGTCTTCCTGATCTGGGCGCTGGGTTTCCGCGGCGCACCGAAGGCCGACAAGACGCTGCCGCACACCGCGGTGGTGGAGGTCAAGGGCGAGATCGCCTCCGATTCCGACGCCAGCGCCGAATTCATCATCGCCGCGATGCGCGCGGCCTTCGAGGACGCGGGCGCCCAGGGCGTGGTGCTGCTGATCAACTCGCCGGGCGGCAGCCCGGTGCAGGCCGGCATCGTCAACGACGAGTTGAAACGCCTGAAGGCCAAGTACAAGAAGCCGGTGTACGCGGTGGTGGAGGAGTCCTGTGCCTCCGCGGCCTACTACATCGCCGCCGGCGCCGACCAGATCTTCGTGGACAAGGCCAGCATCGTCGGCAGCATCGGCGTGCTGATGGACGGCTTCGGCTTCACCGGCCTGATGGACAAGCTGGGCGTCGAGCGCCGACTGATGACGGCCGGCGAGAACAAGGGCTTCCTCGATCCGTTCAGCCCGCAGACCGAGCGCCATCGCCAACACGCGCAGGCCATGCTCGACCAGATCCACAAGCAGTTCATCGACGTGGTGAAGGCCGGCCGCGGCAAGCGCCTGAAGGACACGCCGGAGCTGTTCACCGGCCTGTTCTGGACCGGCCAGCAGGCCGTGGACATGGGCCTGGCCGACCACATGGGCAACCTCGATTTCGTCGCCCGCGAAGTGATCAAGGCCGAAGAACTGGTGGACTACACCCGCCGCGAGAACGTGGCCGAGCGGCTGGCCAAGAGGTTCGGCGCCTCCATCGGCGAAGGTGCGATGCGCGCCGTTCGCGTGCTGCCGGCGCTGCGCTAAGCCCCGATCAGGAAGACGGCGGGCGTGTCCGGCGACGGACCGCCCGCTTCCTTTTTCCACTGCGCGACCGTGCGCGAGCGCACCTGGGCCTGCGGCAGCGTGAGGCCGGTGGCGACGGCCAGGCGCGTGGTGGGCTTCAGCGATTCGAGCAGCGCCTGCCACAGCGCGGAGTTGCGGTACGGCGTCTCGATGAACAGCTGGGTCTGGCCGGTGCGAAGCGCCAGGGCTTCCAGTTCGCGGATGCGCTGCGTGCGCGGCGCTGGCTGCTGCGGCAGGTAGCCGACGAAAGCGAAGTTCTGGCCGTTCAGGCCGCCGGCCGCCAGGGCCAGCAGCAGCGACGCGGGGCCGACCAGCGGCACCACTGCCAGGCCGAGGTCGTGCGCCGCCCGCACCACCGACGATCCGGGATCGGCGATCGCCGGCATGCCGGCTTCGCTCACCAGGCCGATGTCATGGCCTTCCAGCGCCGGCGCGAGCAGCGGCCGCGCGTCGAAGCCACCGGCGTGGTCGCCCTTCTTGTGCACCTCGCGCGGCAGTTCCTGCAGCTGGATTTCCTGGATCGTCTTGGCCAGGGGATGGAGTTCGTTCACGCGCTTGAGGTACGCGCGGGTGGACTTGGCGTTCTCGCAGATCCAGTGCGACAGGCGCGCCGCGACCTGCAGCGTGCCGGTGGGCATGACGTCGGACAGCGGCGCCTGCTCGGAGCAGCCGAAGTCCAGCGGCGCGGGAACGAGATAGAGCCGGCCCGGCGCCATCAGGGCACCAGCAGGCCGGCGGCGCGCAGCATGCGGCAGGTGCGGATCAGCGGCAGGCCGACCAGCGCCGTCGGGTCGTCGCTGTGGATCGCCTCCAGCAGCGCGATGCCCAGGCCCTCGCTCTTGGCGCTGCCGGCGCAGTCGTAGGGTTGTTCGGCGCGCAGGTAGCGCTCGATCTCCTCGTCCGACAGGCGGCGGAAGTCCACGCGCACCGGCGCGAGGTCCTCGATGACGAAGCCTCGGGCGTGGCAGACGATCGCGACGGCGGTCTGGAAGATCACGGTGCGGCCGCTCATGCGGCGCAGCTGCGCGGTGGCGCGCGCGTGGTCGCCGGGCTTGCCCAGCGGTTCGCCGTCCAGGTCGGCCACCTGGTCGGAGCCGATCACGGCCGCGTCGGGATGGCGCTGGGCGACGTCCCGTGCCTTGGCCAGCGCGAGGCGGCGCGCCAGGTCCACCGGCGATTCGCCCGGCCGCGGCGTCTCGTCCACCTGCGGGGCGGCCACGTCGAAGGGCAGGCCGAGGCGGCCCAGCAGTTCGCGGCGATAGCGGGAAGTGGAGCCGAGGATGAGGGTTTGCACGGGGGCGATTCTCTTACACTGGCCCGGATGAAAAGGCAGTTCAACGCGCAGAGGCTCGAGGTCCAGGCGTTCGCGGAAGACGCGGCGCAACTGTCGGGCCAGGGCCAGGTGCGCGACTTCCCGCGCCTGTCCGAGGAAGCCGGCGGCCGCGGCGGCGAGCGACCGGTGAGCTGGAGCGCGCAAGGCGAATTGATCAACCCGCGCCATGTCCAGCCCGAGGTCTGGCTGCACCTGAGCGCCTCGACCGTGCTGCCGCTCGCCTGCCAGCGCTGCCTGGAGCCGGTGGACGTTCCGCTGGCAGTGGACCGCTCGTTCCGCTTCGTCGCCGACGAAACCACCGCGGCCGCCCAGGACGAGGAATCCGAGGAGGACCTGCTGGCGATCAGCCGCGCCTTCGACCTGCTGGGGCTGGTCGAGGACGAGCTGCTGATGGAAGTGCCGGTGGTGCCGCGCCACGAGGTCTGTCCCAAGCCGGTGGCGCTGTCGGCCGCCGACCCGGATTTCCAGGAAGCCGAGCCCGCCGAGAACCCCTTCGCCGCCCTCAAGGTGCTCAAGGGCGGCAAGGGCTGACGGGGTGGGCTATAATGGCGGGCTTCGCGCCGGCAGCCGATCAGCTTGATCCCAGGTCGCTCGCGCAACTCCACACCCACCGATCAACCGCGCTTCGCGCCCGCCGCGCAGCAGCACTCAAGCCCAGGAGCCCGCAATGGCCGTCCAGCAAAACAAGAAGTCCCCCTCCAAGCGGGGCATGCACCGTTCGCACAACGCGCTGACCGTGCCCGGCATCGCCGTGGAACCCACCACCGGCGAAACCCACCTTCGCCACCACATCAGCCCGACCGGCTTCTACCGTGGCCGCAAGGTGCTCAAGACCAAGAACGACGCCTGATCGCCTTCGTGGCGAGATCCGTCGCGGTGCACGCTGCCGCGGCAAGGAGGGGCCCGCCGCTGCCTGAGCAGCCCGGGCCTTTTTTCCGTCCGCTCGCCGCTTCACTCTACATTTGAGGTCATGACGACGATCCTGGCGGTCGACTGCATGGGGGGCGACCACGGCCCCGCGGTGACCCTGCCCGCCTGCCGCAGCTTCCTGGAGCAGCACCCCGAGGCGCGCCTGCTGCTGGTGGGTGGCGATGCCCTGAAAGCCTTCCAGCATCCGCGCGCGACCCACGTGCCCGCCACCGAAGTGGTGACCATGGACGACGCGGTCGAAGTGGCGCTGCGCCGCAAGAAGGATTCTTCGATGCGCGTGGCGATCCAGCAGGTCAAGGACGGCCAGGCCCAGGCCGCCGTCTCGGCCGGCAATACCGGCGCGCTGATGGCGCTGGCGCGCTACCTGCTCAAGACCGTGGACGGCATCGACCGGCCGGCCATCGCGACCCATCTGCCCAACGCGAAGGGGCGGGCCACGACGGTGCTCGACCTGGGCGCCAATGTCGACTGCACCGAGCATCACCTGCTTCAGTTCGCGGTCATGGGCTCGGCCCTGATCGCCGCGATGACGCACGAGGAGCAGCCCACCGTCGGCCTGCTGAACATCGGCGAGGAGATCATCAAGGGCAACGAGGTGATCAAGCGCGCGGGCGAACTGCTGCGCGCCGCGGCCGCGGCCGGCGACCTGAACTTCCACGGCAACGTGGAAGGCAACGACATCTTCAAGGGGACCACCGACATCGTGGTGTGCGACGGCTTCGTCGGCAACGTGGCGCTGAAGACCAGCGAAGGCGTGGCTTCCCTCATCGTGGGCTTCCTCAAGGAGGAGTTCTCCCGTTCGCCGCTGACCAAGCTGGCGGCCCTGGCGGCCTATCCGGTGCTGTCCGCGCTGAAGAAGCGGGTGGACTATCGGCGCTACAACGGCGCGGCATTGTTGGGACTGCGCGGCCTGGTGTTCAAGAGCCATGGCTCGGCCGACGCGTTCGCTTTCGAGCAGGCGCTGACGCGGGCGTATGATGCGGCCCGAAACAACCTGCTCGATCGCGTCCAGGCCCGCATCGCCCACGCCCGACCCCTGCTGGCCGGCGCCCCCGCGGAGCAGCAGCCGGCCTTCGCGATCGCTTCCGAATGAGCCGATATTCGCGCATCACCGGCACCGGCAGCTACCTGCCCCCCCGCCGAGTGACCAACGCCGACCTCGCCGCCGAACTGGCGGTCCAGGGCGTAGAAACTTCCGATGAGTGGATCGTGGAACGCACCGGCATCCGGGCGCGCCACTTCGCCGCTCCCGACGTCACCACCAGCGACCTGGGTGTGCAAGCCGCGCGCCAGGCGATGGAGGCTGCCGGCGTCGGTCCGTCGGACATCGACCTGATCATCGTCGCCACGTCCACGCCGGACATGGTGTTCCCCTCGGCCGCGTGCATCCTGCAGAACAAGCTGGGCATCGCGGGCTGTCCGGCGTTCGACGTGCAGGCGGTGTGCAGCGGCTTCGTCTACGCGCTCACCGTGGCCGACGCGATGATCCGCACCGGCAGCGCCAAGCGCGCGCTGGTCATCGGCTCCGAGGTGTTCTCGCGCATCCTCGACTTCAAGGACCGCACGACCTGCGTGCTGTTCGGCGACGGCGCCGGCGCCGTGGTGCTGGAAGCGTCGGAGACGCCCGGCATCCTGGCCACCGACCTGCATGCGGACGGCAAGCACGTCGGCATCCTCTGCGTCCCGGGCACCGTGGCCGGCGGCAAGGTGCTGGGCGATCCGCTCCTGAAGATGGACGGCCAGGCCGTGTTCAAGCTGGCCGTCGGCGTGCTGGAAGACGCGGCGCGCGCCACGCTCGCCAAGGCGGGTCGCACCGACGCCGACATCGACTGGCTGATCCCGCACCAGGCCAACATCCGCATCATGCAGGGCACGGCCAAGAAGCTGAAGCTGCCGCTCGACAAGCTGGTCGTGACGGTGGACCAGCACGGCAACACCTCCGCCGCCTCGATCCCGCTGGCGCTCGACGCCGCGGTGCGCGGAGGAAAGATCCGCAAGGGTGACACGCTGATGCTCGAAGGCGTCGGCGGCGGCTTCACCTGGGGCGCGGTGCTGCTGGATTTCTAGCAGCGCTCCGGCTCCGTTCTTCCTTCTCTCCTTTTCAACGACGACGGCAGGCACCGCAAGATGAAACCGTTCGCATTTGTCTTTCCCGGCCAGGGTTCGCAGGCCGTGGGCATGCTCGACGCGTGGGGCGACCACCCCGCCGTGCGCGAAGTGGTGGCGCAGGCCTCCGACGCGCTCGGCGAGGACATCGGCCGCCTGATCAAGGAAGGCCCCAAGGAGGCGCTGGCGCTCACCACCAACACGCAGCCGGTGATGCTGGTCGCCGGCGTGGCCGCGTACCGCGCGTGGCTGGCCGAAGGCGGCCCGCAGCCGTCCGTCGTGGCCGGCCATTCGCTGGGCGAATACTCCGCGCTGGTCGCGGCCGGCGCGCTGAGCCTGGCCGACGCCGCGCCGCTGGTGCGATTCCGCGCGCAGGCGATGCAGGAAGCCGTGCCGGTGGGCGAGGGCGCGATGGCCGCGGTGCTGGGCATGGATGCCCAGAAGGTGGTCGAAGGCTGCGCCGAGGCGCAACGCTCGTTCGGCACCAACAGCACCGAGGTGGTCGAGGCCGTCAACTTCAACGACCCGGCGCAGACCGTCATCGCGGGCAGCAAGGCCGCGGTGGACAAGGCCTGCGAAGTGCTCAAGGCCAACGGCGCCAAGCGCGCTCTGCCGCTGCCGGTGTCGGCGCCGTTCCACTCCAGCCTGATGAAGCCCGCGGCCGACAGGCTGCGCGAGCGCCTCGCGCAGGTGAAATTCAACACGCCGGCCATTCCGGTGGTGAACAACATCGAAGCCAGGGTGGAGACCGACCCCGACCGCATCCGCGCCGCGCTCTACGAGCAGGCGTTCGGCCCGGTGCGCTGGGTGGATTGCATCAAGGCGATCCAGGGCCGCGGCGCTGGAGTGGTCATCGAAAGCGGTCCGGGCAAGGTGCTGCAAGGCCTGTGCAAGCGCATCGACCCGGCCATCGTGTCCGGCGCGGTGTACGACCCGGCCTCGCTGGCCGAAGCCAAGGGACTGCTGGCATGAGCAACCAGGAATTGAAGGGCCAGGTCGCGCTGGTCACCGGCGCTTCGCGCGGCATCGGCGCGGCCATCGCCCAGGAACTCGCGCAGCGCGGCGCCACGGTGATCGGCACCGCCACCACCGACGACGGCGCCGCCAAGATCACCCAGGCGCTGCAGGCCCTCGGCGGCAGCGGCGTCCGGCTGGACGTCAACGATGCCGCCGGGTCCGAAGCGGTGGTGGACGCCATCCTCAAGCAGCACGGCGGCCTGCAGGTGCTGGTGAACAACGCCGGCATCACGCGCGACATGCTGGCGATGCGCCTGAAGGACGAGGACTGGGACGCGGTGGTCGACACCAACCTCAAGGCCGTGTTCCGCATGAGCCGGGCCGTGATGCGCACGATGATGAAGCAGCGCTACGGCCGCATCGTGAACATCACCTCGGTGGTGGGCGCGTCCGGCAACCCCGGCCAGGCCAACTACGCCGCCGCCAAGGCGGGCGTCGCGGGCATGACGCGCGCTCTGGCGCGCGAACTCGGCAGTCGCGGCATCACGGTCAACTGCGTGGCGCCCGGCTTCATCGAGACCGACATGACGGCCGCGCTGCCCGAAGAGCAGCGCAAGGCGCTGCTCGGCCAGATCCCGCTGGGACAGCTGGGCAAGCCGGCCGACATCGCGCATGCCGTGGCCTTCCTGGCCTCGGCGCAGGCCGGCTACGTCACCGGCCAGGAGCTGCACGTCAACGGCGGCATGCACATGGCCTGAGCGCCGACGAACGGCCCCAGCCGAGCGGTCGGGGCTGAACAGGCGCAAAGGCTAAAATCGCGGATTCATTCAACAACACCCGAGAGGGAAACCCATGAGCGATATCGAAGCACGTGTCAAGAAGATCATCGCCGAGCAACTCGGCGTGGAGGAGTCCCAGGTGACCAACGAGAAGGCTTTCGTGGCCGACCTCGGCGCCGACTCCCTTGACACGGTCGAGCTGGTGATGGCGCTGGAAGACGAGTTCGGCATCGAGATCCCGGACGAGGACGCCGAGAAGATCACCACCGTGCAGAACGCCATCGATTACGCCAACGCCCACCAGAAGGCCTGATACGCCCATGACCCGTCGTCGAGTCGTCGTCACCGGACTGGGCTGCGTCAGCCCCGTCGGCAACACGGTCGCCGAATCGTGGGGCAATCTGTTGGCGGGCAAGCCCGGCATCGACTTCATCACGCAGTTCGACGCGACCAATTTCGCCTGTCGCTTCGCCGGAGAGGTCAAGGGCTTCGACATCGCGGCCTACATCCCCGAGAAGGAAGCCCGGCACATGGACCGGTTCATCCACCTCGGGCTGGCGGCCGCCTGCCAGGCGGTGGCGGACAGCGGTCTGCCCAGCGGTGACGCCCTGCCGGTCGAGCTGGCCGAGCGCATCGGCGTCAACATCGGCGCCGGCATCGGCGGCCTGCCGATGATCGAGCAGACCCATGCCGAGCTGACCAACCGCGGACCGCGTCGCGTTTCCCCCTTCTTCGTGCCCGCCTCGATCATCAACATGATCTCGGGACACGTGTCGATCAAGTACGGATTCAAGGGCCCGAACATCGCGGTCGTCACGGCCTGCACCACGGGCCTGCACGCGGTCGGCCTGTCGGCCCGCCTGATCGAGGCCGGCGACGCCGACGTGATGATCTGCGGCGGTGCCGAGTCCTCCGTTTCGCCGCTGGGCATCGGCGGTTTCGCCGCCTCGCGCGCGCTGTCCACCCGCAACGACGATCCCAAGACGGCCTCGCGCCCCTGGGACAAGGACCGCGACGGCTTCGTGCTGGGCGAAGGCGGCGGCGTGCTGGTGCTCGAGGAATACGAACACGCCAAGGCGCGCGGCGCGAAGATCTACGCGGAGGTGGCGGGGTTCGGCATGTCGGCCGACGCGTACCACATGACCGCGCCGGACATCGACGGTCCGCGCCGGGCGATGGTGGGCGCGCTTCGCAACGCGGGCGTCAACCCGGACCAGGTTGACTACCTGAACGCGCACGGCACGTCCACGCCGCTGGGCGACCTGAACGAGACCAACGCCATCAAGGCCGCGCTGGGCGACCACGCGAAGAAGACGGTGATCAGCTCGACCAAGTCCATGACCGGCCACCTGCTGGGCGGCGCGGGCGGCATCGAGTCGGTGTTCACCGTGCTGGCCGTGCACCACCAGAAGGTGCCGCCCACGATCAACATCTTCAACCAGGACCCCGAGTGCGACCTGGACTACTGCGCCAATACCGCGCGTGACCGCAAGATCGACGTGGCCGTGAAGAACAACTTCGGCTTCGGCGGCACCAACGGCACGCTGGTCTTCAAGCGGGTCTGACGCGGCGCGCGAACGGCCTCCATCCTGCCCATGCATGGCGCCCCATCGGTGAGCTATCCGGTGGGGCGTTCCGCTTTGGTGGGCGCGCTCTTGCTCGCCGTGTGGTCCCTGGGTCTCTTCGCCTGTATCGCGTTCGCCTGGCAGGGCGCCACTTCGTCGCGTCTGGTGGCCGCCGCGGGCGCCTGCCTGGCGAGCGGCGCGTGGA
>Ga0247825_10002424_pt1 | contig 12283 bp, 12 predicted proteins | sample 13C_Vanillin_Day_FD_194413 | JGI IMG/M metagenome (GOLD analysis project Ga0247825, IMG submission 194413) | Soil microbial communities from agricultural site in Penn Yan, New York, United States - 13C_Vanillin_Day48 | ecosystem: Environmental > Terrestrial > Soil > Agricultural land | place...
CCGCCATGTCGATCACGTTGCCGCGCACGACGAACTGCTTGAATTCACTCAGCATCAGCGTGCTCCTTTGAAGATCGTCGAAGGCGGGCAGTCTATCCCGCGCGGCTGCCTGCCGTCGAGTGTGTGGAGGACACGGAGGGGACGGAGGAAACGGATTCACAGGAGCAGCAGAGGAACGGAGAGACGTTCGATTGGTCGGCGCGCGCAGCGCGCCGACAGCCGCGATGTAAGAGGGCGCAGATACAAGCCGCCGACGGCGCCTGTGCGGTTTGTATCTGCGCCCTCTTACATCGCGGCAGGCCGCCTTCGGCGGCCAATCGAACAGCTTGCTCTTCGTGACCTTCATGATCTTCGTGGTCAAAACCCCGTTCGTCTCCGTTCCTCCGTTGCTCCTGTGAATCCGTTTCCTCCGTCCCCTCCGTTCCCTCGTGTGATTCGGATTAGCATAGGCGGATGGCACTGTGGCCGTTTGGCACGAAAGAGAAGGCAACGCTCTCGGCGGAGCAGCGCGCCGCGCTGACGTCCGTCGTCCGGAGATCGAAGTTCGAGATCATCCCGCTCAAGGGAATCCAGGAAAAATCGGAAGCCCTGCCCGCCGGATCAACCGTGACCGTCACCGCCTCGCCGGCGAAAGGCATCGAGGCGACCGTCGAACTGGCGGAATGGCTGACGCGCACCGGCCGCGGGTATGACGTCATCCCGCACCTGTCGTCGAAGCTGGTTCGCGACCGTTCGCACCTCGGCGAGCTGCTGACGCGTATCCGCGCCGCTGGCATGGGCAAAGTGTTCGTGGTCGGCGGCGACGGCGACGCGATCGGCACCTTCAAGGACGGCGTCGATCTGGTGCGCGCGGTCGCGGAATCCGGCCAGCCATTCGACGAGATCGGCGTTCCGGCGTACCCGGAGGGCCATTCGGCGATTCCCAGCGACGCGCTGATGCGCGCCCTCAAGGAGAAGCAGCCGCACGCCCAGACGATGGCGACGCAAATGGCGTTCAACCCGAACGAGGTCGGCGAATGGATTCTGAAGGTTCGCCGTGAGGGGGTGGGCCTGCCGCTCTATCTCGGCGTTCCCGGGGTCGTCGAGCTGACCAAGCTGATGCGCATCGCGACGCAAATCGGGGTTGCCGACTCCGCGCGCTATCTGTCGAAGAACACCGGTCTGCTCGGCCACATCGCGTCTGCCGGATCGTTCGGACCCGACGCGTTTCTCCGTTCGCTGGCGCCGATCATCGAGGACCCGGCGGCACGCGTCCATGGCCTGCACGTGTTCACGTTCAACGCCATCGACACGACGGCGGCGTGGCAGAAGCGGATGCTCGAGGAATTGGCAACCTAGCCTAGCTACCCAGGCCACCCAGGCCACCCAGGCCACCCAGGCCACCCAGGCTACCCAGGCTACCCAGGCAACCTCAGAGTGGCCCGGAGGCCGCCGAGCGGTGACGCGTCGAGCGCGATGGCGCCTTGATAGACCTCCGCCAGATCGCGAACGATCGCCAGACCAAGTCCGGAGCCGGCAGCCTTCTCGTCGGCCCGGACTCCCCGTTGCAGCACTTTCTCCCTCATCTCCGCTGGCAGCCCCGGCCCGTCGTCGTCCACCGTGATGGCGAGCGTTTCGCCGGTGCGCGCGGAGCCGATGATCACGCGGGCACCTGCCCATTTGCAGGCGTTGTCGAGCAGGTTGCCGAGCATCTCATCGAGATCCTCGCGCTGCACGCGAACCACGTGGGACGTATCGACCAGCACGTCGATGGCGAGGGTCCGGTCGGCGTAGAGCCGAGGCAGCGTGCGCGCCAGCCCCTGCGCGCATTCGGCGACCGACGTGCGGACGCTGGCGGTCGCGCCGGACGCTGCTGCCCGAGCGTGCGCGAGGTGATAGTCCACCTGCCGGCGCATGCGATCGACCTGCTCGCGGATGGCGGCCGCCATATCCGCCTGACCGGTGGCCGACGCCTGCTCTGCTTCCAGCGCGAGCAAGGCGAGCGGCGTCTTCAAACCGTGCGCGAGGTCGCCTGCTTTCGCCACGGCGCGCTCGATCGCCCGCTCGCGCTGCTCGATGAGCGCGTTCAGATCGTCGACCAGCGGCTGCACTTCCGCCGCATAGTCGCCGCCAAGACGCGATTCCACACCGTGGTGGACAGCCGCCAGACGTTCACGCAGCTGGGCGATTCCCGCCAGCCCGCGGCGGACCTGAAACGCGCCACCGGCCATGACGATGATCGCGGTCACGACGAGGAGGAACGCATGCGATGACCAGATGAAGTGAATCGACCCACGCTTGCCGAGCACCGGCAGATGGGGCGCAAAGTTGAAGACCGCCGCGATGATGACGAAGGACAGCACCACGAGGCCGATGGTCCACAGGATGGCGCCGAGCAAAACGCGAGTGCGCAGCGAGAGCGTCATCCGCCCATCCGGTAGCCGAGACCGCGGACCGTCTCGATCAGCGAGGAGCCGAGCTTCCGCCGCAGGCGCGCGACGAACACTTCGACGGTATTCGAGTCGCGGTCGAAATCCTGTGCGTAGATGTGCTCGGTCAGCTCACCTTGAGACACGACGCGGTCGCGATGGTGCATCAGATACGACAGCACGCGAAATTCGTGGCTCGTGAGCTTGACCTGAACGCCATCCTTCGTGACTCGAGCGAGCCGCGGATCGAGCGCCACAGCGCCGCAGCGTAGCAGCTGCTGCGGGTGCCCGGCGGCACGGCGAATCAGGCCGCGAAGCCTGGCGATCACCTCTTCCATCCGGAACGGCTTCGCCACGTAATCGTCGGCGCCGGAATCGATACCGTCGACCGTCTCGTGCCAGCTGCCGCGCGCGGTCAGCACGAGGACCGGCACGCTGAGGCCGGCCTCGCGCCAGCCGCGCAGCAGCGTCAGCCCGTCAATCTGCGGGAGACCGAGGTCGAGGAGCACCGCGTCGTACGATTCGGTTCGCACCGCAAAATCCGCCTGCTCGCCATCCGCGGCCACGTCAACGGCATACCCGGCATCACCGAGCGCCCGTGCGAGATGCTCCGCCAGCGCCGGTTCGTCGTCAACGATGAGAACTCGCATGGGTGTGGCACTCCTGAAGGAGCGCCCTACGAGAACATAGCGCACGCACGGCTGAACACGAGCTGAACGCCGCGTTCACGACCGGTTCAGCGCCGGTTGCGTATCGTCCCTCATATGTTCAACATCTTCGAATACGAATTCGGTTACAGCTGGCCCATCGCCTACGGTTTTGCCGTTCCTCTGCTGATCGGGATCGCGCTCGCCGCCGTCGCGATGTGGCGCCGATGGCGTGCGTGGGTCGCAGTCGTATCGGCGGTGATCATCGTCTGGTCGGCCGCTGCCTTGTACGTCACGAACGTCGTCTGGGGCATCAACAGGCCGATGGCCCTGCCGACGGAACGATTTCTCGAGGCCGGGTCCGGTCGCGTGCTCGACGCCGGGGCCGGGTCAGGCCGGGCGGCGGTTGGCGTGCTCCTGGCCAGGCCCGGCGCGACCGTCACAGCGCTGGATATTTACGAAGGGTACATGGGCATCGACGACAACACGCCGGCTCGCTTCATGAGAAACGTGCAGATTGCCGGCGCCGCCGGCCGGGCCGACGCGCGCACCGGCGATGCGCGTGACATGCCCTTCGCCGACGCGTCGTTCGACGCCGTCGTCAGCTCGTACATGATCGACCATCTCGGGCGCGAGGGACGGACGAAGGCGCTGCACGAAGTCGCGCGCGTCCTCAAGGCGCACGGCGAATTCCTGCTGCTGATCGTCAACACCGACTGGTGGACGTGGCTGGTGTCGCCGCCGATGGCGCATCACTTCCGCCCGGATGCCGCGCGGTGGCGCGCCGAGCTCCATGGCGCTGGCTTCGACGTCGAGGAGGAAGGACGGCGGCCGGTGACGCTGTATTGGCTGGCGCGCAAAAAATAGCTAGCGCGGGCGCTCGGCCTGCTCGATCGCTCTCGCGCGCATCCGTTCTTCGGCACGGGCGGCGGACAGAATGTTCCGCAGCCCGTAATTGCCTTCGTGGCACGCATACTCGAACGGCGGCTGCGACTCGTCGTGCGTCAGGTTCATCGCGAAGGTCCAGGGCCGCGCCCAGGTGCGCGGATCGTCGAACGTAATCGTCCACTCGAGCGTGTCGGGGCCGATCGGCGTGAAGCGCTCGACGATGCGAAGCTGATCGCTGGATCCGCGATAGGGAACCTTGTCGTTGAAGTTCGTCGTCTCGACCACCAGCGTGTTGCCGTCCCAGCGCCCACGGGCGTCGCCGAGATACTGGCGGATCTTCGGCGAGAGAGCCGGACGGTTGTCGAGCGGGATCACGCGCGTGTCGTGCACCATCTCATACGTAATCGTCACGACACCGGGCCCCTGCTGGATCTGATACGAGTTGCCATATATCGCCGGCATCATCGAACCGGGGACACCGCGTGTGATGCAGCGGTCATAGAGGCTGCGGTCTTCCCACGAATCGGCTGGACCTCTCCCCTTTCGCGCCGCCGCGCGATCGGCCGCCCGCGTCCGGCCTTCGTCGATGACCGGCGGAATCCTTCCGTCCGGCGGATCGGAGACCAGCCAGGCCCGGCTATTGGCCGCAAAGTAATTCTCGAACCAATGCATCGGGCTCGTCGCGCCAGGAAACTCGCTCAGCCCAGGGGCGCGCTCGATGGTCTGCTGCTGCCGCTGTTTCGTCAGGGCGGCAAGCTCCACCTTCGTGAAGTCTTCCAGACGACGGCCGGCGAACTCATCGGGCCGCTCGAACGGGATTCCGCTCTCGTCGCTGTTGTTATAGGCGCCTGAGATATCCGGATCGCCCCACGGCGTGCGCGGCGGCTTGTAGGTACCGCGCGGCGGAATCGGCGCCGGCTGCTTGCGTGCCGGGACTTCCTCGGCCTTGATTGGATCGGCGCGTCTGACCGTGCCCGGCGAGATGCCGCCGCCTTGTGCGTGGATCGCCAGCGGCACGCAGAGCACCGCAGCGATAACGACGAGAGAGACGACCGCTGCGGTTTTCATGCGTGCCCCCTACCTATCTCTCCGCCGCGCGCGCGGCGCTCAGAATTCCGCGCAGGCCCTCGTTTCCCTCGTGGCAGGCGTACTCGAAGACCGGCTGCGAGTCGTCTCGCGTCAGGCGCAACCCGAAGGTCCAGGGTCGTACCCACGTTGACGGATCGTCAAACGTCGCCGACCACTCGATGGTGCTCCGCGAGGTGGGATCCGCTACCTCCGCCGGAGGAAGACAAACCACAGAAGGAAGAGGCCGCCGCCGATCATCGCCCACTGCGCCGGCGTCGCGTTCTGGACGAAGTCCTGAACCTTCTGCACGATGTCACGGACGGCGGACGAATCCCCACCCGCGCCGCCCTTCTGACCCACGAGCATCCCGTATTCGCCGAGGCCCTGCGCGAGAAGCATGATGTGGGAATCCTAACGCAGCCGGCGGAAAAGCGTGCCGGCCGGTTACAGCGACACCGGCAGCGGCCGATAAACAGAATGCGCCACCATGCGCAACCCTATGACTTTTCTGTTTGCGGCAGCCATGTTCGTGAGCGCGCTGCTGCTGTTCCTCGTGCAGCCGATGTTCGCGAAGCTCCTGCTGCCGCGGTTCGGCGGCTCTCCGGCCGTGTGGACCACGTGCATGCTGTTCTTCCAGTCGGCGCTGCTGGCCGGCTACGCCTACAGCCATTCGGTCGTCAAGCTGCGCAAGCCGTGGCAACAGGCCGCGGTACACCTGGTCGTGCTGGCGCTTCCGATTGTCACCCTGCCGATCGCGGTCGCCAGCATCTCGGCGGGCGGCGAGCCGATCTCATCCGTCCTCCGTATTTCGGCGATCTCCGTCGGGGCACCGTTCTTCGCCCTCGCGACGAGCGCCCCATTGCTGCAGCGATGGTTCGCGGCGGCCAATCAGCGCACGCCCATCGATCCGTATTTTCTCTACGCCGCCAGCAACGTGGGCAGCTTCGCCTCGTTAATCCTCTACCCGACCCTCATCGAACCAGCGCTGGCCCTCTCGACGCAAACGCGCGTGTGGAGCATCGGCTATTCGGCCGCCGTGCTGTTGACGGTGGTCTGCGCGGTCGTGATGTGGCGCCGGACGATCGGCACGGCGGCAGCATCGGCGACCGAGGCGCGCACCGAGGACGTGACCTGGAAGCGCCGTCTACGGTGGATTGCGCTGTCGTTCGTGCCTTCGAGCCTCATGCTTGCGGTCACGTCCTACCTGACCACGGACGTTGCCGCGGTTCCGTTGCTCTGGGTGATCCCCCTCGCGCTGTATCTGATCAGCTTCGTGGTGACATTCAGCGCGTACGCGACGCGGTTCATTGCGGTCTGTAATCGCTTTTTCCCATTGATCCTGCTGTACCTGACCTGGCTGCTCGCCAGCGAGGCGCGGCTGCCGCTGCCGCCGATGGCGGCCTCCCACCTCGTGGCGTTCTTCGTGCTCGCCACGCTGTGCCACGGCGCCCTCGCCGAGGATCGTCCGGCGACGTCGCACCTGACGGACTTCTACCTCTCCCTGGCGATTGGCGGCGCGCTCGGGGGCGTGTTCAATTCGCTGGTCGCGCCGCTGGTGTTCGACCGGGTCATCGAGTACCCGCTGGCACTCGCGTGCGGGATCGTGCTGCTGACGTTCCGCGATGGGACGCAGCCACTGCTGGGCAGATCGCGGTGGTGGATTCATCCCGTGCTCGTCGCCGCGATGACCATCGTCGCGCTCTCCTGGCCGGCCACCGGCAGGCGCCTGGCCTTCATTACGTGGGGCTTCCTGCTGGGTGCCGTGCTCGTGAGCTTCAGTACCTCCCGCGAACGCCGCCGGTTCGGCATCTGCGTGCTGCTGATGCTGGGACTCTATGGCGTGATCGGCGGCCGTGGCCAGTTGAACGTCGACTATGCGTCGCGCACGTTCTTCGGAACCTACCGCGTCGTAGCGGCAGAGAACCCCCGGTCTTACACCCTGTATCATGGCACCACGGTTCATGGCCGGCAGCACGTTGGGTCTTCCGAACCGCTGACGTACTACTCTCGGAAAAGTCCGATCGGTCAGATCTGGAAATCCCGTGTCGGCGGTACGAATCAGTCCGTTGGCGCTGTCGGCCTCGGCACAGGAACGCTGGCATCGTATGCGCGACCAGGCGAACGATGGATCTTCTATGAGATCGATCCCGAGGTCGAGCGGATCGCTCGCGATAAGCGGTACTTCACCCACCTTGCGAACTGTGGCGCGACCTGTCAGGTCGTCATCGGCGATGCCCGGCTGACGCTGCAGCAGCGCTCCGACCTGCACGACGTCATCGTTCTCGACGCGTTCAGCTCGGATGCGATCCCAATCCATCTCCTCACCCGCGAAGCCGTCGAGGTCTACCTCTCACGCCTCAAGCCGGACGGCCTCCTCGCGCTTCACATCTCGAACAATCACCTGGATCTGCAGTCGGTGGTCGCCGGCGTGATGCGCGAGCTCGGACTCGTCGGGCGTTCCCAGCTCCAGCAAGAGACCAGTTACGAGCAGGGAGAGTTTGCGTCGCACTGGGCGGTGCTCGCGCGATCCGAGGCTGCGCTCGGGGCGCTCGCCGCCGACAAGCGATGGGACCCTCTGCGCCCGGGCGGCGGACGCGTGTGGACCGACGACTTCTCCAACATCTGGAGCGTCATTTACTGGCGCCAGTAGAGGAGGAAGGAGATCTCCCACCTCCAGCGTATACTTCAGCCAGTTCTGTCGAGCTGAGCCGGAGGATGCGTATGCGGATTACCAGCGTGCGGACGGCGGTCGGCGTAGTAGTGCTTACAGTGGGTGCTGCCGCGGCAGCGCCGGCGCAGACGATGGAGAAGGTGGACTACTTCCCGGATTCGATTGCCGAGAAGGAGGACCACGTCGTCCGGTTGAACGGCGGTTCGAGCTGGTTGCTCGCCAACCGCACCGCGGCCCTCGCTTCGGCGGACGTGCTCGTGGTGATGCGGGATGTCGACGTTGGCGGGCAGCGCGTTGCCGCCGCCTGGTTGTTCGTTGGCGGCGACGAGATTCCAGTCAAGCACGTCGAAGGCGTCTATCCGAGGAACCCGGCGTACCTGACACGCGTCGTCGCCGCGGACGGCGGCACCACCTTGCGCCTTGCCGATGGATCTGTGGTGGTGGTCCCGACATACGATCGGTTTTCGATCAGCCGCTGGACTCCGCCATACAAGGCGCTGCTCACCGGCAACCGCACGTACTTGTACAACCTGAAGAACGTCCGGCGCGTCTGGTTGCAACAGGCGAAGAAGTAAATCGAATCAGGACGCGGCCAAGCCGCAGACCAACGGCAGGGCCTTGATATCCGGGATCGTGTACGCAGGGTTCAGTGCGCGGCAGCTGGCATGATGACCGTAGCCGTACTGCGCCCAGCAACCACGTGCTCCGATGTTGGCGGCAAATCGCAGGTCGATGTCGGTGTCGCCGACCACGAGCACCCGGTCGCGGGCGGGATCTCCACACCGCGGGATGACGTGACGCTCGTACAGCGCCGCGTGTGGTTTCGGCGTCATCACGTCGTCTGACCCGAGCACGACGTCGAAGCAGTGCTCGATAGCAAACTGTCCGAGTACCTGCGCGAGGCTTCTCCTCGCCTTCTGGCTGATAAGTGCGAGGGTGACTCCCGCGGCCTCGAGCGTCGAGAGCATCTCGCGCGTGCCTGGAAACAGGGTGGTCGCGGGCGCCGCCACCGCCGGATGCAGTTCCCGATAGCGGTACGCAACGGCGCTGATATCTACGTCCCGGCGATCGCGAATCAGCTGCCGGATCGCCTCCTCGAGACTCAATCCGATTCGGCGGCGCACCTCGTCGATCGACGGCGGCTGAAGGTCGCACGACTCGAACGCGGCGCTCATGCAGGCGGCGATGCCGCTGGCCGAATCGGCCAGTGTGCCGTCGAAGTCGAAGACAATCAGGTCGAACGCGCTCATTGTTCGGGCGGTACGGGCAACCCAGACGGCCCCTCCTGGCAGGCCGGGCAGCGACGGATGTCGGCATCGATCCCGTATGCGCCGTACTCGTGACCGCAGACCGTGCAGCGCAGCACGAAGATGCGCTGCCCCTGTGGTCCGCCGACATCTGTCTTGCGTACGATCTCCTGGCCGTCGGGATTGCGATAGCCGATCCGCGTGATGTGTTCCCAGGAGGTCGGCTTCGAGGTCATGACGGCATACTTGCGCCGAGCCGCCGCCAGCTCATCGTCGATATCACGCGCCGAAAATCCACGGTGGAGCAACGCCTCGCGCACCCCCGCCTCGCTGAGCGGAGGCTGCTGCAGCAACAGCGCGAAATTCTCCATCATTCGCTCGCGCGACACAGGGCCCAACGTCTGCAACAGCTCGTGGCGATCGATCATCACGAACTGCTCCGCCTTCGCTGAAGCTCCGGCGAACACGTCCTGATCCTGTTCCGGTAACTTGAGGAGCACGATTTCGGGATGGCGATCGGTCATGTCGTCGTCAGGATGCGCTGAACGAAGACGAGATCGAGCCAGCGGCCGAACTTGAACCCCACCTGCCGCAGGTGTGCGGCACGGATGAATCCCAGCCGCTCGTGGAATCGCAGCGAGGGCTCGTTGTCGGCGTCCACGCCGCCGATCATGACGTGCTTGTCCTGCTCGATCGCCCGCGTGATCAACGCCTGCATCAACATCGTTCCGACACCGCGCCCGCGCTCGTCGGCCCGGATGTGGACGGTATGCTCGACGCTGAAACGATACCCCGGCCAGCTCCGGAAGTCTCCGTACGACGCGAACCCGAGAATCCCGGAATCATCCGCGGCAACGAGGATGGGATAGGCCTGCGCGCGACGCGCATTGAACCATTCCAGGCGATCGTCGAGAGAGGCTGGATCGTCACGGTAGACCGCGGTCGATGTGGCGATAACCTCGTTATAGATGGCCAGGATCTCCGGCACATCCTGTTCGACCGCGTCGCGAGTGGTGATCACGACATCCGGCTAAAGCCGGACTCCACGAGACTCTACTCTAAAGCCGGACTCCACTAAGCTCCGCCATAGAACGATGGTAATCGCATATCGCGCATCGTTCTGAAACCTGGCGCCGCTGCGATCACGGCCGGAATCGAATTGACCGCCATCGACGCGGTCGCAATGTCACCGTGCACGCCGCCGTCGATGCGCGAATGGATCCGCGGCGAACCTTCGATCAGGACCGACTCATACGATTCAGGAGCGCCGAGATACGCCTCCAGCCGCAGCCGGATCAGCGGCTCGCCGCCCACGTACCCGGTTCCGCGCTGAATGAGGCCGCACACCTGGCCCGAACGGACCGCCAGCCGCTCGCTCGACACGTCGGCGTCCGCGATCTTCGGCTCGATGTCGTCGGTGACGCGGTCAAGCTTCCAGTTCACCGCGTCGGCAATCATCTGGATCGATTCGGTGAACCCGACGTGGCGGACGGTTCCGGATTCGACGCGGTGGGCAAACTCCTCTGTGGTGAGGCCGGCGCCAATCTTCTGCTGGAACGGCAAACGGCGGACGCGCGCGTCCTGCACGCGCAGCACCTCGATCGACGTGACACGCTCGCAGACGGCCGTGAGTGCGATCGGCAGCGCGTCCATGGTGAAGCCGGGGTTGACCCCGGTACCAAGCACCGCCACCTTTGCTTTGCGCGCCGCCGCGTCGAGGCGCGCAGCGAGCCGGCGATTGGACCGCGACGGATACGCGGCCTCTTCGGTGGTGGTGACGATCGGGACGCACTGCTTGAGGACTTGCTCGAACTGCCCGATGACCGATTTCAGCGAGGAACTGGTGCACAGGACGGCGACATCGGGTCGGGCCGACTTGATCGTCCTGCCGATGTCGCTGCTCACCTTGACGCGCAGGGTCTGTTCGATCCCGATCACCCGGCCTGCGTCCAGGCCGGCCTTCGCGGGATCGATGTCGACCGCGCCAACCAGCTGGAACCCCTTGCGCGCAATCACCTGGCGCGCGACGCTGGCGCCGATTGGCCCGAGGCCGACGATCAGAACACGAATGCGCATGCGCGACTCCGTGCCCGGAATTGTGCCTTATCGCGCAGCCGGCACGACGTGCTGGGCGACGATCTGCTTCAGGCGATCCGAATCCACCGACTCGATCTCGAGCAGTTCCTGCGCCAGCACTTTCACCGCCGTGCGCTGCCGCTCGACGATCTGCCGCGCCGTCTCGTATCCGCGCATCACCAGCGCGCGAATCTCGTCGTCGACGCGCCGCGCCGTCTCCTCGCTGAAGCCGGCGGCACGGTTGTCGTTGTCGAAGCCGTTCGCCGGGCGGCGGAAGTGCACCGGCCCGAGCGGCGACATGCCGAGCTCGCACACCATCTTCCTCGCCAGCTCGGTGGCGCGCTCGATGTCGTTGGACGCGCCACTCGTCATCTGCCGCAGGAAGAGCTCCTCGGCCACGCGCCCGCCCATCAGGATCGCAATCTGCGATTCGATGAACGGCTTGGAGTGCGTGTAGCGATCCGCCTCCGGCAGCTGCATCGTCACGCCCAGCGCCCGGCCGCGCGGGATGATCGTGACCTTGTGCAGCGGATCGGCGTCGGGAAGCAGCGCCGCGACCACCGCGTGCCCGGCTTCGTGATACGCGCAGGTCACGCGCTCGTGCTCGCTCATCGCCACCGACTTGCGTTCGACGCCCATGAGGACCTTGTCGCGGGCGGCATCGAGGTCGCCGTTCCCGACCGTCATCCGTCCGCCGCGCGCGGCGATGAGCGCCGCCTCGTTGACCAGGTTGGCCAGGTCGGCGCCCGAGAAGCCGGGTGTCCCGCGCGCGATCGCCCGCAAGTCGACGTCGGCGTCGAGAGCAACCTTCCGTGAGTGGACGCGCAGAATCTGTTCGCGGCCCTTCAGGTCGGGGTTGCCGACCGTGACCTGGCGATCGAAGCGGCCGGGACGCATCAGCGCCGAATCGAGGATGTCGGCCCGGTTGGTGGCGGCGACCACGATGATGCTGTCGGACTGCGCGAAGCCGTCCATCTCGACGAGCAGCTGGTTGAGGGTCTGCTCGCGCTCCTCGTGGCTCAGCGAGTTGCCGCCGCGGCTTCGCCCGACGGCGTCGAGCTCGTCGATGAAGATGATGCACGACTTGTGGCGGCGTGCTTCCTTGAACAGCTTGCGCACGCGCGATGCGCCGACGCCGGCATACATCTCGACGAAGTCTGACCCGCTCGCGGAGATGAACGGCACACCGGCTTCGCCGGCCATCGAGCGCGCCAGCAGCGTCTTGCCGGTGCCGGGCGGGCCAACGAGGAGGATGCCGCGCGGGATGCGGCCGCCAAT
>Ga0247825_10002425_pt1 | contig 12281 bp, 14 predicted proteins | sample 13C_Vanillin_Day_FD_194413 | JGI IMG/M metagenome (GOLD analysis project Ga0247825, IMG submission 194413) | Soil microbial communities from agricultural site in Penn Yan, New York, United States - 13C_Vanillin_Day48 | ecosystem: Environmental > Terrestrial > Soil > Agricultural land | place...
GTCGGGGCGCGCAACGCGCCGCGCATGGCGGAGCTCGCCGCGCCGCTCGTCGCCTCGGAGCAGCCGCTGATCGCCGATGCGCGGGAGTACCTGCTGCTCGCGGCCCTCGCCGGCTACGTCGCGAGCGGCGACAAGGCGAAGGCGATGGACCTCTGGAAGACCTACGGCGCCGGCACGCGCGCGGCCAAGCCGGCGTTTCGCCTGCTGCGCTGCCACGCCGACCCGTCGAGCTGCGCCGATGCCTTCCGCGATTACGCGGAGCGCTGAGCGAAGCGCATCGCGCCCAGCACCTTCCTCACGAATTCCTCGTTCCGTTCCACGTGGCCGGCAATGACGAGCTGGGCGAGACCATGGACCAGCGACCAGGCCGCCGCAGCGGCGACCTTCGCATCCGCTCCCGAGCCCGCGAATGCCTGCGCGAAGCGCTCGTACATCGCACCGCCACGCCCCATCGCAAACATCATCTGAAAGCGCCTTGGATTCGCGAGCGCGAAGCGCACATACGCTTCGCCGAGCTCGCGCCCGGAGCGTCCTTCGAGCGCCTTTTCCAGCCCGGCAAGGCCATCGGCGGCCAATGCAGCGAGCAGCGACTCGCGATCGGGGAAATGGCGGTACGGAGCGTTGTGCGAGACGCCGGCGCGCCGCGCGGCTTCGCGCACGCTCAGTCCGGCCACGCCCTCGTCCTCGACGAGCCTGGCCGCTGCCGCCAGCATCGCCGCCCGAAGGTCGCCATGGTGATATGTGGCCACTGTCAACTCGTCTCCTGATTCGCATGTTGACAGCGTCTACTCCACAATGCAACCTGCAACAACAAACGAACAAAGGGGGAACGATGAAGATCTTCGCCATCCTGGTCGCCACCGCCGCGCTTTTCTTCGCCGGCTGCAGAGCCGGGCAACCGATTCAGAACGTCGAGAAGGCCCCGGTCATCACCGCGTCAGGCAAGCCCGCGACCCTCGCCCAGGTCAGCACGGCGATCGTGCGGGCGGGCACCAGGCTCGGCTGGCAGATGAAGCCGTCGGGCAAAGGGCGCGTCAGCGGCACGCTGGTCGTGCGCGAGCACACCGCGAACATCGATGTCGACCACGACACCAAGACGTACACCATCCGCTACAAGGACAGCGTGAACCTGAACGCGAAGGACGGCACGATCCATCCCAACTACAACAGCTGGATCCAGAACCTGGACCGGAACATCCGCGCCGAGCTGGCGCAGCTCTAGCTGGGCTGGATCGAGCGCCGGCGCCGGAACCACGCCGCGACGCTCTGCGGCAACATGGCCAGGCTGATGGCGTAGTAGATGCACTGGAACACGCGCAGCCCGCCGCGCCACCGCGTGCCGCGGTAGATATCGCCGGCCAGCACCGAGATCAGCGCACCCTGCATGCCGAACTTGTCCGACGGCCCCATGAACATCTCGCGGATCGCGGGCGTGGTGACCCGATAGATCAGCCAGGAAAAGATTCCCGGGCCGCGCCGCATCAGCTTGTCGAAGCGCTTCAGCGCCGCAGCCGCCTCGCGCGGGCGGTCGAGGCAGGTCTCGATGGTATCGGCGCCGGCGAAGCCGCTCTGCATGGCGAGCAGCACGCCGGTGGAAAACACCGGGTCGATGAACGTGTACGCGTCGCCGAGCATCAGGTAGTTGCGACCCATGGTGCGATCGGCGACGTAGGAGTAGTTGCCGGTCGCCGTGGCCGGTGAGACGAGCTTCGCGTCGCGCAGCCGCTCGGCGAGCGCCGGACAGAGCTGGATGGTGTCGAGCAGGAACTGCTCGGTGCTCGTCGCGCGCGTCTTGAGGTAATACGGCCAGCACACAGCGCCGACGCTCGTCGTGCCATCCGAGAGCGGGATGAACCAGAACCAGCCGTGGTCGAACCAGAACACCGTGATGTTGCCTTCGGCCTTGCCGGGCAGCCGCTTCGCGCCGGTGAAGTGGCCGTACAGCGCGGCGCTGTTGTGCTTGCGGTTGCGCCGCTTGATGCCCATGCGGCTGGCGAGGAACGTGTCGCGCCCGGAGGCGTCCACCACGAAGCGCGTGCTCCAGCGCTGCTCGGTGCCGTCTTCGGCCCGCGCGGTCACGGTGGCGCCCTGCGCCGTGAACTCGACCGCGGTGACCCGGGAGGCCTCGAAGGTGCGCGCGCCCTTGCGCGCGGCATTGCGGAACAGGATCTCGTCGAACTGCGAGCGCCGCACCTGGTAGGCGTAGGGGTAGGACTTGTCGAGCTGTTCAGCAAACTGAAAGGTTTGCGCTTGCTTGTGCCAGGGCGACACGAACTCCGCGCCGTGCTTCACCATGCCGATGCGGCCGATCTCCTCGGCGACGCCGAGCCGCTCGAAAAGCGGCAGGTTGAGCGGCAGCAGCGATTCGCCGATATGGAAGCGTGGATGGCGCTCCTTCTCCAGCACCACCACGTCCCGACCGCGCTCGGCGAGCAGCGCCGCCACGGTGGACCCGGCCGGCCCTCCGCCGATGACCAGCACCTCGGTGTTAAACATATGTTTTGCTTGCGCTTGTAGAATGGCACTCTGCTACAAGGGGAGAGCACCATGCAAGCGATTTCGCGCGTTTTTCTATGGGCGGCGTTTCCGATCGCGATGATCGCCTGCGCGTCGGCCAGCGTGCCGGTGCGCAACTTCAGCAACGTGCCGATCGGCGCCAAGCAGAACCCTTCGCTGGAGGACGTCGGCAAGGCCATCACTCGCGGCGGCACCGCGGCGGGCTGGCAGATGAGCGAAGTGCGGCCCGGCCACATCGTCGGCACCTACCGCATCCGCAAGCACCTGGCGCTCGTCGACGTGACTTATTCGACCAGCTCGTACGACATCAAATTCAAGGACGGCGACCCGGGCCTGAGATACGACGGCAGCAACATTCACCAGAACTACAACGACTGGGTCGTCGAGCTCGAGAAAGTCATCCGTGCTCACCTGAGCGCGTTGTAAGAATTACCGGCGCCGCGCGGCGGAGCCGGACGCGCCACGCCCTTTATAATCGGCGCACAAAAGCCGCACTAAGGGAGGGAATCATGAGCGTCACCGCAGAGTCGGCTCCGGCAGAGGCGCTGACCGCGCAGGAGCTCGAGCTGGCGCGGCTCATCGTCCACACGTTGAAGATGGATCATCTCGACGCCGCGGCGGTGAGTCCCAATGCGCCGCTGTATGGCGACGGCCTCGGGCTCGACTCGATCGATGTGCTGGAGGTCGCGCTCGCGATCTCCAAGACCTACGGGGTCAAGCTGCGCTCCGACGACAAGAACAACGCGAAGATCTTCAGCTCGCTGCGCAGCCTCAACCAGCACATCCAGGCGCACCGGACCGGCTAGATGTCACGCGTCGCCGGGATCGCCGGGAAGGCGATCCTCGTACTCAGCCTCCTCGGCTACCAGTTGCTCGTGCACCTCGGCGTCACCGCAAGCGCGCTCGACCCGGCGCGCGCCGCGCTGCTCGCCGCGCCGATGGTCGCGGTAGGGGTGTGGATTCTCATCCGCTCGCCTCACCGGCTGCTCTGGGTGCTGATCCTCGCCGCCGCGGTGGCGATGACCTGGTTCGTGGGACACGGCAGCGCCGCGCTCTACGGGGTGCCGCACGCCGCGGCCTATCTGTTCCTGCTTTGGCTGTTCGGCCGCACCCTGCGCGACGGTCGCGAGCCGCTCATCACCCGCCTCGCGCGGCACGGCCGCGGCAGCCTGCCGCCGGCCATGGAAACGTACACGCGCAGGCTCACCATCGCATGGTGCGTGTTCTTCGCCGCCCAGCTCGCGCTGTCCGCGCTGCTCCTGCACCTGGGCTGGCTCGAGAGCTGGTCGCTGTTCATCAACGTGCTCAACTTGCCGCTGGTCGCGCTCATGTTTGCCGCTGACTACCTGTACCGCGTGGCGCGCTACCGCGACTGGCCGCAATCCTCGATCGCGAACGTAATCCGGGCCTACGCCCGCGACCGGGCCTCGACTCAGCTTCCGCACTAGCTCGGCGCCGATGGCCGACCACCCGCTCGTCCGCCACGACCCGGCCGCGCACTTCGCGCTGCGCGGCAGCCGCACCGTCAGCGCGCAACAATTTCTCGATGCGGCGGCGCGGCTGGCGAGCGCGCTTCCCGAGCGCCGCTACGTCGTCAACCTTTGCGCGGACCGCTACCGGTTCGCCGTCGGATTCGCCGCCGCGCTGCTGCGCGGCCAGGTCAGCCTGATGCCGCCCAACCACGCGCCGCACACCATCGAGCGACTGCGGCGCGACTATGCGGACAGCTATTGCCTGGACGACCAGTTCGCCGCGGCGGGAATCTCCCGGCAGCCGATCAAGGACATCCCCGGCGAGCAGATCGCGGCGATCGTGTTCACCTCGGGCTCGACCGGCGATCCGCTTCCGCACCCGAAGTCCTGGGGCGGCCTGGTCGCCTCCGCGAACGCGGAGCTCAAAGCCCTCGGCATCGGCGCGTTCCCGTCCCTGTCGCTGCTCGGGACCGTGCCGCCCCAGCACATGTATGGCCTGGAATCGACCGTGCTCATGGCGATGCAGGGCGCGCTTCTCATGCACGCCGGCCGCCCGTTCTTCCCCGCCGACATCTGCGCCGAGCTCGAAGCGCTGCCCCGGCCGCGCGCCCTGGTGACCACGCCGGTGCACCTGCGCGCAATGCTCGAGGGGGCGAGCGACATCCCGGCGGCCGACTTCCTGCTCTGCGCGACCGCGCCGTTGCAGCCCCAGCTCGCCGCCGAGGCCGAGAAGCGCTTCGCTGCGCCGCTTCTCGAGATCTACGGCTGCACCGAGGCCGGGCAGATCGCCAGCCGGCGTCCGACGCAGACCGTCGAATGGAGCCTGTTCCCGCAATTCAAGCTGCGCCAGGACGAGCGAGGTACCTGGGTGCAGGGCGGCCACGCGCGCACCGAGCTGCTGCTCGCCGATGTCATCGAGCTGCGCGGTGGCGAGCGCTTCGTGCTGCACGGGCGCACCGCGGACCTGGTCAACATCGCCGGCAAGCGCACCTCGCTCGCCAGCCTGAACCACCACCTGAACTCGGTTCCCGGCGTGCGCGACGGCACGTTCGTCGTGCCGCGCGGCGACGAGAGCGCGGTTGCGCGGCTCGCCGCGTTCGTGGTCGCGCCGGGGCTCACCAGCGAAGCGATCCTCGCCGCGCTGCGCCAGCGCATCGACCCGGCGTTCCTGCCGCGGCCGCTGTGCCTGGTCGACGCCCTGCCGCGCAACGAGACCGGCAAGCTGACGCGTGCCCGTCTGGACGCGCTGCTGGCGAAGGCCGGCTGATGGCGCTGAAAACCATCCTGCGTGCCGACCATCCGGCCGCCGACGGCCATTTCCCGGGCAACCCGATCATTCCCGGCGCGGTGCTCCTGAGCGAGACGCTGCGCGCGCTGGAGGCCGGTCTCGGCGCCCGCCTGTCGCCGTGCCGCATCCGGCGCGCGAAGTTTCCCCACCCGGCACGCCCTGGCGACGAGCTGCGCATCGAGTACAGCAGCGCGGCGCCCGGCGCGCTGCGCTTCGAATGCGCGGTCGGCGCCCTCACCGTGCTGGTGGGCGAGGTCGAATGCTCGACAAAGTAGAAGACGGCCGCCCCGAGTGGGTCGAGCAGCGCGAGCGCGGCAGCGTGCTCGCCATGCGCTTGCTGATCTGGCTGATGCTGACGCTCGGGCGCCCGATCGCGCGCGCGCTGCTCTACCCGATCTGCGCCTACTTCCTGCTCTTCTCTCTGCGCGCGCGTCGCGCCTCGGCCGACTACCTGCGCCGGGTGCGCGGCGAAAACTTCAGCCGGTTCCGCCACTACCACACGTTCGCCGCCACGATCCTCGACCGCGTGTATTTTCTCGCCGGGCGCTACGGCGAATTCGAGGTGACGATGCGCGCCGACCCGGAAACGCCGGCCATGCTGCGCAACCGCGGCGGCTGCATCCTGCTCGGCTCGCACCTCGGCAGCTTCGAGGCGCTGCGCGCGCGCAGCGTCGCCGACGGCGTGCCGGCGGTCCACATGCTGATGTACGTCGACAACGCGGGCAAGGTGAACGGCGCGCTGCGCGCGCTCGACCCCGGCCTCGAGTCGCGCATCATCCCGCTCGGCAATCCGGATTCGCTGCTGCGCGTGCATGAATGCCTCGCGCGCGGCGAGATCGTCGGCATTCTGGGCGACCGCGCGTGGCGCAACGAGCGCACCCTGAGCTGCGAGTTCCTCGGCGCGCCGGCGCGCTTTCCGCTCGGTCCGCTGCTGCTCGCCGGGCTGGTGCAGGCGCCGGTGGTGCTGTGCTTCGGGCTGTACCTGGGCGGCCGGCGCTACGAGATCCACCTCGAGCGCTTCGCCGACGCCATCGCGCTCGATCGGCGCGACCGCGAGGGATCGGTGCGGCCCTGGGTCGAGCGCTACGCGCGCCGCCTCGAGCACCACTGCCGCGCCGCGCCGTACAACTGGTTCAACTTCTATGACTTCTGGGCTTAGGCTCGCGTTCGTGGTCGCGCTGGTGTTCGCGCTGCCCGCGCACGCGGATCCGCTCGACGAGCTGATGCAGCGCCTTGCCCAGGTGAAGAGCGCCCAGGGCAAGTACCTGGAGCGCAAGCATCTCGCCATGCTGGATGCCCCGCTCGACTCGTCCGGCACGCTGCTGTACGTGGCGCCGGGCCGGCTCGAGAAGCACATGCTGTCGCCGCGCCGCGAAAGCCTGATCCTCGACGGCGATACGCTGGTCATCGAGAGCAAGGGCCAGCGCCGCACCTTCGCGCTGCAAGAGCACCCCGTGATCTGGGCGTTCGCCGAAAGCATCCGCTCCACCCTGAAGGGCGATCTCGCCACGCTGCAGCGCTTCTACGAGGTTCGCCTGGAAGGCGACGCGGCCGCCTGGCGCCTGCGCCTGCGGCCGAAGGACTCGCGCATGCGCCAGGCCGCGAGCGAGATCAGCCTCGGCGGCAGCGGCGCGTGGGTCGACCGCATCGAAGTGCAAGAGGCCGGCGGCGACCGCTCGGTCACGCAAATTACCCGCGGGGCGTCGTGACGCGCGCGACGCGCTGGGCCCTGGGCGCGTGGCTCGCCCTGCTGCTCGCCTGCATCGCGGTCATCGCGCGCACGCCGTTCACCACCGACCTGTCCGCGTTCCTGCCGCGCTCGCCCTCGCCGGTGCAGCAGGCGCTGGTCGAGCAGCTGCGCGACGGCGTGGTGTCGCGCCTGATCCTGATCGGCATCGAGGGCGACGCGCCGGCGCGGCTCGCCGGAATCAGCAGGAACGTCGGCGCCGCATTGCGCGACTCGGGCCGCTTCGCCTCGGTGAACAACGGCGCGCCATCCGGCTTCGAGGGCGACCGCGAGCTGATCTGGCGCTACCGCTACCTGCTCAGCCCGGCGGTCTCCACCGAGCGCTTCAGCGCCGAAGCGCTGCACGAGAGCCTGCGCGAGCTGCTCGCGCAGCTCGCCTCGCCCACCGGCGCGCTCCTGCAGCGCCTCGCCGCGGCCGATCCGAGCGGCGAGCTGCTGCTGCTGGTCGACCAGTTCACTCCCCAGGCGCGGCCGCGGATCGACGAAGGCGTCTGGTTCTCGAAGGACGGCGGCCGTGCGCTGCTGCTTGCCCAGACGCGCGCCCCCGCGTCGGACATCGACGCGCAGAAGGCCGCGCTCGACCGGGTGCGCGAATCTTTCGCGCAAGCGGCGAGCGGCACCGACGCGCGCCTGATCGTGACCGGCCCGGGCGTGTTCTCGGTCGTGAGCCGCGAGCGCATCCGCGAGGACGCCTGGCGTCTTTCGCTGATCGGCAGCGTGCTCATTGCCGCCATGCTGATCGCGCTGTATCGCTCGGTGCGCGTGCTGGGCCTGGGCTTCCTGCCGGTGGCGAGCGGCGCGCTGGCCGGCATCGCCGCGGTGAGCCTCGCATTCGGCTCGGTGCACGGCATCACCGTCGCCTTCGGCGTGACGCTGATCGGCGAAGCGGTGGATTACGCCATCTATCTCTTCACGCAAAATGCGCCGGGCAGCGCGCCGGAGACCACCTTCGAGCGCATCTGGCCGACGCTGCGGCTCGGCATGCTGACCTCGGTCTGCGGCTTCAGCGCGATGCTGTTTTCCGAATTCACCGGCCTCGCCCAGCTCGGGCTGTTCTCCGTCGCGGGGCTGGTGGTGGCCGCCGCGGTCACGCGCTGGGTCCTGCCCGCGCTGCTGCCGCGCGGCTTCGCGGTGAGCGCGGTGCCCGCCGTAGCCCCTCGAGTCCTCGCCGCGGTGCACGCGGCGCCGCGGTTGCGCGTCGCGCTGCTCGTCGTGCTCGCCGGCGCCGCCGTGTTTCTCATCGCACGGCCGCAGCCGCTCTGGAGCGCGAGCCTGACGAGCCTCAACCCGGTCTCCGCCGCCGAGCAGGCGCTCGACCGGCAGCTGCGCGACGACCTCGGCGCGCCCGACGTGAGCTATCTCGTGGTGATCGCCGAGGCCGACCAGCAGGCGGCCTTGCAGGCCGCCGAGAAAGCTGGAGCGACGCTGCGCGACGCGATGGCGCGCGGCTGGCTGCAGGGATTCGAGTCGCCGGCCGCCTACCTGCCGAGCGAAGCGATGCAGCGCGCGCGCCAGGCGGCGCTGCCCGCGCCGGACACGCTGCGCCGCAATCTCCAGGCCGCGCAGAAGGGCCTGCCGTTCCGCGCCGGCGCCTTCGAGCCCTTCGTGCGCGACGTGAGCGCCGCGGCCGCCCTGCCGCTTCTCGACCGCGCCCGGCTGCAGGGCACCAGCCTCGGGCTGAGGGTCGACTCGCTGCTCGTGCAGCGCGCTTCGGGCTGGAACGCCATGCTGCCGCTGCGCGGCGTGTCGGACGTGAAGGCGCTCGCAGCCGCGCTGCCGGCCGGCGCGCTGCTCGACCTGCGCCAGGAGTTCGACCGCCTCTATGGCGGCTACCTGCGTGAAGCGATGATCAACTCTCTGCTCGGCGCGGCGGCCATCGGCGCGCTGCTGTTCGCCAGCCTGCGCTCGCCGCGCCGCGTGTTCGACGTCGCCGCGCCGCTCGCGGCGGCCGCGCTCGCCACCTGCGGGCTGCTCGCGCTGGCGGGCGTCGAGCTGTCCATCTTTCACCTGGTCGGCCTGGTGCTGGTGGTCGCGGTGGGCTCGAACTACTCGCTGTTCTTCGATCGCCAGGGGCCCTCCGGCGCGGACCGCGGGCGCACCGTGGTGTCGCTGCTGTTCGCCGCCGTCACGACGGTCATCGGCTTCGGGCTGCTCGCCTTCTCGAAGATCCCGGTGCTGAGCGCGATCGGCTCCACGGTCGGCCTGGGCGCGGCGATGGCCCTGGTGTTTTCCGCCATCATGAGCAGGCAGGAATCCCGTGCCGCGTGACCTGCTCGTCATGCTGCCGCCCGCGATGGCGCGCGCGCAGGACCTGCTCGACCGGGGCTTCGCCGCGGCGCTGCCGATCGAGGTCGAAGTCGTGGACGCGCGCGCGGACGATTACCTCGACGGCAATATCGGCGCGCGGCTTGAATCCGAGATCATGGCAAAGCCTCACGCCCGCCTCTGGCTGATGGGCATCTCGCTCGGCGGCTGGGGCTGCCTCAGCGTCGCGCGCCGACGCCCCGCCGAGATCGAGGGGGTGATCCTGATCGCGCCGTTTCTCGGCTCGCGCAATCCGCCGCCGCTGGAAAGCGGGCTGCCGCCGATCTATCTGGCCTTCGGCGAAGCCGACCGTTACCGCACACCGAGCGAGATGCTGGCGCGACAGCTGCCCGCCGAGCGGGTCGTGACGCTGCCGGGCGGCCACGACTGGGAAACCTGGCTGCGCCTCTGGCGCACGCTGCTGGCGAAGGGCCTGTTCACGGTGCACGCATGACGCCCGCGCTGCGCTTGACCCTCGCGCTGCACGTCGTGGCCGTGCTGCTGCTCGTGTTCGATCCCGCGTTGTGGCCCTGGATCGCCGGCGCCCTGGTCTGCAACCACCTGGTGCTGACCGCGGCGGTGTTCTTCGTGCGCGGGCGCCTGCTCGGCCCCAACCTCACGCGCCTGCCCGCCTGGGCCATCGCGCACCGCCAGGTGTGCCTGACGTTCGACGACGGTCCGCATCCCGAAGTGACGCCGCAGGTGCTCGCGTTGCTGGAGCGCTATCAGGCCAAGGCCAGCTTCTTCTGCGTGGGCGAGCGCGCCCAGGCCCATCCCGAGATCGTGCGGGACATCGCGCGCCGCGGCCACAGCGTCGAGAATCACAGCTACCGCCATTCGCACGCCTTTGCCCTGTACAGCGTTGCGCTGCTGCGACGCGAGGTCGAGGCGGCGCAGGCGGTGATGACCGCGCTCACCGGGCGCGCCCCGCAATTCTTCCGCGCCCCGGTCGGCTTCCGCAGCCCGCTGCTCGAGCCGGTGCTCGCGCGCCTGGGCCTGCGCTACGTGTCGTGGACGCGGCGCGGCCTCGACACCGGGAACGCGAACCCGGCGCGCGTGCTCGCGCGGCTCACGCGCAGACTGGCGGCGGGCGACGTGCTCCTGCTGCACGACAACGAGCCGGGCTCGCTTGCCGTCCTGCCTGCGCTGCTCGAGCAGCTCGCGGCGCGCGACCTCAAATGCGTTTCGCTTCCGACCGCATGCAGCCCCTCCTGATCGATCGCTTCACCATCGTGAACTGCCTCGGCCTCGGAAGCCGCGCGATGGCGGACGCGCTGCGCGCCAACCGCTCCGGGCTGGCGCGGTGCGATTTCGAGACCGCGGCGATCGAGACCTGGATCGGCCGCATGCGCGGCCTGGAAGAGCAGCGGGTACGCAGCGACCTCGCGCGCTACGACTGCAGGACGAACCGCATCGCGCAGATCGCCCTCGAGCAGGACGGGTTCAGCGCCGCGGTCGCGGCCGCTCGCGAGCGCTACGGCGCGGCGCGCGTGGGCGTCTTCATCGGCACCAGCACCTCCGGCATCCTGCACGCCGAGCTCGCCTACCGCCGGCGCGATGCGCGCACCGGCGCCCTGCCCGAAGGCTTTTCCTACCGCACCACCCTCAACACGTACTCGCTCGGCGACTTCGTGGCCCGCTATCTCGGGCTGACCGGCCCGTCGGTCGTCGTATCGTCGGCGTGCTCGTCGACCGCCAAGGTGTTCGGCAACGCCGCGCGCATGATCGCCGCCGGGGTGTGCGATGCCGCGGTGGTCGGCGGCGCCGATTCGCTCTGCCTCACCACGCTGTACGGATTTCGCGCACTGGAGCTCACTTCGCGCGAGGCCTGCCGCCCGTTCGACGCGGAGCGCGACGGCATCTCGCTCGGCGAAGGCGCGGCATTCGCGCTTCTGGAGAAGCCGCGTGCCGGTGCGCCCGCCGACGCGCCGATGCTGCTCGGGATCGGCGAAAGCGCCGATGCCTATCACATGTCGACGCCCCACCCGGAAGGCTTGGGCGCGAAGCTCGCCATGCAGCGCGCGCTCGAGTCGGCGGGCCTCGGCAGCGCGGACATCGACTACATCAACCTGCACGGCACCGCGACGCGCACCAACGACGCGGCGGAGGACAACGCGGTGGTCGAGCTGTTCGGTCGAGCCACCCCGTGCAGCTCGACCAAGGGAGCGACCGGCCATTTGCTCGGCGCGGCCGGCATCACCGAGGCGGTCGCAGCGCTGCTCGCCGTGCAGCACGGCTTCCTGCCGGGCAGCCCCAATACGCGCAACGTCGATCCGGCCTTGCGATGCAACTATCTGCTGCAGAGCCGCGGCGCCGCGCCGCGGCGCGTGATGAACAATTCGTTCGGCTTCGGCGGCAGTAACTGCAGCCTGGTGCTGGGGGTGCGCTGATGCGCGCCTACGTGCATGGCGTCGGTCTGCTGGGCCCGGGGTTGAGCGGCTGGCCGGCCGGGCGCGCCGTCTTGGCGGGGGCGCAGCCCTACGTACCCGCGCGCACGGTAATACCGCCGAGCGAGCTGCTGCCGCCCGCCGAGCGGCGCCGCGCCGGCGTGCCGGTCAAGCTCGCGCTGGCGGTCGGCCGCGAGGCGTTCGCGGCCGCCGCGCAAGACGCGGCGCGCGCCGCGACCGTCTTCGCCTCGTCGTCCTCGGACGGCGACATCCTGCACCAGCTGTGCGAGGTGCTCACCACGCCGGAGCGCGAAGTGTCGCCGACCAAGTTCATGAATTCGGTCCACAACGCCGCCGCCGGCTACTGGAGCATCGCCACCCAGTCGCGCGAGCCGTCCACCAGCCTTTGCTGCTACGACGCGAGCTTCGCGGCCGGCCTGCTCGAAGCGGCGGTGCAGATCGCCGTCGACCGCAGACCCACCGCGCTGATCGCGTGCGACGCGCCTTACCCCGAGCCCCTGCATGCCACGCGCCCGATCCAGGGCGAGTTCGGCATCGCCCTGGAT
>Ga0247825_10002426_pt1 | contig 12277 bp, 9 predicted proteins | sample 13C_Vanillin_Day_FD_194413 | JGI IMG/M metagenome (GOLD analysis project Ga0247825, IMG submission 194413) | Soil microbial communities from agricultural site in Penn Yan, New York, United States - 13C_Vanillin_Day48 | ecosystem: Environmental > Terrestrial > Soil > Agricultural land | place...
GGGTCCCGGCGGCCGGCGATGCCGCCGGGACCCTGGCCGAGCTGGTGCCAGATCTCAGAAAGCTGCTCGACCTGCCGGCCTACGAGCGGGCGCCGGCGGAGCTGCAGCGGCGGCGGTCGTTCGAGGCGGTCACCAGCTTCGTACGCGGGCTGGCCGACCAGCAGCCGCTGCTGCTGGTGGTCGACGACCTCCACCTGGCGGGCGCGTCCACCCTGGAGCTGCTCCATTTCCTGATGCGCCGCCTGGCCGGCGACCGTGTGCTGGTGGCGGCCACCGTCAGGGCTGAGGAGGGGGCCGAGGTCCTGAGCACGCTGGCCGGGGCCGGGCGGGTCCTGGAGCTGGGCCCCCTGCCGGCGGAAGCGGTGGCCGAGCTGGCCCGCCGGTTCGGCGTGGCCGGGCTCGCCGGTCCGGTGCTGGAACGGGCCAGGGGCCACACCCTGTTCACCGTGGAGGCGCTCCGGGCGGCCGCCGAGGCCGGTCAGGACCAGGCCGGCATCCCGGCGTCGCTGCGCGACGCGGTCCTGGCCCGGGCCCGACGGGCCGGCCCCGAGGTCGAGACCCTGCTGCGGGCGGCGGTGGTGGCCGGGGCGGCCGTCGACCTGGAGGTTGTGGCCGCCCTCCTGGAGCTGCCGGTCGAGGTGGCGGCGGCCCGGGCCGAGCGCGCCCTGGCCGCCCGCCTGCTGGTCGAGGACGAGGCCGGCACCGGCTACGAGCTCGCCAACGACCTGGTCCGCGAGGTCCTCTACCAGACCAGCCCGCGACCCACCCGGGTCACCCGCCACCGTCGCCTGGCCGGCATGCTGGCCGACCGGCCCGAGGCGGCCGCCGGCCACGCCGCCGCCGCCGGCGACTGGGCGGCCGCGGCCACCGACTGGATGGCGGCGGCCGCCAACGCCGCCGGGTCGTACGCCAACCGCGACGCCGAGCGGCTGCTCGACCGGGCCGTCGACGCCGCCGCCCAGGCCGGCGACCCGGCGCTGGAGGCGGGCGCCCGCCTCGACCGGGGCCGGGTCCTGGTCGCCCTCGGCAGCTACCAGGCCGCCTTCGCCGACCAGGAGCGAGCCCTGGAGCTGGCCGTCGAGCACGGCCTCGAGGAGCTGGAGGCGGCCGCCCTGGAGCAGCTCGGCTGGACCGCCTACTACCACCGCGACTCCCAGGCCGCCTCCGACCTGCGCCCGCAGGCCCAGGAGCTGGCCGAGCGGGCCGTGGCGGCCCGCCGGGCCGGGCCGACGGCGCTGCTGCTGGCCGCCCGCATGCGCCACGCCGAGGGTGACCTGGCCGGGGCCAGGGCCGCCTTCGACACCGTCCTCGGCGAGCCCGACCCGGCCACCCAGACAGCCGGTCAGGCCTACCTGGGGCTGCTCCTGGAGCACGGCGACCGGTTCGCCGAGGCCCGCGAGGTGCTCGACCACAGCATCGACGCCTGCCGGGCCGCGGGGCTGTTCCGGCCCATGCTCACCTCCTGCTTCGCGGTCACGCTGGCCTGCGCCAACCTGGGCGACCTGCGGGGCGCGCTCGACCGGCTCGCCCTGCTGGAGCGCATGCTGGCCGAGTTCGAGGACCGCTTCTACCACGCCCGGGCAGCCACCGCCGGCTCCTGGCTCTGGCGCGAGCTGGGCGACCTGGGCCGGGCCCGGGCCCTGGCCGACCAGGCCGTCGACCTGCTCGGCCCGGCCACCACCGGCACCCATCCCGGCCTCCACGCCCAGCTCGCCCTGGCCGAGACGGCTCTGGTGGCCGGGGACGACGCCGAGGCCGCCGGCCTGCTGGAGCGGGCCGGCGAGCAGCTCGACCGGCCGTTCGGCTACCGCTGGCGGGTCGAGCTGCGCCACGCCGAGCTGGCCAGCCGCCTCGACCCGCCAGCCGCCGACGGCCTGCTCCAGCAGGCCAGGGCCTACGGCTCCACCAAGTACCAGGCGCTGGCCCTGGCCCGCCTCGGCCGCCGTCCCGAGGCGGCCGAGCTGGCCGCCACCTCCGGCTCCGACTACCTGCTCGCCCAGGTCGCCCCGCCGGCCCAGGCCCGCGCGGCCACCGACCGGATCGCCGCCGGCCTGCCCCCGGAGCTGCGCCAGGGCTTCCTGGAGAAGGGGTACCTGGCCAGGGCCGTCTCCGGGACCTAGCGGCGGCCGACCCCCAACACCAGCCGGGGTTTCCAGGGAAGGGTCTCGGCTGGGAGGGCGGCGACGGCGGCGATGGCCTCGCGGCGGACGGAGGCCGGGTCGTCGATCAGGCCGGCGACCCCGACGGTGGCCAGGCGGTAGTCGACGAAGGCGGCCGCCCCCGGCCAGGGGAGGTCGACCTCGACCTCGGCCACGTCCGGGCGCAGGCCGGCGCCCTCCAGCAGGGCCTGGACGGCGGCGGCGGAGCCGACCCGCTCGCCGAGCTCGTCGACGAGCACGCCGGCGGCGGTGCGGTCGCTGCCGGCGCGGCGGGCCACCACCTCCATGACCGCCTGCTTGGGGTGGTAGGGGGGCTCGGGCCGGGCCCAGGTGAGCAGCCCGACCAGCGGGGCGACCCGGGCCATCTCGGCCACGGCCGCCCCCGGGTCGGGGAAGTGGTTGATCCCGAACGCGCAGCCGGCGGCGGCGAAGGCGCCGTCGCGGAACGGCAGCCGCTCGGCGTCGCCCTGGAGCCGGGCCGGGAGCGGGTTCTGGCGCAGCTGGGCGGCCGACAGGTCGAGGGCGACCACCGCCGGCAGCAGCCGCCCCAGCGCCCCCGACCCGGCGGCCACGTCCAGCACCCGGCCGGCGGCCTCGGCCAGCGCCCTGGCCAGGGGCCGGGCCAGGTAGCCGTAGACGAGCCGGTCGGCGCTGCGTGCAAACCCGTCGGCCGACCTGTCGTAGGCCTCGGCGAACAGCCGCTTGGTCCTCCCGGAATCGCTCACGACGGCGACCACACCGCCAGGGCGTCCCGGGCCCGCTCGGTCCACCAGGCCAGGTCGGCCGCCTCGCGGGCCCTGATGGCCGGGTCGGGGTGGCCGCTGGCGTGCAGGGCCTTGTCCCAGCCGAGCTGGACCAGGCCGCCCAGCAGGGCCAGGCGCAGGGCGTCGGAGTCGTGGTGCTCGCCCTCGGCGGCCCGGAAGTCCTCCAGCACCTGCTCGCGGGTGGCGTCGATGCGGCTCCAGTTGATGGCCAGGTACCAGGCGACCTCGACCCCCGGGGGTGCCCAGCCGGTCTGGGTGCCCCAGTCCAGCATCACCACCCGGTCGGCGGTGAAGCCCAGGTTGCCGAGCTTGAGGTCGCCCTGGACGAGGGTCGACCCGAACCCCGACAGGGCCGTCGCCAGCACCTCCGGCCGCTCCAGGACGGCCAGCACCGGCTCGGCGACGTCCGCGGGGACGACCTCGGCGAACCGCTCCCAGCCGCGGCCGATCAGCGCCGGGACCTCGTCGGCGCCGCCGGCCTCACGGCGGGCGGTGGCCGGGGACAGGAACGCGTAGCGGTCGGCCAGCGGGCACAGCTCCAGCGGCGGGCCGTCGGCGAAGGCGGCGTGCAGGGCGGCGGCCGCCTCGAGGACCCGGCGGCTGTCGCCCCGGCTGATCCGGGCGGTGTCGGGCACCAGGGCGGCCGACACGTCGCGCATGATCACCACCCAGCCGCCGGCGACCTCCTCGGCCCCGAGGACGGCGTGGTCGATCACCTCGGGCACCCGGGCCAGCACCCCCGAGGACCACAGCTCGGCCGCCCGGCCGTGGTCGTGGCTGGCCCGCATGATCCAGTCGCCCCCGTCCCGGACGTGCTTGACCACCAGCGCCTCGCCCCCGGCCAGGACCACCCGCTCCAGCAGGCTCCCCGAGCGGCCGTCGGCCGCGGCCAGCGGCTCTCTCCTGACGACGTCGACCAGCAGTGAGGTCACAGCAGCACCCTCCCGTCCCGGTTGGTTCCGGGACCAGGATCGCCGACCGGGTTGCGGCCCGGTTGCAGAACCGCTCAGCCGCCCTCCGGCCTGGGCTTGCGCATGTACCACTCGCGGTACTCGGCGCAGCGCCCGTCGGCGTCGAACCGGAGCAGGAACAGGTTGTCGTACTCGTCGCGGACGGTGCCGTTGGTGTTGAGGTAGCGGCTGTAGCCCCTGGCCACCGCCTGGTCGCCGGCGACCAGGACCGGGTGGTAGGCACCCTCGTAGGTCCCGGACTCGTCGCGGTCCTTCAGCCAGTCGGCGACGATCGCCTCCCGTCCCCGGAGCGGCTCGGTGAACGGGTCGTACCAGTAGACGGCGTCGGCGCTGAACAGCCCCCCGATCTCCTCGGCGTCATAGGTGCCCCAGGCGTGGCTGTAGCCGTCCAGCCAGGCCGCGACCGCCCGCTCCTCCACGGCGTCCTCCTTGATCAGCTGGCTCGCCGGCCGAGCCTACACTGACCCGATGAGGAACCCGCCGGCCGCGAACCGTCTGATCGAGCAGACCAGCCCCTACCTCCTCCAGCATGCCCACAACCCGGTCGACTGGTACCCGTGGGGCCCCGAGGCCCTGGAGCGGGCCCGGGCCGAGGACAAGCCGATCCTGCTCTCGATCGGCTACGCGGCCTGCCACTGGTGCCACGTGATGGCCCATGAGTCGTTCGAGGACGCCGAGACGGCCGCCCAGATGAACGAGGGCTTCGTCTGCGTCAAGGTCGACCGCGAGGAGCGGCCAGACCTGGACGGCATCTACATGGACGCGGTCCAGGCCATGACCGGGCACGGCGGCTGGCCGATGACGGTGTTCCTCACCCCCGAGGGGAGCCCGTTCTACGCCGGCACCTACTACCCGAAGGCCGACCGGCCGGGCATGCCCAGCTTCCGCCGGGTGCTGGCCGCGGTCGCCGACGCCTGGGCCAGGCGTCGCGACGACGCCCGCCGCCAGGGCGACCAGGTCGTGCAGGTGCTGGCCGCCCAGGCCGGCGCCCTCGGCGGCGACGGCGGCGGCCAGCTGGACGCCGGGACGCTGCGCCAGGCGTTCGAGGGGCTGCGGGGCGCGTTCGACACCACCTGGGGCGGGTTCGGGGGCGCGCCCAAGTTCCCCCAGCCGATGACGCTCGAGTTCCTGCTCCGCTGCCACCTGCGCGGCTTCGAGGGTGCCCTGGACATGGTCCGGCTGACCCTTGACCGGATGGCCGACGGCGGCATCTTCGACCAGGTCGGGGGCGGCTTCCACCGCTACTCGACCGACGGGCGCTGGCTGGTCCCGCACTTCGAGAAGATGCTGTACGACAACGCCCTGCTGACCCGCCTCTACACCCACGCCTGGCAGGCCACCGGCGAGGACCGCTACCGGGCGGTGGCCAGCCGCACCGCCGACTACCTGCTGCGCGAGCTTCGCCATGGCGACGGCGGGTTCTTCTCCTCCCAGGACGCCGACTCCGAGGGGGTCGAGGGCCGGTTCTTCGTCTGGTCGTGGGACGACCTGGTCTCGATCGCCGGCGAGCCGGTGGCCCGCCACCTCGGCGCCACCCCCGAGGGCAACTGGGAGGGGACCAACGTCCTGTGGACACCCAGCCCGGCCGGCGAGGAGCTGGCCGCCCAGGTGACGGCCGCGCTGCCGCGGCTGTTCGCGGCCCGCGAGGCCAGGGTCCACCCGGCGACCGACGACAAGGTCCTGGCCGCCTGGAACGGCCTGGTCATCTCGGCCCTGGCCGAGGCCGGCCGGAGCTTCGGCGAGCCCCGCTACCTCGACGCCGCCCTGGCCGCGGCAGGCTTCGTGCTCGAGGCGCTGGCCGGCGAGGACGGGCGGCTGCTGCGCTCCTGGCGCGAGGGCCGCAAGGGCGGGCCCGGCTACCTGGACGACTACGCCTGCATGGCCGAGGCCTGCCTGACCCTGTACGAGACCACCTTCGAGCTGCGCTGGCTGCGCGAGGCCCGGCGGCTCGCCGGGGCCATGGTGGAGCTGTTCGCCGACCCGGGCGGCGACGGCTTCTACCAGACCGGCCGCGACGCCGAGCAGCTGGTCGTCCGGCCGCGGGAGCTGTTCGACAACGCCGTCCCGGCCGGCTCGTCGGTGGCCGCCGAGGTGCTCCAGCGCCTGGGCCGCCTGACCGGTTCCGCCGACTGGGAGCAGGCCGGGATCAGCGCCCTCAAGCCCGTCCTCGGAGTGCTGGGCCGGGCCCCGACCGGGTTCGGGCACGCCCTCGGGGCGGCCGACTTCGCCCTGGCCAGGGTCAGGGAGGTCGCCATCGTGGGCCGCCCCGGAGCGACCGACACCGGCGCCCTGCTGGCCGAGGTCTGGAGGACCTACCAGCCCAACCGGGTGGTCGCGGCCGCCGGGCCCGACGACGCCACCGCCCAGGGCGAGGTGCCGCTGCTGGCCGACCGGCCGGCCCTCGAGGGCCGGGCCACCGCCTATGTCTGTGAGCACTTCGTCTGCCAGCGGCCGGTCACCGAACCGGCCGACCTGGCCGCCCAGCTCGCCTGACCCGCCCGACTGGGCGTTTGGCGCCCACCTGGCCAGGCAACTCACCAACCGCAGACCCATCGAGCCCGTGCCTTCCCGACGGAGGCGCGCAAGGTGGCGTTGTCGGTGCCGATCGACCGCAGGTCAGCGACCCGGGAGCTGCGGGTCCTGCTCCAGGGCGTGGACGGGCTGGCCGGGGAGGGCCTGGCCGCCGCCCTCCAGCGGGTGGTCCAGGCGGCGACCACCGTGCTCCGGGCCCAGGGCGCCGGGGTGATGCTGGCCGACGAGCACGAGGTGCTGCGGTGCGCCGCCGCCAGCGGCCCGCCCGGTCGCGGGCTGGCCACCGCCCAGGAGCGGCTGGGCGCCGGGCCGGCGCTCGACTCGTACGCCAACGAGCTCCCGGTGTCCTCCCGCGACCTCACCACCGACAGCCGCTGGCCCGACCTGCGCCACCTGATCGACCGGGCCGCCGTCCGGGCGGTGCTGTCGACCCCCCTCACCCTGCCCGGGGGCCGGCCGATCGGCTCCCTGAACCTGCACAGCTCGCGGGCGAGGGACTGGGAGGTCGCCGAGGTCACGGCCACCGTGGCCTATTCCGGGGTGGTGGCCAGCCTCATCTCCATCGCGCTGGAGGCCCGGCTCCGCGGGGTCCTGCTGGACAAGCTGCTCGACGCCCTCCGCGGCGGCACCGACCGCCCCGACGCCGAGGACGGCTGATTGCCTTCAGGGGGCGGTGCGGACCTCGATCTTGCCGCCGTCGGTGACCCTGGTCTCGTAGACAGGCTGGGAGGCGGCGGCTGGGCCCCGGACCACCTTGCCGTCGGCCAGGCGGAAGGTGCTGCCGTGCCAGGGGCAGGTCACGCAGCCGTCGGCGAAGTGGCCCTCGGCCAGTGGGCCGCACTCGTGGGTGCAGCTGGCCCACAGCGCGTGGAGGCGGCCGCCATCGCGGTACAGCAGCACCTCGGTGTCGCCGGCCCGCACCACCCGCGGCGCGCCCTCGGCCAGGTCGGCCGCATCCAGCACCGCCGTCCACTCGGCCGGTCCGCCGGCGAAGCGCTTCTTCTCGACCCCGACGGCCTGCACATAGGCCAGGTGGCCGCCGAGGTAGCCGCCGGCGCTCATCGCCGCCGCCCCGGCCAGCCCGAGCCCGACCCCCGCCTTGCGCCGGCCCAGCAGCCGGGCCGCCAGCGACGCCGAGTAGCAGAGCAGGGCGAGGGAGTTGCAGCTGGCGTGGACCAGCCCCACCCGGCGGCCCTCGGGCTCGGCGTCGGCCCAGTCCGACAGGCCGGCCGCGGCCGTCGGCACGGCGGCGGCGATCCCGGCTCCGACCAGGGTGTCGGCCGCCCAGCGGGCCCGCCTGGTGGCGACCAGGTCGAACAGCAGGGCGCCGCTCCAGAACCCGATCGGCATCGGCACCAGCAGCGGGTGGAACCGGTGGCCGAGCCAGGTGCCGCTGAGCGCGTTCTTGACCACCCGGGGCCGGGTGGCCGCGCCCACCACCTTGGCCAGCTTGCCGGCCGGCTCGTCGAGGGCGTCGGCCCTCTCCAGGCGCTTCATCGCCTTCTCAAGCAGCACGGGACCCTCCTCGCCAACGACCGGATATGGGAGGCTACCCCTATCCAGCCGTCGGTGGGGACCGTCCTGCGGTTCTGATCAGGACCAGGGCCCCGGCGACGCCGGTCACGACCGAGGCCAGCAGGAGGCCGAGCTTCACCGGGGCCTGGAACCGCCCGTCGGGGAAGGCCAGGTCGGCCACGAACAGGGGCACGGTGAAGCCGATCCCGGCCACCGTGGCCACCCCGGCCAGCTGGGCCCAGCTCGTCCCCTCGGGCCGGACGGCCAGGCCGAGGCGGACGGCCAGCCAGGTGGCGAGGCTGATGCCGGCCAGCTTGCCCACCACCCGGCCGGCCAGGATCCCGCCGAACACCGCCCCGGCCCCGGGCGCGGCCAGGCCGCCGCGCTCCAGCGAGACGCCGGCGTTGGCCAGCGCGAACAGCGGCACGACAAGGAAGGCGCTCACCGGGTGCAGGTCGTGGGCCAGACGCTCGGCCAATGGCACCGTCCCCCTGGCCTCGCGCAGCATCTCGCGCAGGCGCGGCGGGCCAGGGTCGTCGGCCAGCGCGCCGGCCAGCTCGCCGCCCCGGTCGCGAGCGAGCTCGGGCGGGGCGGTCGGCCGGGCCGGGGTGAGCAGGCCCATGGCCACGCCGGCCAGCGCCGGGCTGACCCCGGCGCGCCTCATGGCCAGCCACAGCGCGACCCCCAGGCCGATGTGGAGCGGCAGCCACCAGACGCCCCAGCGGACCAGCGCCGCCACCAGGGCCACCAGCCCGGCGGCGAGGGCCAGCCCGACCGGGTCGACGCCGCGGCTGTAGAACAGCGCCACCACCGCGATCGAGCCCAGGTCGTCGACCACGGCCAGGGTGAGCAGGAACACCTTCAGGGCGGCGGGCACCCGGGAGCCGAGCAGGGCGAGCACGCCGAGGGCGAAGGCGATGTCGGTGGCCATCGGCACCCCCCAGCCGGGCGCGCCCGGGCCGCCGGCGTTGACGACGGCGTAGATGGCCGCCGGGACGGCCATGCCGCCGACGGCGGCCACCACCGGCAGGGCGGCCTTGCGCCAGGTCCGCAGCTCCCCGGCGACCAGCTCACGCTTGATCTCGAGCCCCACGACCAGGAAGAACAGGGTCATGAGGCCGTCGTTGACCCAGTGGCGCAGGTCGGCCTCGATGGCGAAGCGGCCGAGCTGGATGGCCAGGCTGGTCTCCCACAGGGCGGCGTAGGCGTCCCGCCAGGGCGAGTTCGCCCATCCCAGTGCGACCACCGCAGCGACCATCAGCACGACCCCGCCGGCCGCCTCCTCGCGCAGGTACTCGCGCAGTGGGGCCGGGAGGCGCAGCGGCGGCGGGACCAGCGGCTGGCGCTCGCTCACGGCCGAACTGTACCCGGTGGCTGCTAGCCTCGCCGTTCATGGGGCCGCCCATGCGCGGGGCGTGCGGGTGCTGCTCGACTGGGTCCCGAACCACACCTCCGGCCAGCACCCGTGGTTCCGGGCGTCGCGTTCCTCGCGCGACGACCCCAGGCGCGACTGGTACGTCTGGCGCGACCCCGGCCCGACGGCGGCCCGCCCAGCAACTGGCTGCGCTGTGTCGGCGACAGCGCCTGGCGCTGGGACGAGGCCACCGGCCAGTTCTACTACCGGGTGTTCCTCGACTCCCAGCCCGACCTCAACTGGCGCAACCCGGCGGTGCAGGAGGCCATGTTCGACACCCTGCGCTTCTGGCTGGCCAGGGGGATCGAGGCGGGACCTCCCCTACATGCGCGAGCTGTCGGTCTGGAACGTCAACCGGCCCGAGACCCGCGAGCTGGCCGCCCGGATGCGCAAGGTGGTCGACGAGCTCGGCCTTGAGGATGTGCCGATCCCGCCCGGCCAGGTCCTCGACCCGGTCGCCCGCCTGGTCCCGGGCCGGGGCCGTGACCCCGAGCGGACCCCGATGCCCTGGGACGGCGACCCCGGCGCCGGGTTCTCCACCGGCCGGCCATGGCTGCCCGTCGGCGACGGCAACCGGGCCCGGAACGTGGCCGCCCAGCGCGCCGACCCGGCGTCCATGCTCACCCTCCACCGCCGCCTGCTCCGGCTCCGCCGCCAGACTCCGGCTCTGGTCACCGGCGCCTACCACCGGGTCGAGGCCGCTGGCGACGTCCTCGCCTACGTCCGCGCCGACCCCGGCGCCCGCTGGCTGGTCGCCCTCAACCTCGGCCCCTCCCCGGCCCGTCGCCCGCTGGCCGGGTGGCGCTGTCCACGCACCCGGGCCGCGACGGCCAGCCGGTCGGCGGGTCGCTGGAGCTGGCGGGTGACGAGGGCGTGGTCGTCCAGCTCGACTGAGGGCCGGCGGGACCACTCCGCTACGATGGGAAGGTTGTGCCCACCCGCTTGCCGAGAGGACCTTCGTCGTGCCCGCCATCCGCAATGACCTGCGCAACATCGCCATCGTGGCCCATGTCGACCATGGGAAGACCACGCTGGTGGACGCCATGCTGCGCCAGTCGGGGGTGTTCCGGGCCAACCAGGAGGTCGTGGACCGGGTGCTGGACTCGATGGACCTGGAGCGGGAGAAAGGCATCACCATCCTGGCCAAGCAGACGGCGGTCGAGTTCCGCGGCGTCCGGATCAACGTGGTCGACACCCCTGGCCACGCCGACTTCGGCGGCGAGGTCGAGCGGACCCTGCGGATGGTCGACGCCGTCCTGCTGCTGGTCGACGCCAGCGAGGGGCCGCTGCCTCAGACCCGGTACGTGCTCGGCAAGGCGCTGGCCCGGCGGCTGCCGGTGGTGGTGTGCGTGAACAAGGTGGACCGGGCCGACGCCCGGCCGGCCGAGGTCGTCCACGAGGTCGAGGAGCTGTTCCTGGACCTGGATGCCGACGAGCACCAGATCAGCTTCCCCATCCTGTACGCCAACGCCCGCAGCGGGCAGGCCGGGCACCGGCCGGACGACCTGGCCGGCGACCTGGCTCCGCTGCTGGAGACGATCGTCGCCACCACCCCGCCGCCGGCCTACGAGCCCGGGCACCCGCTCCAGTTCCTGGTCACCAACCTGGACGCCGACCCGTACGTCGGCCGCCTGGCCGTCGGGCGGCTGTGGCAGGGCGAGGTCCGGCTCGGCGACCGGGTCGGGGTGGCCAGGCGCGACGGCAGCCTGGCCTTCGCCAAGGTGACCAAGATCGTCGGGGCCATCGGGCTGTCGCGCTCCGACCTGGACTACGCCGGGCCGGGGGAGATCGTGGCCATCGCCGGGCTGGGCGACGTGACCGTCGGCGAGACCGTCACCGACCCCGACGACCCCCGGCCTCTGCCGGTGGTCTCGATCGACGAGCCCAGCATCTCGATGCGGTTCGGGGTCAACACCTCGCCGTTCGCCGGCAACGACGGCACCTACCTGACGAGCCGCCACCTCTCTGAGCGGCTGGACCGCGAGGTGCTCGGCAACGTGGCCATCCGGGTCCTGCCCACCGCCTCGCCCGACACCTTCGAGGTCCAGGGCCGGGGCGAGCTCCAGCTGGCCGTGCTGATCGAGCAGGCCCGGCGCGAGGGCTACGAGCTGGAGGTGTCGCGGCCCGAGGTCATCACCCGCACCGTCGACGGGCGGGTCCAGGAGCCGTACGAGGCGGTCACCCTCGACGTGCCCGAGGAGTTCGTCGGCGTGGTCACCCAGGGCCTGGCCCTGCGCCGGGGGCGGATGACCGAGATGGTCAACCACGGCACCGGCTGGGTGCGCCTGGAGTTCCGGGTGCCGGCCCGGGGCCTGATCGGCTTCCGCTCCATTCTGCTCACCGCGACCAGGGGGACGGCCATCCTCCACCACCTGTTCGACGGCTACGACGAGTGGGCCGGGCCGATCAACGACCGGGTCAACGGCGCCCTGGTCGCCGACCGGGTCGGGACCACCACCGGCTACGCCCTGTGGCAGCTCCAGGAGCGGGGCGAGCTGTTCGTCGGCCCTGGCACCCAGGTGTACGAGGGCATGGTCATCGGCGAGAACGCCCGCCCCGAGGACATGGACGTCAACCCGACCCGCGAGAAGCAGAAGACCAACATCCGCACCCACGCCTCCGACGAGGCCATCCGCCTGGTCCCGCCGACCGTGCTGTCACTGGAGCAGGCCATCGAGCGGATCGGGCCCGACGAGCTGGTCGAGGTCACCCCCGCCCAGCTCCGCCTGCGCAAGCGCGTCCTGGACGCCCCCTCCCGGGGCCGCGCCGCCAAGCGGGCCCGCCAGGGGCGCTAGCCCGCCGGGTTGCCCCCGGGGGTCAGCAGGCCGCGCTCGTAGGCGGTGGCCACGGCGGCGGCCCGGTCGTTGACGCCCAGCTTGGCGTAGACGTGCAGCAGGTGGTCCGCGACGGGCTGTGCGGGAT
>Ga0247825_10002427_pt1 | contig 12275 bp, 11 predicted proteins | sample 13C_Vanillin_Day_FD_194413 | JGI IMG/M metagenome (GOLD analysis project Ga0247825, IMG submission 194413) | Soil microbial communities from agricultural site in Penn Yan, New York, United States - 13C_Vanillin_Day48 | ecosystem: Environmental > Terrestrial > Soil > Agricultural land | place...
GCAGGCCGAGGCCGACCTGCGCGAGCTGCTCGGCATCCCGGCCAATTACAAGGTGCTGTTTCTGCAGGGTGGCGCGGCGGGGCAGTTTTCCATCGTGCCGATGAATCTGCTCGGTGGGAAAGGCACCGCGACCTACGTCAACACCGGCCACTGGTCGACGCGCGCGATTGCCGAGGCCAAGCGCTACTGCAAGGTTCATCTCGCGGCGAGTTCCGAGGACGCCAAGTTCACCTACGCGCCGAAGCAGGACCAGTGGCGCATCGACCCCGCGTCCGCTTACGTGCATTACACGTCCAACGAGACAATCGGCGGCGTGGAGTTTCACTGGATTCCAGACACGGGCGGAATACCCCTCGTTGCGGACGCGTCCTCGCACATCCTTTCCCGTCCCCTGGATGTGAGTCGGTTCGGCGTGATCTACGCGGGCTCTCAGAAAAATATCGGTCCCGCGGGGATGGCGATCGTGATCGTCCGCGACGACCTGCTTGGACGCGCCTCGCCCACGACGCCGGCGATCTTCGACTACAAGGTCCAGGCCGCCGCGGACTCGATGCACAACACGCCCCCGACTTTTGCCATTTACATGGCGGGTCTCGTGTTCCAGTGGCTGAAAAAGCAGGGCGGGCTGAAGCAGATGGAAGCGATCAATGTCTCGAAAGCGCAGATCCTGTACGACTACCTCGACCAGACCGAGTTTTATCACTCACCGGTGGCAAAGGAGGATCGTTCGCGGATGAACGTTCCGTTCAGTCTGCGCAGCGGCAAGCTCGACGAGGAATTTCTGAAGCAGTCCAAGGCCGCGGGCCTGGCTGAGTTAAAAGGGCATCGGGCGGTGGGCGGCATGCGGGCATCGATCTACAACGCGATGCCCGTCGAGGGCGTGAAAGCGCTGGTGGATTTCATGAAAGATTTTGAGCGCAAGCATGGCTGAGCCATTCAAGATCCTGACGTTGAATTCGATTTCCAGCCTGGGCCTTAAGCGCTTTCCGGCGGGGCGGTACGTCGTGGGCAGCCACGTGGAGGAACCGGACGCGATCCTGGTTCGCTCGCACGACATGCATTCGATGGATCTGCCGAAGCGCGTTAGGACCATCGGACGGGCGGGCGCGGGCGTGAACAACATTCCCGTTGCCAAGCTCAGCCAGCGCGGCGTGCCAGTATTCAACGCGCCGGGCGCCAATGCCAATGCCGTGAAAGAGCTGGTCATCGCCGGGATGCTGATGGCCGCTCGCAACCTGACCCCCGCCATGAAGTTCGTGGAAGGCCTGGAAGGCGACGACAAGGCGCTGGACAAGAAGGTCGAGGACGGCAAGAAGCACTTCGCCGGTCTCGAGCTGCCGCGGCACGTGCTGGGCGTGATCGGGCTGGGCAAGGTCGGAAGCCTGGTGGCCGACACCGCGATCAAGCTCGGGATGGACGTGCTGGGCTACGACCCGGAGATTACCGTGGATGCGGCCTGGAGCCTCCCGTCCCAGGTCCGGAAGGCGGCCAGCATCGAGGAGGTCCTGAGGTCGTCGGATTTCGTCACGCTGCACGTGCCGCTCCTCGACGTCACGCGCAAGATGATCAATGCCGCCCGAATCAAGCTGATGAAGAAGAGCGCGATACTGCTGAATTTCTCGCGCGACGGCATCGTGGACAACGACGCGGTGCTCGAGGCGCTGGACGGCAAGCACCTGCGCTTCTACGTCTGTGATTTCCCGGCGCGCAAGCTCATCGGGCACCCGCAGGTCATCGCGCTGCCCCATCTCGGCGCGTCCACGCGCGAAGCCGAGGATAATTGCGCCGTCATGGTCGTGGACCAGGTGCGGGATTTCATCGAGAACGGCAACATCCTGAACGCCGTGAATTTTCCCGACGTCGTCATGGCGCGCGAGTCGCCGTATCGCGTCGGCATCGCCAACGCCAACGTGCCCAACATGGTGGGCCAGATCTCCACGGCCATGGCGCAGGCCAAGCTCAACATACACAATATGCTGAACAAGTCGAAAGGGGAAATGGCCTATACGCTGGTCGACGTCGACAGCCCCGTTCCTTCCGACGTCGTCGCGAGGATTCGCCAAATCGAAGGCGTGTTGTCGGTCTGCTACCTGCCGCGAGAAGGCTGAAGCGCGCCGCCGGGCTGGGGACGGCGCCGTCCCGGCATGACGGCGGCAAGCCGGCCTTACGTGTGCGCGTTGGTTGGCCTGCCCGGGCGGTTTAGAATCTGCACCATGACCGACCCGCTCAAATCCCTGCGCCGCCAGATCGATGCGCTCGACAGCCGTCTGCTCAAGCTCTTGTCGTCACGAGCCCGCCTCGCGCAACGCATCGGCCACATCAAGCAGGGCGCGGCTTATCGACCGGAGCGCGAGGCGCAGGTGTTGCGGGGCATCCTCGCCGAAAATCGCGGGCCGCTTCCGGATGCGGCGCTTGCGCGGCTTTTCACCGAAGTCATGTCGGCCTGCCGCGCCCTCGAGGATTCCATGGCGGTCGCCTACCTGGGGCCGGCGGGGACCTTCAGCCAGGAAGCCGCGGTGAAGCATTTCGGCGGTTCCACCGTGCTCTCGGCATGCCCGTCCATAGACGAAGTGTTCCGGCGGGTGGAAACCGGTGCTGCCGGCTACGGCGTGGTGCCGGTTGAAAATTCGACGGAAGGCGCCATCGGCAGGACGCTGGATCTGCTGCTCTCCACGCCGGCCCGGATCTGCGGCGAGGTGATGCTGCCGGTCCGGCAGTGTCTGATGAGCAAGGGCGGAAAGCTGGCGGGCATCAACACGGTCTATTCGCACACCCAGAGCCTCGCCCAGTGCCAGCAATGGCTGGCGCGGAACTTGCCGCACGCCGAGCGTATCGCGGTGGTGAGCAACGCCGAGGCGGCGCGGCTTGCTGCCCGGGAACGGCGCTCGGCCGCGATCGGGCCTCGCACCGCGGCCGCGCTATATGGACTGAAGCTTCTCGCACGCAATATCGAGGATGACGCCAAGAACACCACGCGCTTCCTCGTCATCGCGGATCACGACGCGGCGCCTTCGGGCCGGGACAAGACCTCCATGATCCTCTCCACGCGCAACATCCCGGGCGCCATTCACGAGCTGCTTACGCCGTTCGCCGTCAACCAGGTCAGCCTGACGCGGCTGGAATCGCGGCCGTCGCGCACCGGGTTGTGGGAGTACGTCTTCTATATCGATGTTGAGGGGCACCAGTCCAATGCCAACGTGACGCGAGCGCTGGAGGAACTCACGGCGAAAGCCTCCTTCCTCAAGAACCTCGGCTCGTACCCGGCGGCCGTGGTCTGAAGGTGTGAGCCGCGGATAGCACACCGGGGCTCGTTTCCCGGATGCGCGGTCTTTACGATTCATCAATCACCATTCACCATTCACGCCCCATGAACATCTGCGACCTCGCGCCACGCTACATTCGCGGCATCGCGCCCTACCAGCCGGGCAAGCCGATCTCCGAGCTGGCGCGCGAGATGGGCCTGGAGGAGGCGGCCATCATCAAGCTTGCCTCCAATGAGAATCCGCTGGGCGCGAGTCCCCTCGCGCGGCGCGCGATCGAAGGCGCGACGGGCGACCTGGCCCGCTATCCCGACGGCAACGGCTTCGAGCTCAAGGGAGCGTTGTCGCGGCGCTTCGGGATCGGTCCCGAGCGCATCGTGCTGGGGAACGGCTCGAACGACGTGCTGGAGATGGCGGCGCGCGCCTTTCTGGTTCCGGGTTTGGAAGCCATCTATTCCGAGCATGCGTTCGCCGTTTATCCGCTCGCGGTGCAGGCGATAGGCGCGACTGGCGTCGAAATTCCCGCGCGCGAGTTTGGTCACGATCTCGCCGCAATGCGGAAGGCGGTCACTCCGAAAACGCGGCTGATTTTCATCGCCAATCCGAATAATCCCACCGGAACCATGGTCCGCCCGGAGGAATTGGGGGCATTCCTCTCGGGGTTGCCGGGTGAGGTCCTCGTGATTCTCGACGAGGCCTACAACGAATACATTCCCGACCAGAAGCTCAGGCCCGACAGCATTGGCTGGCTCGACCGCTATCCGAATCTGGTGGTCACGCGAACCTTCTCGAAGGTCTACGGGCTCGCGGGACTGCGGGTCGGTTACGCCTTTGCGGCCCCCGGTGTGGCGGAACTCATGAACCGCGTGCGCCAGCCCTTCAATGTCAACAGCGTAGCGCTTGCGGCGGCCACTGCGGCCCTGGAAGACGAAGATTTCGTGCGCACGAGTTTCGAGCTGAACCGATCGGGCATGGGGCAGGTGACCGCGGGGCTGAAGCGGCTGGGCCTGAACTTCATACCGTCGTACGGCAATTTCGTGACCTTCGAGGCAGGGGATGCGGCCGGGGTTTTCCAGCGGCTGCTGAGGGCGGGTGTCATCGTGCGCCCCTTGGCCAGCTACGGGATGCCCCGGCATCTACGAGTCACCATCGGCCTCGAATCGGAGAACGCGCGCTTTCTCGCGTCACTCGAACGAGCGCTGGAGGCCTGAGCGCATGGCGCGGCTCAAGATCGGGAAACTGGTCGTCATCGGGACGGGGCTCATCGGCGGCTCGTTCGCCCTGGCGCTGAAGCGCGCACGCGCAGTGGGGCGCGTGACGGGCGTGGGGCGCACGCGGCGGAATCTGGCCGACGCGCTCAAGCTCAAGGTGATCGACGAGGCGTCCCGGGACCCGGCGCGCGCGGTGCGCGACGCGGACCTGGTGCTCCTCGCCACGCCGGTGGGCCAGATGCCGGCCGTCATGACGGAGATCGCGCCGCACCTGCCGCACCATGCGGTCATTACCGATGGCGGCAGCACCAAGCGCGACGTCGTGGAATGCGCCAGGCGGTTTCTCGGCGCCCACTTCACCCGGTTCGTGCCCGGTCATCCCGTAGCCGGGACCGAAAAGAGCGGTGCCACGGCCGCGTTTCCGGACCTGTTTCGCGGGCGCAGCGTCATTCTGACGCCACAGCGTGAAACGCTGGCTTCGGCGACGCGCCTGGTGCGGAGGGCCTGGGAAACCTGCGGCGCGCGCGTCGTCCGCCTGGACGCGGAGGCGCATGACTCGATTCTGGCCGCAGTGAGCCATCTGCCCCACGTCATTGCCTTCGCGCTCGTCAACCTGCTCGCGCGGCAGCGCAGCCCCGGCCGGCTTTTCGCACTCTCCGCCGGGGGGCTGCGCGACACGGTGCGCATCGCGGGCAGCTCGCCGGAAATGTGGGCCGATATCTGCAGCGCGAATCGCGACGCCCTGCTCGCAGTGCTGGAAGACTACGAGAACGAGCTGGAGCAGGTGCGGGCGGTCATCGAAAATGGCGATACCGGCGAACTCAGGCGGATGTTCGGGCAGGCGCGCAGCGCGCGCGAGAAATGGCTGGTCGGCAAGCGTGGCCGCTGACGTCATGGCCCGGAGATTCCAGTGAGCCATCTAGACCTGGCGCCCATCCGGCGAGTGCGCGGCTCGGTCAGCCTGCCCGGATCCAAGAGCATCTCCAACCGCGTCCTGCTGCTCGCTGCGCTGGGACGCGGCGAGACGCTGGTGCGCGACGTGCTGGTCTCGGATGACACCGAGGTGATGTTGAACGCGCTGCGCGCGCTGGGAGTGAACTGCCGCGGCGAGGGGCCGCGCACGATCCGGATCAGCGGCACAGGCGGCCGGTTTCCCGTCCGGAACACGGAGCTTTTCCTCGGCAACGCCGGGACGGCGTTCCGCCCGCTGACAGCAGTGCTTGCCATGATGGATGGGGAATACCGTCTCGCCGGCGTCCCGCGCATGGAGGAGCGGCCGATCGGTGATCTCGTCGACGCGCTCAGGGCCATGGGGGCGCGCATCGACTATCTCGGAAAGGCCGGTTTCCCTCCGCTCGCGGTTCATCCCGCGGCGCTGCGGGCACTGGACGAAGTGCGCGTCCGCGGAAACGTATCGAGCCAGTTCCTGACGGGCCTCCTGATCGCGCTGCCGCTCACCGGCAGGCGCATGACCGTGCGCGTGGACGGCGAGCTGATATCGAAGCCCTATGTCGAGATTACGATCAACATGCTGCGCCGTTTCGGCGTCGCGGTGGAGCGGGACGGCTGGGCGTCGTTCACGATTCCGGGCGCCACCGGTTATACGAGCCCGGGAGAAATTCACGTCGAAGGGGATGCCTCGTCGGCGTCGTACTTCCTCGCTGCCGGCGTGATCAGCGGTCTCAACGGCGGCGGCCCGGTGCGCGTGGAGGGAGTGGGAAGCGAGAGCGTGCAGGGAGACATACGCTTCACCGAGATCCTCAAGCGCATGGGCGCGACGATCCGCATGGGCGGCAACTGGATCGAGGCTGCGGCCGGCCCGGAAGCGGCGCGCCGGGGCAAGCTGAATTCCATCGACGCTGATTTCAATCACATACCCGATGCCGCGATGACGGCGGCGGTCGCCGCCCTGTTTGCCGATGGCACGAGCGTCCTGCGCAATATCGGCAGCTGGCGGGTCAAGGAAACCGACCGGATCGCTGCCATGGCGACGGAACTGCGGAAGCTCGGGGCTTCAGTCCAGGAGGGCGCGGACAGCCTGAGCGTGACCCCACCGGCTGCGCTGCGGCCGGCTGCCATCGATACCTACGATGACCACCGCATGGCGATGTGCTTCTCGCTGGCCGCTCTGGGCGGCGTGGCAGTGCGCATCAACGATCCGGGCTGTGTCGCCAAGACCTTCCCCGGCTACTTCGATGCGCTGGCGGCCATCACCGACACGGCGGAACGTTGATGCCCGCGCAACCGCCTGTGATCGCCGTCGATGGCCCATCCGCATCGGGCAAGGGAACGGTCGCCCAAGGCGTGGCAAAGGCGCTGGGTTTTCACTACCTGAATAGCGGCGCTTTATACCGTACCGTAGCTTTGGCCGTAATGCGCCGGGGCGTCAATCAAGAAAACGAATTAACAATATCCGACATTGCTTTGAATTTAAAAGCAGAATTCTCAGGGGATCACGTGCTCCTCGATGGCGGCGAGGTCACGGACGCCATTCGCTCTGAAGCCATCGGGACGCTGGCCTCCCGCATTGCGGAGTTGCGGCCCGTCCGGGAAGCACTCCTGGACCGACAGCGCGGTTTTCGTCAGCCTCCCGGACTGGTCGCGGATGGCCGCGATATGGGTACGGTGGTATTTCCCGATGCCGCGCTCAAGATCTACCTCACGGCGACCCCGGAAGAGCGGGCAGCACGGCGGCATAAACAGTTGATGGGAAAAGGAATGAGTGCTAACATGGCGGCCCTTTTGAAGGATATCAGAGCACGCGATGCGCGAGACAGTGAACGCGCCGCGGCACCCCTCAAAAAGGCCGCCGACGCTGTCCTGGTCGACACGACGAGGATCCCGGCCGCCGAAGCAATCGCGCAGGTGCTGGCGCTCTACAAGCAGGCACCACGGCGCCATGAGCCGCACCCCGGCTGATGGCTTGTTCAACCAACCCCGTCGATGTGACGGTCATTCTGCAAAGCCCTGAACCCAATGATGAAAGCATCCATACCGGCCACCCCAACGGAAAACTTTGCCGCGCTGTTCGAAGAGAGTCTCGCCCGCAAGGAAATGCGGGTTGGCGAAGTGATCACCGCCGAAGTTATCCGGGCCGACGATAACTATGTCGTCGTCAATGCCGGCCTGAAGTCCGAAAGCTACATTCCCATCGAAGAATTCCGCAACGATCGCGGCGAAATCGAGGCCAAGACCGGCGATTTCGTCAAAGTCGCGATCGAGTCCCTGGAAGACGGCCACGGCGAAACGCGCCTCTCCCGCGAAAAGGCCAAGCGCCTCGCGGCCTGGCTGGACCTGGAAGAAGCCCTGGAGAAGGGCAACGTCGTGAGCGGCGTCATCAATGGCAAGGTCAAGGGCGGCCTGACGGTCACGGTGAACGGCATACGCGCGTTCCTTCCCGGCTCGCTGGTGGACATCCGCCCGGTCAAGGACACCACGCCGTATGAAAACAAGCAGATGGATTTCAAAGTCATCAAGCTCGACCGCAAGCGCAATAACGTGGTCGTGTCGCGCCGCGCGGTCCTCGAGGCTTCCCAGGGCGAGGAGCGGCAAAAGCTGCTCGAAAGCCTGCAGGAAGGCGCAGTGGTCAAAGGCATCGTCAAGAACATCACCGACTACGGCGCGTTCGTTGACCTGGGGGGCATCGATGGCCTGCTGCACATCACCGACCTGGCCTGGCGGCGCGTGAAGCATCCCTCCGAGATCCTGTCGGTTGGCGACGAGGTCGAGGCGAAGGTGCTCAAGTTCGACCAGGAGAAGAACCGCGTTTCGCTCGGCCTGAAGCAGCTCGGCGAGGACCCGTGGGTGGGCCTGTCGCGCCGTTATCCGCCGGGCACGCGCCTTTTCGGAAAGGTATCCAACCTGACCGACTACGGCGCGTTCGTCGAGATCGAGGCCGGCATCGAAGGCCTGGTGCACGTCTCCGAGATGGACTGGACCAACAAGAACGTCCACCCGTCCAAAGTCGCGCAGCTCGGCGATGAAGTCGAGGTGATGGTGCTCGAGATCGACGAGGAGCGCCGGCGCATTTCCCTGGGCATGAAGCAGTGCATGCCGAATCCGTGGGAGGAGTTCGCCATGAACCACAAGAAGGGCGACAAGGTGCGAGGGCAGATCAAGTCCATCACCGACTTCGGGATCTTCATCGGGCTGCCGGGCGGCATCGACGGCCTCGTTCACTTGTCCGACCTGTCGTGGAGCAAGCCCGGCGAGGAAGCTGTGCGCGAGTACAAGAAAGGGCAGGAAGCGGACACCGTGGTGCTGTCGATCGACGTCGAGCGCGAGCGCATCTCGCTCGGGATCAAGCAGATCGAGGGCGATCCGTTCAACAGCTACATCCAGGCGCACGATAAGAACTCGACCGTCACCGGCACCGTCAAGTCGATCGACGCCAAGGGCGCGGTGATCCAGCTCGATGCCGAGGTCGAGGGCTACCTGAGGGCCTCTGAAGTATCGCGCGACCGGGTCGAAGACATCCGCACCAAGCTCAAGGAAGGCGATCAGGTCACTGCGATGGTGATCAATATCGACCGCAAGAACCGCACGATCAACCTGTCGGTCAAGGCCCGGGACGTCGCGGAGGATGCCGAAGCCATGAAGAAACTGGCCGGGGAGAAGCAGGCGAGCACCGGCACCACCAACCTCGGTGCCTTGCTCAAGGCCAAGCTGGATGTAGCCAATACTCAACAATAAGAGGGAAGCACCATGACCAAGTCCGAGTTGATCGCGAAGCTCGCGGTGCGGTATCCGCAGCTGGTGGCGAAGGATGCGGAGCTCGCGGTGAAGATGATATTGGACGCGATGGGCAAGAGCCTGGCACAGGGACAGCGGATCGAGATCCGGGGCTTCGGCAGCTTCGGACTCAACTACCGGCCCCCGCGCACGGGCCGCAATCCCAAGTCGGGAGAGAAGGTTCAGGTGCCGGCCAAGTACGTGCCGCACTTCAAGGCTGGAAAAGAACTGCGCGAGCGGGTGGATATCAAGAAGTAGGCTGCCCGCGCACCGGTTCCTGCAAGCGGCATCGTCGAAAGATCGTGCCGCTTTTTTTCGCGAGGCAGACGGAGCACCCAATGCAATTTGTCCTCTGGCTGATGAAGCTGGCGTTGTTCGTGTTCGTGCTGGCGTTCGCCGTGAAGAACACCGACCCGGTGGCGGTGCGCTACTATTTCGGCGGTGAATGGCAGGCCCCGCTGGTCTTCGTGATGCTCGTGGCTTTCGCAGCAGGCGTGGCCGCCGGGCTGTTCGCGGCGCTGACCCAGATCTTCCGCCAGCGACGCGAAATCTCGGCGCTCAAGCGCGAGCTCCGGCGCATGAGCCCCGGGGACGCCCCAGGGGCCGACGCGGCATGATGCTCCGGGTTGCCTTCCATGGAAATTGAGTACTGGTGGCTGCTGGCGCTTCCCCTGTTTTTCGCGCTCGGATGGCTTGCGGCTCGCGTTGATATCAAGCAGCTCCTGCTCGAGTCGCGCGCGCTGCCGCGGTCGTACTTCAAGGGGCTCAATTTCCTGCTCAACGAGCAGCCCGACAAGGCGATCGAGGCCTTCATCGAAGTCGTCAAGGTCGATCCCCAGACGATCGAGCTCCATTTCGCGCTCGGCAGCCTGTTCCGGCGCCGAGGCGAGGTGGAGCGGGCCATACGCATGCACCAGAACCTGGTCGAGCGGCCCGACCTCGCGCCGGAGCAGAAGCTCGCGGCGCTGTTCGAGCTGGCGCAGGACTATTTCAAGGCGGGGCTGCTCGACCGCGCCGAGGAGCTCTTTCTCAAGCTCGAACAGACGGCCTACGCGGAGCAGGCGCTTCGCTTCTTGCTCGAGATCTACGAGCAGGAGAAGGAATGGCAAAAAGCGATCGAAACCGCCGGCAAACTGGAAAGCGTGACGGGCCGCTCACACCAGAAGGAGATTGCCAATTTCTGCTGTGAGATGGCCATCAACGAAATCATGCACTCGCGCCCTGACGCGGCGCGGCCGCATCTCGCCGAGGCGCTGGCGCACCACCGGCTGTGCGTGCGCGCCAACATGGTGCTCGGCGACCTCGAGGCGGCGGCCGGGCGGCCGGTGGCGGCCATCGACGCCTGGAAGCGCATCGAGAGCCAGAACCCGCAATATCTCGCGCTCGTCGGCGAGCGCATCTACCACGCCTTCAAGCAGCTGAACAAGGTCGAGGAGGGCACCAACCTGCTGCGCGGATACCTCGCTAAGTATCCCTCGCTCGATCTCGTCAACGTGGTGTTTCAGGCGACACTGGAAAATAGCGGCACCGAGCCGGCCTATCGGCTGGTGCGCGATGAATTGCGCCGCATGCCGACGCTCCTTGGGCTCGACAAGCTGATCGAGGCACAGCTGCTCGAGGCCCCTCTCGACCGCCGGCGTGACCTGGAGCTCGTGAAGGAGCTGGTGAACCAGCATACCCGCGGCCTCGCCATGTACAAGTGCGAGAACTGCGGTTTCCGCGCGCGCCAGTACTACTGGCATTGCCCGGCCTGCGCGGCGTGGGAGACCTATTCTCCGCGCCGGACCGAGGAAGCGAAGCTCCCGGCATGAGCGATCCGAAGATCATCGTCGCGCTGGATTTCGCCGATGCCCGGGCCGCCCTGACCCTGGCCAAGAGGCTCGATCCCGCTTTTTGCCGGGTAAAAATCGGCAAGGAACTCTATACCGCGGCCGGACCTTCGCTCGTGCGGGAGTTGCACGCGGCCGGCTTCGGCGTGTTCCTCGACCTCAAGTACCACGACATTCCCAATACCGTGGCGGCGGCCTGCCGGGCGGCGGCCGAACTGGACGTGTGGATGATGAACGTGCACGCGCTGGGAGGGCGCGCGATGATGACTGCAGCCGCCGAGGCGCTCAGTCGCCGCGCGAGCCGGCCCAAGCTCATTGCCGTGACGGTGTTGACGAGTCTCGCCGGCGCGGACCTGAAGGAGATCGGATTGGAAGGAGACCCGCAACAGGCCGTGTCGAGGCTGGCGAGCCTGGCCCGGTCGTGCGGGCTGGATGGCGTCGTATGCTCGGCGCAGGAAGCGCCCACGCTGCGGCAGGAATTGGGCGGCGGCTTCTGCCTGGTCACGCCGGGTGTCCGGCCGGCAACCGCCGCAAAGGACGACCAGCAGCGCGTGGCGACGCCGCGCCAGGCGATCGCCGGGGGTGCGGACTACCTCGTGATCGGCCGGCCGATTACTCAGGCGCCCGACCCTCGGGCAGCGCTGCAGGCGATCACGGACGACATAGCAGGTTGACCTCTACAATCTTCCGATGAAGGCAAAAAGCAGGCAACGGGCCGCAGCGTCGCTCACGAGGATGTCGTCGTTTCGCAAGGCGCGCGTGCTGGTCGTGGGCGATGCGATGCTCGACCGTTACTGGTTCGGCGTGGTCGACCGCATCTCGCCCGAGGCGCCGGTCCCGATCGTGAGGATCGAGCGAGAGCAGGAACGGCCGGGAGGCGCCGCCAACGTGGCGCGCAATGCGGCCGCTCTCGATGCCAGGGTGAGCCTGTTGTCGGTAGTGGGGGCGGACGAGCCGGGATCCCGCCTGGAGAGTCTGCTGCGGCGCGAGAACGTGCACGCCCAGCTGCACCGCGACCAGGCCGTTCGCACCACGGTGAAGCTGCGCGTGATCGGGGGGCGCAACCAGCAATTGCTGCGCGTGGATTTCGAGAAAGCCCCGGGCCACGAAGTGCTCGCCTCGAAGCTGCGGGATTTCGAGCGGATGCTGGGCGGGGCGGACGTGGTCATCCTCTCCGATTACGGCAAAGGCGGGCTGACGCACATCGTGAAGATGATCGGCATGGCTCGGCGCGCCGGCAAGCG
>Ga0247825_10002428_pt1 | contig 12269 bp, 13 predicted proteins | sample 13C_Vanillin_Day_FD_194413 | JGI IMG/M metagenome (GOLD analysis project Ga0247825, IMG submission 194413) | Soil microbial communities from agricultural site in Penn Yan, New York, United States - 13C_Vanillin_Day48 | ecosystem: Environmental > Terrestrial > Soil > Agricultural land | place...
GGCTTGGAGACGGACATGGTGTTTGGCTTTGGCAACAAACCGGGCGCGGGCGCGCCCCAGCCGGCGGGTGCCGCCGGCGACATCATCAAGAACGCGACGGTGGCAAGCTTCGCCAAGGACGTGATCGAGGCCTCGCGCCAGGTGCCGGTGCTGGTCGACTTCTGGGCGCCGTGGTGCGGGCCCTGCAAGCAGCTCACCCCCCTCCTCGAGAAGGCCGTGCGCGCCCACAACGGCAAGGTGCGCCTCGTCAAGATCAACATCGACGAGAACCAGACCATCGCCACTCAGCTGCGCATCCAGTCGATCCCGACCGTCTACGCCTTCCGCGACGGCCGCCCGCTCGACGGCTTCATGGGCGCCCAGCCCGAGAGCGCCATCAAGGCGTTCATCGACCGGCTGCTGGGCGACGAGGCGGCGATGGATGCGGCGCAGGCGCTGGAGGCTGCCGACAAGGCGTTCGAGGCCGGCGACCTGCAGGGCGCCGCCGAGGTCTATGCCGCCGTCCTGCAGCAGGTTGCGCTGATCGTGGCGGCGCTGGCCGGGCTCGCCAGGTGCTACCTGAAAAGCGGGGATATCGCGCGCGCCGAGCAGACGCTGGCGCTGGTGCCGCCCGACAAGCAGGAGCAGGCGGCGGTCGCGAGCGTGCGTGCCGCCCTCGACCTCGCCAAGCTCGCCCCCAAGGCCGGCGATACGGCCAAGCTGCAAGCCACGGTCGCCGCCGAGCCCGCCAACCACCAGGCGCGCATCGACTACGCCATGGCGCTGGCGGCAGGCGGCAACAAGGCGGAAGCCGTGACGCAGCTGCTCGAATCCGTGCGCCGCGACCGCAAATGGAACGAGGAGGCCGCGCGCAAGCAGCTCGTGCAGCTGTTCGAGGCCTGGGGACCCAAGGATGATGCCACCCTCGACGGCCGCCGCCGTCTCTCCTCGATCCTGTTCTCGTGACGACACCCAACCGGCAGCCGGGCTCGACGCATTTGGCCACCATCGCGGAGCACTATCAGGGACCAGCGGACCTGCCGCAGCCCGTCCCCGTTTTTCCTCTGCTGCGCACCATCCTGCTGCCGCGCTCCATACTGCCGCTCAACGTGTTCGAGCCGCGCTACCTGGCGATGCTCGCCGACGTGATGTCGGGCTCGCGGCTGATCCTCATCGCGCAGCCGGCCACCGGCGAAGGCGAGTCGCCGCCCGGCAAGTCGGTGCCGCTGCGCCGGATCGGCTGCGTCGGGCGCGTCACCACCTATCAGGAGCTCGATGACGGGCATCTCTCCATCGTGCTGACGGGCGTCGCCCGCTGCACGCTCGCCGAAGAGGTGGAGACCGCCAAGCCCTACCGGTCGTTGAACGTCACCTTCGAGCGTTACCTTGCCGACTTCCTGCCGGGCGGGGAGGACAATGTAGACCGCCAGCACTTGCTCACCGCGCTCAAGGCCTACCTCGAGGCACGCCGGATGCGGGCGGACTGGTCCGCCATCTCCAAGGCCAGCAACGAATGGCTGGTCAACTCGCTCGCCATCGTTGCGCCCTACGGTCCCGAGGAGAAGCAGGCCCTGCTCGAGGCCCCCGACCTCAAGGCGCGCGCCGAGGTGCTGGTGGCGCTGGCCGAGATGGAGCTGGCCGCCGGCGCCGGCGGCTCGGGCACCACGCTGCAGTAGGCTGGAGGCAGATCGTGGCCGACGAGCGTCAGCAGCACTCCGCCGAAGCCGCCGAGGTCGAGCCGCGGCTGCTCGAGATCCTGGTCTGCCCGCGCACCAAGGCCTCCCTCGTCTACGACAAGGCCCGGCAGGAGCTGATCAGCACGGCCGCGCGCCTCGCCTATCCGATTCGCGAGGGCATCCCGATCATGCTGGAGGACGAGGCGCGCCCCATCGAGGATGAGGAGATGCGGGCCTTGGGAAGACGGTGATACCTGGTTGCCACAACCTCCCGTCGAACACCGAATCATGCCAAGCGGAGGCCGTGCGGTCGAAATTCGGACAACCTGCACTGTTGAGTTGACCATTGCCGGGCCGGCGCTGGCCCATCGCTGCAGCCAAGCCTCTGAAGGGTTTTCGCTCCGTGCCCCCCGTGCGAGCATTCGGCCCCGGTATCGCGCGTCGCTTCCGGCGCAAGGCCCTGCCATCGCTGTCGTGCACGCTCGTGCTTCTCGCAACTGCCGGCTGCGCAACCAAGGTCGGGCTGCAGGGCGACGGCAGCTACATTCTCGACCGTGGCGAGCAGAGCATGGACTGCCAGCGCCTCTCCAACAGCATCTGGGGCCGGCTGCAAGTTCTCAAGAGCATGCCGGACAAGATCAAGGCGGAGCGCGAGGCCGCGGCTCCCACCGCGTTCCAGGCATTCGGGCGGATGTTCGGCACCTCCACGCAAGGGTTGGTCAACCTCAAGGAGTACGATCGCGAGCGCGCCCACGTCCGCTCGCTGCACCGCCAGCTCATCGACAAGGGCTGCGCGCCCGTCGACGTCGAGCGCGAGGTCGCCAACACCGACGAGGCCGTCGCGCCCTACCGCAAGTGAAGCTTGATCGCGGCCGAAAAAGGACGGGGACGCACCCTCGCGCGGGCGCTATGCTTTCGGGCTGAATGGGACCGAGAAAGGAAGCCTGATCCGGTGGGCCCGAAGGCGCGCGGAGAGTGGATGTCGCCCAGGACAGCGTTCGAGGCAGCTCGCCTCCATGAGATCCTCGATGCGGTGCCGCACAAGATCTGGATCGTGCGGCCGGAGGGCATGGCCCTCTACTACAACCGGGCGACGCGCGACTACGTCGGCGCCACCATCGAGCTCGACCGTCCCAGTCGCGACCGCCAGCTGTTCCACCCCGAGGACATGCCGTTCCTGGCCGCGGCGCGTGTCGGCGCGTTGGAGCACGAGGGCGACTTCGCGCTGGAGATGCGGCTCAGACGCAAGGACGGCGTCTGGCGCTGGCACCGGCTCGACGTCTTCCTGCTGCGCGGCAAGGCCGGCGTCGATGCCTGGCTCGTCACCGCTACCGATTTCGATGATCTCAAGCGCGCCGTGCAGTCGGCCGAACGGGCCGGCGAGGACCTGCGGATGGCGGCCGAGGCCGGGCAGCTCGGCTTCTACAGCTTCGATCTCGAGACCCTCGAGCACGTCTGGTCGTCCGGATTGCGGTACATCTTCGGGCTCGCCTCGGATGCGCCCGCCCCTGCCGCCATCCTGCCCCTCATCCATCCCGACGATCGCGAGCGGGCGAAGGCCGCCATCGAGGCCAGCTTCGATCCCGTGACCGGCGGCATGTTCCAGGACGAGCATCGCATCGTGCGGCCCGACGGCAGCGTGCGCTGGGTGCTGGTCAAAGGCCAGGTGACGTTCGCGGGCGAGGGGGCGGCGCGCAAGGCCAAGCACGGCGCCGGCTGCGTGCTCGACATCACCGAGCGCAAGCTGGCGGAGACGGCGCTGGTCGCCAGCGAGGAGCGCTACCGCACGCTGGTCGAGAGCGCCACCGACATCATCGCCACGCTCGACCTCGATGGCCGCTTCATCAGCATCAATCCGGCGGTCGAGCGCATCCTCGGCTACACGCCCGATGAGCTGATCGGCAAGAAGATCGACGACTTCGTCCGCCCCGCGCAGATGCCCATGCAGGACGCCATGCTGCGGCGCAAGCTCGAGGGCGAGGCGTCGACCCAGTACGAACTGGAGATGCTGGCCAAGGACGGCCAGCGGCGGATGATCCTCGACGTCAAGTCGAGGCTGGCGCTCGGAGACGACGGCAAGCCGCTCGCCATCCACTCGATCGCGCGCGACATCACGGAGCGCAAGGAGGCGGACGCGCGCCAGACCGTGCTTCTGCGCGAGTTGCAGCACCGCACCAAGAACATGCTGGCCGTGATCCAGTCGATCGTCACCAACACACTGCGCCGCAGCCGCGACCTCGCGAGCGCGGAGACAGCACTGGTCGGCCGGCTGCACGCGCTGGCCCACGCCAGGAGTTCGTGGCCTCGGGGCCCAGCGGCGGCGTGCCGCTGCGCCAGCTGCTCGATGCCGAGCTCGCACCGTTCGCCGCGCGCGCCAGCGTCAGCGGCGAGCCGCTGGTGGTCGGCGGCGCCTTCGCGCAGACCTTCGCCCTGCTCGTGCACGAGCTCGCCACCAACGCGTCGAAATACGGCGCCCTGTCGAGCCCGCGCGGGCGCGTGGTGATCAACTGGAAGGTCGAAGCCGGGGTAGACGGCCCCGAGCTGCGCTTTGCCTGGGTGGAACGCGGCGGGCCGCCGACCTCCCCGCCCAAGGAGACGGGCCTGGGCACGATCCTGATGTCGGCGATCGGCGAATCGCAGGCGGCCTTCAACGAGGAGGGCTTCGAGTACGTGCTCAACATCCCCCTCGCCGAGGCCGTGCGCGGCAGCGATTGAGCGGGCGCGTAGGATTAGCGAAGCGTAATCCGCCGCCGCCCGATCGGAGGCGCGGAACCTTCGGCGCGGACGGGTGTTGTAAAGCTGAAGCTTCTCCTCGGCTGGCCGAAAGTGGCGATGCGGCTCGACAATCCCTCCGACTGCGCAATCTTTCTCGATCTCGACGGCACGCTGATCGATATCGCGCCGGCCCCCGACCTCGTTCGCATTCCCGCGGAGCTGGCGCCGCTGCTGGGGCGCCTGTCCTCGAGCCTCGGCGGCGCCGTGGCGATCATCTCGGGCCGGCCCATCGCCGACATCAACCGCTTTCTCGATCCGTTGCGCCTGGCCGCCGCCGGCGTGCACGGGGCGCAGCTGCGCGCGAGCGGCGATGGAGAGGTCCTCCTCACGGTCGGCCCCATGGATCCGGTCGTAGCCTCGGCCGTGAACAGGCTGGGCGAGCTGCACCCGGGCGTCATCATCGAGCCGAAGGTGCACTCGATCGCCGTCCACTACCGGCAGGTGCCCGCGGTCGAGCCGCAGATCGAGGCGGCACTGATGCGGATCGTTGCGGATAGTCCGGACCACTTCATCCTGAGCCCCGGGCGATGCGTGATCGAGGTGGTGCCGCGGCACGTGTCGAAGGGCGCGGCGCTCGAGGCATTCCTGGCGCTGCCGCCGTTCAGGGGACGCCGCCCCATCATGGTAGGCGACGATGTGCCCGACGAATCCGCGTTGTTGGCTGCGGCGCGCCACGGCGGCAGCGGACTGCGCGTGGCCGGCGAGCATTTCCGCGGGCAGGCCGACTTCAAGGGGCCGCACGAGGTGAGGGCCTGGCTCGCCTCGATCGCCAATGGCCTGGAGGCGCACCCGGCGCCGCGCCGCCGGGCGGAACCTTCTTCGCTCTGAGGGCTTGAGACGGACCATGGCCAAGGACCCCGACCAGTCTACGCTCCCAACGCACGGCGCTGCGGTGCTGCCGAGCGTCGAGGTCGACAGCTACAACCTCGAGGTCGAGGACGACGACGGCTTCGTCGGCGACAAGGCCAGTCGGGGCGCATTCCGCGAGATGCTCGACAAGTGGCGCCAGCCCTTGCGCGAGCTTGGCGAGGACCCCTTCGACGACAAGCCGTCCGAGGAGATCTCGAAGAAGAAGCTCGATTCGGTCCTTGCGCAGGGCACGCCGGAGGCTGCCGGCGTGGTGCAAAGCGCCGTGGAGGAGTTCGCGCAGCAGCTCGCCAAGGTCATCCGCCGGTTCTTGAGACAAAAGACCTGGCGGGACACCGACAGCATCGTCATCGGCGGCGGCTTCCGCGCAAGCCGGGTCGGCGAGCTGGCAATCGCGCGCACGGAGCTGATCCTCAAGGCCGAGGAGATCCCGATCGACATCGAGCTGATCCGGCACGACCCGGACGAGGCGGGCTTGCTCGGCGCCGCGCACCTGCTGCCGGCCTGGATGCTGGCAGGCTACGAGGGCATCCTCGCGGTCGATGTGGGTGGCACCAACATCCGCACCGGCGTGGTCAAGCTCAACCAGGGCAAGGCCAAGGACCTGTCGCAGGCCGTCGTGCTGAAATCCGAGCTGTGGCGGCACGGCGACGAGGACGTCAAGCGCGACGATGCGGTGGACCGCCTGGTGGAGATGCTCGAGGCGCACGTGAAGGACGCGAAGAAGACCGGCTTCAAGCTGGCGCCGCTGATCGGCATCGGTTGTCCCGGAGTCATCGACACGGACGGCGCGATCGAGCGCGGAGCGCAGAACCTGCCCGGCAACTGGGAGAGCAACCGCTTCAACCTGCCGCGCTACATCCGAGACAAGATCCCGAGCATCGGCGAGCACGAGACCATCGTGGTGATGCACAACGATGCCGTCGTGCAGGGGCTAAGCCAGCTCCCCTTCATGCAGGACCACAAGCGCTGGGGCGTGCTGACCATCGGTACGGGGCTCGGCAACGCACGGTTCACCAACCGCGCCAAGAAGGCCAAGGATTGAGGCCGGGCCGCCGCACTATCGCAGCGAGTCGAGCCCGGCCGATCGCGGCCCCTTGAGCCCGTCCTGGACAGCCTGCTCGAGCACGGCGGGTCCGACCGCGTCGGCGAGGCTCTCGGGCACGATCCACATCACGTAGTCCTCGGCATAGATGCCGCGCGTGCAGGAGAGGCGGCCGGCGTCGGAGCGGCAGCTGGAGTCGCCGAGGATCGCCTGCGGGCGGCGCCGGTCGTGCTTGAGGATGTGGAGGTCTACAGGCTGCAGGTAGCCCGGCATCTCCGCCAACTCGACCTCGCGGAAGACGCAGCCGAGCGAGTTGCGGCAGGCGCCTGCGCGGTTGCCCATGGTGTTGCCGAAGCCGAGCGCCTTGCGCCCGTGCAGGAAGGTGGCGGGGCGGTCGGCACCGGCGCTGACGTAGCAGCCGTCGGGCGGCGTGCAGAGCAGCGGATCGGCGGTCCTTGGGCCCCTGCGGCGGATGCCGTAGGTGCCGGGCTCGAGCACGAGCAGCACGGTGACGCGCTTCTCGTTCGCGTGCTCAGGCGCCTTGACCGGCTGGGTCGATGCAGGGGGCGAAGGCGGTGGCAGCCTGGCGGCGGTTTCCTCGACCCTGGCCGTGGATGCAGGGAGAGGCGCGGGCGCGGCGGTGGCGGCCGGCGGTGGCGGATTCGTCGCCGCGGCGACGACCGGCGGCGCCGGCTCCTTGGCCTGCGCGGAGGGCATCGCGACGGGTGCCGCGGGCATCGCTGGCGCCGCCTCGGTGCGCTCTGGGGCGGGCTCGCGCTGCTCCACAGTCGCGACCTGCGGCGGCGGCGCGGCGGCCACGGGGCCCTTCTCCTGCGGCTCGGTCGACCCCTTGTCCTTCTCCTTCTGTCCGTGGGCAGCCCGTTCTTGTGCGGCCAGGCGCGCCTCGCGGATCTGGCGCACGCGCTTGAGCTTCTCGGCGAGCGCCTTGGTCTCCTCGAGCCGGCGCTGGGCCAGTTGCGCCTCCTCGACCTCCTTGCTGCGGGCTTGCTCGGTCTGCTCTGCCAGCAGCGCCTCGGCCCTTGCACGCTCCTTGCCGGCCTCCTCGATCAGCCGGCGCGCCTCCTCGGCGAGCCGCGTCTGCTCCTCGGCGCCGCGCATCTCCTCGACCTCGCGGCGGGCGCGGGCGAGCATCTCGGCCTCCTCGGCCTTCTTCTCCTCGACGGCGCGGCGCTTGGCCTCCTCGGCCATCGCCGCCCTTCGCTGCGCCTCGGCCTTCTTCTGCGCTTCCTTCCTGCGGGCGTCCTCGGCCGCCCGCTTCTTGGCCTCCGCCGCCTTGCGCTCGGCCTCCTTCTTCTTCTTGGCCTCGGCGGCCTTGGCATCCTGGGTATCGGCCTGCGCCTTGTTGCCGGCCTCGGCCTGCTTCTTGTCCTCCGCCTTGGCCGGCGCGGCCTCCTTCTTGGTCCCCGCGGAGGGGCCGGAGAACTTCTCGGCCATCTTGTGGGCGGCGTCGTTGGCGGATGCCGGTTGGGCGATCAGGAAGCCAAAGGCAACGAGCGCAATGACCCCGCGCGCGACGGCCGTTGCAGACATTGCTTCCTCCCGCATGTACCGCCTGCCGGTGCACAGGGTGCCCGGCGGCTGGGTGCCAATCTCTTCATCATTTGCGGCGGAAAGCGGGAGCTGGGCTGAACGCCAGCTAAACGGCCCCCGTTGCAGCTCGGGTTGCAGCTAATGCCTGCAGACCCTCACGGTACGTGGGATAGAGCAGCTCGGCGCCGAGCTCGGTCTTGATGCGCGCATTGTCGACGCGCTTGCATTCGGCCCAGAAGGTCGCGGCCATGCCGCCGAGCCCCGCCGCCTCGAACGCGATCTCCGGCGGCACCGGCAGCCCCAGCAGCTCGGCTGCGTATGCAACCACGTCCTGCGGCGGCGCCGGCTCGTCGTCACTCACATTATAGACGCGATGGCGCGTGGGCCGATCGATGGCGGCGGCGACGACGCGGGCGACATCGTCGACGTGGATGCGGTTGAACACCTGGCCCGGCTTGACGATGCGCCGCGCCGTCCCCGCGCGCAGCGTATCGACGATGCTGCGGCCGGGCCCATAGATGCCCGCGAGCCGGAAGATCTCGACGCGCCGCCCCGTCGCCTTGCCGAACGCCAGCCACGCACGCTCCGCCTGCACGCGCCGCAGACTGCGCTCCGACGTCGGCCGCAGCGGGCTCGTCTCGTCGACCCATTGCCCCCCCGCATCGCCGTAGACGCCCACCGTCGAGAGATAGCCGACCCAGGCGAGCTCCGGCATCGCCGCCAGCGCGTCGCGGAACAGCCGCAGCACCACGTCGCCCTCGATGTCGGGCGGAATGCTCACGAGCACGTGCGTCGCCCCCGCCAGCAGCGTGCGCACCTCCGCGGATGCGACATCGCCCTTGAACGGAGCAAGCTTGGCCCCGAGCAGAGCCGGCTCCTGCCCGACACTGGTGCGCGTGCCGGTGAGCGCGCCCGTGCGCGCGCTCAAGCGCCGCGCCAGCGCCTCGGCCGAGTAGCCCAAACCGAAGCAGAAGAGCCGCATCGCCCAGGTCTCCGAGCCGCGCCGCGTCGAGACCCGCACTGTATCAGCCCGCGCGCCGCCGGACCGCAACAATGGCAGCCAAGTTGGGCAATCCGATGCATCGCGCGATAGCGCCGAGACGGCCCGCGACAGGCGCCAGGCGATCGGGCGGCTCTATTCCGTCGGCTCGGCGCCCGGCTCGACGCCTGCGCCACCAGCCTCGCGTCCAGCATTGGCCGAAGGTCGGCCGAGCGTCAGAGCTCAGAACTTGTAGCTCAGTCCCAGCTTTACGGTCTGAACGTCGCGATTGAGGGTGATGATGTTACCCAGAGGCCCCGTTCCCGTCCGCTCGGACAGCCCCAGGAAGTCATACTCGATGCGGCTGATCCAATGGCGTGTGATCGCATACTCCACACCGCCGCCCAGGAGCCAGGCCCCGGCGGTCTCGTCTGCGCTTGCCGCGGCACCCGTACTCAAGTTGCGGACGCTGGCGCTGGTGTGGACCCAGCCTCCACCCACCTTGAAAAAGACGAGGCCGCGGTCGTAAGCCACGCCGACGCGCCCGGCCAGCGTTATCGCCCAAGGCGTATCCGCCGAGCCTTTGATGGTTCCGAAACCTGGGATGGTGACGGTTTCGCTCGCGTCGAGCGAGGTCCAGTCGAAGTCCGCCACGACACCGAGCACCAGATGATTCATCCAAGGCGCCGGCTGGAAATTGTAGCCAACCTGAACGCCACCGACGAAGCCGGTATGATCACTGCTGATATTTGCTCCGGTCAGGTTGTCGGTAAGCTTGCCCTCGGAAAAAGCCGCGCCGATGTAGCCGCCGAAATGGAACCCAGTCCATGTGAAGGGCGGTACGGCTGCAACGTATGACCCGCCATATTGGTAGGCGCCGTCAGCATGGGCGGCTGGAGCGGGGGCAAGACCTGCAACTGCAGCGGCAACGGTCATGGTGAAGGCAATGCGGGCTTGTTTGCTTGGCATGTGCAGGATCCCTGATGATGAAACACCTCATGGCCCTGCGTTCGCTTCAGCAGCGCAGTGCCAACGAAGGTCGTCTGGTTTAGGCAACCCAACAGCACAACGCCCCAGCACCTCGATGGAGAATTGGGTAGGCGGAGTCGGGAACTACGGCTACAGAGCAATGCCTCTGCGATTCACTCGCGGCTGCGATCCTCGGGCGCTGTTGCAGCAGGGCAGCGCTCCTCTAGCGGATTGGCGCTAGTGGTTTGGCGGCGTGGGTGCGCTCGTGATCTCCCGGAACCGGAAAGTCCCCGTCACCCGCCTGTTCTTTCCCGCTGACGTCCGTCACGCGGCCGACGTTTCCGATCATGGGTCGTTCGCATCCTGACGTGTGCGTCGCATTGCGGCTTTGGTGACGCCCGCCGCCTTGCTGCGGCCGCCCCCGGCAGGATGCCGCGCGTTCGCAGGCGCGAGATCGAAAAGCTCGGAATTATTGGAACCCCACGTTCACTGCACGGTTATCAGCAGCGGCGGACGCGCATCATCGGACCATGCATCGTCCGGAAAGGTAGCGAAGTCATGGACAGCGTCATCTACCTCGTGGGCCTGATCGTGGTGATCATGTTCATTCTGAGCGCCCTCGGGTTGCGCTAGGTTCCAGGAGAATAGCGATGGTCGAAGTTGGCGCCCCGGTCGCATCCAGAACCGCCCCTGTCGTGGAAAAACCGAGCTTCGTAGAATGGCCGGCGGTACTGGCTGGTGCCGTGCTGGCTGCCGCGCTTTCCTTCGTGTTCCTCACTTTCGGCGCGGCCATCGGTTTGTCGGCCACATCGCCGTGGCCCGGCTCTGGGTTGTCCGCCAAGGTCATCGCCTCGATCGCCGTCTTTTGGGTTCTGGCGCAGCAAATCGGCTCACTCTTGATTGGCGGCTATGTCGCGGGCCGCATTCGCACGCGCTGGCTCGAGCCGGGCCACGAGGCCGAGTTCCGGGACGGGCTGCACGGCTGCCTGGTGTGGGCGATTGGCTTCCTCATCGGCGCGCTTCTCCTGTTTGCGACCGCGGGGGCGGCAGCGCGAACCGGAGTCGAGGTCGCCGGCAAGGCAGCAGCATCGGTGGCTGCCACGACCGACACGATGGACGGCGTGATCGACACGATGCTGAGGCCGACGGTAGCTGCCCAAGCGCCAACCGCTACGCCACCCGCCGCCGGTGCTCCTCAGCAAGCACCACGTCCGCGGGCTGCTACGGCACCGGCCGGAGGTGATGACGCGCGGGCCGAGATGTCTCGCGTGCTTGCAAGCTCAGTTGCCAGTGGCGGCCTTTCGGCCGAGAACCGCGCCTATCTGGCTCAGCTCGTTGCGCAGCGATCCGGTATCTCTCAGCAGGAGGCCGAGCGCCGGGTAGATGGTGCCGTAAATGCCGCGCGCGAGGCGGCCGACAAGGCCAGGAAGGCTGCCGTGCTCACGGGGTTCGTGACGGCCGCGGGCCTCATCCTTTCCCTCGGTGCGGCGTGGTGGGCCGCCATCAAGGGCGGCCAGCACCGGGACAAGTCGGTTCCTGCCCGCTTCGAATTTGCGACCCGCCGGCGTACGTCCCCTTAGGAGGGTGCCATGCTGCGCGATGTCATGCGCTGGATTGCCGGCGTGCCGATTTGCCCGGAGCGGGAGGCGGTCGCATCGGCGAGGTGAGATGCGCGCCAGGCCTCGTGGCCGCCGCGACCCTTCGTTCGCAGCACGGCGACTTGGGTCAGCCCGGGCAGCCGCCGGTTGCCGAATCCCTCTTCAAGGCTGCCTCCAGCTCGAGGGGGTCGATGGCGACCACCCGCCTTCTGGGACTGGTGGTGCCGACGGCGGGCAGCTCGATCGTCGTCGAGACGCGGCGATACGCGGTAAGCGACAGGCCTTCGACGACCACGTCGACCGTTTGGATCCTGTATGTTCCGGCAGGTTGCAATTCATCGACGTCCGCAAGCGAGAACGAGCGTGAGAACGTCACTGACGTGCGCGTCGTCCGTCCTGCCATGATAGAGCTGATCCGCTTGGAGTGCGCCGTGAAGCCTAGTGGACAGCAGGAGGGCGGAGGTAGGCTCGGAATGTACTCATGCGGCCAAGCCCGCCGAGGCAGATTGTCGTGACGTTCCTACTCGGGTGGCTCTTCCATGCCGGGCCGCTCTCTCATCAGCCGGAAGTAATGCTCTGCGTGCTGGTAACAGTTCTCGGCTTCGACGACGTCACCTGCCTGAGCAGCGGCGCGGGCCATCGCCACGTATCTCACATAGCGCGCCTTGGCATTGACGCCTTGGCCGGGCCTCTGCCTGGCGGAACTCGAGGCTAGTCTGTTGGCGCGGGAAGCAAACGGCCTGGTGTTGTTTCGCTGATGAGTTGTCATATGGGCCGTGGTGGGTTTGGCATCGCAGCTCTCTTGTGCGAGGGCGGGGGCGGGGGGCAAT
>Ga0247825_10002429_pt1 | contig 12266 bp, 11 predicted proteins | sample 13C_Vanillin_Day_FD_194413 | JGI IMG/M metagenome (GOLD analysis project Ga0247825, IMG submission 194413) | Soil microbial communities from agricultural site in Penn Yan, New York, United States - 13C_Vanillin_Day48 | ecosystem: Environmental > Terrestrial > Soil > Agricultural land | place...
ATGTGCATGGCCTGTGAGGAGATGCAGCTCTTCTACGCCTATCTCGATGCGGTCGAGGAGGCGAAGCGCAAGGCGCAGCCGTGGGAGTGCGAGGTGACGCTCATTCCGCAGGGCGACGAGGCGGCGGCTGCGGCCCCGGCAGCCAAGCCCGCGAAGCCCGCCGGTTCCGGTTTTGCCTGCGACGAGACCGAATGAGCGAACTGACCGCGCTCACCATTGCGGCCGCGCGCGATGGGCTGAAGCAGAAGAAATTCTCCGCCGTCGAACTCGCCGACGCACACCTGGCGGCGATCGAGAAGGCGCGCTCGCTCAACGCTTATGTGCTGGAGACGCCGGAGCGGGCGCTGGCCATGGCGAAGGCGTCCGACGCGCGCATCGCCAGGGGCCATGCCGGGCCGCTCGAAGGCGTGCCGCTCGCCATCAAGGACATGTTCTGCACCGAGGGCGTGCGCACGACGGCCTGCTCGCACATTCTCGACAATTTCGTGCCGACCTATGAATCGACGGTGAGCGCGCATCTGTGGCGCGACGGCGCGGTGCTGCTCGGCAAGACCAACAACGACGAATTCGCGATGGGCTCGTCGAACGAGACCTCGTTCATGGGCACGGTCACGTCACCGTGGCGGCGCAAGGGCTCGAACACGCCGCTGGTGCCGGGCGGCTCGTCCGGCGGCTCGGCCGCGGCGGTGGCGGCGCATCTGTGCCTCGGCGCGACCGGCACCGACACCGGCGGCTCGATCCGCCAGCCCGCGGCCTTCACCGGCATCGTCGGCATCAAGCCGACCTACGGGCGCTGCTCGCGCTGGGGGATCGTCGCGTTTGCGTCCTCGCTCGACCAGGCCGGGCCATTCGCGCGCACGGTGCGCGACAGCGCGATCATGCTGCGCTCGATGGCGGGCCACGACCCGAAGGACACCACCTCGGTCGACGTTCCGGTGCCGAACTACGAGGCGGCGGTCGGCCGGTCGATCAAGGGCAAGCGGATCGGCATTCCGAAGGAATACCGGATCGACGGCATGCCGGCCGAGATCGAGACGCTCTGGGAGCAGGGGCGGGCCTGGCTCAAGGCCGCCGGCGCCGAGCTGGTCGAGGTGTCGCTGCCGCACACCAAATATGCGCTGCCGGCCTACTACATCGTCGCGCCCGCGGAGGCGTCGTCGAACCTCGCGCGCTACGACGGTGTGCGCTACGGCCACCGGGTGCCCGGCCGCGACATCATCGGCATGTACGAGAACACGCGGGCGGGTGGTTTCGGCAAGGAGGTGCGCCGCCGCATCATGATCGGCACCTACGTGCTCTCCGCCGGCTACTACGACGCCTACTATCTGCGTGCGCAAAAGGTCCGCACCTTGATCAAGAAGGATTTCGAGGACTGCTTCGCCAAGGGCATCGACGCGATGCTGACGCCGGCGACTCCGTCGGCGGCGTTCGGCGTCGGCGAGAAGGGCCAGGCGGATCCGATCGAGATGTATCTCAACGACGTGTTCACGGTGACGGTGAACATGGCAGGCCTTCCCGGCATCGCGGTGCCCGCGGGCACCGACGGTCAGGGCCTGCCGCTCGGCCTGCAGCTTATTGGCCGGCCGTTCGACGAGGAGACGCTGTTCTCGCTCGGCCAGGTGATCGAGGACGCGGCCGGACGGTTCACGCCCGGGAGATGGTGGGCTTAGAAACCCGTCACTGCGGCTCGATCTTGGCGATCTTGACGTAGTGCTCCCAGTCCTTGACGTCCTTCGCCATGCGCGCCTGGCCCTCGTCCGGCGTGCTGATGTAGGGATCGCCGCCGAACTGGTTGAGGAATTTCTTGGTTTCCTCGGTGGCCAGGATCTCGTTGAGCCACTTGTTCAGCCTGTCGACCACGGGGCGCGGCGTCGCCGACGGCACCATGGCGGCGAACCAGCCCATCATCTCCACGCCGGGCGTGCCGGCCTCGGTCATGGTCGGGAGTTCGGGCACCGCCTGCATGCGTTTCGGCGTCGAGACCGCGAGCGAGCGCAGGCGGCCCGCGCGCGCCTGCGACAGTGCGAACACCGGGTCCATCATGCCGTAGTCTAGCCGGCCGCTCGCGAAGTCGTTGATGCTGTCGTTGGCGGTGCGGTACGGCACCTCGACCGCGGTGATGCCGGTCGCCTGCTTGTACAGGTCGCCCATCACCTTGCCGGTGGTGTTGGACTGCGCGTAGCTCGCCTTGTCGCCCTTCTGCTTCATGGCCGCGGTGAGCTCGGCGAGCGTCTTGTGCGGGCTATCGGCCGGCACCATCACCATGAACGGCTGCTGGTTGAGGGTCGCTGCCACCTGCAGGTCCTTCACCGCATCGAACGGCCGGCGCTTGAACAGGTGCTGGTTGGCGGCGACGGCGGAGGCGGCGTGGACGTGCACGGTGTGGCCATCTGGCTTGGCGCGCGCCGTGAACTCGGCCGCGATATTGCCGGCGGCGCCGACCTTGTTTTCCACGATCACGGGGCGGCCGGCGAGCGGGCGCAGCTTTTCCGCAAAATAGCGCACCAGCACGTCGGCGCCGCTTCCGGCCGGGAAGCCGCAGATGAAGCGGATGTCCTGGGTCGGATAGTCCTGCGCGCGCGCAGGCGATGCGCAGGCGAGCGCGGCGAGGCCGAGCGCCACGACGGCGGCCGCCGATGTCCATGCTGTCCTTGTCATGGCTTTCCTCCTCTGAACGTCTGTTCTGTTGGGCATCGGCCCATCATGGCCAGCCGCCGATCTCCAGTCCGGATTATTCCCGCCGCGCGGCTAAACGCAATGTGACGTCGTGCCCATGTCAGTGACCATATCACTGCTGGAACGCCTGCTCGCGGGTTTTGCGGAACTGTGGCAGCACGATCAGCGCCACCGCCGCGAGCGACATCCCGAGCAGCACGACCGAGATCGGCCGCTCGATGAAGATCAGCGGGTCGCCGCGTGACATCACCAGCGACCGCCGCAGGTTCTCCTCCATCAGCGGCCCGAGAATGAAGCCGAGCACCAGCGGCGCCGGTTCGCAGCCGAACCGCACCAGCAGATAGCCGAACACCGCGAACAGCGCGGTGAGGAGGAGCTGCGCGGCTTCCGTGTTGGTGCTGTAGACCCCGATCACGCAGAACAACAGCACCGCCGGATACAGCAGCCGGTACGGCACCGACAGGAGCTTCACCCACACGCCGAGCAGCGGCAGGTTGATGACCAGCAGCATGGCGTTGCCGATCCACATGGAGGCGACCATGCCCCAGAACAGGTCGGGTCGCTTTTCCATCACCGCCGAGCCCGGCGCGATGCCCTGGATGATCATCGCGCCCATCATCAGCGCCATCACCGCGTTCGACGGCAGGCCGAGCGTGAGCAGCGGGATGAACGAGGTCTGCGCGCCCGCGTTGTTCGCCGACTCCGGGCCGGCCACGCCCTCGATCGCGCCGTTGCCGAAGCGGCTCGGGTCCTTGGCGAGCTTCTTCTCCAGCGTATAGCTCGCAAACGACGCCAGCACCGCGCCGCCGCCGGGCAGGATCCCGAGCAGCGCGCCGAGGCCGGTGCCGCGCACGGCCGACGGCCAGGCGGCGCGCAAGTCGGACGTCTTCGGCCACAGCTCGCGCATGCTCGCCGAATAGGCGTTGCGCTGCGCATCCGGCCGCTCGACGTTGCGCATGATCTCGGCGATTCCAAACAGGCCGATCACCAGGGGCAGGAAGTCGATGCGATCCCAGATCGCGGACCAGCCGAAGGTGTAGCGCGTCACTCCGGTGTTGACATCGGTGCCGACCAGCCCAAGCAGAAGGCCGATCAGGACCATCGCCAGCGCCTTGAGCACCGACCCGTGAGCCAGCACGATCGCCATCACGAGGCCGAGCACCATCAGCGAAAAGTAGTCCGGCGAGTTGAATTGCTGTGCGAGGTAGGCCAGCGGCGGCGCGAAGGCCGCGACGAACAGGGTGCCGACGCAGCCGGCGAAGAATGAGCCGAGCGCCGCCACCACCAGGGCCGCGCCGGCGCGGCCCTGCCGCGCCATCTGGTAGCCGTCTAGGCAGGTGACTATCGACGACGCCTCGCCCGGCATGTTGACCAGGATCGAGGTGGTCGAGCCGCCGTACTGCGCGCCGTAATAGATGCCGGCGAGCATGATCAGCGCCGCCAGCGGATCGAGCCCGAAGGTGATCGGCAGCAGCATGGCGATGGTTGGGATCGGGCCGATGCCGGGCAGCACGCCGATCAGGGTGCCGAGCAGGCATCCGATCAGGGCGAAGCCGAGATTGGTCCAGGAGGCCGCTGCGGCGAAGCCGGTTGCAAGGTTCTGGACGACGTCCACTCAGCGGCTCCAGAGTACCGGCAGCGGCTGGCCGAGCGCGTACACGAACACCGCAATCACGAACACCACCATGGCGGCCGCAAGCGCGAGCGACTCGGCAAGCCTCGCGCCGGGACGGGCGTAGCTTGCGAGCAGGACCAGGGCCGCAGCGGCGATCGCCACACCCGCTCGTTCGATCAGCAGGCCGAAGCCTATGATGCACAGCACGATGACCGCGATCGGGCGCAGCGGAATGCGCTCGACCGCCGGTCCCGCGATGCTCAGCGACCTGATGCCGACGATGATGCCGATCAGCAGGATGCAGGCGCTGAGCAGCACCGGAAAATAGCCGGGCCCCATGCGCGAGGAGGTGCCGAACGCGAGATCGCTCGCGAAATAGAGGCCTGCCACGCCGATCGCGATGAACACGGCGGCGGCGCCAAAATCCTGCGGGCTTCGGACCCGGAACATGGCCGCAACGCTAGTGCACTCTTCCGCCAGCGTCCATCGAGCGCGCCATACGCCATGCTCACAAACTGTCGCAAGGCGTTATAGGCATCCGGCCATGACTCCTGTCGCGTTCAAGCGAAGCTTGCCCAGCGCGGTGCTGCCGAAGGCGATCGCGCCCGAGCTGCAGGCGCTGTGGTGGGCGAGGAAGGGCGACTGGGACAAGGCGCGTCGCATCGTCATGGACGAGCACTCGAAGGCCGCCGCCTGGGTGCGCGCCTACCTGCATCGCGTCGAGGGTGACGTGGCGAATGCCGGTTACTGTTACCGGCAGGCCAGCGCAAACACGCCGCCGGCTCGCTCGAGCACGAATGGGCCGACATCGTCGAGGCACTGCTTTAGCGGTACTCGCACACCGGCGGAGCGGTGCGGCTTCTTGGCCGTTAACCACCAGAATGGCCAATTTTCTGGATAAACCATTATTTATTAACAAGAATTTACCTGTTGCGGGAACCCGCCCGCGCGCCGATAAATGATGCCAAGAGGGCACAAGTCCTTCCAAAGGGGCCGATCAACGGGTCCCGGGGGTCGCGTCAGTGATCGGGGTTTCGACGTTCCTGCGAACGGTCGTGCCTGCCTCCGCGCTTGCGGTCTGGCTTGCGGGCTGCGCGTCGCTTGGCGTCAGCGATCCGACCAACCAGCCGCTGGCGGGCAGTGCCTCGGCGGCCTTCGCCGCGAGCCGGCAGGATCCGACCGCTGGCGATGACATTCTGGTCGGGCTTGCGTTCTCCGGCGGCGGCACGCGCGCGGCGGCCTTCGCCCACGGCGTGCTTCAGGAAATCGATCAGACGACGGTGCGCAGCCGCAACGGCACGGGTTCGCTGCTTGACCGTATCGGCTTTGTTTCCGGCGTATCCGGCGGCTCGGTCGCGGCAGCCTATTTCGGGCTGAAGAAGCGCGAGGCGCTCGCCGACTTCCGCGAGAAATTCCTGATCCGCAATGCGGAGGAGTCGATCTCCACCAGCATCAACGCGGTCAATCTGGTCAAGGCGTTCGGCGGCGGCGCAAACGACGTCCGCACCTTCTCGCGCTGGCTCAACGACAACCTCTACAACGGCGCGACCTTCGCCGACTTCCGCAAGGCGCCGGGCCCCCGCATCTGGATCAACGCGTCCGACATCTACAACCGCACGCCCTTCATTTACGGCGAGGCGGCGTTCATCGCGCTGTGCAGCGATCTCGCGTCCTATCCGATCGCGGAAGCGGTCGCAGCCTCGGCCGCGGTGCCGATCCTGTTCACGCCGATGGTCATCAGGACCTATCCCAAGCAGTGCAACGACAAGCCGCCGGAATGGCTGGAGAAGGCGCGCTACAATCCGAACACGCCGCCGATGCTGAAGGCCTTCGCCGACGCGCTCTACAGCTATGGCGACGGCTCGACCAAGTACCTCAAGCTGCTCGACGGCGGGCTGGTCGACAATTTCGGCCTTTCGGGCTTCACGATCTCGCGGCTGGCCGCGCGGGCGCCGCACGAGCCGCTGTCGCCCGAGCAGGCGGTGCGGTTGCGCCGTTCGATGATCATCCTGGTCGATGCCGGGCGCGCACCGTCCGGCGACTGGGTGCAGACCATCGACGGGCCGAGCGGCATCGACCTGGTCAATGCCGCGTCCGATACGGCGCTGCAGGCCGGCGTGCGCGCGAGCTACACCGCGTTCCAGAGCATCCTGACGGACTGGCAGCGCCAGCTCATCAACTGGCGCTGTGGCCTGTCGCCAGAGCAGCGCAAGCGCTACGGGGCGGGGCCGAACTGGAACTGCCGCGACATCAAGCTGATCCTGACCCGTGTCGCATTCGACCAGCTCGGCGCCGCGCGCGCCAAGGTCCTGAGCGCGGTCGACACGCGCTTCAGGCTGCCGGTCGAGCAGGTCGATGCGGTGATCGCCGGGGGGCGTGACGCGCTGGCGGTCAATCCGCAGTACCGCGAATTCCTGAAGGGTCTCGGCGGTCAGTCGCAGCCGCGGCAGGCGCCCGTTCCCGAAGCGCCATTGCCGTCCGAACCGCCGTCGACGCCGGTTGCCACGGCGCCGTCGTGGCCGTTCCCATTCCCGCAGTTGCCGAGTTCGTTCACTTCGAGCTCGACGCAATAGTCGCGCAGCAATCCGGCCGATGCTCAGCCCGGCTGCAAGCCGTGCTTCTTCAGGTCCTGCACCCGGTCCGGCGAGGTCAGGAACGACTGCAGCGCCTTCGCCGCGGCCTGCTCCTTTGCCGCCGTATGGATGCCGCCCGAGAACGTGGTGATCCGCTGAGTGTCGGCGGGCAGGGGGCCGAGATAGTCGATGCCCTTTTCGTGGATCAGTTCGCTGATCTGCTGGAAGCCGATCTCGGCCTCGCCGCTGCGGATGACGGTTGCGACCGGAACGCCGGGCGACACCACCTTGGACTTGGCTTTGATCTGATCCGCGATCCCCATCTTCTCAAACAGGGTCAGCAGGTAGATGCCACTCGGACCCTGCGAGTAGCCGACCGTCCTGGCGGCGATCAGCGTTTTCTTCAGCCTGCAGCAATGACGAATGCAGTTTTCATGAAGACCTCCCCAAATGAATGTTGTTTTGGGGAAGTGTAGCCGTCCGTCAGACTCGCCGATAGCAGGTCAGGGCGCTTCCAGGCCGTGCTTCGTAATCACCGCGAGACTCGCGGGCGCGGTGAGGAATTTGACCAGTGCCTTCGCCTGGTCGGGATGTGATGCGCCGGTGTGAACGCCCGCGGTGAACACCGAGATGAGCTGCAACTCCGCGGGCAGCGGCCCGACATAGTCGACGCCCTCGGCGTGCGCGATCTCGCTGACCTGCTGAAAGCCGATTTCGGCCTCGCCGCTGGCGAGCAGCGTCGAAACCGTGCCGCCCGACGGAATGAGCCTGGTCTTGGCCTTCACGGCATCGGCGACGCCGAGCCGCTGGAACAGTTTTTCCAGATAGACGCCGCTCGGCCCGGTCGAGAGGCCGACGGTCCTGGCCGCAATCAGCGCGCGCTTGAACGCCTCGGGCGTGCCGACGTCGGGCTTGGGCGCGCCCTTGCGCACGCCGATGCCGATGCCGGCCTTGGCGAGGACGGTGCCGGTGCCGGCGACGATCTTGCCCTGGATCGTGAGTTCGCCGATCGCAGCATTCGAGCTGATGACGAGGTCGAACACCTCGCCGGCGGCCATCCGCTTGTTGATGTCGACGGTTCCGGCCCAGGTGGTCGTCACCTTGGCGCCGGTCGATTGCTCGAACTGCGGCACCAGCTCGAGATAGGCCTCGCGGGTGGCGAGCGACGACAGGACGGTGATCGAACTCATTCGTTGACCTTGATGTTGGCGCGCTTGATGACGGGTTCCCACCGGGCCATCTCGGTCTTCAGATGGTTGCCGAGTTCGGCCGCGCTCGAGCCGACGATGACGACGCCGAGCTTGTCGAGCCGCTCCCGGATGGCGGGCTCTTTCAGAACCGCGACGGTGTCGGCCTGGATCTTCTGGACGATGGCCGCGGGCGTCTTGGCCGGAACCACGAAGGCGAACCACGACGACATGTCGTAGCCCGCGACGCCGCTTTCGGCGATGGTCGGCACCTCAGGCGCCATCGCAGCGCGTGCCGCGGTGGTGACGCCCATGGCGCGGAGCTGGCCGTTCTGCACCAGCGGCAGGCCGGAGGCCATCACCGCGAAGCTTATGTCGGTGCGGCCGGCGATCAGGTCGGTCAGCGCCGCCGCAGCGCCGCGATAGGGAACGTGGGTGAGGTCGACGCCGGCGAGATATTTGAACAGTTCGCCCGCCATATGCGGCGAACTGCCGTGGCCAGGCGTGCCGAAGGTGAGCTTGCCCGGATTGGCCTTGGCGAAGGCGATGATGTCGCCGACGGTTTTGTGCGGCGACGAGGTCGGCACCACCATCAGGTTGGGATAAAGGCAGATCAGCGTCACCGGCGCGAAGTCGGCGATCGGGTCATAGCTGATCTTCTCGAACAGGAACTTGTTCACCGTGAGCCCGCCCGCGGTGATGTAGAGGGTGTGGCCGTCGGGATCGGAGCGGGCGACAAACTCGGAGGCGATGTTGCCGCCGGCGCCGGGCTTGTTGTCCACCACGATCTGCTGGCCCCACAACTCGGAGAGCCGCGCGCCGACGATGCGACCGATGGTGTCGATGCCGCCGCCCGAGGTGAACGGCACCACGAGGCGGACGAAGCGCTGAGGCCAGGGCGCAGTCTGGGCGAGAGCGGCATGCGGCAGCGCCGATGCGGCGGCGGTCGCGGCGAACGAGAGCAGGGCGCTGCGGCGGGAGATCATGCTCGATGCTGGTCAGTTGCGGCGGTTCACGATATTGTCCGGCACGATCTGCGGATCGAAGCGGAACAGCATGGGGTCTGCGGGATCGACGGTGACGCGGACCCAGTGGGTGTCCGGCCAGCCGAACGTTTCCATCCGGGTGAAGTTTTCGAACAGGCGGCTGGTCTTCTTGCTGTAGAGCGGCTTGTCCATCCGCAGCAGATGCGTGTCGCCGTGAAGGTAGGCGATTGGCTTGTCGTAGGTCTCGACCTCGTCGCGCAGCGCCGAGACATAGTCGTCGAAGGCGGAGGCCGGCACAGCCAGGGGCTGGCCGCGGCCGATGAACGGACCGAAATAGCGGCTGCGCGCATCGGCCGGCCAGTAATTCTCGAAGCCGGGGTTGGCTTGCGACATCAGCACCAGGCCGCGGCTGCCGTCAGCCTTGGCCTTGGCGAAGCCTGCGCGCATCCAGGCAATGTTGGCGGCCTTGCGCTCGATATGTTCGGCGTCCATGTCCGGCGCGCGGCCGAAATTGTCGTTGCTGCCGACGATGTGCATGGTGACGAAGGTGACGCCGCCGATCGACCAGCGCAGGTTCTCCCGGAACTTGGCGAATTTGGGATCCTTCGACTGGCTTTCGACGTCGATGGTGCGTTGACCGAGGCTCTTGCCATCCGGGTAGAACACGGCGCGGACCGTGGCGAGCGCTTCAAGCGGCTCGACCTTGCGCGCCTGCAAATGCACGCAGTCGGTCCATTCGTTGTCGCCGGGCGTCAGGATGAGCGGGTGGCGGATGGTCTGGAACACGTCGCGCGTCGCCTTATAGGTTTCCTCCACGCAGGGCATGGTGGTCGTGGCCGGCGCGCGGTTGTAGATGCGCGGATCGGCCTGGATGTCGCCGATGTGGACGACGAAGGCGAGTTCGGCGCGATTGATCGAGGCGACGACGTTGAGAAATTCCTTTTCCTGGACTTTGGTGTAAGCGGCATCGCCGACCAGCCCGAACTGGAAGGCGGCCTGCTGCGCCGCGGCCGGTATGGCTGCCGGTACGGCGCCGAGGGCCGCCACGAGCGTCGTGAGCGCAATCCTGCCTCCGGTCATTGCGGTCCTCCACCGACCTTGATTCCGGCTTCCTTGACCACCGGTCCCCATTTTCCAGTTTCGGCTGTGAGGAATTTGGCGAACTCCTCCGGGCTCGAGCCCGTCACGATGACGCCGAGGTTCTCCAGCCGGCCCCGGACCGCGGGATCGCGGATCGCCGCGACGCTGTCGGCATGGACCTTGCGTACGATCTCCGGCGGGGTCTTGGCGGGCAGCATGAAACCGAACCAGCCGGTGACTTCGAAGTTCGGCACGCCGGCCTCGATCATGGTCGGCGTGTCGGGAGCCGCGGCGACGCGCTTTGGGGTCGTCACGGCAAGCGCCCGCATCTGGCCGCCCTGCACCTGCGGCAGCACCGAGGACATGACGTTGAACATCAGGTCCACGCGGCCGGGAATGAGGTCGGCCAGGGCAGGGGCTCCGCCGCGATAGGGCACATGCGTCAGATCGAGACCCGCGACGCGCTTGAAAAGTTCGCCGCTCAGGTGGATTGACGTGCCCGCGCCGGACGAGGCGAAGGTCATTTTGCCGGGGTTGGCCCTGGCATGGACGATGAACTCCTGGACGGTCCTGGCCGGCGACGAGTTCGGTACCACCATCAGGTTGGGCGTGACGCCGAGCACCGTCACCGGGGCAAAGTCGGCGACGATGTCGTAGGTTATGGATGGATAGAGAAACCGGTTCACCGCGTGCGGGAACGACGCGATCAGCAGCGTGTGGCCGTCCGGCTCGGCACGCGCCACCAGTTCGGCGCCGAGATTGCCGCCCGCGCCGGGCTTGTTCTCGATGATGACCTGCTGGCCCCAGATTTCCGAAAGCTTGGTGGCCAGGTTGCGCGCGAACGCCTCGTTGGCGCCCCCGGCCGCGAACGGCACGACCAGCCGGACCACGCGGTTGGGCCAGCCCTGGATCGCGGACTGAGCGCGGACGATGGAGGGGAAGCCTGCCGCGAGTGCGGACGCGCCTCCGAGCTTGATAGTTTGACGCCTCGTGACCTTGTGCATTTCGTTCCTGAAATTTGGTCTTTGTGGGTGCACACTACTGGCGCGTCAAACACGCGACAACCACGTCAGGCGCGCGATGACGTTGTGGTCTTGACCTTGCCCCATGTTGGCGCGATGGGATGGGCGACCGCGCGGCGAAGAGATCTCCCGAGAGACATCCGATGAACGTCCAGAGCAAACCGTCGAAGCTGATCAGGGGCGCAACCGGCGACTGGGAGGTCGTGGTCGGCATGGAGGTCCATGCCCAGGTCACCTCCAAGGCCAAGCTGTTTTCCGGCGCGTCCACCGAGTTCGGCGGCGAGCCGAACAGCCACGTCTCGCTGGTCGATGCGGCGATGCCCGGCATGCTGCCGGTGATCAACGAGGAGTGCGTCCGGCAGGCGGTCCGTACCGGTCTCGGCCTCAACGCCAGGATCAACCTGCGCTCGGTGTTCGACCGGAAGAACTATTTCTATCCCGACCTGCCGCAGGGCTATCAGATCAGCCAGTACAAGTCGCCGGTGGTGGGCGAGGGCGAGGTGACGGTGGCGATGCCGGACGGGGAAACCGTCAAGGTCGGCATCGAGCGGCTGCATCTGGAGCAGGACGCCGGCAAGTCGCTGCACGACCAGCATCCGAATATGAGCGCCATCGACCTCAACCGGTCGGGCGTGGCGCTGATGGAGATCGTGTCGAAGCCGGATATCCGCACGTCGGAGGAGGCCAAGGCGTTCCTGTCGAAGCTCCGCTCGATCCTGCGCTATCTCGGCACCTGCGACGGCGACATGGAGAAGGGAAGCCTGCGCGCCGACGTCAACGTCTCGGTGCGGAAGCCGGGCGGTCCGCTCGGCACGCGCTGCGAGATCAAGAACGTCAATTCGATCCGTTTCGTCGGTCAGGCGATCGAGCACGAAGCGCGGCGCCAGATCGAGATCATCGAGGACGGCGGCAAGATCGATCAGGAGACCCGGCTGTTCGACCCGAACAAGGGCGAGACGCGCTCGATGCGCTCGAAGGAAGAGGCGCACGACTATCGCTACTTCCCCGATCCCGACCTGCTGCCGCTGGAATTCGACCAGGCCTATGTCGACGGCCTCAAGCAGCATCTGCCGGAACTGCCGGACCAGAAGCGGGCGCGGTTTGTCTCCGAGCACGGCCTGTCCGCC
>Ga0247825_10002430_pt1 | contig 12247 bp, 7 predicted proteins | sample 13C_Vanillin_Day_FD_194413 | JGI IMG/M metagenome (GOLD analysis project Ga0247825, IMG submission 194413) | Soil microbial communities from agricultural site in Penn Yan, New York, United States - 13C_Vanillin_Day48 | ecosystem: Environmental > Terrestrial > Soil > Agricultural land | place...
CAGGAACAGCATGTGACCCGCAGCCCCTGATGCCGGGAACGTCTTGTCCATGACGCCCTGATCGAGCGAGCCACGAATGGTGTGCGTCAGTTGATCTTCGGGATGCCGGTGCAGCGCGATTTCGGAGCCGGGATCCATGCGGATCAGGCTGATTTGCGCGTTCTTGCCCCAAATCAGCCGCGAGAGCCCGGTACTTCGCTTGTACGTCTTTCCGGCGAGCGGATCGACGAGCGGAGTCAGTTGAATCTCGTTCACGTTGACGACGACACCTGGCGGAAGCGACGGCGTCACACCCTGGTCCGGAAACGATGCGTTGACCCCGGACACGTTCTGTCCGGCCAGCGCAAGGTGGTCCAGCCGGACCGGCGAGTACACCTCGAACGCCTTCCACCCATTGCTGCCCGCCTTCATCGAACGGACGGCGCCGGGCTGCAGATAGAGCACCTGGTCCTTCGACAGCTCCATCGACTTTCCGCCAACGTCGATCGTGGCTGAACCGTCCTGGACAACGATGATCAGTTCCTCGTTGAGCGTCTGCAACGGATACGCGGCACCGGGCTGCATCTCGACCCGTTCGAGGAGCGCCCCTCGGCCCCAGCCGAGCGTCGCCGATACGCCTGGTGCAATCGTCACTGTGGTCAGGACGCTGCGCTCGACCGGCACACCGGCCACGAGCGTCATCGGCACGGTGACGACTGGCACCTCGCGTTCGCGGCCACCGACCTTGTGCTGATCGACGACCCGTTGATTCGCTTCCCGCCACGCCTCGTCGGAGGACCCTCCAGGATTACTGGTGCAGCCGGCGACAACGATCGTCAGGGCGGCGGCGAGAGCGGCACGGACGCGGACGGATCGGGAAACATTCATTGGGCGAAATCCTAGCGCAAAACTCGCAACGCGCGTTGCGTAATGCGAAATGTGTTGTGCGTACGGCTATGATACGCGCCTATGTTCCAGAACAGATGGGGACGCCGGCGACGCATCGCGGCGGCGGCTGTATTGGCGGCGGGGTCGGTGGCAGTCGCAACCACACTGGCGCAGTCTCGGGCGGACAAGTGGTGGCCGGGATACAGCGGCGGCTCCGATAACTCGCGCTACTTCGCCTCGCGGCAGATCGACAAATCGAATGTCACCCGTCTGCAGGTGGCGTGGACCTATCCGTTCGGCGACACCGGCAGCGCGCCAATCGTCGTCCGCGGCGTCGTGTACGGGCGGGGACGCACTGGATCGCTCGTCGCGGTTGACGCAGCCACCGGCAAGGAACTGTGGATTCGCGAAAACATGAACGGGATGACGAGCCGCGGCATGAATTACTGGGAGAGCGCCGACGGCCGCGACCAGCGCCTGATCTTTGCGATGAACAGCTACCTCCAGGAGTTGGATGCAAAGACCGGCAAGCCCCTCATGTCGTTCGGCACCAACGGCGTCGTCGATCTGCGCGTGGGCATCGACGGCCGTGACCCGGCGACGCTCGGAAACATCCAGTCGAACACACCCGGCGAGGTCTTCCAGAATCTGATCATTCTCGGTAGCGCAACCGGTGAGGGCTACATGTCGCCACCGGGCGACATCCGCGCCTACGACGTCCTGTCCGGCAAGCTGGTGTGGACCTTCCACACCGTGCCGCGTCCTGGCGAGTTCGGCTACGACACGTGGCCGAAGGATGCGTGGAAGTACGTGGGTGGCGTCAACAACTGGGGCGAGATGACGGTCGATGCGGGCCGAGGCATCGTCTACATCCCGCTTGGGTCGCCGACATACGACTTCTACGGAGTCGATCGTACCGGCGCGAATCTGTTCGGGACGTCAGTCGTGGCGCTGGAGGCGCGCACGGGCAAGCGGCTGTGGCACTTCCAGATCGTGCATCACGATCTCTGGGACCTCGATCCAAGTGCCGCACCGCAGCTGACGACCATCCGACACAACGGCCGCAACAGAGATGTCGTCGTCATCTCGAGCAAGACGACGTGGATGTACGTCCTCGATCGTGTGACCGGCGAGCCGATCTGGCCGATCGAAGAACGTGCGGTGCCAAGGTCCGACATGCCCGGCGAGCAGAGTTGGCCGACGCAACCCTATCCGACCAACCCTCCACCTCACGGCCGGCAGTCGTTCGGCGTGAATGACATCAGTCCCCATCTGAGCGCGACGGAGGCGGACGCGGTCAGGAAGCGCCTGATTGGCGCGAAGAACCAGGGCCTCTTCACGCCAATCAGCTACGACTTCACGATGCACATGCCGACCAGCAACGGCGGCGTGCTGTTTGGTGGGATGGCGTCCGAGCCGCGCGGTGCTGTCTACGTCGTCTCGCACGACAACCCGGGCATCCTGCGACTGGTGCGGCCAGACGAGAACGTCGGCCGCGGCGGCGGTGCCCCACCGGTGCCCGCAGGTCAGGCTCTGTACCAGCAGAACTGCCAGTCGTGCCACGGCCCTGACCGGATGGGCACGGACGGCGGCGTGCCGTTGCTGCACGCGACCGCAGACCCGGCGAACAACATCGCGGCCGGTGCTCCACGGTTCGACGCGGCAGCGATTCGCGCCGTCATCACCGCGGGGAAAGGAAGGATGCCCGCATTTCCCCACCTGACGCCCGCCGACGTCGAGAACCTGGTCACGTTCCTGACGACCGCCGCCGGTGGACGCGGAGCGGGTGGTGGTGGACGCGGGCGGGGCGTCGGTCCTGCGGGTTCAGGTGCACCCCCGGAACTGATCGCTGGATCCGGATCGGTGCCCGTAGCGGCCGGAGCGCCGGGGCGCGGACGCGGCGCCCTTCCCCCTTATCCCGAGGGCGTGACGCAGTACGAACGTCCCGTGATCAACGAATACAACACCCTCGGCAACCGCATCGCTCCGCCCTTCACGTCGATCGTCAAGTACGACCTCAATCAGCCGCGCATCGCGTGGCGGATCGGCTTCGGCGACGATCCTGCACTCGCGGCTCGGGGCATTACCGGCACCGGTGCCGCGGCTCTGCTGAACGGCATCATCGTGACCGAGTCCGGACTCGTGTTCGGCGCGGGCGGCGACAACCAGATTCGCGCGTGGGACAGCGAGACAGGGCGCCAGCTCTGGGTGTCGCGCTTCGGCGGCAACTTCGTCGGCTCGCCAGCGATGTACGAGACCGCGGGCAGACAGTACCTGCTCGTACCGGCCGCCAGTACGGCCGGAGGTCGCGGCGGCGGCACGCCGCCGCCTGCAGGGGCGCCGATGGGGTGGGTCGCTTACGCACTTCCCGCGAAGTAGATCGACCAACGTTCATGGTGCATCGCATGCGATTGTGCAGGTTTGCCACGGACGCGGATGCTCGCGTCCGTGTGGGTCTCATCACCGACGATGACACGCTCCTCGACCTGGCCGCCGCCGGTATCGATCGAATGCAGAGCCTGCTCGAACGAGCGGACCTCACCGAGGAACTGGCACGCCTGACGCGGGCAGGACTGCCACAGCACAGGTGGGACGACGTGCGGCTGGTGACACCGGTCGAATCTCAGGAAGTGTGGGCCGCCGGCGTGACCTATCTGCGGAGCAAACAGGCCCGGATGGTTGAATCCGAGTTCAGCGCCGACGCGTACGACCACGTCTACGAAGCAGCGCGACCCGAGATTTTCTTCAAGTCGATGCCCGAGAAGGTCGTGTCGCCAGGCGACGCCGTCGGGATTCGCAGCGATGCGCGCTGGAACGTTCCCGAGCCCGAACTGGCGCTGGTGATCAACTCGTCCGCACGGATCGTCGGCTTCACCATCGGCAACGACATGAGCTCGCGCGACATCGAGGGCGAGAACCTGTTGTACCTGCCGCAGGCGAAGATCTATGCCCGTTCCTGCGCGGTCGGCCCGTGGATTGTCGTCGGTGTGACTGAAGACGACGTACGTGGGTGGACGATTCAGCTCGAGATCGGCCGTGGCGGACAGACGGTCTTTGCCGGCGAGACGCGGGCGAACCAGATCAAGCGCTCCTTTACGGAGCTGGTTGAGTACCTCTTCCGCTCGCAGCAGTTCCCCCAGGGCGCAGTTCTTCTGACCGGTGCCGGCGTAATTCCGCCAGACGCGTTCACGCTCGCGGCCGATGACCGCGTGCGGATCACGATATCGGGTGTCGGCACGCTCGAAAATCCCGTCGCGGTGGTGTGACGCAACACGGAGGCGACAGCATGGCGGTCTCGCGTCGACGACTCCTCCAATTGGGACTGGCACCGGCGCTGCTCTCACGCGCCAACGCGCAGGTCCTGGATCTCGCACCGACGGCGTCGCGCATCTATCCCGGCGCCGATGGCCGGCTCGTCTACGTGGCCGACGACCAGGGCAACAACATCCACGACGCCTCGCACGCTGGATATCGTGGCGGCGGCGTCGGCATTCCGACAGCTCCCGTTCGCGAAACGATCTGGCCGGTTCCGGGCGACAACACACAGCACGTCCAGGCGGCGATCGACCGCGTGTCAGCGCGTCCACGCGACGCGGCTGGCCTGCGCGGCGCCGTCCTCCTGCGATCCGGCTATTACCGGATGGCGACCCCTGTGCGGATTCAGGCCAGCGGCGTCGTGATCCGCGGCGAGGGGATGGGCGACACCGGTACCGTTCTGATTGGTACCGGGACCGGCCGAGTGGAGGGCGCAGGCCCCGGTGCGGGTGGGCCCGGAGGTCAAGGCACGCTCGTGACGATCGCCGGCGCGTCCGGCGCGACAGCGAGAGAGAACACCAGGCAGGCAGTTGCCGACGACTACGTCCCTGTCGGGGCGCGCAGCTTCAGGGTGGCGTCGGCGCGCGGTTTCCGGGCTGGCGACCTGGTAATCGTGCGGCGGATCGGCAACCAGGAATGGATTGACGCGGTCGGGATGAACGGCGAATCGCCGCAAAGCCGCTGGCGGCCGTTCAACATCGAATGGGATCGGGTTGTCACGGACGTGCAGGGCAACACGATCACGATTGATGCGCCGCTGACCTGCGCCATCGATCGGCGCTGGGGCGGCGGAGACGTGGCGACCTACGAGGATGCGGGGCGCATCGAACAGGTCGGCGTGGAAAATCTGCGTGCTGTCTCGGAGTTCGACCCATCGGTCCGCACGACCGAATACGGCAACATGGACCGCCAGAACTACGTCGCCGAGGAGTACTACGCCGACGAGAATCACTACCGGAACTTCGTCATCTTCGACAACGTGAAGAACGGCTGGGTGCGGAATGCCACGGCGATGCATTTCGTCAACAGCATGGTCGGCACGCAGCGCGGCGCGAAGTGGATCACCGTGCAGGACTGCGTGTCGCGCGCACCGGTTTCGCGCAGGCTCGGCGCGCGGCGATTCACGTTTGCCCTGCGCGGGCAACTCGCCCTGGTACAACGGTGCCATTCGGACGAGGGCCGTCACTCGTTCATGACCGGCCAGCCGACGGGAAGCGGCAACGTGTTCCTCGACTGCCGGGCGACGAGCCCGTTTTCGTCGAGCGAGCCGCACGAACAGTGGGCGACCGGCAACCTCTACGACAACGTGCAGGCGCCGCTGACGGCGCGCTTCTGGAAGAACATCAACATCGGGTGGGCGGGCGCCAACACGGTGTTCTGGAATTGCGAGGGAGATTTCCTCGTGCAGAAACCGCCGACCGCGCAGAATTTCTCATTCGGCCACCTCGGAGTGAACGCGGTCATCTTCAACATTCCGCTCCAGGACACGGCGAAGGAAAACGGGCACATCGAGTCGCTCGGTCGCCATGTGACGCCGCGCAGCCTGTACCTCACGCAGCTTCGCGAACGTCTGGGCGAGGCTGCGGTTCGCCAGGTGACACTTGCCAGCCAGCTTGGCTGATTCGATCGAGGCCTGACGTCGTGACCTGGCAGCAACTCTACGACCCGTTCGGAAACCGGATCCTCTCGACGGCGGTCTCTGCGCTTCCCGTCGTCACGCTGTTTTTCGTGCTGGTCGCGCTGAAGAAACGCGTCTGGATTTCTGCGTTGAGTGGCTTCGTCGTTGCGGTCCTGCTCGCGCTGGTGGTGTTCGGGATGCCCGCGGTGCTCGTGGCCACCGCTGCGGCACACGGATTCATCTTCGGCATGATCCGCATCGCCTGGATCGTCGTCGCCTCGATATTCCTCTACAACATCGCGATCACCACCGGTCAGTTCCAGGTAATGAAGAACTCGATTGCGGGCCTCTCATCCGACAAGCGCCTGCAGCTCATCCTGATCGCTTTCTGCTTCGGCGCCTTCCTCGAGGGGACTGGCGGTGGCGGCGCTCCCGTTGCCGTTGCCGGCGCGTTTCTGATCGGCCTCGGTTTCAACCCGTTCCAGGCGGCGACACTTTGTTTGATCGCCAACACCGCGCCGGTGGCATGGGGCGGCGTCGGGAACCCGATTCGCACTCTGGCCGGAGTGACCGGACTTCCTGAAGCGCAGTTCAGCGCGATGGCCGGCCGCATTCTCCCGCCGCTGTCGCTGATCCTGCCGTTCTGGCTCGTGCGCAGCATGGTCGGCTGGCGCGAGACCTGGCAGGTGTGGCCTGCCCTGCTCGTGAGCGGCGCCACGTTCGCCGGCATGCAGTTCTACTGGTCGAACTATCAGGACCCTGGGCTGGTGGACGTCGTCGCGGCGCTCTTCTCGCTGCTGGCGATGGTCGCATTTCTCCGGTTCTGGGCACCCGCGGAGATCATGCCAGTGAGCGGGCAATCCAACGCGACCGCCACGCGACATACGGCAATGGAAGTCTTGAACGGCTGGTCGCCGTTCATCATTGCGTCGATTCTGATCTTCGGCACCGGCCTGCCCGAGATCAGCCGGCACCTGAACTTCGACGCGTTGAGAACGCCGATGCCGTTCCTGCACAACGCGGTGCTGAAGATGCCGCCGGTTGCGCCGCAGCCAACGCCCGAAGACGCGACGGTCAATCTCAACTTCGTCGCGATTCCCGGCACTGTCCTCTTCGTCTCTGCCCTCGTTGCCGCGTTCCTGGCGCGACTCCCGTGGCACACGACAGCACGGCTGTTCAAGGACACGCTGGTGCAGATGACGCCGTCGATGCTCGCAATCAGCTTCATGGTCGGCCTGGCATACGTCACCCGGTACTCGGGGATGGATACCGTGATGGGCCTGAGTCTGACCGGCACCGGCTGGCTGTTCCCGTTCTTCGGCACGTTGCTCGGATGGCTTGGTGTGGCCCTCACCGGCACGGATGCCGGGTCCAATGCCCTCTTCGGCAACCTCCAAAAGGTGACGGCCGAGCAACTCGGTCTCAGCCCGATCCTGATGGGCGCCGCTAATTCCACCGGCGGTGTGATGGGCAAGATGATCGACGCGCAGTCGATCGTCGTCGCCAGTTCCGCCACCAACCAGCAGGGCAATGAAGCCGCCATCTTCAAGGCGGTCATCTGGCACAGCATTGTCCTGGCGTCGCTCGTCGGACTCATTGTGATGGCGTACGCCTATGTCTTCCCGGAGCTGATCCCATGATGCGCGAACTCTCCCGCCGAGATTTTCTCGCTGCCGTCGTCGCCGCAGCGTCCACCGCCGGTGTCCGGGCGCAAACAGGTGTGCCGTCGCTGAAGGACGCATGCCGCGGGGTGTTTCTGATCGGCACCGCGTTCGACTTCCGCAGCCCGACCGAGTTCACCCCCGCCGAGATCGCCTTCATCAAGGCGCAGTTCAACGCCATCACTCCCGAAAACTCGATGAAGCCGGGGCCTGTGCATCCGCAGGAGGAGTCGTGGAACTGGACGCCGCCCGACACGCTGGTGCAGTTCGGGCAGGAGAACGACATCAGGACGTTCGGCCACACCCTCGTATGGCACTCGCAGACGAATCCATGGTTTTTTGAAGGTGCGACTCGCGAGCTGCTGCTCACGCGCCTGAGGAATCACATCCACACACTCGTCGGGCGCTACAAGGGAAAGATGTCCGGCTGGGACGTCGTCAACGAAGCCATTAACGACGGCGAAACAGGCGTTGGCGAAAACCTGCGCGAATCGCAGTGGCTGAAGCTCGTCGGCCCTGACTTCCTCACCCAGGCGTTCAAGTTCGCACGCGAGGCCGATCCCGCCGTACCACTCCTCTACAACGACTACAGCATCGAAAGCGGCGCGAAACATCAGAGCTCGCTGCAGTTGTTGAAACGGCTGATTGGCGAGGGTGCGCCGATCACCGGGGTCGGCATTCAGGGGCACTGGAGTCTGCAGACGCTGACGCCGCAGAAGTACGAAGAGATCGAGCAGGCCATTGAACACTACCGAGCGTTGAAACTGCGAATCGCCATCACGGAACTGGATGTGTCGGTGACTGGGACAGGCGGCGGACAACTCGGCCGCGGCCAGGCCGCGGCGGAGCCACCATCGGCGGAGCTCCTGCGCGCGCAGGCGGACGCTTATGCCCGCCTGTTCACCATCTTCGTCAAGCACCGCGCGTCGGTCGATCGCGTGACGTTCTGGGGACTCAGCGATCGCCGCTCGTGGCGCCGGACGCGCTACCCGCTCGTGTTCGATGCCGACTACCAGCCGAAGCCGGCACTGCAGGCGATCATCGACGCCGTGACGCGCGCAAAGGCCTAGCGTGATCCCACTCGAAGAGGTACTCGGTTCGGCAGCGCCGATCGCCGATTCACGAATTCAGGGCGACGGGCCGGAAGGGCGCCTGCCGATCACGGCGGAGATGCTCCGCAACGAGCCGAGCGGCAACATCTTCGGGTTGACCCAGAACGCCGGCATGGGCTGGCGTCCGGACGCCCTCAGCGGACCGCAATACGTCATCGTCAGCACAATGGGCGGCCTGCGCTCTGAGCAGGGCGAGCCGATCGCACTGGGGTATCACACCGGCCACTGGGAGCTCGGGCTGCTGGTGCGCGGCGCGGCGGAAGCGCTCCGCGCGGCAGGAGCACTGCCGTTTGCCATCTACTGCAGCGACCCCTGCGACGGGCGGACACAGGGCACGACCGGCATGTTCGATAGCCTCGCCTACCGGAACGACGCGGCGATCGTGATGCGGCGGCTGATCCGATCGTTGCCGACGGCGTCGGGTGTGCTCGGCATCGCCACCTGCGACAAAGGACTGCCAGCGACGATGCTGGCGCTGGCAGGGACGAAGGATTTGCCGGGCGTGATCGTGCCGGGCGGGGTGACGCTGCCGGCACGCGACGCCGAAGATGCGGGCCAGGTCCAGAGTCTCGGCGCCCGGTTCGCGCACGATCTGGTCAGCCTCGACTACGCCGCGGAGATGGGCTGCAGGGCGTGCGGATCTTCAGGCGGCGGGTGTCAGTTCCTGGGAACCGCCGCGACGTCGCAGGTCATCGCCGAAGCGCTGGGGCTGGCGCTGCCGCACAGCGCGCTGGCGCCGTCGGGCGAACCGGTATGGCTCGAGCTCGCGACACGCTCGGCCGCAGCGCTGCGGCGTCTCCACGGCCTCGGCATCACCATCGGCCGGATGCTCACCAGTACGGCCATCGAGAACGCGATGCTGGTGCACGCCGCGTTCGGCGGTTCGACAAATCTGCTCCTGCATGTGCCGGCGATCGCCGCGGCCGCTGGATTGAAGCCGCCCTCCGTTGCCGACTGGATACGGGTCAATCGGGCGACGCCGCGGCTGGTTGACGCGTTGCCCAACGGACCACGGGGCTTCCCGACCGCGCAAGTGTTCATGGCCGGCGGCGTCCCGGAAGTGATGCTGCATCTGCGCCGGATGGGTCTGCTCGATGGATCCGTGCTCACCGCGACCGGCGACACGCTGGACACCACGCTCGACTGGTGGGAATCCAGCGAGCGCCGCGCGGCCGCCCGCGCACGTCTGGCGTCCGCAGCGGCCGTCGATCCCGACCAGGTGATCATGGCGCCCGACGCCGCGCGTCAAGCGGGGCTCTCGAGCACAGTGGTGTTCCCGCTCGGGAATCTCGCACCGCAGGGTTCGGTGATCAAGGCGACGGCGATCGATCGCTCGGTGATCGGCGCCGACGGGGTCTATCGCCATCGCGGTCCGGCGCGTGTGTTCACAAGTGAGCACGACGCGATCGAGGCGGTCAAGGGTACGCATGGCCAACCCGTGCGGGAAGGTGACGTGATCGTCCTGATCGGGATGGGACCGTCGGGAACGGGGATGCAGGAGACGGCCCAGATCACCACCGCGCTCCGCTACCTGCCCTGGGGCAAGCACGTGGCGCTCGTCACCGACGGCCGGTTCTCCGGGTTCTCGAGCGGCGCCTGCATCGGTCACGTTGGTCCTGAGGCGCTGCACGACGGCCCGATCGGACGCGTGCAGGACGACGACCTCATTGAGATTGTGATCGACACGCAGACGCTCACCGGCACGGTCGACGTGATCGGCGCCGGCGGCGCCGTGCTCGATCCGGAGGCCTGCCGTGTGCTGCTCGCAGACCGTCCTGCGCATCCTGGCCTTGCACCGCACGGACGACTGCCCGATGACACGCGTCTGTGGGCGGCACTGCAGCGTGCCAGCGGCGGAACCTGGGCGGGCTGCGTCTACGACGTCGATCGCATCGTCGCGCAGTTGAACGCCGCATCAGCCGCGGCACACAGGGAACACGACAGATGATCACCAGACTCTGGGGTTTGCGGTGGTGGATGATGGGCCTGCTGATGGTGGGCTCCATCATCAACTACCTGACGCGCAGCACGCTAGGGGTTGCCGCGCCAACCTTACTCAAGGACCTGAACATCGCCGAGCAGCAGTATTCGTGGATCATCAGCGCCTTCCAGGTCGCGATCATGCTGCAGCCGCTGTGCGGCTACGTCATGGACACCATCGGGCTGAGGATGGGGTTCGCCATCTTCGCGATTGCGTGGTCCTTCGTCAGCATGGCGCACGGCCTTGCCGCCAACTGGCAGACGCTCTTCGGTCTCCGCGCGCTGCTGGGGTTCGCCGAGGGCTCGGCCAATCCCGCCGGGATGAAGGCAACGTCGGAATGGTTCCCGGCAACCGAGCGCGGCCTCGCCGGCGGTTTCTTCAACATGGGCGCGTCGCTCGGGTCGATGCTGGCGGCACCCCTCGTCGCATGGGCGATCCTGACGCACAGCTGGCAGTTCGCGTTCATGATCACCGGCGTGATCGGTCTCGTCTGGGCGGGACTGTGGCTCACCTTCTACAACTCGCCGTCGAAGCACCGCGCGCTCTCCGCACACGAGCGCGACTACATTCTGTCTGGTCAAGAGAAGCATCTGGCGGGGAGCGGCAAACCGTCGATCAGGACGGTTCTTGGTCAGCGCAACTTCTGGGGCATTGCCATTCCGCGGTTCCTCGCCGACCCGACGTGGGGGACGCTCACCTTGTGGCTGCCGCTGTATCTGACGAAGGTGCGTGGATTCGATCTGACGCAGATCGCCATGTTTGCGTGGCTGCCGTTCCTCGCCGCCGACCTGGGCTGCATGTTTGGCGGCACGATCAGCATCACGCTGCAGAAGTACGCCGGCGTAGGCCTGATCAACGCGCGGCGCTGCGCGTTTACGGTCGGTGCGGTGATGATGCTGGGCGTGGCGTTTGTCGGCACCGTCGAGAACGCGTATGTCGCCGTCGCGCTGCTGAGCCTCGCAGGCTTCGCACATCAGACGCTCTCTGTCACCGTGATCACGATGGCGTCGGACTTGTTCAAGCGCAACGAAGTCGCGACCGTTGCGGGGATGGCCGGCACCTGCGGGAATTTCGGCGTGCTGATCGTCTCGCTGGCCATGGGTGCGCTCGTCACACAGATTGGCTACACGCCGTTTTTCGTCTTGCTCGCGGCGCTCGACGTGCTCGGGGCGGTGATTCTCTGGACCGTCGTGCGCGAGCAGCGGCCCGAACCCGTCACTTCCGTCGCCTAGCCGCCACGCACGTATGGACGTATCAGCAGCCGTCATCACGAATCCGATTCTTCGAGGGTTCAACCCTGATCCGTCGATCGTGCGCGTCGGCGACGACTACTACATTGCGACGTCCACATTCGAATGGTTCCCAGGTGTTCAGATTCACCACTCGCGCGACCTCGTGCACTGGCGGCTCATCGCACGGCCGCTCAATCGAGCCAGTCAGCTCGACATGCGTGGTGATCCCGATTCGTGCGGCATCTGGGCGCCATGCCTCACCCATGCCGACGGCTTGTTCCATCTGATTTACACCGATGTGAAGCGATACGGCCGCACGACGACTGCCGGAGCCTCGGGCGCATCGCTGCGCGACTTTCACAACTATCTCGTCACCAGCCCGCGCATCGATGGCGAGTGGTCCGACCCGGTCTACCTCAATAGCAGCGGGTTCGATCCGTCGCTCTTCCACGACGAAGACG
>Ga0247825_10002431_pt1 | contig 12245 bp, 13 predicted proteins | sample 13C_Vanillin_Day_FD_194413 | JGI IMG/M metagenome (GOLD analysis project Ga0247825, IMG submission 194413) | Soil microbial communities from agricultural site in Penn Yan, New York, United States - 13C_Vanillin_Day48 | ecosystem: Environmental > Terrestrial > Soil > Agricultural land | place...
CGAGTACCCAGGCCACGACCCACAACCGCAGGAGCAAGATAGAGATGATCAATCCAGTTGATCTGTTCGCTTCGAGAGACGGCCATCATTCCCACAACGTCTTCCTCGGAACCGCGAGTCACCGCGACGCTTACACCCCCGCTTGGGACCAACACGGTCGTCACCCAGTTCCGCACGTCCTCATCCGAATGAGCCAACGGCGCAAAGGGGAGAAACGCCTTTCGTGAAGCTAAATAGACGTTAGCCACGTGCGCAGAGTCAGCGGTTGTCGCCGGACGAAAGATAGCGTCAGTCACGTTTCGTCATCATCCAGATGCCGAGATTGGCATTTGGTCCATTCGTCGACCTAACGCACTCGCGAAGGCAGCGGTCGGCGTCGCCTGCAAGCGCCTGGCCGGAAGCGCGTGCGCGGTAACGGACCGACGGTTTGACAAGTGTGAGCCATATCAGCGTATAGCTTTTTGCGAACCTCGTCTGCGACTCTCCGCCGTCCACTTCTATGGTCTCGGGGCGCTGGCCTCTGCCGCCCGCTCCGGGTTCGTAACACTGGAGGCGTCACGTGCGCCAGTTCTCCTGGTGGCTTTCGCTCGTGGTGCTCGGCGCAGCTTGCAACTCCAATTCACTGTCGCTGTCGCCGACGGCGCCCTCTTCGTCTCTCTCGGGCCTCGCTGCGTCAGGAGCGATGCTCCAATCCGGGCTCCCCGCGAATTCAGAAGGTAACTGGTCGCCGTGGTACTTCCCGGCGTGGCAACCGGGGATTGGAGAACCATTGACCACGAACGGAGGGATGGTCGTCGACTCCGTTGTCGAAGTGAACGACCTCTGTGTCTCCCACATCAGGTTGACGTGGGATGCGCGCACTTCCTGCAAGAGATTCATCGTGACCATCACGTCTATTGGCTGGCTTGACGCCTTTCTTCGGTGGGATTCCTCTGCTCCGGGCTTCGATCCGTTTCTCTCGGGAGACGTCGTGCTCGTCGCACCCAGCGGCCGGTTCACCGCCTCGGATTGGCGACATACCGAAGAGCACGTCTTCGCGTTGGTCGAGCCGGGGGACTATGGAGTGCTGGTTATGTCCTACGTCCCGGTGAGTCTGCCGTTTCAGATCAAGGTGGAGCGTCGTCCGCAGAATTGACAGCCGCCTGAGGGTCTTGCAGGATGGTTTTCCCAGCGCCCCGTATCATGACGCCTTTCGCAGCAGTCATGTGCTGCGGTCTCCTGGCCATCGCCTGCGACACATCCAACAGCGGCATGCTTACAGCCCCGACAGCGGCTGGGTTGCCCACGTCTTTTCTGACGATCGGTGACGGACCAACGGTAGGCACCGGTCAGAGCATTTCGCAAGGACAGACCGTGCGCTCGGCGGTCGAGTTCTCGGATTCACATCCTCCCTGCTTCCGGAACTGGGACGCTAGCGGACGATGCAACCAATTTGACATCGTGGCACCGCAGGATGGAACACTGAGCGTGCGTGTGCTGTGGCAGACTCGACCGGGCGCGCCGCCCGATAACGTGGACCTGTTTGTCGTCGAGCCGCGCGGTTGGTACGCCTCCTATGGGGGTGACAGGGAGGCGTCACTGATCGTTTCCGTAACAGCCGGCTCGACGTACCACATTCTCGTCATGTCCTATCGCCTCCCGCAGGACTTCGAGCTACGGGTCGCCCTTCGTGGCAGCGCGTGACGACAAGCCCGCCACGAGTCCCGGGCGTGACGAGTTCTAGTTCCCGACGAGGGGCCGGTGTCAGCCGATCACATTGTTCGATCCCAGGTCGCCGACAAGCGCTCCCGCGGGAACTGTGTCGCGCCGAAGAATTGAGAGAGAAGGCTAGCGCGCAAAAATGGCACCCAGCGGGTGGTGCGCGAGCGGACATCTACCTCACAAGCCAGGAGCCAACTTTCCTTAAGTGAAATTGGGCGGGCATGTGGTCCCCTCAGGCGCTACACTGCCACGGCCGCAGAACTATCGGACTATGGAAATTCGGCCTACTACTGACCCTTTCCTCCGACGCCCGGCTTTGAGGGCTTCGGCCGTCCTCTTGCCAACAAACTATGGACACCAACCCCTACGTACCGCCGAAATCAGCTGTCGCAGACATTTCAGCAAGAGGTCTCAAGCGACGCAGCGTCGTCGTCATGATCGTTCTGTATATTGTGACGTTCGGTTTTTACTACCCGATCTGGTTCTTGCGTCGTCGCGTCGCACTGAATCGACTCGATTCTCCGACGAAGCTTCGACTCTGGCCCTTCCTGGTTTATCTCGCGTTTTTTGCGCTCGAGTTTGTCGGGGCCTTTGTTGCTGAATTTACGCCAAACGAGCGGCCCATCGGGGCAGGTGCGAGCGTCGTTTTCGACCTCATTCCTATCGCGGTTGGGATCTTGATGGCCGTGCAATGCTTCATCACGAAAGACATCCTGGAAGACCATCTGATCGGGCCGGAAGACCACGTTTCCGCCTCACTCGTTACGGGACCCGTAAAGCTATCCGGTCTTAAGACATTCTTCCTTCAAATCTTCTACCTGCAGTGGGTCATCAACCGCGACATCGTCGCTTCACAGCGCAGGGCTACCTAACGGGGTCGATTGCCACGCTTCGTGAATCCGATTGGGCCTGTTGAATGGAATCCGATCTGAGACTCGAGGAACCGCATTCCGACCTCCAGGATTCATATCGCAGCCTTGTTCGCGAGTTCGTGGACGGAGGGGAACCGCTCGTTCCGTTTCCACTCGCGTTCCCGAACGACGATTTCTCGGCGTTCCTGGCCCGACTGGCGCGATGCCGCCGAGGTGAAGGCATCCCGACCGGGTTTGTGCCGCATTCCACATATTGGTTGGTGCGCGACGGTGACGAAGTCGTCGGCGTATCCAACCTCAGACACCGGCTCACGGAGGCGTTGAGGTTGGAGGGCGGACACGTCGGCTATGGCATCCGGCCGAGTGCTCGGCGTCTCGGCTTCGCAACCAAGCTCCTGCGACACACGCTCGACCGGGCCCGCACGATGAGACTGCCCGAAGTGTTGCTGACGTGCTCCAAGAGCAACGAGGCGTCGGTGCGGACAATCCTCCGCAACGGAGGCGTCTTCATTTCAGAGGGACTTATCCCCTCACGCGGCGACGTGATTCAGCGCTATCGAATCTCGCTGGAGACTGAGCCCCTCGCGCGCGGTTAGCCGGCTGAACGGCGCTACGCGGGTTGTGAAACATCCCGCTATGACGACCGTCCATCTGTACAGGGCACAAGCCGTTCTTGCAGGAGGGGCCGCGCGAGATCCCAATGCATGTCACCGAAATACTGTTCGCGCCGTGCGGCAGAGTGATACTCGTAGCTCCGTATGTCATCGGAATCATGGATCGGTACGTGCGGCAACAAGACGTGCGCGAATTCATGCACGGCCGTGCGACCGATGCCTCTAGCGATGGCCTGGATCATCGTGGCGCGATCAGCATCCTCAGGTGCGTAGACGACGGCGCTGCTGGCCAACCAGGAGAAGTTGACCATCCCCTGACCGCCTAGCCCCGATGCCGCACGAGTTTCTGCGGGGATATAGACCAGCCTGCGAAACCGCTGATCGCGAAGCTCCTGTACAACGCGAACTCGATAGGCCGTGTCGCGCCGGTCCGTGAAGGTAATATTCAGTCCGGCAAACGCGTCCCTGACCTCCGCGCGAGCCATGGAGACAAGAGTGGCCATTTCCTGCCGCGTGATCGGTCCGCCTAGTTTCCCAGAGCTGAACGTCACCTCCTCGAACCAGAACCCGGCCTCGACAGCGCGACACTGTGCCCCCGCCATCGCGAGCCACACCGTAGCCCAGGCGGTGCTCAATACGCAGCCGATGACGACACCCTGGCGCGACGGCCGCCACTTGGTCATGGCCGATTACCCGCAGCTTTTGATCGCTCTGAGGGCTTCAGGCTACCGCGCGGCGACAGAGGATCGTCCACCCTTGAGCTGCCACTCCCATCCATCGCCCGGTCGACGGACGCCGCTCAACCTCGCCAGCTGGTACATGGCGGGATCCTTCGATGGCGTTCCAGTAACGACAATCACGTCACCGACTTTGAGCGCGGTGCGGCTCACGCCCATGGTGTCCAACTGGAACGCGGCACGCCAGATGGCGGTGTAGACAACAGAGTCCTTCGCTCGGAGCGTCAGAACGGTATGGGGACTGGCAAACTCCACCGTCTCGAGCGTGCCTTCCACGGAGACGATCTCGTCCGTGAAACCAGCGTAGGAATGATGGGCACGTGCACCCGCGCCGCTGAAAAGGAAAATGACGCCGACGACCGCGAAGACCGTGCGTGTCATGGAAGTCCCCTCCCTCTCTCGCATACTACAACCAACCGCTCTGATCTCGGGATGGTGCCTCCGGGCGGAACCGCACACCGGCTTTGGCCCGATCACTTCTTGAGCGGGTTCGTGGTTGAGGCCCACTCCTCGAGCGTACACTCGTAGCGATTGACGACTTCGTCAGGATTCCACACGAAATACGCGTTCCAGACGAACGGCTTGACGAGCGTGGCAGGTTCAGTCACGGTCATCACGTACTCGAGCCGGCTGCCATCCTGAGCAACTGTCAGACGTTCGTTGACCCGCACGTTCGGGGTTTGGGGCGCGCCCGAGCGGTCGAAGTACGGCCAGTTGATCCTGGAGGTGTCGACGACGAGCGTCTTGCCTTCCCAACGTCCAACCGAGTAGCCGAGAGGCGATAGCGGCACGTCCGTCAGACGAGCGGGCGCGGGTCCCATGTGAATCTTCCGAATCGCATCGAATTCCTCGAATCGCAACTCGATATCGCGGCCGACCTGGACGAACTGCATCGGGTAGGGGTTGCCCATGAGGCTCGGCATGCCTGGGGCCACGCACTTGGTCAACGGGTTGTCCGCGATGTCGTCCCATTTGGCGACGGCCGCCGTCGCCGACGGGTTCAGTTGGTAGTTGGAGCGCCCCGCGAAGAACCAGGCCTGGGTGCCCTGGCTCCAGGTTCGAAATAGGCTGTCTCCCAAGGCAGGGGCAACCTTCTTGGTTGCGACAACCGCTGCACCGCCCGCCGTCTTCGTCGACCATCGGGGCTGCCGGGCGCCACCCACGAGCAGCTCGACGCCATCAGGCAACAACACATGGTTGACTTGGATGTATCGGTCCCTGCGCGTCGACGGCCAGCCGGCCACGCGAACGCGGTCGCCAACAGCAAGCCTATCGCCCGACAACCCTCGGCGGCGCTGCGCGCTGACCGCGCCACCCTCGAGTGTCCACACCGCCTTCACGCCCTTCGGGTCGGTGCTCGTCACTTCCAGCAGGATGTGCGGGTTCGTCCACGAGACTCTGGAAACCACACCTTCAACTTCCGTCACGACCTCGCGATTGAATTCCGACATCGAATGATGCGCGGCGACAGAGAACGGTATGGTCGCCAGCATGCCCGCGAAAATTGCGCTGGCGAGTTTGTCATGTCGATTCATGGCTTCCTCCCGGATACCGTGTTTCGCGTGTGGTCTGGTCTCGATGCAACCTGCCCAATCCCGCGGCGCCGATCGGCGCCGTGACCTCGTAACGCCGCGGCGGGTGCCGGCGTCAGGACCAAACGGCTGAGAGTATAGCGGGGGCCAGCTGGTAGTTGGTAGCCAGTAGCTGGCAGTATCTTTCCTACCGGCTACCGGCTACGAGCTAGCCCACGAGGTTGGCTGAGTCTCGCGTATGCGACTCGGTCGAGCGACTCGGTCAGGAGCACTCGCCACCCGGATCCGGACAACCGTTCGACAGCGGCATGGGCATCACCGCGCTTCTGAAATAGTCCGAACACGGCCGATCCGCTGCCAGACATCGCAGCCGCCAATGCGCCGGCGCGCCGCAGTGCCGCTTTCATCTGATCGATCTCCGGATGATGCCTCGCAATCGGCGCCTCGAGGTCGTTGATCATCTGCGCGGCGCGCGACGGCCAGGGACCGGGCACGTGCTGCGGCTCGCGCACCAGCGGACCGCGCGCCAGATCGCGCTCGGCGTTGTACCAGCCAAACGCTTCTCCTGTCGACACGCCGAACCCGGGCAGCAGCAGCACGATCCAGTGACGCGGGAGATCGGCCAGCGGATAGATCTCGTCGCCGCGCCCGAGACCAAGCGCGGTACCGCCGGCCAGAAAAAACGGTACGTCGGCGCCAAGCCCCGCCGCGACATCAGTGAACTGCACCGGCCGCAAGGGGACGCGCCAGGCGTACGCCAGACCGAGAAGTGCGGCGGCCGCATCCGCGCTGCCGCCGCCAAGACCGGCCTGGAGCGGAATCCGTTTCTCGAGTCGGATCACCATGTCGCGTGCCGGACCGGCTCGCCGCAGCGAGCGCCACAACGCATCCGCCGCACGCCAGATGAGATTCGTACGGTCCAGCGGAACGCCGGCCGCCGAGCATTCGATAGCGAACGGCCCCTCGTGAGGCACACACTCGAGCGTGTCGTGCAGAGAGATCGCCTGAAAGACGGTACGGAGTTCGTGAAATCCGTCTGGGCGTGTGCCGAGCACGCGCAGATCGAGATTGATCTTCCCGTGCGCCCGCACGGTCACCGCTCTGGGTGCGCTCATCACGTGCGATCCATGTGCATCTCACCAGGACGGGCCACTAGGGCTCACCCAGCGGTCCGTTCGCTCGGAGTTCAGCCAGTGTCAGCTCACGCGCATCAGACGGCACGGTCACCGTGAACGCCGCTTGATCGACCGAGATGTTGGTCTCCACCTGGGAGACGGTCGCGGTCACGTCGACGACAACACGCGGATCGGTGGAGCGCAGGCGCACGACCTGGGGAAACGCTCCCTGCCACATCGGGTATTCGATCTGCCATCCAGACCGGCTCGCCGCCCTCGTTCGCCACTGGCCGTTCACTTGCTCGAGATACAACACACCGCCCTCTGGGAGATCAACTGAGGCCCAGCCGTTTCCATGCAGTCGTCCGCCCATCGCACCGGGTGCCGCCGAAACACATCCGGTGAGGACTGCCTGAAGTTCCGCAGGCGCTAGGCCTACACCGGTGAGCGCCCCGAGGATGTCTTCCGCGCGTTCGCCTCGAATCACGCGCCCGTCTCGCGGCAAGAGTAAAATTGCCGTCTCATCACGCGCGGCAAGGATGAACGCAGGCGGGCCAAACGGGGCGACACCCTCGAGACGCATCGAACGCGGTCGTTCGAATCCGACAATGGCGCGTCCGCGAACACGCTGTGCCCCGGCCCGTCCTGCCAGCGAGAGTTCCGCTGTGAGCGTTCGAACACCGAGGCACGCCGCTGTGGCTTCACGGTGAACCTGATCGAAATTGGGAAGAGGACTGCCTGGGTCGGTCGGAAGAGAAAGGAGCCTCGGAGCGCACCCGACCGTGAGCAGGCTCGCTACGCCCAGAACCCAGAGCCTAGAGCCTAGAGCCCAGAGCCTTGTGCCTTGAGCCCCGCTGTTGATCAAACTCGCCTTCCTGTGCGGGCTCTGCACCCCGGGGCCTGAGGATGCGTCGGCATCGACTAGCGCTGTGTCCTGCTCCTGGCGTCCTCAATCTTCTTTTGGATGACAGCGCGAGTGATCGTGCCTTCGCCGTCGAGCGCTCGGGTCCAGGAAGCGATCGCGTCTTCCCACCGGCCGAGCCCAGCGAACACGTCCCCCAGATGATCCTGCACGACGGCGTTTCGGGGCAGTTGCTCCGCGGCCGGTGCCAGATACTTCTCGGCCTCCCGCAGATCACCTCGACGAAAATGCGCCCACCCGAGACTGTCGAGATACGACGGGTTGCCAGGATCCGCCTCGAGAGCCCGCTCCACGAGGCGAACGGCTTCATCCAAGGCGCGCCCCTGGTCGGCCAGGAGGTATCCGAGATAATTCAGCGCCTCGGCGCTTCCCGGCGAGAGGGTCAAGACCTGGCGGAGCGTTCGTTCGGCATCGCCGCCACGGCCCGAGTCGTTGTAGAGATCCGCAAGTGCAAGCTGGGTCTCCACATCTCTCGGATTGGCGCGCGCGGTCGGCTCGAGCACGGTGACGGCACCCGCTTTGTCGCCCGCGGCGAACACCGCACGCGCCCGCAGACGCGGAAACCGCAGATCGTCCGGATGCTGCGACTGGGCTTCGGCAGCCAGCGTCGCCGCGCGGGCAGCGCTCCCATCGCTCAACAGCGCTGCGATGCGTCTGACCTTCAGGCCACGGCTCATCGGCTCGACGGTCAGCGCGCGTGTGTAGTTCTCGATCGCTGCCTTCAGCTGACCAGCCTGCTCTTGATACTGAGCGAGCGAGGACGCGACCCGCGGCTCGTCCTCAACGATCACGTCGAGGGCAGCAATCGCGCTCGGGATATCGCCGGCGGCAGCGTGGGCCTGAGCGAGGGATAGCCGCCCCTGCACCGATCCGGAGTTCTGATTGACGACGCGGTTGAACGCATCCACCGCCTTTGCTGCTTCACCGGTGCGAAGGTAGAGACGTCCAAGGGCGAAGTCCACCTGCAGATCGGCGCCGGGGACCGAGTCCTTCGCCGCCCGCTCCAGATGGGTGATGGCGTTCCGCACGGTCGTCTCGAACTGCGCGCGCGGGGTGCGCGCGTTCATGGCGTCGACATCCGTCCAGTAGATGAGGCCAAGGACGCGATGAGCTTCGACGCTGGCGTCATTGAGCGCGAGCGCCTGGAGCGCTGCGCTCTCGGCTTCGTTGCGCTGATTACGCCGGAGATGGAACGACGCGATCTCGGCGCGGACGCCAGCCGACGAAGGATCGGCGGCTGCGGCGCGATTGAGCGCGGCGAGAGCGCCGGCTTGATCGCCGAGCCCTTCGAGGCGCTGTGCCATCAGGAACTGGAAGTACGCCTCGGACAACTGCGCGGCGGCGTCACCCGCCACGCAGAGCATCCCCAGCACCACGAGAGCACATCGAAACGAGGCGCGGACGGATCCGATTCGTGGGGCCATCGTGGTAAAGGATTTTAGCTCAAGATGTTATAGTTCGAGGGTTTCCTTCGGTTGTCCGGAGAACTCATGCCCATTGACGCGGAACTGCTCGAAATTCTGGCCTGCCCGAACTGCAAGACGCCCGTGACGCTCGTCAAGAACGGCACTGGCCTCAAGTGCGACCAGTGTCACCGGGTGTATCCAATCAAAGAAGACATCCCTGTGATGCTTATCGACGAAGCCACCATCGAGCCTTAGGTAGCTGGCCGTTGGTAGCCGGTAGCTGGTAGTGGTAGCCGGTAGGTGGTAGCAGGTAGTCGGATCCTCCTCGTTCGTCTCAGACTCATCGGCGACGTAGTGTTCACGACGCCGATTCCGCGCGCGCTCCGGCGGCGCTACCCGAACGCTCACATCACTTACGTCGTCGAGCCCATGGCCGAGCCGATCGTTCGCGGCAACCCCCACCTCGATGAAATCATCGTCATTCCCAAACGGCGGGGGCTGGCCCGCTGGCGGGACGACTGGTCGTGGGCGCGACGGCTCCGCGCTGGACGATTCGACATCGCCATCGATCTGCACGGCGGTCCTCGCGGCGCATGGCTCACCTGGGCCAGCGGAGCCCCGATGCGCATCGGCTATCAGACGGCGGGGCGCACCTGGATGTACACCCATGCGGTTGAGCGCCCTGAAGGGCTGCTGCCGCGTCACTCGGTGCGCAATCAATGGGACCTGCTCGCGCCGCTGGGGTTCGACGCGTGCGAACCGACGCGCGACGCCGTGGAGATGGCGGCGGACCCCGCCGCCGATGCCAGCGTCTCGAGGAAACTGCAGGACGCGGGCATCCGTCCCGACGCACCACTGGTCGTCGTACACGTCAGTGCCGGGAATCCCTTTCGCCGGTGGCCGCCCGAGTCGTTTGTCGAGGCCATTACCGAGCTGGCGCGCCGCGATCCGACGCGGAGATTCATCCTCACGTCGGGGCCATCGGACGCCGACGCCGCTCGAGCGATCGCTGACCGCGTTGGGGAACGCCTCGGCCCATCGGCCGCAGCGGTGTCGGACGGTCAGTTCGACATCGCCGAACTTCGGTCGCTTACGGCCCGTGCCGCGGTGTACATTGGAGGCGACAGCGGTCCCCTGCACATCGCCGCCACGACGCAGGCGCCCATCGTGGCGCTCTTCGGCCCGACGCTCCCGGAGCGCTCGATGCCATGGCGCGACCCGCGATGGTTTGCAGAAGCGATCGACGGGGGTCCGCTTCCTTGCCGGCCCTGTCACCAGCGAACGTGCCAGCCCGGCGACTTTCGCTGTCTGACCGGTTTGGATCCAAGCCGCGTGGTGGCTGCTGTGGAGCGGGCGTTGAAGGCGGTGCATGCATGAACAGTGCAACGATAAGCGTCACGGAACCCGGTACCGAGCACGCACTGGATCGTCTGACGATGGCGTTGCTGCTCGGGTTCGTGGCAGCGCTGCAGATCTCGATCGCGCTGTCACAAATTCTGCTCGCGGCGATGTTCGTCTCGTGGGTCGCGCTGCGCATCCAGGACCGCACCCGCCCAGGCGCGCCGCCCTTCTTCATAACGCTGGTCGCCTTCGGGATCCTCACGCTCGTCTCGTCCGTGTTCTCCGTCGATCCCACGACCAGCTTCATCGATAACAAGCAACTCCTACTTCTGGCCATCGTGCCGGCGGTCTATGACATTGCCCGCGGGCCGCGGGCCTCCTCAGTGGCTGAACTGGTCATCACCGTGGGCGCTGCCAGCGCACTCGTCGGCATCCTGCAGTACGGCGTCCTGCACTATGACAACCTCGGCCAGCGTCCGCAGGGAACACTCACGCACTACATGACGTACTCCGGCGCATTGATGCTGGTCACGACCACCGCGGCGGCACGGATCATCTTCGGCGCGCGCGATCGCATTTGGCCGTCTCTCGTGATGCCGGCGCTGGTCGTGGCCCTGGCGCTCACGTTCACTCGAAACGCGTGGATCGGAACCTGCTTCGCCACGGGACTCCTCTTCATCCTCAAGGACTTCAGGCTCGCGGCGTTCCTCCCTGTCATTCTGGCGGTCCTCTTCGTAGTGGCTCCAGACGGCGTCGTCAACCGCCTGACGTCCACGTTCAATGCACAGGATCCCGGCAATCAGGACCGCTTCGCGATGATCGAAGTCGGCGCACGCATCGTGGCGGACCATCCGCTTACGGGCGTCGGTCCAAACATGGTGCCCCGCGTGTACGAGCAATACCGTCCCGACTATGCGGTGAACGCGACGAACCCGCACCTGCACAACGTGCCGCTTCAGATCGCAGCGGAGCGAGGGCTGCCCGCGCTCGCCGCCTGGCTATGGTTCGTCGGCGCGGTGACGCTGGCGCTCTTCAAAATGTTTCGACAGGGACGGGAACGTGTGCTCGTCGCGACGGGGCTCGCCGCGGTGGCCGGGATGCTGGCCGCGGGGCTCTTCGAATACAACTTCGGCGATTCGGAATTCCTCATGCTCTTTCTCGTGTTGATCACGCTGCCGTTCGCAGCGGCTCGCCAGGACCATGCTGCCCCCGCTCGCCCCTGAGCGGGCGCGAGCGATAGCCGCCGGCCTCGGAGGGGCCCACGTGCTCGTGGTGGGTGACGCCATGCTCGACAAGTTCCTCGCGGGTCGCGTCACGCGCATCTCACCCGAAGCGCCGGTCCCGGTCGTGCTGTTCGATCACGAAAGTTATCGTATCGGCGGCGCCGCCAACGTGGCACACAACGTCACGGCGCTGGGCGGTCGCGCGACGCTCGTCGCCATCACGGGCCTGGACGAGGCGGCCGCGTCGCTGACGAGCGCGTGCCGCGACGCCGGTATCACCCCGGTGCTCATCGGTGACGGAGCGAGGCCCACCACCACGAAGATGCGCATCGTCACCGAAGGCAACCTGCAGGTGGCGCGGGTCGACTACGAGATGGATCGCGAAGTCTCGGGTGAGATCGAACAGCGGGTCGTATCGGCCGTACAGCAGTACGCATCGGACGCCTCCGCGATCGTGATTTCGGACTACCTGAAGGGGTGTATCACGGCACGCGTCGCACGGGCAGCCGTGGCGATCGCCGGTGAGCGAGGTATTCCGCTGCTCGTCGATCCCAAGATTCCCCATGTCGATTACTACGTCGGGGCCACCATCGTCACGCCTAACCATCACGAGGCGGAGCGCGCGACCAACATACGCGTCCGAAACGACGCCGACGCGCGCGTGGGAGCACGCGCGTTCCTGGAGCGATCCGGGTGCGGCGCGGTGCTGATGACGCGCGGCGATCAAGGGATGTGGCTGCTCGGGCCTGACGTCGAAGGCGCACTGCCGGCGTCGGCGCGCG
>Ga0247825_10002432_pt1 | contig 12242 bp, 9 predicted proteins | sample 13C_Vanillin_Day_FD_194413 | JGI IMG/M metagenome (GOLD analysis project Ga0247825, IMG submission 194413) | Soil microbial communities from agricultural site in Penn Yan, New York, United States - 13C_Vanillin_Day48 | ecosystem: Environmental > Terrestrial > Soil > Agricultural land | place...
TCCAAGGACTGAGTAACGCATCCATCTCCACCTAACTGATTCATCGCCGGGAGTGTGAGCAGCGTCACGAAGCATAAGGTCGACTCGTGAGCGCCGGATATACCTAGTGCGACAACAAGTCGCGGCGGTTGCGCCTATTCCGACAAGAGACAGACATGCCGCATGGAAGCGGCCGCTCGCCGTGAACCGGCTCTATCGCGGCGACAATACGGTTTGCCGCTGTTCACCCAGGTGGGTTATCCCCAGTTCCATGACGTCGCCCGGCTGTAACCAGATAGGCGGAGTGAATCCCATACCGACGCCGGCGGGCGTACCTGTATTGATCAGATCGCCGGGTTCGAGCACCATGAACTGGCTCAGATGGTGAACGATCTCGTGTGGATCGAATACCATCCTTGACGTGGACCCGAACTGACGACGAGTATTGTTGACGTCCAACCACATATCCAGGTTTGTCACGTCAGGGATCTCATCCGGTGTCACCAACCACGGGCCCGCGGGGTTGAATGTCTCCGCAGATTTTCCCTTACTCCATTGACCTCCCCGTTCCATCTGGAAGCCACGTTCACTGACATCGTTGACCAGCACATAGCCTGCTATCGCGTCACCGGCGTGGTCGATCGAATCCAGGTAGCTGGTGCGTTTTCCGATTACCACGCCGAGTTCCACTTCCCAGTCCAGCTTGGATGAACCACGAGGAGTCCGAACATGGTCGTCAGGGCCGACGAGGGTGTTCGGGGCCTTCGTGAACAGAACAGGTTCCGACGGAACAGCATGGCCGGCCTCGGCTGCGTGGTCACTGTAATTCAGTCCAATGCAGAGGATTTGATGCGGTCGGGCTATCGGTGCACCGATGCGTTCCCCCGCAAAACGGGTTACTCGGTCCCTACGATCGTCGACGAGCGCTCGAAGCATGGCGAGTCCGCCGTCTGCGAAGAATGCTTCATTGAAGTCCTCGACGACGTCGGAGACGTCGACGTAAAGTCCGTCGTCGATGTGCACAACCGGACGTTCCTGCCCGATTGCACCAATTCTCATCAGGCGCATGAAGTCCTTTCCAAAATACCGAGACGTGAATTCGGCGGATGTATCGCCGAGGAGGAGTAACTGATGATCTGTAGGAATACTCGTCGGATGCGATCGTTGCCACCGCAAAGACGAGAGGTTCGGCAATCAGCTGCGCAATCCGGATATGCCTACAACGCCGAGCTTGGACGAACAACCCCGTGATGACATGTGCCTTGGAACACAAGTCCGACTCTCAGCTTTGGTTCTGTGCGTAGACCACTACGCCTCCATCAGCTCCTATGTTTGGTCCTATGGCCCCCGATCCACGACATGCCCCGCTCTTCGAGCCCATCCGCGTCGGCAACAAGTTGTTCCGCAACCGTTTCTACGTCGCGCCCCATTGCTCTGGTCTCGGGGTCGAGTACCCCGGCGCACAGGCCTACTTACGGGGAATGCGAGCCGAGGGAGGTTGGGCCGCGGTCAACACCGAGTACTGCGCCGTCGACGCGGAGAGCGACGATGCCCCCTGGGTGCAGGCGAGACTGATCGATCAGCGCGACCAAGCCAATCTCAGACTGATGGTCGAGCGGGTGCATCAGTTCAATGCACTCGCGGGTGTTCAGCTGGTCTATATGGGGGCCGACCACACAGGCTTCGTCACGCGACTTCCCGCTGGTGGACCATCACAGGTCACCAGCGCCATGTCCGGACATTCATGCTACGCACTGGACAAACGAGACATTCGGCGGATCCAGCGATCCTATGTCGAAGCAGCGATTCGGGCACGTGATATCGGTTTCGATCTCGTGCAGATCGCAGCTCGTGAAGGATTCTCACTCCCCTTGCAATTTCTGTGGAAATACTGGAACCAGCGAACAGACGAATATGGTGGTTCGATCGAGAATCGCACGCGATTCTGGCGTGAAACGATCGAGCAGGTGCGCGAAGCAGTCGGCGACGATTGCGCAATCGTCGCCGGATTCTGTCTCGATTCATTCAACGACGAATCCGACCGCGCATTCAAGGTAAGCGATGACGGCATTGCCGTCGTCGAGCTTCTCGACGATATGGTGGACCTCTGGGACATGCAGGTGGGGCACCTCGAGGACGACGTGAGCTCGTCACGATTCTTCGAGCCGTTCTGGCAGCGGTCATACATCGAGCAGGTACGGCCGTACGCGAAAAAGCCAATCGCTGCCGTCGGACGCTTCACGGATCCGGAACTGATGGCTAGGGCGATCAAGGATGGCGTCATCGACATCATCGGGGCCGCGCGGCCGGCGATTGCCGATCCCTTCATCCCGACAAAGATCTTCGAAGGTCGTGGTGACGATATCCGCGAATGCATTGGATGCAATATCTGCGTCTCGCGATTCAACAACGGTGGGGGACGGATCGTCTGCACCCAGAACGCCACCGTCGGTGAGGAATACCGGCGAGGCTGGCATCCCGAACGCTTCAACGAATCCGAGATGGCGGAGGAACCGATCCTGATCATCGGGGCAGGGCCGGCTGGAATGGAATGTGCCCGGGTCCTCGGTGAGCGAGGGTTCGCGAATGTCCACTTGGTCGAACGTGACGACCACATCGGTGGACACGTCAACTGGATTTCCGAGCTTCCAGGATTGCGCACGTGGAGGCGCGTCGTCGAGTACCGCGAGTCCCAGCTTCGAAAGCTCGAGAACGTGGCAGTGTTGACCGGACAGAATCTGTCGGCCGGCGATGTTCTCGACTACGGCGCATCAACGGTGATCGTGGCAACCGGCGCCGAGTGGGATCCACTCGGCGCGAACCCCATCACGCATGCACCGATACCTGGAGCCGACGCCGACTTCGTCTATACACCTGAGCAGATCATGCTCGACGGTATCGAGGTACCCGGAGAGCGTGTTCTGGTCTATGACTGCGACGGCTACTTCATGGGATCGAGCATCGCGGAGAAACTTGCTTCCGAGGGAAAGACGGTCACGCTGGTCTCGCCTAGTGACCAAATCGGCAGCTACCTGTTCTTCACCGATGAAGGCGGCCACGTCCACCACAATCTCCTGAAGCTGGAGGTCGAATTGGTTCCGAGCCACGTCGTCACGTCGATCGAACGCGGGCTGGTGCGGGGGCACAACAGCTACCACTCGGGCAAGGTGAGCGAATGGCACGTGGACAGCGTCGTCCTCGTGACCCAACGCCTTTCCCGCTCCACGCTTTACGACGAGCTGACCCGGAATCCCGAATTGCTCGAAGAGACCGGCATCACCCGTGTTCTCCGCATCGGTGACTGTCTCGAGCCCCGGGTGATCGCGGAATCCGTCTTCGACGGCCACCGGCTTGCACGCGAGATCGACACCAGCGACCCCGCGGTTCCTCTTCCGTTCATCCGTGAGCAACGAATACTCGGTTGGGACGCTGACGCGTACGACGGCGAACTCACACACACGTTGCCGCTCGAAGTGTCATCGCAAACCACCGCGACCGTGCAGAGCAGGCATGATCGTTGTGCCGATGCGTTCAACAGCATCAGGCATGGATAGCTGGAGAAAATTTCGCCGGTGAGTGCAGTCCGGCGAGGCCCGCTTCATCGCCACAGCGAGTTACGTTGCAGCAGAAACTCGCTCAGAGACCTTGTTCATCGAGGGACAAGAACCGCGAGCGCTTTCTCAACTGATGTATATGGTGCAACGTCCCGCCGAGGCCGATAGTTGGACCACCCACCCCCAGCTACCCCGAACGGGAGAATAAATGACCGAGATGATTCCCGGAGATCACCCAGTCAATGAAGTGACAGGACTGGAAGAGGGAACCCTGAGCGGAAGAAAAGCTCTTGGGCTCGCAGTAGTCGTTTTCAGTCCGGTCTTGACTGCCGCGACCGTCGGGGCATTCGTGATGAGCGTGTCAGGCTCGTCGGCGTGGCTCTCGGTCCTGGTCGGTGCAGTGATCATGGCGTGCGTCTCCGTGACTATCGCGCCGTTCGCATCCCGGTTCGTCGTATCCGGTGCCCTCTACTCGTACATCGGGCACGCGCTCGGCCCGTTCCCGAAACTCGTTTCGGGAGCCTCACTCGCTGTCGGCTATGTCGTCGGCATGATGGCCGCATTGGGTGCGCTCGCCTTGTACACCGGTAGCTTGCTCAGCACGACGTTTGGAATTTCCGGTGCGAACGAACTGCCCGGACAGATCGCGATCTTCGCGGTAGCTCTTCTCGGAGCAGCCGTTCTTGCCTATCGAGGACTGGACACCTCCGCGCGTCTGAGCATCGGCCTGATGGCCATCACCGCACCTGTCGTCGCGTTGATTCTGTTGGCCAACCTCTTCAGCGGCGACTTCGACTTGACGAGCCAATTCTCGTTCGACGACTTCACTTTCACCGGCTTCACGATGGGTGTGGTTCTGACCGCGACCTTCCTGGTGGGTATCGAGGCGAGCGCCGCGACCGCAGCCGAAACTGCGGATCCCAAGCGAACCGTTCCCCGGGTCATCATTGCTGTTCCGCTGATCGTGGGTGGTATCGGCCTCGTTGCGACGGTTCTGTCGGTTCCGGCGTTGGCAACTGATGAGGTTCAGAGTGCTTTGACGGCCGGCGAGTCGCCGATCGCCGCGCTCGCCGATCATGCCGGGCTCAGTTTCCTCGGGGGCATCGCTGACCTTGCGCTGGTGTTGACGTGTTTGGCTGTCCTCATCGGATTCATGAACTACGCGCCACGTGTGCTCGCCACTATGGCAACCGATGGGCTTCTTCCCAGCACCCTCGGCAAGGTGAGTCCGCGCACGCACACCCCCGTGACGGCAATCGTCGCCATCGCTGTCTTGACCTTCCTGTTCCCCACAATCCTGGCAGCTGTCACTGGCGGGAGCACACTTCAGATCTATACCGCGGTAGCCACACTCTTCCCCTACATGTGGGTCCTTCCGTACATCTTGATCGCTGTCGGCGGCACAATCTTCCTGGCGAGAACAAAGGAATTGACCATCGGAGTCATGTTGTCAGCGGCAGTCGGAGCTGCTGGATTTACCTGGGTGTATGTGAACGCGATCGTCCATCCACAGCCGGGAGTGGCGAACTACATGACGTGGGCGGCTCCGATCTCGCTCGTCGTAGTACTCGCAGGGATGATCGTGTTCCGCTGGTCACGGACAGTGCGAAAGGGTAGTGGATCCGCCCATCGCGGCGTCAGGGTCGAGCGAGCAAGCTGAGTGCGGTAGAACGGCATGCGGACCGGGGCAACCACGGTCCGCATGCAGCGGTGTGGTCGGAGCGACCGAAACTTGTGTGCGGATGCAGAATCCGAGCGTGGCGTACCGCGTCGATATGATCACGCCCACCAACCCTCGAGGCCAATCGATCCCGGGAGACGACCCAACTGCACGATCGCGACGGGCTCGCCCTTCTCGGTGGCTCGCTGTCCGGACTGGGAGCAGCCGTCAACGCTTGCCAATGTGGGCAGTGGCCGGTTGGCCATGCACGCAGTGATCGCGTCCCGCGATGACACCACCGAGGGTTGGTTATCAGTACACGCGAGTGATCCATCGTGTGAGTGTCCGAGTCAGTCCATCCGTCCGCCACTTGAGCGAGCGTCCACCATCCACAGTCGTTACCCATTAGGGTCCGTTGTGTACGGATTGACGGCTACACACCGAAAAGCTCCCGAAGCTGACGTTCCTGCTCATGACTGAGATTCGTGGAGACCAACTCACCCAACTGCCCCACGAACTCCTCGTGAACCCGGTCGAGAACCGCGCCCGACGTCAGGACGAACATCGCCGACGTACCCGGCGTCACCTTCTCACGCACATCGGCGATGAAATCGTCGTCGATCCCGATATCGGACAGAGCCCCGGCAACCGCCCCGACACCGGCTCCCACGACACCCGCTCCCACAGCCGCACCGAGCAAGGGAAGGAAGAACAGCACACCGAATAACAACCCCCAGAACACACCACCGAGTGCACCCACCCCAACCAGATTCGTGAACTGTCGCGTCTTCGGTTTCCGCGCGCCCTCCGGCCAGGACACGATCGCTCCATCATGCACCTTGATCAGCTCCTGCTTCGCGAGATCCTTCAGCGTCACATGAGCAGTGTCGGCACCGGTATCCGTCGGGAACTTCCACACCGTCAACGTCACTTCCATCGGATCTCCGACCTCCTACTCAGTGTCTCCCCCATCCCAACTTCCACGCTACGAGCCCGCGCCCGCCGCCGCACAACCTGGAAGAGCAGCCCACCCGATCCCCGCCACCGGCAAACACATCGAATTCGACGGCGCGTCGACACCCACGAAAACCGCGACGGCAAAATCACCAGTTGCGATGACCGCCAGAATCCGCCCCTGACCCCGGTCCACTCGTCGCACGTCGTGTCAGAACGATCTTCTGCAGTGCACGCCTGCGTTGTCGACGAGCAGTGCGTGCGGCCCGTCCCGGACCGCACGCACTGGTCGACCACACACTGACTCCGCCTCGCGGGTGACGTCGAGATCCGAGGCCTACCCCCAGTCCGCAGCCTCGGCGAGCGGCCCCGCAAGCAGGCCGCCGTCGACGACGAAGTCCGCGCCGGTGCAGTAGCTGCTCTCGTCGGACACGAGGAAGGCCACCAACCGTGCGACCTCGTCCGGCTCTCCGATCCTGCCCATCGGCACCGTGGCGCCCGAATGCCCCTTGTTGAGCCGGAGGCTCTCGCGCTGATCCGCGCCCTGACCGCCCATCATCGTGTCGATGAACCCGGGCAGGACGGTGTTCACCCGGATGCCACTGTCGGCGAGCTCGCTCGCGGCCTGTCGGGTGATGCCGCGCACGGCCCACTTCGCCGCGCTGTACGAGCCGAGGCATGGCTGCCCCACGGCTCCCGCCACGGAGGAGATGTTGACGATCGAACCACCACCGGCGGACCGCATCGAGGGTGCGACGGCGCGGATCCCCAGCCAGACGCCGATCTGGTCGATGGCGATTACCCGGTCGTGGTCGGCCATCGGCGTGGACTCGATGGTTCCATCCAGCGCGATCCCAGCACAGGAGACCAGGGCGTTCACGTTGCCGAATCGATCGATGACCGCATCCATCAGGGACGCCCAGTCGGCTTCGCTGCTGACGTCGAGGTGCCGATAGATGAGGCTGTGACCGAGCTCCGCCTCGAGCGCCTGTCCGGCGTCGTCCTGGACATCCCCCACCACTACATGGGCACCCCGGGCGACGAGAAGCCGAGCGGTGGCACGCCCGATCCCGTGGGCGGAGGCTCCCCCGGTGACGACTGCGACCGTGCCCTTCAACGACCCGACTGCTGCGTCCTCACTCACTGGTCCTCCTCCTTGTCTGCGTCGGTCGCGATTGCGGCGTACACCTGCGGCCGGTTCACTTTGAGCCAGATCCCGTAGATCACGCCGATGAACGCGATGCCGACCAGGATCCACGGCAGCGCGTCGATGACGGGCGAGGAGACACCGGTGAGGGTGTCGAAGTTCTTGACGATCAGCACCACCAGCAGCGACAGGCTCACAAATGCTGCGGCCGTCGCGGCGAGGGTGCCGATCAGTCGCTCCCCACGGCGCACGAAGTAGGCACCGATGGCCGCCGAGGCTGCGAGCTGGAGCAGCACGACGCCCAGGGTGCCGAGCCCGGTCATCGCCGTGACCACATCGAGGTACGGGTCCAGCCCGCCACTCACCGCGACGATCACGGCGATCAGGTTGACCATCGTCTGCATCAGGCTGGCACGGGACGGTGTCCGGTGGGCAGGGTGCACGGTGCCGATCCAGCGCGGAAGCAGACCTTCGCGGCCGGCCACGAACATGTAGCGGTTGGACGCATTGTGGAGGGCGAGGAGCGACGCCAACAGGCTAGTCAGATAGGTGAACTCCAAGACGGTCGTGAGCGTCGAGGAGGCGTAGGTGTCGCTGAGGTTGAAGAACGTGGTCACCAACTGCTCCGACGCGACCGCCTGGACGTGGTCCGGCCCGATGGCGCCGACGGCGATCCAGGACGACAGGAAGTAGAAGACCGAGATGACGGTGACGGAGAGGTACGTCGCGCGCGGCACCGTCTTCCTGGGGTCCCGGGTCTCCTCGCCGTAGAGAGCGGCGGACTCGAAACCGATGAAGGACAGCAGGGCGAACATGAGCCCGAGGCCGAGGGAGCCGGTGTTGACCACGTTGTGGGGCGAGAAGATCGACAGCGGGAACGCATCGGCACCCTTCTCGAACACAATCGCGACGTCGAGGATGACCACCATCGCGACCTCCGCGGCCAGCAGGAACACCAGGACGCGTGCAGCGATGTCGATTTCGCGGTAGCCGAGGAACCCGACCAGGACCACCGCGACCACGGAGAGGACCGCCCAATTGACCGTCCACCCGAAGGTCGAGTCCAGAAGGACGCTTCCGAAGTATCCGATCCCGGCCACACAGGTCAGGGCCACGGCGTTGTACGCGACGATCGCGACGAACGACGCCGCAACTGCCGGCGGCTTGCCCAGCCCGCGAGCGATGTACTGGTAGAAGCCTCCTGCGCTGCTCATCCTCTTACTCATCGCCGCGTAGCCGACCGAGAAGAGGAGCAGCACCACGCCCGCGATGACGAACGCAGCGGGCGTGGACGCACCGCTGCCGATCGCGAAGCTCAGGGGGATGATGCCGGCGATGCAGGAGATCGGAGCCGCTGCAGCCACCACCATAACGGTGATCTTGGGGGTGGTGAGTGTGCCTCGGAGATCCCCGGATGGGGTGGGCGACGTTGTTTTCGACTTCGTCGGCGTCATCTGATCACGTACTTCCGTTGTTGAGGCGCCTTCCGATGTTGGGGCGCACTTCGGCCACGTGCTGTGAGCCGCGTCATGATCTTGGTCCGCCGCACCTCGACCCGGATATACCGATCGCACCAAAGACAGACTCCGCGTTTGCCCTATTCCGACAGTCGACGTAGGGCCGCGAGCTGCTCGTCGCTCATCTTCAGCCGAGAGGACATACTTGCGTCCCAAAGCTCCACTTCGGAGACTGCCTCGGCGATCACTCGCTGTGTGTTGCTGTTCTGCACGATCTCGCGCAGGACGGCGCCGGTGCGGTCTGCCCGAAGTGCGATGAAACGCACTCGCACCCGACGGTCGTCGGGCTGTAGCGTTGTCCGGTAGTCGATTTCGAGTCTGGTCGGAACAAACCGTCCTGACGGTGTCGGAATCCGTTGCCCGAGCCACCGCGCACGTGCCTCGTCGAGGGTTGAGATCAGGATCCCGTTCGGGGTGTGCGGCGTCTTCTGACCGTGGAGCGATCCCGTCACGACTTCTATCGACCCGAAGGAGTCGGCCGGCCAGCCTACTCGGTGGATATTGCCTCCGACCGCACCGCGCCGAAATGCCTCGAGTGTCTTCACACCCATGATGTCGGGTCCAGTTTGGTGACAGCCGTGGTGACGAGGTCGACCTGCTTACCCGAAGACCTGGCGTTATCTGCGCGCGTCAAGGCGGCGCGTACCAATTGTCCGCCGACGAATCGGATCGGTTCGGGAGGAAGCCACCCGCGCGGCAGCCGGGTCAATCCCGATCGGCTCCACTCGTCGTCGGTTCCGAGAGCCAAGCTGGCCAGAATCTTGCCGCCCAAGCAGGCGGGGCCGACACCGTCTCCCGAGTATCCGGCGCCCACGAAAACTCGTGGTTGACCAGAAACCGGTACGAAAAACGGCAGGGAGTTGATCGAGTATTCGACCGGGGCCCGCCAGGTAGCGGCAATCGGGACATCGGCGAGGGTGGGGAAAGTCGCGCGAAACTGGCGTTCGAGGTTGTGCGGTCTCGGCGCTGCTCCGTACAGCGAGCTGGCACCGCGATGGCCGAAGCCCAGTCCGACTCCGCCCTTTCCGAAGAGGGCGGATCCGTCGCTCGTGGAGCGCCAGTAGTTCAGCAGTCGTCGAGAGTCGGACGTGCCGACCCCTTCGGTTCCGAGGGCGGCCAATTGCGCTCGTGCGAGTGGTGCCGTGATGAGGTTGTCACTGGCGGTGAGCACCAGTCGCCGTCGGATCTCGGGGATTGCGCTTGCCCAAGCGTTGATGGCGAGTACTGCGGATCGGGAGGTGACCTGTCCATCGGTTGTCTCGATGGATACTTCGCCACTGCTGTCGATTCCCGTCACGGGCGTGTTCTCGAAAACCCGGACACCCATTTCGATCGCGGCACGCCTCAATCCTCGTGCCAGTGCCGCGGGCTGCAGCGTCGCAGCCGTGGGATCGAGCACGCCTCCACGTGTTGCGTGCCCCGACAATTCGGTTGCCGCCTCTGGATCGACAGTTCGCAGCGGGTTGCCCTGCGCGTCCGCGATTGCGTGCAGCGTATCGTTCCAGGCCCCGTCTTGATCCTCGGTTGTGGACGTCCACAACCATCCGTTCCGGCTGATCTTCGCGTCGATGTGATGTTCTGAGCAGAAGGCAATGATCTGTTCGATCGCGTCGGAGGTGGCCTGCGCGATGCGGATGGCCTCGGCTCTGCCGACATGCGTGACGAGTGCCGGGAATTTCGGCCACAGATTCATGAGGAAACCCGCGTTCGTTCCACTTGCCCCGCTGCCACACACACGGGCTTCGAGAAGTACGACGTCGAGGGAGGGGTCGCGGCGTTTGAGTTCGATTGCCGTCCATAGCCCGGTGTACCCACCGCCCACGATGCAGACGTCAGCGGTGGTCGGCGACATCAGCGGTGTGCTGAGGGAAGTATCAGCGGCCAGGGTTTGCGCCAGCCAGGGGGAAGCCTGGCTGGCGGAAGTCGGGAAACTGTTCAGAAGCATAGGTATTCGTCTTTCGTCAATTCCGAGGTGTCGAGTTCGTTGCGGGTTGCGTTATGCGAGATCCGAGAGGTGTCGTGTAGCTGTCGAAACACGCGAGATCTTTACCCACCAATAGCTCCCATACTTCGTACGGGGCGCACGAATCCCACCGTATCGATGGCGTGGCCGGCGCTCTTGGACCACATGGCGGCACGCCACACATCGGCAAGTTCTTCGTCGCTCGCTCCCTCGCGCATTCTGGTCCGGAGGTCAGTTTCCCGGTCGCTGAACAGGCAGGGCCGCACGGTCCCTTCGGCCGTGAGCCGGGTCCGGTCACACTCGGAACAGAACGACCGTGTCACCGAAGCAATGATGCCGACGAATCCTTTGCCGCCGTCGACTATCCAACGCTCGGCGGGCGCAGAGGGATCTTCGCGTCGGGTCTCGACCAGGTCGAACTTGTGCCGAAGTGCGTCGAGCAAGTGCTGGGCGGTGATCATCGTAGTGCTCGCCCAGGCGCGCTCTGCCTCGAGTGGCATCTGTTCGATGAAGCGTAGTTCGACCTGCGCATCAAGGCACCAGGACAACAGGTCGGCGGCCCCGTCGAGGGTGTCGGGCATCAGGACGGCGTTGATCTTGATCTGGGACAGTCCAGCTCTCTGTGCCGCGCGAATGCCGGTGAGCACCGAGTCGAGCCGGTCTCGACGGGTCAAGTGCGCAAACCTGTTTCGGTCGATGGTGTCGAGGGAGACGTTGATCCGGTCCAAACCTGCTTCGACGAGTGTTCGCGCACGGTGCTCGAGACCGACGGCATTCGTCGTGGCCGCTATCGGCGTGTGCGGAGCCACGGAACGGCACTTGCGGATGATCTGTTCGAGATCGCGACGCATGAGCGGTTCGCCGCCGGTGAACCGGGCTTCCCGCACGCCGAACCGATGGACCGCGACACCGACCAATCGGGCGATCTCTTCTGGCGTCAGAAGTTTCGACGCCTCGATCGGCGGGAGCCCGGCTTCCGGCATGCAGTACCGGCACCGCAGAGAACACTTCTCCGTTATGGACACGCGCAGGTCTCGGGCCGTGCGGCCGAACCGGTCGATCAGGTCGGGGGTATCGGGGCGCTCACGCAGGCCCAGCGCGCCTCGAATGCCTGGCAAGCCGACATGCACCGGTGTCATTGCCCTACCGTCCGTTTCCTTCGCAGTTCTCGAAGACCCATCTCACATCCGAACCGGCTGTTCGGGGTGAATTCTGTTGCTCGTCAGAGCTAGTCGCCTTCCAGAGCCGCCACGCATCATCTGGATGAGCTCCGCCATGATCGACACTGCGGTTTCCTCCGGCGTACTCGCTCCGAGGTCGAGTCCGATGGGGCTCGCGAGCCTGCTCATCTCGTCATCGGTCAGCCCTGTTTCCGTCAAACTCACCACCCGTTGCTCGTGGGTTCTGCGTGATCCCATCGCTCCGATGTAGCCGGCGGGACAGTCGCGAAGTGCCCGCCGGCTACATC